>Ga0123328_1001872_pt1 | contig 19822 bp, 14 predicted proteins | sample BioC12SIPDNA_2_FD_89702 | JGI IMG/M metagenome (GOLD analysis project Ga0123328, IMG submission 89702) | Anaerobic biogas reactor microbial communites from Washington, USA - Biogas_R1_A C12 SIP DNA | ecosystem: Engineered > Bioreactor > Anaerobic > Unclassified | place: Washington, USA...
CCAAAAGCCCCCTCCACGGCGCGCACGCCCGCCCCCAGCAAATCCGTCCAAAACCAGCCGCACAGCGCCACGACCCAGTTCATGTATCTCTCGCCAGTGCTCATGTGCCACCCGCCGGTAGAATTGACCGGACCGCCGTCCGGAAAAGGCTTGAATTTCCCTGAAACGCCAGGCACGATTCTATCAGACCCGCAGGCACTGCGGAAAGCGGCGGCAGCCGCCGTGCCATGGGGTGCCGCGCGGTTTCTTGCCGGCGGTGACTTGACATCGGGGGCGGAATTGGCGTATTCTATGGAAGCCGTGCCGAGGTAGCTCAGCTGGTAGAGCAGCGGACTGAAAATCCGCGTGTCGGCAGTTCGATTCTGCCCCTTGGCACCATTTTTTTGGGTGTCTAGCCGCGCGCGCGGCACAACATATCAGGCCTTTGCCGGAATAGCTCAGTTGGTAGAGCGCGTCACTCGTAATGACGAGGTCCGGGGTTCGATTCCCCGTTCCGGCTCCAGCCGCCCTCCCAGGCGCGGGAACTGCATTGCTGTTCCCGCGCCTTTTGCATGCCCCCGGCCACCCCAGCCAGAATTCCGCAGAATATTCATAATGCCGGGATCGTGTCCAATGACTTGCATTTTTAGCAGGGGCCGGGTATGATACAACCGTTGTGATTCCAGAAAAGCAAGTAAACCTTGAGAGGTGAAGGCGCTCATGGAAAGCAAACAGTCATTCAGCACGTCCGAAGTGGCGCGGTTCTGTCATGTCACCGCCGACACCATCCGCAAATGGGCGGAGGCGGGGCGCATCCGGGTGTTCAAGACGCCGGGGGGACACCGCCGCATCCGCCGGGACGATCTGATGCGGTTCCTGCGGGAGAACAGCATTCCGATCCACGAGGATCTGGACAATTCCGGCGTCCGCCTGCTGGTGGTGGACGATGAGAAGGCGGTGATCTCGGTGATCCGGCGTTTTCTGGAGCGCTCCTCGACGCCGTTCCAGATTGAGGTGGCCATGGACGGGTTTGAGGCGGGCCGCCTGGTGGCGACCTTCCGCCCGGACGTCATTTTCCTGGACCTGCGCCTGCCGGGCATTGACGGGTTTGAGGTCTGCCGCCGCATCAAGACCAATGCGGAATCCTCGTCCTCCCATGTCCTCGCGATGACGGGGTACTACGAGGGCGAGGTGGCCCAGCGGGTGATCGAACTGGGGGCGGACATGCTGCTGCAGAAGCCCTTCACGCCGGACGACCTGCGGCGCGCCCTGGCCAAGGTCGGGGTCGAAGTAAACTGATCATGGCGCGTCGGCCCTCCCCCCAGCGCGGCGGCCCCGCCCGGCCGCGTCCGACCCGGAACACGCCCCAGAGCGCGGCGGTGCGCCGCGTGTTCGAGGAGGCCGAAGGGCCGCTCTCCGTGCAGGACGCCCGCGACCGCTCGGCGCGCCTGTGCCCCGGCATCGGCATCGCCACGGTCTACCGCATCCTGCGGCGGCTGCTCGGCGAGAAAGTGGTGTCGGCGGTGGACATTCCCGGGGCGGGGGTGCTGTACGAGGCGGCCGCCGGTCTGCACCACCATTACTTCGTCTGCCACGGCTGCGGCCGCGCGTTTGTGCTCAAGAACTGCCCCGGCCACCTTCAGGCCATGGTTCCCAAGGGCTTCGAGCTGCAGCGGCACGACATTGTCCTTCACGGCCTGTGCGCCGGATGCAGCGCGGCCACGCCCTGAGCGTCCCGGCCGCGTGCCCCCCCTCCAGGCGGGGCTCAGAGCCCCCTGATGCCCGAATAGGACGACAGGACGCGGTATTCCTTGAGCCGGGAGAAGTCGCACAGGGTGCTCATGGCGGCGCTGGTGACCTGGATGCCCTCCTCCACCACGGCGGCCACGGGGTTGAGTCCGCCGCTGAGGATGACCCCCACGCGCTCCGCGCCGACGGGGATGTCGAGGAGAGGCTGGTTCGGGCTGCCGACGGCCACCACCCCGCCCAGGCCAACCTCCTCCATGGCGCGGAAGAGGGCGCGCACGTCGGCCAGGGCGACGGCGGGCACCTCGCGGAAACTCGCGCCGATGAGCCCCGACCCCTCGCGCGACGCGCGCCACACGGAGGTCATGTGGCCGCGGATGAAGATCTCCAGCGGGTCGAGGGAGGACCCCTCGTAGGTGATGACCTGGGTGAAGCGGCGCGGCTTGCCGTCCGTGATCTCCAGCAGGCCGCCGAAGCGGGAGGCCATGGCGATGCCCGCGTGGAGCAGCACGCCGTTGACGCTCACGCTGCACACCGTGCCGATGGCGGCGCGGTTCGGGGGGACCGTGAACCCGCCGATGCGCTCGCCCGGCAGGGCGACCACCACCAGGCGTCCCATGCCCAGGCGCGCCTTGAACACGTCGGCCATGATGCTGATCGTGTTCCGCAGGTCGCGCAGCTGCACGGTGGAGATGTTTAGAATGATGCGCCCCCCCCGCGCGGACAGGTCAAAGTCCATCTGGTAGGACAGGGCGTCAATCTTCCCGGCGATGAAGCCCACCTTGTCCGCCACCAGCGCCCCCTCCAGCTCCTCGATGCCCCGGGCGGTCAGCCGCCGTCCGCCCCGGCCGAGGTTCTCCGTCCACCCCAGCTCGTCGGCCATGGCCAGATAATTGCGCACCGCCCGCTCGCTGAGCTGGATGCCGCTCAGGTCGAGGGACTTCGCGATGCGCTCGCTGCCCATGCCGTCGGGCGCCTCGTGCAGCACCCGCAGGATGGCGACCATCCGCCGCTTCGTTTTGATGTCCATGGATTCCATGCGTGCCGCCTCCTCCGCGCCGGGAAAGTTTTTTTCACCGCGCCAACCGGAAAAAGTTCCGCTTGGTGCGGTGGAAAAGCCGCCCCGCCACGCGGCGGTTTCGAGAAGTTGTTGAAAATTCGCCCAATGCATCCGGCAGTAATGCCGGGTCCAGGCGGTATATTGCACCATGTACCGCTTGATATGCAAGCTTTTTCTTATATATACTTCGCGCATCCGGATGCGGTATTCCGGTTCCCTGTTGTCCCCCATGGTGGCCGCCTTCAAGTGCTCACGCCGCAGCCGCGGAGCCAAACGTCCCAGGAGAATCTGAAATGTCGTACGTGCAGAGTGTGCTGGAGTCTGTGATCCGAAAGAACGCCGGGGAGCCTGAGTTCCACCAGGCGGTCCGCGAAGTGCTCGAATGCCTCGCCCCGGTGTTCGAGCGGCACCCCGAATACGAGGAGGCGCGCATCCTCGAACGCCTCACGGAGCCCGAGCGGGTGATCATGTTCCGCGTGCCGTGGCAGGACGACAAGAACCGCGTCCAGGTGAACCGCGGCTACCGCATCGAATTCAACAGCGCCATCGGCCCGTACAAGGGCGGCCTGCGCTTCCACCCGACGGTGTACCTGGGCATCCTGAAGTTCCTGGCCTTCGAGCAGGTGTTCAAGAACTCCCTGACAACGCTGCCGATGGGCGGCGGCAAGGGCGGGTCCGACTTCGACCCGAAGGGGAAGTCGGACAGCGAGGTGATGCGCTTCTGCCAGTCCTTCATGACGGAGCTGTGCAAGTACATCGGCCCCGACACGGACGTGCCGGCGGGCGACATCGGCGTGGGCGGCCGCGAGATCGGCTTCCTGTTCGGACAGTACAAGCGCATCCGCAACGAGTTCACGGGCGTGCTCACGGGCAAGGGGCTGACCTGGGGCGGCTCGCTGATCCGTCCGGAGGCCACCGGCTACGGCGCGGTCTACTTCGCCCAGAACATGCTCGCCACGCGCAACCAGGACTTCGCGGGCAAGGTCTGCACCGTTTCCGGCTCCGGCAACGTGGCGCAGTACACGGTCGAGAAGCTGACCGAGCTGGGCGCCAAGGCCGTCACGCTCTCCGACTCCAACGGCTTCATCCACGACCCGGACGGCATTGACGCCGAGAAGCTGGCCTTCGTGATGGAGCTGAAGAACGTGCACCGCGGCCGCATCAGGGAATACGCGGACCGCTTCCGCTCGGCGAAGTTCATCGAGGGCAGGCGCCCGTGGGACGTGCCCTGCGACTGCGCCTTCCCGAGCGCCACGCAGAACGAGGTGAACGGCCTGGACGCGGCCGCGCTGGTGAAGAACGGCTGCTTCATGGTCGCCGAGGGCGCCAACATGCCGACGGACCCCGAGGGGGTGGACGTCTTCCTGAAGGCCGGCATCCTGTACGGCCCCGGCAAGGCGGCGAACGCGGGCGGCGTGGCGGTCTCCGGGCTGGAGATGGCGCAGAACGCCCAGCACACGAACTGGATGCGCGAGGAGGTGGACAACCGCCTGAAGGACATCATGGCGGCCATCCACACCCAGGCGAGCACCGCCGCCGAGGAGTACGGCACGCCGGGCAACTACGTCGCGGGCGCGAACATCGCCGGCTTCGTGAAGGTCGCCGACGCCATGCTGGCGCAGGGCCTTGTCTGATCTTTTTCCCGGCCCGGCGGAGTACACTTTCCGCCGGGCCGTTTTTTTAACCAGACAACGCGCCGGGACTGGCGCCCGCGCGCGGGGAGTGGCGGCGTCATGAGCTTCACATCCGGCATCAGTTCCGGGCTGCCCGAGCTGGACCGCACCATCCGGGGGGTGCTGGCGGGGGACAACATTGTCTGGCGGGTGGACCGGATCGAAGAATACGCGGCCTTCGTGCTGCCCTTCGCGGAACACGCCCTCTCGACGGGGCGCCCCACGGTGTACTTCCGCTTTGCGAACCACGCCCCGGTGCTGGAGGACCGGCCGGACAACCCGCTCTTTCTCCGGCTCACCCTGGACCCCGCGCAGGGCTTCGAGGGCTTCCTCGACGCGGTGCACGACACCATCGAGGCCACCGAAAAGGGGGCCTACTATGTGTTCGACTCCCTGTCGGACCTTTCGGCGGCGTGGCACGGCGACGCGATGCTCTGCAACTTCTTCCTCATGACCTGCCCCTACCTCTACGACCGGGGCGACCTGGCCAGTTTCGCGCTCCTGCGGGACCGCCACTCCAACGAGGCGGTGCTGCCGATCCGCAACACCTGCCAGGTGATGCTGGACGCGTACAAGAAGGGCGGCACCATCTTCGTGCGTCCCCTGAAGACGCAGCAGCGCTTCTCCCCCACCATCCACATGCTGCACCGGTGGGAGAACGGCGCGCTCACGCCCATCGCCGAGAGCCACGTGATCACCGAGGTGCTCAAGCCGGTGCCGCCCTCGGCGGTCGGCTGCTCGGTGCGGCCGCTGGACGCGTGGAACCGCGCCTTCATGCAGGCGCAGGATCTGCTCACCGGGCCGCCCGAGCTGCTGCGAAGCGAGCTGGCCAACCACCTGTTTGAGACCCTGCTGCGCATGCTTATCTCGCACGAGGAGCGGGTGCTGGGGCTGGCGCGCCGCCACCTGACCCTGGCCGACCTGCTGGAGATCGGGCGGCGCACGGTGGGCACGGGACTCATCGGCGGCAAGTCCGCGGGCATGCTGCTGGCCCACGCCATCCTCCGGGGCGCGGGCGGGGAGTGGGCCGGCCGGCTGGAGATGCACGACAGCTTCTACATTGGCTCCGACTGCTTCTACACCTTCCTCGTGCGCAACGGGTGCTGGTGGATGCGCCGCCGCCAGAAGGCGGGCGAGACCCTTTTCGAGGAGGCCGAGCAGGCGCGCCGCCGCATCCTCACGGGCAAGTTCCCGCCGGAGTTCGAGGGGGAGCTCGAGCGCATCATGGAGTACTTCTCCAGCGCGCCCATCATCGTGCGGTCCAGCTCGCTGCTGGAGGACGCCTTCGGCAACTCCTTCGCGGGGAAGTACGACAGCGTCTTCTGCGCGAACCAGGGCTCCTTCCACCATCGGATGGAGGACCTGAAGACGGCGATCCGCACGGTGTACGCCAGCGCCATGAGCGCGTCGGCCCTCGCCTACCGCAAGGCCCACGGCCTGCTCGAGCGCGAGGAGCAGATGGGGCTCCTGATCCAGCGCGTCTCCGGCACCCAGCACGGCGAGCTCTTCTTCCCCGACCTGGCAGGCGTCGGGTTCTCTTTCAACCCCTACGTCTGGAACCCGGACATTGACCCCGGGGCCGGCGTGCTGCGCATGGTCTTCGGCCTGGGCACCCGGGCGGTGGACCGGTCCGACTCCGACTACACGCGCCTGGTGGCGCTCAACGCCCCCGACCTCTCGCCCGACTCGCGGGAGAGCGGCCAGGGAAAATGCAGCCAGCGCATCGTGGACGTGCTGGACCTCGACGCGAACCAGCTCGTCTCGCTGGACTTCGGCGCGGTGGCCGAGCGCGGCGGCGGCGACCGGGACCGCGCCGTGGCCCGCTTCTCCCACCGCGACCCGGCGCTGGTGCGCGCGGTGCGCGCGCAGGGCTCCGGGACGGTCCCCCTCACCATCACCTTCGACCGGATGATCCGCGACACGTCCTTCATCGGGGACATGCGGGAGGCCCTGCGGCTGCTGCAGGAGGCCTACGACTACCCGGTGGACGTGGAGTTCACGGCGAACTTCCCCGAGGAGGGCGTGTACAAGCTCAACATCGTGCAGTGCCGCCCGCTCCAGGTCAAGGGCAACGCGGTGTGCGAGCCCCTGCCCGCCCGCATCCCCGACGAGGACCTCCTCCTGCGCGCGCGCGGCCCCGTCATCGGCCCGAGCCGCTCGGAGACCCTGGACACCTTCATTTATGTGGTGCCGGAGGTCTACTCCAGCCTGCCCAACGCCGACCGCTACCGCGTGGCGCGCATCATCGGCCGGGTGACCCAGGCGCTCAGGGGGGCGCGGGTCATGCTCCTCGGCCCGGGCCGCTGGGGCACCACCACCCCGTCCCTGGGCGTGCCCGTGTCCTTCGCCGAAATCCACCCCGTCGCCGTGCTCTGCGAGATCGTGGCCATGCGCGACGGCCTCGTGCCGGACGTCTCCCTGGGCACCCATTTCTTCAGCGAGCTGGTGGAGCAGGACATGCTTTATATTGCCGTGTACCCCGAGCGGGCGGAAACGGTTCTCCGGGACGACTTCTTCCTCCGGGCACCCAATCTTCTGCTGGAGCTGGCGCCGGAGGCGGCCCTGTTTGCAGACACCCTGAAAGTCGTCCGGGTGGCCCCGGAAACAGGAAAAGTGCGCCTGCACGCCAATGTGCTGGAGCAGGAAGTGGTCTGTTTTATGGAACCCGCCGCGGTTCCCGAAGGATAGACTCCCCGACGGCTTCGGTGTGCGGGAGCGGTGAATCCCGAAAAACGGGGATTTTTGCTTGCGAATCGGGGGGTATTGTGGTAAACTGTGGACAGGTCAACGGGTGTAGGTCTTTAGGTCGCACGCGCGTGAGAAGACTGAAATCGCTTGACTTTTTTGAGTTGTTTCTGGTTTAATTTGGCAATGGTTTGATGAGTGCCGACGCCTTGGCGGGATTGTCGTTGGGGCGGCAAACGTTCAACACAGCGAGAAGGAGAAGCGTGATGAAGAAACTGGTTTTGGTTCTGGCAGTGGCGGTTGCGGTGGCCGGGCTGAGTTCCGTCGCCCATGCCGCGAAGACGTGGGACGACATGTCCTGGTGGGGAAACACGGGCGCGACCCCGGAGCCGCAGCCGGAAAGCGGCACGTGCCCGGCGCAGATGAGCCGTGACGGCTACTGGTGGTGGCCGACCGAAGCCGCCAGCAACGCGGACGACGGCGAGCTGTGGGGCAACCGCGGCATCGTCTACCGCGACTGGGAAAAGCCGGCGGAGAAGGTCGTTGAGCCTCCCGCGCCGCCGGAGCAGAAGCCGGCGGTTGACCTTACCCGGCCGGTGGCCAACAACGTCCTGTTCGACTTCGACAAGGCCGTTCTGAAGCCCGAAGGCAAAGTCGAAGTGGACAAGATCGTGGACTCGATGAAGAAGTTCCCGAAGGACACGGCCGTCATTGAGGGTCACACCTGCGACATCGGCGCCGAAGCCTACAACATGGGCCTTGGCCAGCGCCGCGCCGATGCGGTCCAGAAGTACATGGTTGAGAGCGGCATTGACGCGGCCCGCGTCCAGGCCGTCAGCTTCGGCGAGACGAAGCCGGCCGTCCCCAATGACAGCGCCGCGAACCGCAAGCTCAACCGCCGCGCCGAGTTCAAGGTCACCATCGTCAACTAGTCTCCGTGAAGTTTTGCGGCTTCGGCCGCAGGCTCTGACCAGAGCGAATTGAGTTGAGGTTGCCCCGGCATCGCCGAGCGCGGTGCCGGGGCACTTTTTTGCCGGGCCTCCCCCGGCGGGGGTGCTTTCATGCGCATTCTTTTCATTGGCGACGTGGTGGGGCGCACCGGACGCGGCGCGGTGGCCCGCGCGCTCCCGGAACTCCGCAAGACGCACGCCGTGGACCTCGTCGTCGCCAACGCGGAAAACTCCGCCGCGGGCATTGGGGCCACCCCCTCCACCCTCCAGGAACTCCGCCGCCACGGCGTGGACCTCTTCACCCTGGGCAACCACACCTGGCGCAAGAAGGAGCTGCTCGACGCCATGGACGGCCTCGCCTGCGCGGCGCGCCCGGCGAATTTCCCGGAGGGGGTGCCCGGCCGCGGCGCGGTGACGGCCACCCTGGCCGACGGCCGGAAGGCGGCGGTGCTCAACCTCCTGGGCCGCGTCTACATGGACCCCGCCGACTGCCCCTTTGCGGCGGCCGACCGGCTCCTTCCCGAACTGCGCGCGGTCACCCCGGTCATCCTCGTGGATTTCCACGCCGAAGCCACCTCGGAGAAGGCGGCGCTGGGCTGGCACCTCGACGGCCGCTGCTCCGCCGTTATCGGCACGCACACCCATGTGCAGACGGCGGACGAGTGGATTCTGCCCGGCGGCACCGCCTTCCTCAGCGACGCGGGCATGACGGGCCCCACAGACTCCATCATCGGCATGAAGCGCGGCCCGATCCTTGAAAAATTCGTCCGGGGCATCCCCGGAAAATTCGAGGTCGCCGAGGGCCCGGCCGTCTTCAGCGCGGTCCTGCTCGAGGTGGACGACACGACGGGAAAGGCCCTGTCCATCACGCGCATACTCCTCCGCGACCCAAAATAGGGTGGCGCTGAAGACGCGGTGCCCAGGGGCCGGAGTGGACGGAGTGGACAAGGTGGACAAGGTGGACACGGCAACGTGATCGGGCCGATCGGTCGGATCCGACCGATCAGTCGGACAGGTCGGACGCGTCGAACCGGTCCGACAGGTACGCAGGCCCCTCCGACGTCTCAGAGTCCCCGACTTGCCCCGGTGTCCCGCTGCCCGGTATTATTTCGGGGTTCTGCACGGCGGGTTTTCGCCCTAAAAAGAAGGAGTGTGTTTCATGCCCAAGATGAAGTACGTCTACTACGCGATCGTTGCGGTTGTCGCGGTGGGTTGTCTCGCCGCCATCAACCTGCTCAAGCCCGAGAGCGCGGTCAGCGCGGACCAGCAGCAGAAGGAGGAGGCGCGGGAAATGCTCGCGCAGGCGGACAAGATCAGCGAAGAAGCCAAGGCGGGGGCGGACCAGGAAATCGCCAAACCCGAACAACCCGAAACCAAGGAGAATGCACCTGTGGACATGCCGGAAAAGGCCCCCGAAAAATTCAGCGTCGAGTTTGAATGCACCAACGGCACCTTTGTGGTGGAGTGCGTGACCGAGTGGGCGCCCCTGGGCGCGGAGCGCTTCTACACCCTGGTGAAGGAGGGCTTCTTCAACGACGCGGGCTTCTTCCGCGTGGTGCCGGGCTTCGTGGTGCAGTTCGGCCTGGCCGCCGACCCCTCGGCCACCGCGAAGTGGAAGGAGAGGAAGCTCCGGGACGATCCGGTCACCCAGAGCAACAAGAAGGGGTACATCACCTTCGCCATGGCGGGCCCCAACACCCGCACCTCCCAGGTGTTCATCAACTACCGGGACAACACGAACCTGGACGGCATGGGCTTCGCCCCCTTCGGCAAGGTCGTCTCCGGCATGGAGGTCGTGGAGGCCATCAACGCGGAGGCGGGCGAGCGGCCAAACCAGGGCATGATCACCTTCGAGGGGAACGCCTACCTCAAGAAGAACTTCCCGAAAATGGACTTCATCAAGAAGGCCACAATCAAGCAGTAGAAACGGCGGGGGCACCCGTCCCCCCCTACCCTTGTTGCGCGACCCCGCACGTCGCCGGCGAAACGGACCGCGTGCGGGGGCGGTCCCATTAGCAACTTGGGCGCCGGAGACAATGTTCACAAGTGGGCGTCGGGCACGGACCAAGAGGTGGCACGGGCTTCCAGCCCGTGTTTCTTGGGCTCCATCCATGACCCAAATCACGGGCTGGAGGCCCGTGCCACCTCACAGCCGGGCCCGGTGTCTGTCCGCAGACCCGGTGTCTCCACCCCGGATTGACCCAAGGACAACTCAGTGAAAGGAAAGAAGACGATGAACGACACCCCACGCGACCCCCATCCGCTTCCCGAGGCCCGGAGACAGCTTTCCCGCCGGTCCCTGCTGGCCTCCATGCTCGCCGCCACGGCGGGCGCCGGACTGGGACTCAAGGCCCACGCGAAAGAGGCCGCCGTGACCGCCGCCGCCGGAAACGCCCCGGCCACCGCCCTCCCCTCACGCGTGGCGATGATGTGCTCCGAAGACCCCGCGCGGCTCCAGCGGGTCGCCTGGCGTCCCGGCAACCCGGAGGCCAAAGCCCTCGCGCAGCTCCTTCCCGCCCCCGCCGGGCCCATCGCCGAGGCGGAGGCCGTGACGGTGGAGGCCGGAACGGATGTGTTCAGCCTGCCGCAGGGTGCGCCCCTCGCGCGGTCGTCGGCGGCCTTCACCAACCTGACTCCCGGCACCGCCTACTGCTACCGCGTCGGCGACGGAACCTCGTGGAGCTCCTGGCACACCTTCCGCACGGCCCCGGAGGGCGGCGGCGCCTTCCGTTTCCTCTATTTCGGCGACGTGCAGACCGACATCCGGTCGCAGGCCGCCCGCACCCTGCGCGCGGGGTGGCAGGCCGCGCCGGACGCCCGCTTCGCCGTGTTCGCCGGAGACCTGGTGAACCACGGGTTCAACGACAGCCAGTGGGACGAGTTCCACGAGGCGCTGGGCTTCATGTCGGGGTCCATGCCCCTGCTGCCCACGCCGGGCAACCACGACACCAAGCGGGAGACGCCGGCAGAGGCGCTGGCGGCGCCCTACAGCGCGGCCCCGGCCTACCATGCGAACTTCGCGCTGCCCCAGAACGGGCCGGACATCCCCGAGCTCAAGGGGGAGGCCTACTATGTGGACTACCAGGGCGTCCGGGTCATCTCCATCAACTCCAACGTGCTGGACGATGACCGCCCGCTGAACGAGAAACACCGGAAGGCGTGGGACGGTCTGCTGGCGTGGCTGGAGGCGGCGCTGCGCGACAACCCCAACCGCTGGACCGTCACCACGCACCACCATCCCATCTATTCCGGTTCTGAGGGCCGGGACAACGAGGGGATGCGCACCCTCCTCCGCCCCCTGTATGACAAGTACCATGTGGACCTGGTCCTCCAGGGGCATGACCACTGCTACTGCCGCACCCATAAGGTTGCGGGCGACCAGGTAGTGGCCGCCAACGCCCCCGGCACCGTTTACATGGTGTCCGTGGCGGGGCCGAAGCTGTACACGCTGGACCCGAAGTTCAACGATCTGATGGCGGCCTCGCGCGGCAAGACCCAGATGTACCACACCGTGGACGTGACCCCGGACCGGCTGACGGTGTCCGGTTTCGCCGCCAACGGAGAGCCCATGGACGCCTTTGCCCTGTCCAAGGACGCGGCGGGAACCTCCACGCTGGAACCCGCGTGACGGGTCCAAAACGCGCCCGCCGATAGCATCGGCCCCTGAGGCTCTGCTATCATGCGGGCATCTGCGAGGACGCGGCTTTTCATGGAGAACGCCTTCTTTTGATTACCCGCCTGTTGACAGCCCTTTTCGGCACCAGCGCCGAGCGCGACCTGCGCCGGCTCTCGCCCCTGTGCGACGCCGTCCGCGAGCACGGACGACGCGTGAGCGCCCTGACCGACACCGCCCTGCGCGCCCAGACGGGCGTGTTCAAGGAGCGCCTGGACCGGGGCGCCCCCCTGGACGACCTGCTTCCGGAGGCCTTTGCCGTGGCCCGGGAGGCGGCGAAGCGGGTGGCCGGGCTGCGCCCCTTTGACGTGCAGATCATCGGCGGCATCGTGCTCCACCGGGGCGGCATCGCCGAGATGGTCACGGGCGAGGGCAAGACCCTGGTCGCCATCCTGCCCGTGTACCTGAACGCCCTCGCGGGGCGCGGCGTGCATGTGGTCACGGTGAACGACTACCTGGCCCGGCGCGACGCGGAGTGGATGGGGAGCATCTACCAGGCCCTCGGGATGTCCGTCGGCCTGATCCAGCAGGACATGAACACCCACGAGCGGCACGTGGGCTACCGGGCGGACATCACGCACGGCACCAACAGCGAGTTCGGGTTCGACTACCTGCGCGACAACATGGCGACGCACCCGTCCTACCGCGTGCAGCGCGAGCTGAACTACGCCATCGTGGACGAGGTGGACTCGATCCTCATTGACGAGGCGCGGACGCCGCTGATCATCTCCGGCCGCCCGGAGAAGAGCAGCGAGATTTACATCAAGGTGGACGAGGTGGTCCGGAGGCTCCGCAACGAGGAGCATTTCACGGTGGACGAGAAGCAGAACTCCATCATCCTCACGGACGAGGGGATGGATGCCTGCGAGAGACTGCTCGGCATCGAGGACCTGTACGCCAACGAGACCATCGGCCTGGTCCACATCATCCAGCAGTCCCTGAAGGCCCACGAGTTCTTCAAGAAGGACGACGAGTACATCGTGCGCGACGGCGAGGTGCTGATCGTGGACGAGTTCACGGGCCGCGTGATGACGGGGCGGCGCTGGTCGGACGGCCTGCACCAGGCCGTGGAGGCCAAGGAGCGGGTTCCCATCCGCTTCGAGTCGCAGACCGTGGCCACGGTCACCTACCAGAACTATTTCCGCCTGTACGACAAGCTGGCGGGCATGACGGGCACCGCCCTGACCGAGGCCGTGGAGTTCCAGAACACCTACAAGCTGGACGTGCACACGATCCCGACGAACCTGCCCATGGTCCGCGCGGACATGACGGACCTCATCTTCGGCACGGAGCACGGAAAGTTCACCTACGTGGTCCGCGAGATACAGCGCGTCCACGAGACCGGCCGGCCCGTGCTGGTGGGCACCGTCTCCGTGGAGAAGTCCGAGGAGGTGTCGGAGATGCTGCGGCAGGCCGGCATCGTGGACTTCCAGGTGCTCAACGCGAAGCACCACGAGCGCGAGGCGGCCATCGTGGCCAACGCGGGCAAGCGCGGCGCGATCACCATCGCGACCAACATGGCCGGCCGCGGCACGGACATCAAGCTGGCGGAGGGCGTTCGCGAGCTGGGCGGCCTCTACATCATCGGCACCGAGCGCCACGAGTCGCGCCGCATTGACAACCAGCTCCGCGGCCGCTGCGGCCGCCAGGGCGACCCGGGCACCACGCGTTTCTATGTGAGCCTGGAGGACGAGGTGGCCCGTCTCTTCGGCGGCCCGCGCGTGAAGAAAATGCTGGAGTGGTTCGGCAGCAACGAGGAGATGGACGACGAGCCGCTGAGCCAGCGGATGGTCTCCCGCTCCATCGAGCGCGCGCAGCGCCAGGTGGAGATGCACAACTTCGAGATCCGCAAGCACCTCCTCGACTACGACCTGGTCATGGACAAGCAGCGCAAGTACATCTACGCCCTCCGCCGCGAGGTCCTGGAGGACCGCGACGTCACCGGCCGCCTCGAGGAGATGTTCCGCAACATCATCTGCGACGCCCTGGAGGAGTTCGCGCCGGAGGAGACGCCGGCCTCGGAGTGGGACCTGGACGGCATGGAGCGCGCCCTGCGCAACCATTTCGACCTCGACTTCCAGCTGGAGCCGCCGGCGGACGAGGAGATCCCCCAGCCGATGGAGGACTTCCTCTTCGACCAGGCCGTCGCGGCGTACCGGGGGCGTGTGGCGGGGCTGGCCGACGACATCCGGAAGCACTACCGGGAGCAGGTGGGCGGCGACGACACGCACATTGACTTCCAGCGGATCGCCCGCAAGCGCATCCACGACTTGGAGCTGATGGTGCTCCTGCGCACCGTGGACGACTACTGGATCAAGCACCTCTACGAGATGGACTACCTCCGGGAGTCCGTCAACCTGCGCGCCTTCGGCCAGAAGGACCCCCTGCTGGAGTACAAGCAGGAGGGGCTTGAGCTTTTCCAGGAAATGATCCGGAGCATTGACGAAACGGTCACGCAGATGCTGTTCCGCCTCACGGACCCGGAGCAGGCCAAGAGCCGCGCCCCGGGGCGCCCGGGCGGTCCGGACCCCTACAAGCAGCTCAGTGAATACGCCTACATCTCGGCGGACAAGCAGGCGGACCGCAGTTTCGCGTCCATGGACACCAGCCGCTTCATGCTCGGCGGCAAGCCCCGGCAGGTGACCGAGGGCGGCCAGAGCCCCGTGGCCGAGGCGCCGAAGCAGAAGCCTGTGCGCGTGGTGGACAAGACGGGGCCGAACGACCCGTGCCCCTGCGGGAGCGGCAAGAAATACAAGAAATGCTGCGGAAAGCTAAACTTCTAGTCCCCGCCGTTGTCATCCTCCTCTGGGTGACGATGATGGGAATCCTGGTCCACCGCGAAGTCATTGTCCCCCGCCTCCACCCCTCCCTCGCCGCGGCGCGCGTCACCGAGCCCCAGGACATGTGGATGGGCCTCTTTTACGGCGAACGCCGCATCGGCTTCGTCCACTGGTCCACCACCCCGGAGACGCGCGACGACGACCCCGGCTACCGCCTCCGCTTCCAGGCGCGCATGAGCCTGCCCGTCATGGGCGCCGGCGTCGCCGTGGCCCTGGAGGGCGGCGGGTGGCAGTCCGCCCTGCTCGGCCTGCGGGAGTTTGATGTCAGTTTCCGTTCCGGCGACCAGGACATGCGCATCCTCGGAACCGTGGAGAAGGACCGCATCCGCGGCACGGTGGAAACCGGCGGGGAGACCACCCCGCTGGAGCTGCCCGTGGCCGGGGGGCTCTCGCTGGGCAGCGGCATGGGCCTCTCCAGCATGAGCATGCCCCCGCTCTCCCCCGGCGAGACGGTCTATGTGGAGACCTTCGACCCCACCACCATGTCCGTCGGCCGCGCGAAACTGGAGGCCGTGGAAAAGGCGGCGCTCACCGTGGGCGGGCAGGCCGTCGAAACGGTCCTCATCAACACCACCATCGGCGGCATGACCACGCGCGCCTGGGTGAACGACAAGCAGGAAGTGGTGCGCGCGGAGACGCCCTTCGGCCTGAACCTGGAGCGCATTGACCCGCGCGACGCCCTCACCCCCCTCAGCGACGACGAGCAGGTGGACATGGTGCAGCGGCTGGCCGTGGTCCCCACGGGCAGCCGCCCGGTCCGCGACGCGGTCCGGATGCGCATTCGCGTGGACGGCGTGCCGGGCGAGCTGCTGCCGCCGGACGGGCCCGCCCAGCGGCGAAACGGGAGTGAGTACCTGCTGGAACAGCTTGCCCCGCCCGCGCCGGACGGGGAGACGGAAATGATCACAGGGCCGGAGGCGGAGCGGCACCTGCGCACGGACGCCTTCATCACCGTGGACAACCCGAAAATCCGGGAGCTGGCCGCAGAAATCACGGGCCAGGAGGAGGACCTCTGGACCCGGGCGCTCAGGGTCCACGACTGGGTCCACCAGAACATCGAGAAGACGGCCACGATGAGCATGCCCAGCGCCGTCGAGGTGCTGCGGACGCGGCAGGGCGACTGCAACGAGCACAGCGTGCTGTTTGCCGCGCTGGCGCGCGCCGCGGGCGTCCCCGCGCGCATCGCCATCGGCCTCGCCTGGAGCGAGGCGCTGTCGGCCTTCGGCTACCATGCCTGGGTGGAGGTGTACGCCGGGCGGTGGATCCCCATGGACCCCACCTTCGGCCAGCCAACGGTGGACGCCACGCATCTGAAACTCTTCGACGGCAGCCTGGAGGAGTGGCCCCGTCTGCTCGGCTACGTCGGCAACCTTAAGATTGAAGTGCTTGAAGTGGAGGGACCATGACCGAAACGGCCGCAATCCGCACCGAGGGGCTCACCAAGCATTTCGGCGAGAAGGTGGCGGTGCACGCCCTGGACCTGGACATCGCCCCCGGCACCTTCTACTGCTGCCTGGGCCCGAACGGCGCGGGCAAGACGACGACCATCAAGATGCTGACAGGCCTGCTCCACCCCAGCGGCGGAAGCGCCCTCCTCGGCGGCCATGACATCCAGAAGGACCCGCTGGCGGCCAAGCGCCTGCTGGGCTATGTGCCGGACCACCCCTTCCTCTACGACAAGCTCACGGGCAACGAGTTCATGCAGTTCGTCGCCGGGCTCTACCGGATGACCCCCGCCGAATACGCGGAGCGGTGCGGTCCCCTGCTGGAAATGTTCGAGATCGCCGCCGTGGCCGACCAGCTCATCGAGGACTACAGCCACGGCATGCGCCAGAAGCTCTCCTTCGCATCGTGCTTCCTGCACGACCCGAAGATCGTGGTGGTGGACGAGCCGTGGGTCGGGCTGGACCCCAAGAACATCCGCTTCGTCAAGGACTTCCTCAGGCGGCGCTGCCGCGAGACGGGGCTCACGGTGTTCATGTCCACGCACACCCTGTCCATCGCCGAGGAGATCGCCGACGTCGTGGGCATCATCCACCGGGGCCGGCTCCTGCGCGCGGGCACGGTGAACGAGATCAAGGCCCTGCGCCACACGGCCGGCGGCTCGCTGGAGGACGTCTTCCTGGAGATCACCCGCGACGACGAGGAACCCGGCGACGCAAACGGGGGCGCCGCACGCGCATGAACCAGGTGCTCACCGTCATCCAGGCGAGACTGCGCATGGCGCGGCACGAGATCGTCGGCGTCCGGAACGAGTCGCGCCTTAAGGTGGGGGTCATCTCCGTCTCCGCGCTCCTGCTACTCTCCGGCATGTTTGTCTTCTTCTTCTCCGGGTTCCGGTGGATCGTCGCCTTCGGCGGGCGCGGCGGGCCGGAGTACAACTTCGGCGAGCTGCTCATGACGCGCCTGCTGGGCGTCCTCTTCCTGTCCCTCTTCATGCTCCTGGTCTTCTCGAACGTCCTGGTCTCCTTCGCCACCCTCTACCGGTCCCACGAGGTCAAGCGCCTGATGCTGTCGCCCCTGCGCTTCGACCACATCTTCCACGCCCGCTTCTTCGAGTGCGTGGCCTTCAGCTCGTGGTCCATCGCGTTTCTCGGCGCCCCCATGTTCCTCGCCTACGGCCTGAGCATGGGCGCGCACCCGGTGTTCTATCTGGCGCTGGCGGCCTTCTTCCTCCCCGCCATCATCATCCCCGCCTGCCTCGGCTGCATCATCACCATGGTTCTCGTGCGCATATTCCCCCGCGTGCGCCCCGCGTGGATGGCCCTTCTGGGCGCCGTGGCCGTGGGCGGCTTCTTCCTGTACATCCGCCACATCCTCCGGGGCCAGCAGATTTCCGACGACACCATCCTCCCGGTCTTCCTCCAGACCACGGCGCGCATGCAGTCGTTCCTCCTGCCGAGCCACTGGGCGTCCCAGGGCATCCTCGCGGCCAGCCGCTTCAAGGTCGGAGAGGCCCTCTACTGGTGGACCACCCTCGCCTCCACCGCCCTGTTCCTCCTGCTCGTGTCGGGATGGCTGGCGCGGCTTCTTTACTATCCGGGGTGGTCGTGGCTGGCCGGTCAGGACCGCCAGCGGTTCCGGCCGCTGAACCGGGGCGCCCTGAACCGCCTCGCCGGCGTGATGCGCCTGGTGCCGGAGCCCGCCCGCTGCCTGTCCGTGAAGGACGTGAAACTCTTCTGGCGCGACCCCACCCAGTGGTCGCAGTTCGTCATCTTCTTCGGCATCATGGCGATTTACATCGCCAACCTGCGGAACACCTCGAAGTTTTACGAGCAGGAAATGTGGCGGAGCTGGATCGCCTGCCTGAACGTGGGCGCGGTCACCCTGATTCTGGCCACGCTCACAAGCCGCTTCGTGTTCCCCCTCGTCAGCCTGGAGGGGCGGCGCATGTGGATCATCGGACTGGCCCCCCTCACCTTCGCCCAGGTCGTCCGCCAGAAGTTCTGGATGAGCGTGGCCACCAGCGCCGCCTTCACCATCGGCCTCGCCTTCCTCTCCGCACACATGCTCCGCCTGGAGCCGGTCTACTTCCTCATGACCGTGTACACCGTCACCCTGGCCAATTTCGGGCTGGCGGGGCTGGCGGTGGGCCTGGGCGCCCTTTATCCCGTGTTCAAGGAGGAAAACCCGGCCCGCATCGTCAGCGGCCTCGGCGGCACCCTCAACCTCCTGCTCAGCGTGGGGTATATCGCGTGGATGGTGGCGGCGCTCACCCTCATCATGCAGTGGCGCGCCCTGGGGCTCTTCACCGGCGGCGCGGCCTTCCGCTGGGCCCTGGGCGGCGTCATGACGCTGGACCTCGCCCTCACCCTGGCCTGCTGCGTCCTGCCGATGAAAATGGGCCTGAAAAACCTTCAGAATATGGAGCTTTGAGAAAGAGAGGAGACGCCCCCATGATCGAGGTGCCCGTGGAAACCCGCGCCCACACCCAGTTTGTGCCCCTCAACACCCTGCTCCAGCAGATCATCCGCGAGCATGGCCCCGAGAACGGCGTCCTGCATGTCCACATCCCCCATACCACGGCGGGCATCACCATCAACGAGAACGCCGACCCGGACGTGGTCTCCGACATCACGGGCACCCTTGAACGCCTGATCCCCTGGGAAAACGGCTACGCCCATGACGAGGGGAACAGCGCCGCCCACCTCAAGGCCAGCCTGATGGGCTTCAGCGTCACCCTCCCGGTCGAGAACCGCAAACTCCGCCTCGGCACCTGGCAGGGGGTCTACTTCTGCGAATTCGACGGCCCCCGCCATCGGAGAATCTGGGTCACCCCCCTCCCCGCCTGAGCATTCGGCAGACTCTTCCTGCACCCCGCCCATCAAGCGACTGCCGCAATTCACCCCTGTTCTGCTCGATTATGAAGCACATGCCTCCGCGCACATCGGCATTCTTCCGACAATTCGGCCCATCACCGCCCTTTCTTCCTCCCCATTATCAGGCTGAAACATGAGGTTTGGGGTTGTTTTTGTTTTGTTGTTTGTTTTTATGTTTGCGGGTGTTCGCGCAGCCCTGAGATTGGCATGCTTCCTGCCCCTTCAAAAGCGCGAAAAACCGTAAGGAGATCGAATACCATGGCACGTTTGGACAAACTGACCATCAAATCCCAGGAGGCCCTGGCCGAAGCGCTGGAGCTGGCGGCGGATCAGGGGCATCCGGAGCTTTCCGGCCTGCACCTGCTCATCGCCCTCGCCCGGCAGGAACAGGGGGCCGTGGGGGCCATTCTCCAGCGGATCGGCATTTCCCCCGCCCAGGTGGAGCAGGCGGCACAGGCGGCGCTGGAGCGCACGCCCCGTGTGTCCGGCGCCCACGGCCAGCCCGGTCTGGGCCATGAGGCCCAGCAGACGCTGGACGCAGGCTGGAAGTCGGCCCAGAGCCTCAAGGACGAATATCTCAGCACGGAGCATATCCTGCTTGGGCTGTTGTCGGCCAAGGGGGAGGCCGCCCGCGTGCTGCGCGGGGCGGGGGTGACCGAGGACGCCGTGCTGCACGCCCTGAAGGAGGTGCGGGGCACCCAGCGGGTGACGGACCCCAACGCCGAGTCCACCTACGAGGCCCTGGAAAAGTTCAGCCGCGACCTGACCCAGCTCGCCCGGGCGGGCAAGCTGGACCCCGTGATCGGCCGCGACGAGGAGATCCGGCGCGTGGTCCAGGTGCTGTCCCGCCGCACAAAGAACAACCCGGTGCTCATCGGCGAGCCGGGCACCGGCAAG
>Ga0123328_1001897_pt1 | contig 19654 bp, 16 predicted proteins | sample BioC12SIPDNA_2_FD_89702 | JGI IMG/M metagenome (GOLD analysis project Ga0123328, IMG submission 89702) | Anaerobic biogas reactor microbial communites from Washington, USA - Biogas_R1_A C12 SIP DNA | ecosystem: Engineered > Bioreactor > Anaerobic > Unclassified | place: Washington, USA...
ATGAGGATAGTTTTTTTTGATAGCATTGATTAAGTTTTTAGGTTAGATATGTGATAAATTGGAACAAATTGAGGATCAGTTCCGCGAATATAATAAATTATATCGACAAGTAATAACTTGGAAGTATTGATCAATAAAATTTGTATAAAAGATATCCAGCAGTAGCGTTTTTGATTATAATGGATGTTTACAGAAAAAGTGGCCGCCTGACCCTTACCTGCCTGGCGACCTTGGTTATTGCAATGATTGCAGGACCAATGTGGGCCCAAAACGTAAATGTAACAGGAAAGGTTACCGATAATTCGGGAGAACCTCTAATGGGAGTTTATGTTTTAGTCCAGAGTACTTCGCGGGGTGTTTCTACAGACCTGGATGGGAATTATGCCATCTCTGCCCCTGCTGACGGAACCCTTTTATACTCATTTATGGGGTTTGAGGACGTTGTAGAGAATATTAACGGCCGTTCCATAATTGACGTAACCATGAACGTATCTTCCGTAGCCCTGGAAGAATTGGTTGTTACGGCGCTTGGTATTAAGAAAGACAGAAAAGCTCTGGGTTTTTCTGTTACTGAAGTGGGCGCAGAAGAGTTGCTTAAAAACAAGCAAACCAACGTTATTAACTCACTGGCAGGTAAAGTAGCCGGTGTAAACGTCACCCAGTCCGGCGGTGCTGCAGGTTCGGGATCAACCATCATTATCCGAGGTGGTAACTCTGCCAGTGAAGGTCGCGATAACCAACCTCTTTTTGTTGTTGACGGAATCATCTATGATAACTCCACTGTTGTGGGGGGGTAATTCCGGAACGGACGGTATGACCAAGAATGCTACTACTTTCAGCAACCGTGTTATGGACATCAACCCCGAAGACATTGAATCCATGTCTGTACTTAAAGGCGCCGCAGCTGCCGCTTTGTACGGATCGCGTGCAGCAGACGGAGTGATCGTCATCACGACCAAGAAAGGAGCCAATGACGGGACCGTAAGGGTAAACGTTGGTTCAAAATACAGTTATTCCTGGGCCAATTCACTTCCTGAACTTCAGGATGTTTACGGAAGGGGTTATTACAATCAGGCCGGAGTTTTCAGCGATTATACCTATAATTCATGGGGTCAGAAGATCACCGGGACCGCTTACGACAATGTTGGAACCTTTTTTCGCGGAGGTAATATTTTTGACAATAACGTAAGTATTTCCGGAGGTAACAAGAACAGCAGCTTCTACCTGTCTGCTTCCCGTTACGACCAGGAAGGTATTGTTCCCATGACAGGATACGATAAAACCACTCTCCGTTTTAACGGAGAACAAAAATACGGCAAACTGACCGTAGGCGCGAACGTGGCTTATACCATCTCCAATACGCAAAAGACACTGACTACAGGAGGTCTTTACGGTGGCGGAGGTAACGGAGCCATGACAGCCGTATACGGATGGGCACGAAGTGATGATATGACACATTATCTGAATGAAGACGGCACCAAATACAGAATGTTCGCCGAATACCAGGATCTGGCTTCTGACCGTGAAAATCCTTACTGGATTATCAATAAAAATAAACTGTCTGACCAAACTCGCCGCTGGACCGGGTCCGTCAACGCAAACTTAGACGTAACGGAATGGTTCAACATTGTTTACCGTTTAGGTCTTGACACTTATGCTTATGACGAATATACTTACATTGCTCCGGGTGGAGCCGTATCTGACAGATATCAGAACGGCCGTCTGTCTAAAAGCGACAGGAATTACCAATATTTGTCTTCCAACCTGATGCTGAATTTTCACAAGACATTCGGTGATTTTGACTTCAACCTGCTTTTGGGACAAACTACAGAAGACACCAAGAATATCCGTCAAAACCACTGGGGATACGACTTCGTAACAGCCGGCACCATCAGTTTTGCAAATATTGCCAATGAAAATAAATTCTTCACCGAAGCCACCACTAATAAACGCTTGATCGGGGTATTCGGAGAATTTCGTGCCGCATACAAAAACATTGCCTATCTGACCATTACAGGACGTAACGACTGGTCATCCACCCTTCCTATTGAAAACCGCTCGTATTTCTATCCCTCGGTTAGTGGTAGTTTGGTTTTCACCGAATTGATGCCAAAGAACGATATTCTTTCTTTTGGTAAGATCCGCGCCTCGTGGGCACAGGTTGGTAAAGATGCTTCGGCTTATGCAACCAATACCTACATGTGGTCACCGGCTGCTGTCAGCCCCGGTTTCATTGGAATTGGGAACAGCTGGACACGTGGTAACCCGTTCCTTAAACCCGAGATCCAGACATCCTGGGAAGTAGGTGCCGAAATGCGCTTCTTCGGAGGACGTCTTGGCATTGATTATACTTATTATAACAGCTTAACAACCAACAAGATCGCCGCCCCCCGTCTGGGTCAGTCCACAGGATACATCTTTATGTCCATCAATTCCGGCTCTGTTTCCAATAAAGGTATGGAACTGATGATCACTGCCACTCCTGTAGAAACCAAGAACTTTTCATGGGATCTGACACTTAATCTTTCAGGGAACCGCGGTCGTCTGGGAGAATTCATGAAAGGCGTTGACTTGTTCTATGTAACCGATGTACAAATTGGCGGCGTTAAAGCGGCTGCCGTACCAAACGGAGGTTATTTCCTCGGGATCACGGGGGACTACTGGAAACGGGAAACACGAACAGAAAAAGACGAAGAAGGCAACGACATTGAAGTTGAAATCCCAGATGGCCGTTACATTATAGATGAAGCAACTGGTCTTTACAAAACCACCGGCGTAGCTACCAACCTGCTTGGTAACCGCGAACCGGATTTGATAGGCGGTCTGGGAAATACCCTTACCTACAAAAACCTGAGCTTTTCCATACTGTTTGATATCCGCAAAGGAGGTTTGATTTACAACGGTACTGAGTATTTATTGCTTAACAACGGATTGTCCCCGCAGACACTGGATCGTGAATCAGTTACAGTGGAAGGCGTTTCAAGTACTACTGGAGAACCTGTTTCCTATACTTACAATGCCGGTCAGATGTACATTGTTAACGGAGCTGAAAAGAGCGGTAATTATATGATTCAGAGCTATTGGAGCAATTATGCATCCAACGCATATAACTTATTGACCGACACCAACTGGCTGCGTTTACGCGCCGTTTCTCTTGCTTACGATTTCAGAGGCCTGTTCAACAAACAGAGTTTCATTAAAGGATTAACGGCTACCGTTACGGGAACCAATCTCTTCCTGTGGAGTAATTACAAAGGTATGGACCCTGAAGTCAGCGTTTCAGGTTCCGGTACGGGTGGCTCCGGTTCGTCAGGTATTGACTATTGCGGTGTTCCTGCTACAGCCGGTTTGTCATTTGGTTTAAACATCACTTTCTAATAACAAACGGATTTAAAAATTCAGATTATGAAAAAAATACTATATATAGCTTTAAGTCTGTTGATTACTTTAGGGATAACCGGCTGTAACGACTGGTTGGACGTGAACGTAGACCCGGACAACCCGAACAATGTCAGTGCTACGGTAGAAAGCCGTCTCCCCTGGATTCAACACTATTATATGTATGCATGGGGCTCTGCCTGTATGCGTGGCGTTACCATTGGCGGTTTGATGAGTCAGACCTCAACCACTTCCTCCAACGGAAAACTTTCTGCCTGGGATCCTTTGCAGAGCTCTACTACCACATCTTATCAGAACTGGTTCATTGGAGCAGCGTGTAATATTGATGATATGATCAATGCCGCAGAAAAAACAGGCGCTTACCATTATATTGGAGCTGCTCATGTGATACATGCCATGGGATTCATGCTTATGGCCGACCTGTATGGGGAAATGCCTTATTCAGAACCCCTGGGAAGTAATCCTACCCCCGTATATGATGACGGTCAGACCATTTTTAACGGATGTATGGAACGCATTGATCTGGCTCTGGAATATTTCAACATGACACAGGAAGAAGGTGCTACACCCCTGGCTGCCGGTGACAGCTGGAATCAGGGTGATGTTCAGAAATGGATCAAATTGTGCTACGGTTTGAAAGCCCGCTGGCTGAACAAACTTTCAAAAAAATCAACGCTTTATGACCCGCAGGCTGTTCTGGATGCTTTGGCAAAAGCCCCGCAATCCAACAGCGAAAGTACCATAATGAAACACAGCAACGCGGGAGATCAGGACACCAACTTCACCGTTGGCGACCCTTATCAGACAAGTGTAATATGGGACTGTGCCGCATGGGGAACCACACAACGTTATACCAAATGGTATGTTGATCTGCACAAGAACCTGAGAGGTTCCGGAGTAGTTGATCCGCGAATGAGCAAGGTGTTCCCTGCACGCATGAGCAAGATCCAGGTATCTGATGCCGGAGAAATCCTGAATCACGAATGGACCCGGGATGAAGGTGTGGATGTAATGTACGGAACCAGAAGAATATATGGAGCCCTTCTAAATGCTAGCGTAGCTTCTTCAAACGTTGCCAAAAACTACACCATTACCAATGCCACAGATAAAGCTCAGGTATTGGCATTCTTTGACCAGGAAGGATTCCCCTACACTGTGAACGGGGATGTTGTGAGCGTTACCTACCCGAAAGGCTGTTTGTACATCAACACCAATGACTACAAGCAGATTATGGACCTGAATTACGTGAATATGAGGGCCCTGGCAGTTTCACAGACCGGCGGTCGTGCGGAAAACGATATGTATTACTACCCGAGTTCGGCATTTAATACCGTTGCCGGCACCGGTTCCTTCTGGGCTCGTCCCGATTCCGATTCGGACATCCTTACCTACCATGAAATGTGTTTCATAAAGGCCGAGGCTAATATGCGTATGGGGAACTCAGCAGCCGCTTATACAGCTTATATGGACGGGATCAGAGCCAGTTTCGCACGTATGCAATCCAAATTGCAGGATTGGTCTGCAACAGGTACGGACAACCCAGACCAACAACCTATGAATCAAGCCGATATTGATGCTTACATGGCCAGTGGTGCCGTTGCACAAAATGCCGGAGAACTGACTATGGCCGACATTATGTTGCAAAAAGTCATTGCCATGGGTATCCATGTGGAAACATGGAACGACATGCGCCGCTTCAATTACGGAGCCGGAAACATTGGCAACTTCGGACAGGTTTATGTTGACTACGTCAGACCTGCTGAATTTGTTGCTACCAATAAAATTCCGGGAACCTCTCCCACACAGGAAAACTATTGGTTCCGCCGTTACAGCCAATGTTCACACGAAACCAACTACAACAAAGACAATGTGGAAGCTTCCAACCCGCTGGCCCTGACTTACGAGAACGGGCCAATATGGAGTGATCCGGTATGGTGGGATAAAGCTGAATAGTTATTCGTAGACTTTATGAACAGAGCGGTCAGAACTGGCCGCTCTTTTTTCCTTTTTATGGAGTTCCTTTATAAATACTCAAAATTTTTAACTCCCCTTTTTCTGGGAACAGGAGTTTTTCTGTTTTTTTATTTTTACGCACCCGGACTGATCTTTTTCCGGGAACAAAACTATCTTTTTCTTTACACAAAAGAATTTTTTCTGGATCATGTAACACATCCGGGTGGTGTGGCTTCTTATACAGGAGCATTCTTAACTCAGTTTTACGCATTTACCTGGGCAGGAGCATTGATACAGGCAGCGCTCATTGTACTGGTGCAACAAAGCATCAGCAGACTGATGAAACAAGCCGGAGTTAATTATCCCTATCAGATTCTTTCCCTTTTACCTGCTTTATTACTGTGGCGTTTTTCGTGTGACCAGAACTATATGACAGGATCCATAGTAGCCATACTCATATCCCTGCTTTGTGTTCTGGTGATGGTTGAAAAACGGAATAAAAAAGGGTATGTGTTGCGTACTTTCTTTCTGGCGATTGTATTGTATATGTTTGCCGGAGCATCTTTCATACTCTTCCTGGCTTTTATTATTTATTTTGAAGTCCGGAATAAGGAAAAATCCCGGAAATCGTTCAAACTGCTGATTATACTTACAGGTGGATTGCTTCTGGCAATCTGCCTGCCTCTTGCCTCTTCTTTCCTTTTTCCCTATCCCCTTCAGCAACTATACCTGGGCATTGATTTCTACAGGTATCCCAATGAAAATTTCTACTTCCAATATATAGCATGGGCGGTTATTTTATTGGCAGTGATCCCGACTGCCCGGCTTGCTGTGAAGAATAAATTACCGGGGCACCGTGTTGTTTACATTTCAATTCTGGGTTTCACCCTTTTATGCGGATTCCTGCTTCTGCGAAAGGCAGTTAATCCCGCCATGGAAGAAGCTCTGGAGTACGATCAAATGGCCTGGAATCAGCAATGGGAAACAATAATCAGGAAAGCCGGCAAAAAACAGCCTTCCACATCAATGTCTATGACTTGTCTGAATCTGGCATTGGTTAAAACAGGAAAATCAGGAGATATGTTGTTCAATTATTTCCAGAACGGAACGGAAGGGCTCATTCCCGAATTCGGTGGAGATTTTACTTCCCCGCTCACTACGGCAGAAGTCTTTTTCCACATGGGATTGATAAACGAAGCACAACATTATGTATTCGAGGCCATGGAGGCTATACCCAACCATCGGAAAAGCGCCAGGTGCCTGAAACGTCTTGCGCAGACGAACCTGATTAATGAACAATACGGTGTGGCAAAAAAATACCTGGACCTTCTGCATAAAACATTATTGTACCGCAACTGGTCACATAATGCCTCTTTGGAGAACCATCCCGAATGGAGCATATTACAAACATACCGTCTTACAGAAGAAAGAATTTTCGGTTCGACCAATATGTTAAACATCTTGAAAGATCTGACTGAAAAAAATGCGGACAATAAGACTGCTTTCCAATATCTGATGGCTTATACGCTTCTTAATAAAGAATGGGACAAAGCAACTGAATTCTATGAATTGGGAAAACATCATTACTCCCGGATGCCCTGGGCATATCAGCAGGCAATGGCTTTTGAGTGGTACCAGAAATCCGGTAACCTCAATCAAACTCAACAAGAGCTGGATCAGGAAATAATACAAGGCTTGACTGAATTTATGAAAACCATGTCACTTTCTTCAGAAAAACAGGCCCGTGCCATTTTGGAAAAACCTTTTGGACATACTTATTGGTATTACCTTTATTTCATATTTTAATCTCATGAAACGGATCTTCCCGGTATCAATAATATTGATCTCCCTGCTTCACTTTACAGGCTGTATCCCCAATACGTCAACCCAGATTCAGTCAACGGCTATTCCCGAAATTTTTCCGGATTACACGTATGTAACTGTTCCTTCTACAATTGCGCCACTGAACTTCACCCCGCAGGATACTTCCTATCAAGCAGTAATAGCAGAATTTTCAGGAACACGGGGAAATTGGTTCCGCGTTAAAGGCAGAAAAAATATTACAATACCCAAAAACAAATGGACTGAATTATTAAAGGCCAATAAAGGCGATAGTATTTCTGTCACACTGAAAATCCTGAAAGAAGACAAGTGGATACAACACACCCCTTTCCCCATATATATCAGTGAACACCCCATTGATCACGGTCTTGTATATCGCCTGATAGCCCCCGGATATGAACTTTACAGCAGGATGGGAATCTACCAGAGGGACCTTCAATCCTACAAGCAAAAAACGATCCTGGTAAACACATTGTTCCCCGAAACTTGTATAAATTGTCATTCCGTCAATCGCGGAGATCCGGATTTTTTCAACCTACACTTGAGAGGATCAGCATCGGGAACCATTATTTTAAAAGACGGGAACCTGGATGTCTATGATACAAAAACTCCGGAAACACTTTCAAATTGCGTTTATCCATACTGGCATCCCTCGGGACGTTTCATTGCATACTCGGTAAATACTACGCGTCAAATGTTCCCGATGGATCCCGGACAAAGAATTGAAGTTTATGACACGGCTTCAGATATTGTAGTCTATGACACGGAACAAAATCATCTGATCTCATCCAAACACCTTACCACGGAACATTTTGAAACGTTTCCGGCATTTTCCCCGGATGGAAAGGATCTTTATTTCTGCGTTGCTGATAATAAAGACATGCCTCAAGATTACAAAGAGGTCCGCTATGCTTTGTGTCGCCTTTCTTTTGATTCGGAAACAGCTTCTTTCGGAACCAAAGTAGACACCTTGTTGTACGCACCCGGAATTCACAAAAGCGTGACTTTCCCCCGTCCTTCCTACGACGGAAATTTTCTGGTCTTTACCCTGGCCGATTACGGAACATTCCCAATATGGCACAAAGAAGCTGATATGGGAATAATGGACTTGCGAACCGGAGAATGGCGCCTGATGGAGGGAATTAACAGCCCCCATGTTGACAGCTATCACAGCTGGAGCAGTAACTCACGCTGGATTGTTTTTTCCAGCCGCAGGGGAGACGGATTGTATACCCGTTTGTATTTTGCATTCATTGATGAAAACGGGAACACCGGAAAACCTTTTCTACTCCCTCAGAAAGATCCCGCAAGATATTACCCGGAAACTCTGTATTCATTCAATATACCCGAGTTTATTACCTCGCCTGTGGATTTGGATATGAGAAAAATTGCAAAAAAAGCCGCCCGCAAAACAAATATGCAATGGGGCGGTCTTAAAGATAACGGTCCTTTTTAATGTACCGTCAGGAATTTGAACAACATCAGGGCTTCATCCGGATTGGAATAATCCAATGAATGATCCTTCACATACTGTTCAATAAGCGCTTTTTTTCCGGGGAAAAACCTTCTGAAATTTCTTTCAGTCAAAGCATATGCCTTCTTATTCCTAATCAAATATGCATTCTGATGAACAATATAAGGAGTTGATTCCCCTGCCAAAAACCGGCCTCCCGTTGATACATTAAATCCTTCGCTTCTGAGGTTCCTTTTCTCAATGGGAACGTTTGGAGATTTTTCCTCACGACCAAATGCTCCGTAACGCTTTTCAGCTTCCAGTTCCAGGAATTGCTCTACTCCGAACATAACATTTCCGTCTGTATCAAGTATCTGAATATAATGATCCAGCAAAGGAATGAAATAATTTCTGCCTATGGAAACAGCCGTTACCTGACTGATATCGGAAAAAATATCCGGATATCCCTCTTCATCCAAAAAACAAAGGGTAGAAGAAGCCAACAGGATATTCAATTGTCCTTTAAAAACAGTCCCGTCCTCAAACTGGATAGTCCCGGTCATATAGGCCGGAAACAGATATAGTTCTGTGTATGGTCTTGTATCATCAATATCCAGAAATAGGGATTGGGCGTAACCTGCTGTATAAAAAGCGCTCAGAAATAACAATAAAGAACAAAGCTTCTTCATATCATTCCATAATCGCTCCGGCCACAATATTGGCCACCCGTGTGCGCATAGCTACGGCAGAACCGTCGTCGTAGGGATGAACCCGGTTGGCCAGCAATATAACGGCTGTATCAGACTCGGGGTCAATAACCATGCTCGTTCCGGTATACCCGGTATGACCGTAAACGGTGCGGGGATTGAAAAGATTCCCGTTCCAGGAACCGGCACGTCCCCATCCCAGCGTACGCCCGAAAGCGGCTACTTCTTCCGGTACCCGGGCCATGGCTTTTACCGTCAGGGGCCCCAGGATGCGTTTCCCGTTCACTTCCCCTCCGTTGAGAAGGGCCACAGCGATAACGGCCAGGTCCGTGGCATTGGAAAAGACACCGGCATTTCCCGAATTTCCTCCGTTCATCAACCGAGCCAAGGGATCGTGCACTTTCCCTACCAACGGCAGCCCGTCTTCCTGCAGCTCCGTGGGTGCACATAAGGCCAGCGTTTCTCCCTGGGGCAGGTATGTGGTATGTTTCAGGCCGAGTTGATCAAAGACGTTTTTCTGTGCGTATTCCGCCAGTGTCACTCCGGTTATCTTCTCCAAAATATTTTGTAAGGTAATGAAATTCAGGCAACTGTACTGATACCCCGTTTTTGGCTTGAAATCCCGCGGACATTGACAGATGTACTCCATCAGGCCTTGCGGGTTCGGAGATCCGTAACGTTCAATTAATTCCTGTGTAGGTCCGTAAGGAGGAAGTCCCGAGGTGTGGGTCATCAAATCTTCTATGGTAATATGTACGTTCCTGCCCGTTTCGGGGTCCGTCCAGGGCTGAAAGCCCGGCAGGTACTGATCTACCCGGTCCATCAGGCGGAGCCGGCCCCTTTCCACCAGCTGCATGATGCTTAAAGTCGTTCCGACGCATTTACTTACAGACGCCAGGTCAAATACCGTTTCCAGGGTCATGGGAAGCGTATCCGGCACTAGTTGCCGGTTACCGTATGCTTTCAGGTAAGCTATCCGGTCGTGACGCACAACGGCCAATACAGCACCCGGAATGTCCCCGGCATGTATGGCCTCCCCAATCACTCCATCCACTAATACAAGACGTTCAGGGTTCAGTCCAACAGATTCCGGGGAAACCACCGGAATGGCTGAATGAGTTGCCGGTTGGGTGCAGGCAACAAAGGCCCACACCCCCAGCAACATAAAAAACAATTTATTTTTCATGGTTTTCCTACAATAAACCGCGGTTACGAAGTAAAGGAATTTCGTTGGGTTCTGAACCACGGAAACGGATATACTGTTTCATGGGCTCGTCCCAGCCACCTTCGGTAAGAATGTATTTCCGGAATTTTCCGGCAGTTTCCCGGTCAAAAATATCGCCGGTTTCCTTAAAGGCATCAAAAGCGTCTGCATCCAGGATCTCGGCCCACAGGTATACATAATACCCTACGGCATATCCCCCGTTGAAGATGTGTGAAAAATAAGTGGAACGGTAACGGGGAAGGATTTCGTCAATAAGACCGTATTTTTTCAGGGCGTTCTTTTCAAATTCATTGACATCGTATTCCTGCTCTTCAGCAGCGGAGTGCCATTCCATATCCAGCAACGCGGCAGCAATGAATTCCACGGTCATAAAGCCCTGGTTGAAATGGCTGCTGTTTACCAACCGATCAATGAGTTCCTGCGGCATGGGTTCCCCTGTCCGGTAATGCAGGGCATATTCTTTCAGCACTGCAGGCTGAATGGCCCAATGTTCGTTGATCTGGGAAGGCAATTCCACCATATCCCGGGGCAACGCACCGCAAATACGGTCGTAATCTCCGCGTCCAAAGAATCCGTCCAGAGCGTGGCCGAATTCGTGGAACAGGGTCTCGGCTTCATCCCAGCTCAATAGAACCGGTTCTCCGTCCACCGGAGCGGGAAAATTGGTGGTTACCGTTACCAGCGGAAACTGTTCGGTCCCGTCGGCATTTTTCCTGTAACCTCGTAAACCGGAACACCAGGCTCCGGCATTTTTCCCGGCTCTTGTGGGGTAATCCAGGTACAAAATGGCCAGATGGCTGCCATCCTTGTCCTTTACTTCGAAAGTTTCCACGGAAGGATTGTACAGGGGAATGTCGGTACGTCTTTCAAAGGTCAGCCCGTAAAGGTTGTTGGCTACATAAAACAACCCGTCCCTGACGTTTTCCAGTTTCAGGTAAGGCCTGATCTCGTTTTCGTCCAGATCGTATTTTTCTTTGCGCAGTTTTTCTGCATAGTACCACCAGTCCCAGCTTTCCAACTTGAACCCGGCCCCTTCGCGGTCGGCAATTTTTTGCATGGCCGCCAGCTCTTCTTTGGCAACCCGTAAGGCAGGTTCCCAGACTCTTTCCAGGAAGGAAAAAACAGCTTCAGGGGTTTTGGCCATATTATTGACCAGAACAAAATCGGCATACGTATCAAATCCCAGAAGCTTAGCCCTGCGTACCCTAAGGTTGACTATCTGTTTGATGATCTCTTTGTTGTCGTTAGCGTTGTTGTTGTCGCCACGCATATAATACCCTTTATACAATTTTTCCCTCAGGTCACGGTTGTGAACGTATTGCAGGAAAGGTATCCACGAAGGTTTGTTGGGGGTGAAAACGTATTTCCCTTCATTACCCAGCGATTCGGCCAGGCCGGCGGCTGCACGGATGTTGCTTTCCGGAAGGCCGGCAAGATCTTCCACATTGTCTACGACCATTTTAAAATCGTTTGTCTCGGCAAGGAGGTTTTGACCAAATTGAAGGCTCAGGTTGGAAAGCTGCGTATTGATGTCCTTCAGCGTTTCTTTGTCTTCATCGGATAGAGCGGCACCACCCCTGACAAAATCATCGTAATATTTTTCCAGGGTTCTCAGTTGCTGGGCATCCAGATTCAGGGAATCGCGTTTTTGGTAAAGGCATTGAATTCTTTCAAATAATACGGGATTCAGCTGAATCTCGTTGCGGTGTTTTGTGAGTTCAGGAGTGATCTCACGGGCAAGTGCCTGCAATTCTTCATTGGTGTCTGAACGGTTCAGGGTAAAGAAAGCAGCTGTCACACGGGAAAGAAGGTCTCCTGCCCTGTCATAGGCAGCTATAGTGTTTTCAAAAGTAGGCTCTTCCCGGTTGTTGACAATAGCGTCAATTTCCGCACGGTTTTGTTCCATGGCTTCCCGGATGGCAGGCATGAAATGCTCTGTTTTTATCTTATCAAACGGGGGAGTTTGGAAAGGAGTGTCATACTCCTGCAATAAAGGATTGTTTTTCATTGGATTGGATGAACAGGCCACGAAGAAGCCCAATAATAGAATTAGTAGTGATTTTTTCATGGTTTATATGGGTTTTGGTTTTACTTTATTGACAAAATCGGTGATTTCCGCCGCAAAATGTTCCCAGGTAAGGATCTCCTTTTCTTTCCGGATGTTTTCCCTGAAAGGATTCCTGTCCATACTGAAAAATTTTCTAATGGCAAGCTCCACTGAGCGGGCATCGGTTCCGGCCGCCACCAGGCCGGTTCCGGGACCTTCTACGGCTTCTGCCAGGCCCCCGGCAGGAGTTACTATCAAAGGCACCTCATAATGATAAGCCATGGCGGAGATCCCGCTTTGCGTGGCTGTACGGTATGGCAGGACGCAGACATCGGCCGCAGAGAAAAAAGCAGGCACTTCCGAATCGGCAATATACCTGTTGAAGACCTTAACGGAAGACGGATCGGGTAAACCACGGATCTGTTTCTCGTATTTTTCAAAGCTTCCGTAACTTTCCCCGGCAATAACCAGTTGATAGGTCTCTCCCAGATCCGCAAACGCCTCCAGTAACAGGTCCAGGCCTTTGTAATCCCTGATGAACCCGAAGAACAACAATGTCTTGCGATCTTCATGAAGGCCGAGTTGTTTTCTAGCCTCTGCCACAGGTACGGGGGCTCCAAAATGATCGTAGAGCGGATGCGCTTTCAGGATATAGGGGATCTTCTGATCCAGTGACAGGATATCGTCCCGGACTGTCCGGCTCATGGCAACACACCCGTGGTTTTGCTTTAGAAACCAACGGGACAGTGTTTTGTCCATAAAAGTTCTCTCATGCGGAATCATATTGTCTATAATGGAAACCACCGTACATCCATTATGCTTTAATTGCCGGGCGACCCAGCCCAGTGACGGGGCAAAGAAAGGCATCCAGTAGCGCATCAGAAGCAAATCAGGATTATATTTCAGTATTTGCCTGGCCGTACGGCCGTAGGAAAACGGATTAACGGAATCCAAAACGGGAGTGCTCTCTATGAATACAGCCCGATCGTCTTTGGGAATGCGTTGGGTCTTTCCGGGAAAAAGGACCCCGGGGTATTGCCTTTTGAAATTAAACGCTTGTACCTGGTGGGTTTTTACCAGTTCACGGTAAAGATTGGCATTGAACTGGGCAATACCCCCGCGATAAGGATAAAAAACAGATAAATAAGCGATTTTCATATCATACAAAGTTAGTATAAAGTAATTATCTTTATATTCTTGAAAACAAAAAAGCACCCCGGTGGGGGTGTTTTTTGTTATCGTGCTGAATACCAACACTATGCATCAAGTGTGCGTTGCACTATTGGCGCGGGCCTCTGTCCCTTCTTCCTCCGTCTCTTTGATCTCCGCCTCTTCCGCCCCTGCGGTCACCACCACGACGATCACGATCCCTGCCACCTCTTCCTCCGCGCCTGTCGGAAGGCATGTTGCCTGTTCCGGCAGCAGATGCGGCTGTCCCAATATTTGGAGAAAGATCACGTTTTCCGTAAACTTCCCCGTTACAAATCCACACTTTGATTCCCAACACACCTACTTTGGTATGCGCTTCAGCCAGCGCGTAATCGATATCGGCACGAAAAGTATGTAAGGGAGTACGGCCTTCCTTGAATAATTCACGACGGGCCATTTCGGCACCGCCCAGACGACCACCAATCAAAACCTTGATCCCTTCGGCTCCCATACGTATGGTGGAAGCCATCGCCATTTTTATGGCGCGGCGGTATGAAACGCGACCTTCAATCTGACGGGCTATGTTGTTGGCAACAATAGTCGCATCCAGTTCGGGACGTTTTACTTCAAAGATGTTGATCTGTACTTCTTTATTGGATATTTTCTTAAGCTCCTCTTTCAGTTTCTCCACTTCCTGACCGCCTTTACCAATAATAATACCCGGGCGGGCTGTATGGATGGTTACAGTAATGAGCTTCAGGGTCCGTTCAATCACTACGCGGGATAAACTGGCCTTTGCCAGACGTGCAGTAAGGTACTGTCTGATCTTGGCGTCTTCGGCCAATCTTTCTGCATAATTTCCGCACCAGCTTGAATCCCAACCACGGATTATACCTACACGGTTACTGATAGGATTAGTTTTTTGTCCCATATTATGCTTCTTTTACTGTTTGTTGTTTTTTATCCAATACTATAGTCACGTGGTTTGAGCGTTTGCGGATCCTTGCGGCGCGTCCCTGGGGGGCAGTCCGGATCCTTTTCAGAATTCTTCCACCGTCCACAGTAATGCTTTTTACGATTACATTCCCGCTTTCCAACTCTTTCCTTTCTTCCTCATTCTTGCCTTCCCAATTGGCTATTGCCGACTTAAGAAGTTTTTCAAGACGTACGGAAGGTTCGTTTTTTGTATATTTTAAAATATCCAAAGCACGGTTTACTTCAACGCCCCGGATCAGATCAGCGACAAGACGCATCTTCCGGGGGGATGTAGGAACATTGTTCAGCTTTGCATAAGCTGTTTGTTTCCTTATTTCTTTTTGGCGTTCGGCCATTTTTCTTTTTCGAGCTCCCATTAGTGTTCTCTTTTTAGCTGTTAACGATTGCCCGAGTGACCCTTAAATGTACGGGTGGGCGCAAATTCACCAAATTTGTGACCGACCATATTTTCGGTTACATATACCGGAATGAATTTGTTTCCGTTATGCACGGCAACCGTATGGCCTACAAAGTCGGGAGAAATCACACTGGCCCTTGACCAGGTTTTCAGGACTTCTTTTTTTATCTTGCCTTCATTCATGGCAAGCACTCTTTTTTCCAGGCTTGCTTCAATGAAAGGACCTTTTTTTAATGAACGACTCATATTGCAAATTTTATCCGGTTATTTTTTCCTTCTGTCTTCAATAATGAATTTCTTGGAATTCTTTTTAGGATTACGTGTCTTGTAGCCTTTGGCGGGCAATCCCTTGCGTGAGCGCGGGTGACCTCCGGATGCGCGGCCTTCTCCACCACCCATGGGGTGGTCGACGGGGTTCATGGCAACACCGCGGTTACGGGGACGACGGCCAAGCCATCTTTTTCTTCCCGCTTTGCCGTGTTTTTCAAGACTGTGGTCAGGATTGGAAACGGTTCCTACCGTGGCGCGGCATGTAACCAGTACCATTCTCGTTTCGCCCGAAGGCAGACGAAGGATGGCGTGGTTGCCTTCCCGCGCAGTCAATTGTGCATAAGCACCTGCGCTTCGTGCCATGGCGGCACCCTGACCGGGATGTAATTCCACATTGTGCACCAATGTGCCGAGAGGAATCTCGGACAAGAGCAACGTATTCCCGACTTCAGGAGGAACACCGGGACCGGATTCGATTTTTTGTCCTACCTGCAGACCGTTCGGCGCTATGATATAGCGTTTTTCACCGTCTGCATATGCAACCAATGCAATGCGTGCACTGCGGTTGGGGTCGTATTCAATGGTTTTTACCGTAGCGGTATACTGGTCCTTGTTCCGTAAAAAGTCGATGATACGGTACTGACGCTTGTGACCGCCGCCCAGGTAACGCATGGTCATCTTACCCTGATTGTTCCTTCCTCCGGAGCTCTTTCTGGGAGCCAGAAGCGATTTTTCGGGAACCGTGGAGGTGATGTCGTCAAATGCGCTAATGAGTTTATGTCTTTGACCGGGTGTTACCGGTTTAAATTTACGTACTGCCATAGCTTAAATATTGCTGTAGAAATCAATTTTGTCTTCACCTCCAAGCGTAATGTACGCTTTCTTGAAGTGATTGGCACGTCCGGTAAGGAACCCTGCCTTTGTATAACGGCTTTTACGTTTTCCGTGGTAATTGATGGTGTTGACATCCACCACGGTCACTCCGTACATATTCTCAACCGCTTGTTTGATCTGTAATTTGTTGGCTCTGCGGTCAACAAGAAATCCGTAACGATTCAATTTTTCGCCCTGAACCGTCATCTTTTCAGTAATTAAAGGCTTAATCAAAATATTCATCGTCAGGCAGATTGAGTTGTCCCTAGTTGTTCCTTGATCAATACCTCGACCCCTTCTAAAAGAATGAGGGTCTGGGCATTCACAATGTCGTATGTGGTCAGTTCGTTGACTGTGATCACTTTCGCTCTTTCCACGTTGCGGGACGACAGGTAAATATTGTTGTTGTTATCGGGAAGCACCATCAGGATCTTTTTCCCCTCTACCTTCAGGTTTCTGCATATCGCAAGAAAATCTTTGGTTTTGGGTGCTTCCATATTAAAAGGCTCGAGAATGGTAATCGCCTGTTCCTGTGCCTTATATGTCAACGCGGAACGACGGGCGAGCTGTTTGAGCTTTTTGTTCAGTTTGAAACGGTAATCCCTGGGCTGGGGTCCGAAGATCCGTCCTCCGCCTACAAATATCCCGGATTTCAAACTTCCGTGACGTGCGCCGCCAGAACCTTTCTGACGAACGATCTTCTTTGTGCTGTGGGCAATTTCCCAGCGCTCCTTGGTCTTGTGCGTGCCCTGCCGCTGGTTGGCCAGATACTGTTTCACGTCCAGGTAGATCGCGTGGTTGTTCGGTTCAATGCCGAAAACGGTATCGTCAAGGATAACTTTTTTTCCGGAATCCTGACCGTCAATTTTATACACTGAAATTTCCATACGACTATACCTCCAAAATTACATAAGAACCATTGGCACCGGGAACGGAACCTTTTACTACTACAAGGTTGTTCTCGGGAACGATTTTCATTACCCTGAGATTCAAAATTTTAACTTTATCTCCTCCCATGCGGCCGGCCATGCGTTTTCCTTTGAATACGCGGGAAGGCCACGAAGATGCTCCCATAGAACCGGGGGCGCGGAGACGGTTGTGCTGACCGTGGGTCTGACCTCCTACTCCGGCGAATCCATGGCGTCTGACGACTCCCTGGAATCCTTTTCCTTTTGTAATGCCGGTCACGTCTACCCAGTCAATCAAACTGGGATCGAAAATGTCATTGACGGTCACTGTGTCGCCTAAGTTCAATGCTTTGTCGAAATCATTGGGGAATTCCGCCACTTTGCGCTTAGGTGTGGTATTTGCCTTTTTAAAATGACCCTTTAGGGCCGCGCTGGTGTGTTTTTCTTTTTTCTCGTCATAGGCAAGTTGTACGGCGGCATAACCATCTTTCTCTTCCGTACGGACCTGCGTAACTACACACGGACCAGCCTCAATCACAGTGCAGGGAATGTTTTTCCCGTTACTGTCGAAGATCGAAGTCATTCCGACCTTCTTTCCAATTAATCCAGGCATTGGTTGTTAATTTGGTGTTTATCAATAAAATGAACGTATTCCGCAGAAAATGCGGGCTGCAAAGATAGGTGTAATTTTGGTAAATGCAAAAATTTTCAATACTCCTGCCAGCTCCTGATCTGAATATCTTCAACAGAAAGAGAGCAGAAAGCCGTAATGAAGGCATCAGCCAGCCTGGCATTTGTCAGCAACGGAATATTCAGGTCTATGGCCGCACGACGTATTTTATACCCGTTATCCAACTCTCCTGAAGTGAGGTTGCGCGGAATGTTCACTACAAGATCTATCTCTTTTCGGTGCAGCATTTCGAGCGCCTGGGGATGTTTTTCCGTCTCACTGGGCCAGTATACGCGGTGACTCGGGATACCGTTCTCTTTCAGAAAACGGTATGTCCCGCCCGTGGCATACAATTCATATCCCTTCTCATGCAACAGGGAAGCGGCATTGAGCATGTCCACTTTCTGACGGGGCGTTCCTGTCGAGAGCAGGATATGGCGACGCGGTATCCGGTATCCGACGGCCAGCATACTTATCAGGATCGCTTCCAGGGTGTCTTCAGCTATACAGCCAACTTCTCCCGTTGACGCCATGTCCACTCCCAGTACGGGATCGGCTTTCTGCAGCCGGTTGAAAGAAAATTGAGATGCCTTGATCCCTACGTAATCCAGGTCAAATTCATTTTTTTCGGGCCGTTCCACCGGAAGATCCAGCATGATCCGGGTAGCCATTTCAATAAAATTGATCTTCAGCACTTTGCTTACGAACGGAAAACTCCGGGAAGCCCTCAGGTTACACTCAATGACCTTGATCTCGTTTCCTTTGGCCAGGTACTGGATGTTAAAGGGACCTGAGATATGCAACTCACGGGCAATCTGTCTGCTAATTCTTTTGATCCGGCGAACGGTCTCCACATAAAGCTTCTGCGGGGGAAACTGTATGGTGGCATCCCCGCTGTGTACGCCTGCAAATTCCACATGTTCGCTGATGGCATAGGCGATGACCTCACCATCCCTTGCCACGGCATCCATTTCCACTTCCTTGGCATTTTCTATGAACTGGCTCACCACAACCGGGTGCTGCTTGCTCACATTGGCTGCCAGTTTCAGAAAGCGTTCCATTTCTTCAAAATTGGAACAAACGTTCATGGCCGCACCGCTAAGAACGTAACTCGGCCTGACCAAGACGGGAAATCCCACTTCGTCAACAAAACGTTCAACATCTTTCAAAGAAGAAAGTTCCTTCCAGCGGGGCTGGTCCACCCCAATACGGTCCAGCATAGCCGAGAACTTGTGCCTATCTTCAGCGTTGTCTATATAGCGGGCAGGTGTTCCAAGAATGGGGACTTGTTGCTTATCCAAAATTACGGCCAGGTTGTTGGGGATCTGTCCCCCCGTGGAAATGATCACTCCTTTAGGCGCTTCCAATTCCACGATGTCCATGACCCGTTCGTTAGTCAGTTCGTCAAAATAGAGGCGGTCACACATGTCGTAATCAGTGGAAACCGTCTCGGGATTGTAATTAATCATTACCGAACGCCACCCTTCTTTACGAATGGTCAACAACGCCTGAACCCCGCACCAGTCAAATTCCACGGAACTGCCTATGCGATAAGCGCCGGACCCCAGTACAACAATGGATCTTCCGTCTTTTTCGTAATCAATATCGTGTTCCGTTCCTCCGTAGGTAAGATACAGGTAATTGGTTTGGGCCGGGTATTCCGCCGCCAATGTGTCTATCTGTTTGACAACCGGAACAACTCCCAGGTTTTTCCTCAAAGAACGGACTTGCAGTGGATGTTCCTGTGTCATCTTGTTTTTCCACA
>Ga0123328_1001908_pt1 | contig 19559 bp, 12 predicted proteins | sample BioC12SIPDNA_2_FD_89702 | JGI IMG/M metagenome (GOLD analysis project Ga0123328, IMG submission 89702) | Anaerobic biogas reactor microbial communites from Washington, USA - Biogas_R1_A C12 SIP DNA | ecosystem: Engineered > Bioreactor > Anaerobic > Unclassified | place: Washington, USA...
CGTCCTCGCCAACGCGGGGCTTTCCGCGGGCGCGGTTACCCGCAAGTGCAGTGACAGCGTCCCCGAGGGCAGCGTGATTTCCCATACCCCGGCCGGGGGCGCCCCGGCCATGTCCGGCGCGGCGGTTGCCCTCGTGGTCTCCAGCGGCCCCTGCCCCGTCACGGCGACCGTCCCCAATCTGGTTGGCCAGACGCGGGTCGCCGCCGAGGCGGCCCTGACGGGCGCCGGGCTCACCCTGGGCGCGGTGACGGAGGTGTACAGCGACACGGTCGCGGCGGGTGTGGTCATCAGCCAGAGCCCCGCCGCCGGCGCAACGGCGGCGCCCGGATCCGCCGTCAGCCTGACGGTGTCCAAGGGGGTGGACCCCGCCGTCACGGACGCGGCGCGCACCGCCCTGCAAAATGCGTTCTATCAGGCGGACGCGGATGACAGCGGCACCCTCACCTTTGACGAGGCGGAGTCGGTCGTCCTGACGCGGACCGTCTTCAGCGCCCTGGACACAAACGGAGACGGCGTGCTTGACAAGACGGAACTCGGGCTCGGGGATGCCGCCGGGGGCGGCTGCGGCTGCGCGAAGTCGGGCCTTGCGCCGGACGGATGGCAGAAGCGCCTGGGCGACCTCTTCCTTGGCGGGCTGGCGCTCGTGCTGCTCGCCGCGCTGGGCCGCCGCGCCGGGGTCTGATTTCCCCACCCATGCAGCCGCCCGCCGGAGCGAAGGCTCCGGCGGGCGGTTCGTTATTGGTGGGCGCCTTCCGCTCCTTCCCCCCCAGCTCCGGACGGGGGGGCAAGAACGGGACGCGCAGTGTTTTCCGGCGGTCAGGGAACGGGAAACGGGTTTCCATTCCAGAACCGGTGTGCTACAATTTGAACTGGAAGTCAAGGCAGGGAGGTCCCCTTCCGGGGGCCGTCTTGACTGTGGGCTGATTGTCCAGGGATGAGGAACGGACCGATGAAAAAACTTCTGCGGGTGATGTGTGTTGCGCTGGGGCTGGCCGTGGCCGCCGTGTCGGCCGCCGCGCTGGAAAACGGGAAACAGTGCGCGAAAGCGACGGAGAAGGCGGAAAAGGGGAAAGCGGCGGTCCCCGGACGCACCCCCATCTCCAAGGACCCCTGGACGCCCGCAGGCGCGCAGGACAAGGTGGTCTACGGCACGGACGACCGCATTGACGTGTATCAGGAGACGGACCCCCTGCGCCGGGAACTGGCCGGGTCGGTCTGCGGACTGGTGGCCACGTCGGACCTCACCCCCCTCAGCGGGGGCCGCTGGGAACTGTCTTTGTACTACTACACGTCAGGGGGGTATCCCGCCTGCCCCGGGGAGCCCTTCGGCAGCCAGCCTGTGGCGGCCTGGTGCACGGGATTCCTGGTGGGGGACGACCTGATCGCCACGGCGGGGCACTGTTTCTCGGACGGGGAGCAGGCCGATGTGCGGTTCATCTTCGGGTTTGAGATGGCGGACGCGACGACGCCCGTGTACGAACTGGAGGCAAGCCAGGTCTACACCGCCGTGGAGGTGGTGGGCTGGGCGCTTTCGGGGGGGCTGGACTACTGCATCGTGCGGGTGGACCGTCCGGTGACCGCGCCGGGGGCGCAGCCCCTGCCCATCCGCCGCTCGGACACCGTGCCGCTGGACACGCCCGTCGGCGTGATCGGGCACCCCGCCGGCCTGCCCAAGAAGATCGCCTTCGGCCCCACCACCGAAGTCGCGGACAACGCCGCCCCCGGATACTTTGTGGCGAATCTGGACACCTACGGCGGCAATTCCGGGTCCCCGGTGTTCAACGCCGCCACGGGCGTGGTCGAGGGCATCCTCGTCCGGGGAGAGACGGACTTCAACTACGACTCCGACTCCGCCTGTTTCTACTCCAATGTGCTCGCGGACAGCGCGGCGGGCGAGGAGGTCAGCAAGTCCGCCACCTTCGCGCAGTTCATCCCCGAGTACGTCCCGGAGGCCGGCAAGATCACGCTGGACAAGGAGGCCTACAAGCCGACGGACATCGTGCAGATCATGCTGGAGGACGTGCTGGCCGCCCCGTCGGCCGCCGTGGAGATCGTTGGCGAGTTTCACACCAAGACCCTGGCCCTGAACGCGGTGGTCAAGGCCGCCGTCACCCAGTTCACCGGGGCCGTGCAGCTTTACACATCCGGAAAGGCGACTCCGACGGAGGGACTATACGTCGTGGACGGGGGGGAAATGACGGTGCGCTACTACGACGCGGACGACGGCTCCGGCAGCCCGGCGGTGGTCGAGAAGACCGTCCCCATTGACGGCACGGCCCCGGTCATCTCGAATGCGTCGGCGACCGCCGTCGGCGGGACCACTGCGGTCATCATCGTGGAAGCCGACGAGCCGGTGACCGCGACGGTGCGCTACGGAACCGACTGCGCCTCCCTCACCCAGACCGCGCAGACCACCGGAGGCCCCGCGCTGAACCCCGGGGTTCCGGTGGTCGGACTCGTCCCCGACACCCCCTACTTCTTCGCCGTTGACGTGGTGGACGCGGCGGGCAACACGGCCTCCTCGGACAACGGCGGCGCCTGTTTCACTTTCACCACCACCGGATTCAACGACACCTGCGCGGACGCGTGGCCCCTGCTGATTGGCGCGCCCGTCTCCGGAAGCAACGCCGGGGCGGCGGCGGACTACGACGCCGGGGACGGCTCGGGCGCGGATGTCTGGTTCACGTTCACCGCCCCCGCCACCGCGACGTACGCCTTCTTCACCTGCGGGTCGGCGCTTGACACGGTGCTGCATGCCTTTTCCGGCGACTGCGGCGCCCTGGTTCCGCTCACGTCCAACGACGACTGGTGCGACTACCAGTCCAAGGTCCGCGTTCCCATGACAGAGGGGAGCGCCTGTTACATCCGCGTGGCCGGGTATAACGGGGAGACGGGAGACTACACCCTGACCGCGGAGGAGTCCACGCCCCTGCCCAACGACCTCTGCGGGAACGCGGTCGCCCTGGAGGCGGGGGTCGCCTATGAGGGCGACAGCACGGCCGCGGGCACGGAGTACGACAACGACGACTGGTACGACATGAACGACGTGTGGTTCACCTTCACCCCGGCGGAGACCGGCACCTACACCGTCTCGCTGTGCGGGTCGGCCATTGACTCCACCCTGTTTGTGTTCAGCGGCTCCTGCGACGCCCCGGTCCAGGTCGCCTACAACGACGACTACTGCGACTATCAATCGTGGGTTAGCGCACCCCTCAACGCCGCAGAGACCTATCTCATCCGCGTGGCCGACTACGACGAGCTGGGCGGCGCATACACCATCGTTGTGGACTATGTGGAGCCCATGACCAACGACCTGTGCGCGGACGCCATTTCCCTGGAGGAGGGCGTCGCCTTCAACGGCGACAGCACGGGCGCGGGCACGGACTATGACACGGAAGACTGGGACGGCGCGGATGTGTGGTTCTCCTTCACACCCGGCACCATGGGCCTGTACGACATCTCGCTGTGCGGATCCTCGTTCGACACCACGCTGACGGTCTTCCTCGGCGGATGCGCCGACCCGGTGGAGATCGGCTACAACGACGACTACTGCGACTACCAGTCACAGGTCCGCGAGACGCTTCAGGCGGGGGAGACCTGCCTGATCCGCGTGGCCGACTACGACGAGCTGGGCGGGGCCTACACGGTGCTCGTGACCTATGCGGGCGAGCCGGCGGACCCCTGTCCCGACGACCCGGTGGCCGACAGCGGGTTCGAGAGCGGCTCTCCGAGCCTCGGCTGGGAGGAGTATTCCCTCAACTACGGCACCCCGCTGTGCGACGCCTCCTGCAATGCCAGTTTTGCCGCGTATGAGGGCGACTGGTTCGTCTGGTTCGGCGGCACCAACACCGCGGAGTCCGGGTGGGTCGCGCAGAACGCGGCCATTCCCGCAGCCGCGTCCGCGACCCTCTCCTTCTATGTCCGCATTCCCACGGCCGGCACCACGGGCCACATGGCCTTCCTGATGGACGACGACGAGCTGTTCCGCATGACCGAGGCCGACGCCGTGCAGTACGCGGAATGGACCCTGGTCCAGCTGGACGTGAGTGCCTATGCCGACGGGGAAACGCACGAGCTGGTCTTTGAGAGCGCCGTGGAAGCGCCCGACACGGACGTGCTCAACCTCTTCGTGGATCAGGTTTGCATTGAGACTGCAGGCAGCGGCACCGTGACGGTGCCCACCGTCGTCGGCCAGGCGCAGGCCGACGCGGAGGCCGCCCTCACCGGCGCGGGGCTTGCCGTGGGGACGGTGACGCAGCAGTGCAGCAACACCGTCGCGGCGGGCGGCGTCCTCTCCCAGAACCCCGGCGGCGGCACCCAGGCCGCCGCGGGCTCCGAGGTCGCCCTCGTGGTCTCCAGCGGACCCTGCAACAACACGGTGGCGGTGCCCGGCGTGGTCGGCCAGGCGCGGGCCGACGCCGAGGCCGCCCTCACCGGCGCGGGCCTCACCGTGGGCGGCGTGACGGAGGTGTACAGCGACACGGCCCCGGCGGGCACGGTTGTCGGCCAGAATCCCCCCGCGGGGGCGCAGGCCGCGCCCGGCGCGGCGGTCAGCCTCACAGTGTCCAAGGGCGTGGACCCCGCCGCGGGGGAGGCGGCGCGCACCGCCCTGCGGGACGCCTTTAACCAGGCCGACACCGACGGCAGCGGCGGCCTCACCTTCGACGAGGCGCAGGCGGCGGTGCCCGGCCTGACGCAGGCGGTGTTCACCTTCCTCGACGCCAACGGCGACGGGGTGCTCGACACGGCGGAGCTGGGGATTGAGGATTCGGGGTGCGGGTGCGGCTGCTCCAAGTCGGACCTCACGCCGGACGGAGTGAAGAAGCGCCTGGGCGATCTCTTCCTCGGCGGGCTGGCGCTGGTCCTGCTCGCCGTGCTCGGACGCCGCGCGGGCGTCTGATCCCCCCGCACATGCGACCGCCCGCCGGAGCGCAGGCTCCGGCGGGCGGTTCCTTTTCCAGAGCAACTCGGATTGAGCCGCGGTATTTTCAAAAGGATGTCGAGCGCGGGCACTGAGGTGGCACGGGCTTCCAGCCCGTGTGTTGGGTCATGGATGCGACCCAGGAAACACGGGCTGGAAGCCCGTGCCACCTCGGTGCCCGTCCCCGGCATCTTCCTTCATATCCGGCATTTCAACCTTGAAATGCGCCAAAAAGGGGGCTCGGCTTACTTTTTCAGGCTTACCTTTGCGAGGTAGATGCTGGTCTTGTCCTCGTGGCTGGAGTAGTAGCTCACCCAGAGCAGTCCGTCCTTCCAGACGAGGCCGGGGTAGCTGGTGTCTCCGCCGGAGGGCAGCGCGAGGATTTCATGGAACACGCCGGTGGCCGGATCAAGAGAGCAGAGCGCGGTGCGCGCGGCGGGCTCATAGAGACGCACGGCGGCGACAAACCCGAATTCGGGCACCTCGATGAAATGCGGGCCGCCGATGCGCTGCCCCAGGTCCTTCCAGGCCCATTCGGTGTACGGTGGGCGCGCGGTGCCCACGAGGCCGTTGCCGCCCGCATCGCGCCGGAGCAGGCAGACCGCGGTGTCGTCGGCCAGAAACTGGATGGACGACTCGTTGGCCTCGCCGTCCGTCACCAGATCGGGGACCAGGGTCTCAAAGGTAATGCCGTCCGCGCTCTTGTAGAGCCGCGTGCCTCTCGCGCCCTTCGTGGTGACGTAGCCGACACCGTAGGCCGTGCCCTTGTGCCAGGTGACGCGCCAGAGCCAGTAGTCCGGCTCGCCGATCTCGACGCCGGGCGTCCATTCGCGGCCGTCTTTGGAGAAGTAGGCCATGGTCATGTGGGTGGCGGGCTTGGGCGTGTGCCACGCCGCCGCGCCGGTGAGCATCAGGCGGCCGTCGGGCGTCTCGGTGATCTGCGCGTCGCGCAGGTCCGCCGTGTCCGAGGTGATCCGGGCGGCGGCGGTCCAGGACTCCCCGTCCTTCGAGGTGATCACCCGCAGCGCGCCGTCGGGCGACACATGGCCCCGGCCCTCGCGGAAGACGCAGAACCACTCGCCGCCGCGGTGGATCAGCCCCGTGAAGGCGCTGTGCGGCGCCTCGTTCCATATCTTGGCGCACGAGACCAGCTCCGCCGTGAACGGGGCGGCGTCCTGCGCGGAGAGGGCGGGCATGAACAGGCAGGCCGCAACGGCGGCGAGACAGACGAACCGGGACATGGCGGTTTTCTCCCTGGGTGCCGGCCGGGTGCCGGTCAGTTCTTCACAAACAGCGGCTGCGTCCAGGCAGTGGCGGAACCCGAACCGTAGGCCTCCACGCGGACGTAGTTCCCGGCCTTTTCCGGGTTGACGGTGTGGGTGATCTCGGAGCCGTCCGCCATGGCGAGCATGCGGCCGAGGGGGCCGAAGACGCGCAGCTTCTGCGCGTTCGCCGCGCGCACGCGCACGGTCAGCCCCTCCACGGAAATCTCGTCGAAGGTGACGCCCGTGCTGGCGTAGAAGCTGCCGCGCCGCATGGCGTCCACGATGCCGTCCGGCGTGCGGTCGCCGGTCTGCACCATGACCCAGCCCAGGCCCCGGTGGCCGTTGTCATGGCTGTCGTCCGTGGCGAAGCCCCAGACGCGCTTTCCCTGGGCGAGCAGGCGGTCCCACTTGTCCGTGGCGCACTCGCTGCCCTCCAGGAACAGGATAACCCCGTTGAAAATCTCGATGCCCGCGTACCCGTTGAGCTGCTCCAGCACCGCGAGGTCGCAGTGGTTGTAGTTCTTGGTCCAGTTCGGGTGGTTCATGACGGCGAAGCCGCGGTCCGCTGCGATGGCATCCAGCACCTTCTGGCGGTCGCGGTCCGGCTCGATCTTCGCCGCGGCGTTGACATGGAGCAGGTGCGGGCCCTTGGCCGAGATCTCGTTTCCGGGGATCATCACCATGCCCTTCGGGTCCACCGAGGCCGGGTCTGTCAGCTGGTCGTGGTCGCTGAGCATCAGAAAGTCATAGCCCATGCCCGCATACTCGTCCACCACCGCCTGCGGCGCCTGCCGCCCGTCGCTGTTGGTCGTGTGGGTGTGGAGGTTGCCGCGCAGCCACGGCGCGGACGGGTCGGTGTAGGGGGACTCCAGTTCGGCGGCGAAGCCGGGCAGGGCGCACAGCGCCGCCGCGCAGCAAACGAGGGCCATGGGGTGGAAATGCCGCATGTCGGTCTCCTTGACGGTTTCGGGACGGGTCCGCCGGTCAGGCGTACTGCTGGGTCCGGGCGATGACCATGTCCTGCCAGTCCTTGTTGAGCGTGGCGAAGCGCGCGGACCATCCCGCGATGCGCACCGCCAGGTTGGGATACTTTTCCGGGTGGCGCTGGGCGTCGAGGAGCATGGCCGAATCCACCACGTCAATGTGGAGGAAAAGGCCGCCCAGCTCCACAAACCCGCGCATCAGCCCCGCGAGGGCCGTCACGCCGTCGTCGCCGCGCACCGTGTCGGGGTGCACCTTCAGCTCGACGGTGGCGCAGTTGGGGCACTTGGTGAAGTCCATCTTGCAGTACGAGCGCAGGACCGCCGTGGGGCCCTTGGCGTCCGTGCCGGGGGACGGCGAGAAGTTGGTCGCCAGCACGGCGCCCAGTTTGTGGCCGTCGGGCGACGCGCGGCGTTTCCCGTTCGGGGCGGCCCACTCGATCTCGCGGCCGAAGGTGCTGATGCCCGCGGGCCGCAGCACGCCCTCGCGCCCGCGGGTCTGCGCCGCGAGGCGCGTGTAGTCGTCGAACACGCGGCGCACCATGCCGTCGGCCCCGTCGTCGTCGTTGCCGTAGCACGCGAAGCGGGTCTGCACCATCCGCCGGAGGTTCTCGTGGCCCTGCCAGTCGTCGCGGAGGATCTGGACAAACTCGGGCAGCGTGACCGCCCCCTGCGCGTACACCAGCTCCCGCAGCACAAGCAGGCTGTTGCCCACGTTGGCCAGCCCGCCGATGTGCGGCGCGAGGGCGTAGTAGTGCGCGCCGCGCTCGTAGTAGCCGCGGGTGCTCTCGATGCAGTCGTCCACGAAGATGGAAAGCAGCGGGGTGGGCGCGCCGCTGCGGCACCAGCCGTCCGCCGCCTTGTGGTGCCCCTCCAGATACCTCTCCAGCCGGGCGAGGAACGCCGCGTAAAGGCTGTCGAAGTCGGGGTAGTCGGGCGCGGGCGTGTCCGGGTCGTGGAGCCCCAGCGTCTCGTGCAGCAGCGCCAGCCCGTCGAAGGGCACATAGCTGAAGCAGGTTTTGCCGGGGATGATCATTTCCCAGCAGCCGTCGTTGGCAAAGCAGCGCGCCTCCTCCACGGAGTAACCGAACTTCACCAGCGCCTCGATGGCCACGTCCTCGTTGTAGACGGCCACCACGCCGCCGCCGTGGCGCTGCACCTCGGCGATGCGGCGGAAGAGCCGGTCGGGGGTGTTGCGCCCCACCCGCACGGCCACGGGGAAGTCGCTGATGTGCAGCTCCTCCACGATGTCCAGCACGAGGTGGGTCACCTCGTTCGTGATGTCGCTGCCATGGGCGTCCACGCCGGCCAGCACGATGTTCTGGTAATGCTGGGCGTCGCCGGAGCCTTTGGTGTCAAAGGCGCCGATCCATTCGCAGCCCTTGACCCAGAAGTGCGCCAGCACATCCCGCGCCTCGTCCAGCGTGGTCGTCCCGTCCGCCAGGTCCTTCGCCAGATATGGTCCGAGCATCTCGTCTATCCGGCCGATGCCGGACCAGTTGCCCATGAGCCGCTGGAAGGCGTACATGAACCAAAGCGACTGGACCGCCTCGCGGAAGTCGCGCGGAGGGTTTTCGGGAACGTGCAGGAGCGTGTCGCGCACGCGCGCGTATTCGGCGCGCTCCGCGCCGTCGCTCGCGGCGATGCGCTCGTCCAGCAGCTCCACATGGCGCTGCCGCCAGACCTCCGCCGCGTCAAGGCACCCCAGCATGGCCTCCAGCAGGTCGCCGCCCCGGCGCGGACCCGCCGCCGGGTTGCCCGCGGGGGACGCGTCCGCGAAAACGGTCTCGCCGTCGGCGTCCGCTGCGGGCGTCCAGTCGGCCGCAGCCTCCGCGCCGTTCAGCACACGCACCCGGGCGATGTCCCCCGAGCAGCCCGTGCTGGCCGGGGGATACGCGCCGATCCACAGCATGCCCGTGTCCGCGCCGCGCCCGTCCTGCTGGTTGCCGCCGGGCTGCGCCGCCAGGGCCGCCGACAGCGCCTCCTGCCCGTCCACATGGAGGGTGATGGAGGTGTCCGTCACGGTCATGGACAGGTCGTGCCACGCGCCGTCGCAAATGGGGGTCTGGCTGTGGTGGACCGCCGGGGTCCTGCCCGGGACATAGGCGCAGAAGAAGCCGGTGCCCGGCTCGGTGTAAAGTTCCCAGTGGTTGGGGGACGCCTTGTCCCGGTGCGCCACGAGGATGTTGTATCCGGCGGTCGCCGTCACGCGCGCGCGGCATTCCACCGTCAGGGGGGTGCCCGCATAGGCGGGGAGCGGACGCGCCGTCCAGTGGAACGCGGCGGAGGCGTCGCACCGCGCCGCGGGGCCGCCGTCCCCGGCCACCAGCCGGGGCTGGGGTTCGGGCTTGTACACGCCGCCGCGGGCCAGCCGCTCCTCAATCTTGGCGCGCAGGCCCTTGTAGCCGAGTTTCAGCCCCTTGTCGAAGCCGATGGTCGTGTGGCTGACGCTCGCGCAGCCGAGCACCGGGGTCTGGTGGGCCGGGGCCTCCAGCAGCGTGGCCGACCCGACAATCTTCTCCCCCGGCAGAATGCGCAGGGGGGCGTTTTTGGCGCAGAGCAGGGCCGCCTGTGCGTAGCGCATGTCCTGGGTCGCGTTGAGGCTCTCGGCGGGGTCCAGCTGGAACTCCGCGCGGATCATGGAGCGGCCGTGCTCCCCGGCGATCGCCCGCTGGGCGAGGGCGTGGGTGGCGTCCGGCAGCCGGTGCGGCGTCTCGGGCCGCCAGGTGCTCCGCCACAGCTGTTTGGCCGCGCGGTCCGCCTCTTTGGGCGACGCCGCGCCGAGGAGATACACCCCCCCGCCCAGCGCCGTCATGCCCGTGGCCGTCTTCCGTAAGAAATCCCTGCGGTTCATGCCGTGGATCCTCGCTCAGTCCCGCGCGCAGAGCGCGCAGGCAGACATTTTTCCTCTCACGCAGTATAGCACAGCCTTCCGGCGTCTCCCAGCCAAAAGGAAGCCGCCGCCCCCCTCTTGGGGTGCGGCGGCGGAGGTGTTGGAATGCGCGCCCGGGCTATTTGAACCACTCCGTCAGATCTATCTTGGTGAAGGGGCGGTCCGTGGCCGTGACGGGCGGGTTGTAGCCCGCGATGGAGAGGTAGGCCGCGCGGTTCTTCGGGTCGAACACCCAGGAATGGAGCGTGGCATCGCAGTAGACCGGGCCGGTGGCCAGAATCTTGACCGCCTGCTCCACATCAATCTTGCCGGGGACCTCCTCGATGCGGCGGCTCATCCACTCGTAGCGCTGGAAACTGTCCTGCCCCTGGAGCATGGGAACCAGCACGGTGAGCTGCTCCCTGGTCTCCACGGTCAGCCCAAATTCACTGCCGTAGGCCTTCGCCAGCCTAAAGAGCTGATCGAGGTCCGTCGGGTGGTTCGTGCGGCGCACGCACTGCTCCATGCCCCAGTGCCCCGTGGCCGCGCCCTCCTTCTCGTCCATCGTGGTGAACACGTTGCAGTATTTCGCGTCCGTCTCCAGCGCGCGCCCGTCTGGCGTCTTCCCGTCGCCGAGGATGAAGTTCCACCCCGTGGTGCGCGGGTACTCCTGGAACATCTTCACTGCCTCGTCCAGCGTGGCGGCCTTCTCCAGCACCAGGCGCATCTGCAGGAAGAGGGGCAGCCCGTCAAAGGTGGCGTCGGGGGACGGCAGGGTCATCTCGCCGATGGTGATGCCGCGGGCGCTCATGCCGCTGACGCTGCCCACGCCGCCGGCCCAGCCGGGCATCATGAACGGCGACCCGCCCTTGGGCCGCCACACCAGCACCACCGCGTCCTCCTGGGCGCCGCCCTTGACGTCCCAGTCGAGGTTGCGGCCGTGAAGCAGGCGCCCGTCGGTCGTCCATTTTCCCCAGACCGCGAAGTTGGAGCAGGATTGCGGCGGCTTGTCCGCAGGGAAGTGCATAATCTCCGCCTGCGTCACGCCGATCCGGACGTCCGCGTACTCCAGGTCGTCCACCCCGGCGGCCTTGAGGCCTTTCACGATTCCCCGAATTTCCTCCTTGATTGACTCAGGAAAATGCTTTTCCATCCGGTCGCTCTGGGCGGCGACATATTCCGGTGTGTACCCCCGGCCCCAGAGGGCCTTGGCCATGTAGCCCTCCTTGATGACGTGGTGGATCTTCTTCGCCAGCAGGCGGCCGTGCTGGAACCCCATCTCCTCCGGCGTCCCCTCCATCACCACCACCAGATGCTCGCCCACTTGGAGAAGCTTCCCGGCCCCCTCCTGGTCCAGCAGTTTCACCTCCGGTGAGGCGACAATCTCGACCTGCCGGGAGTCCAGCGCGGCGGACTGGGCCACGGCCAGTCCGGAACAGAGCAGTCCCAGGGACAGCAGCAAGGCGGCAAACACGGAGCGGCGGGCAAGGAGACGCATTTTGGCAACCCTCTCTTGGTAGGTTTTTCTCGGGCACATGGCACCCCTTCCCAAGAGACCAGCGCACCCTCCCGCCGGGTTTCGCGGAAAGCCGCCGAAAAGTTCCAGCCTTGGCAGGGGATAACACAAATGCCCCATGATGTTCTTGAATTAATGATAAAATGAGGACGCAGGCCCACATAAGCTGATTTTTGACGAGCGTAAGCGTTGTTGGAGGGCGCAGAGCAATGCATCCCATCGGGTACGCGGCTTTGGTAGACAGGTTTGCCCTGGAAGTGTCCGGCATGGAATGCGTCGCATTGCTTGCCGCGCACGGGTGCCGCCGCACGGAGAAGTGCGAAACGGAAGTGCGGGAGTGGTTTCCCCCGCAATATGATCCGGGGCCGACTTGGACTGCTCACCTGGGCTTCGCCCTGAAACATGAGGGGGTTCACCTGGAGGTGCTGGCCGCCCTCTTTGCCCGCGTTTCGGAGGATGAGCTGACGGCCTGGATCGCGGCATCGCCCACGGGGCGCTACACCCGGCTGGCCTGGTTCCTGCACGAATGGCTGACGGAAGACCGCCTTCCGCTGCCGGACCTGACGCAGGGCAACTATGTTCCCGCGCTGGACCCCGAAAAGCACCTGTGCCTGGGTGCGGGAAAAGCGGACCGGGTGCGCAGGCAGCGCATCCTCAACAATCTCCCCGGCACGCCCGCCTACTGTCCGCTGGTGCGGCGAACGGCGGTGCTGGCGGAATTCATCGCCGCGCGGCCGGGGGAGGCGGCGCGCCGCCAGATGGCGGCCTACCCGCCGGGGGTGCTGTACCGGGCGGCGCAGTACCTCTATCTCAAGGAGACCAAGTCCTCCTACGCCATCGAGCGGCTGCGGCCGGACGCCCGGCGCACCTCGCGGTTTGTTGAACTGCTCCGCCGGGCGGGCAGGGGGGATTGCTTCTCCGAGGCCGCCCTGGCCGGGCTGCAGCGGGAGATGGTGGAGGAGCGGTACGGCGCGGAGGGCTTCCGGGATTTCCAGAACTTCATCGGGGAGAGTCTGGGGCCGGAGAGGGAATTGGTCCATTATGTGCCGCCCAGGCCGGAGGACCTGCGGGAACTGATGGGGGGGTGGGAGGCGGTGTGCCGCCGGATGCCTGCAGGGGGGACGCACCCGGTGGTTGCCGCGACGGTGGCCGGGTTCGGTTTTGTCTTTCTCCATCCCTTCGAGGACGGCAACGGCCGGCTTCACCGCTATCTGATACACCATCTGCTGACGGCGGGCGGGTTTACCCCGCCGGGAATTGTGTTTCCCGTGTCGGCGGTGCTTCAGAAGAACCCCGCCCGCTATGACGCCCTGCTGGAACGGTACGCGGGCAGGGTGATGGGGCGCGTGAAATGGCGGTTTACCCGCGCCGGCGCGCTGGAGGTGACGGGGGACACGGCGGCCTGTTACCGTTACCCCGACATGACGGGGATCGCCGAGGGCATGTGCGGCGTGGTGCGGGACACGCTGACCGCCGAATTCGGCGCGGAACTGGCCTATCTGGCCGCGTTCGACGCCGCCCGCGCGGAGATGCGCGCCGTGGTCGAGATGCCCGAGAACCGCCTGGACCTGTTCATCCGTCTCTGCCTCCAGGGGGGCGGCAGCCTCTCCGCGCGGAAGCGGGCGCAGTTTCCGGAACTGACGGACGGGGAATGCGCGGAGTTGGAGGCCATTGTGGCGGAGGCCGCCGGACAGGCGGGAAAGGCGGAGTGAGCCCCTACTTCCGGAACCGGTCAGCGGGGCCCATGGTGTCGCGGTCGTAGGCGGCGGTCAGGGTGCTGGCGAGGCCGCCGCGGGGGGTGCAGACGATCTCCACGGTCATCCGCTTCGGGGCGCACGCGGCCGCCAGGTCCTCCAGCATGCGGTTCACCAGGTGCTCGTACCAGATGCCGACGTTGCGGTAGGAGAGCAGGTAGTACTTGAACGAGCGCAGCTCGATGCACAGGGCGTCGGGGATGTAGCGCACCCGGATGGTGGCGAAGTCGGGCAGGCCAGAGAAGGGGCAGACGGAGGTGAACTCCGCCGTCTCGATGACAATCTCCATGCCGCCGCCGTGCGGGGTGCCCGCGTACTCGTAGGCGAAGCATTCGAGACAGGCGGCGTCCACGGCCTCCGGCCCGTCGAAGGGCAGGGTCTTGTCCAGCGCCCTGAACTGGTCGCGCGGGGAGGGGGTGTCGCTCATGTTCCGTTGTCTCCGGCCGCGTTGCCGAGGCAGACGCAGCGGTTGTTCGGGGTCTCCTGCACGACCACGGCGCGCGGCCCGAGGCCCCGTTCCTCCAGAAAGCGCCAGATGTGCGCGCAGATGCGCTCGCAGGTGGCCTGCTCCAGCCCCGGCACGGTGTTGATGTGCCGGTCGTTCAGCGTGCCGTGCATCTCCCGCAGGGCGTCCTCCAGCGCCGCCCCGCCGCCCGCGGCCGCCTCGACCCGGTAGGTGTGGCCGTGGAGCCGGTGGCAGGGGTGGGTCTCGGGGAGCTGGGGCAGGGACTGGGCGGCGGCGAAGGAGAATCCCACGCGCCCGGGCAGCCCCTCCAGCGGGTCGGCGGGCAGGGTCTCCAGGACGAAACGGCCGTCGCCCACCATGGAGACGCGGATGTCCTTGAACCACGCCGGGTGCGGGCGCATCTGTTCGCGCGCCCACGCGGCGACCCGCTCCGGCGAGGTGTCGTCCCCCAGTCCGGGAATGTCATTGAGGCAGCAGTGGTCCAGCCGGCGGCACACGGGATCGAAGAGGGCCTTCATGTCGGCGTAGTCCACCACCCAGCCGACGGCGGGGTCAATCTCCCCCTCGGCGACCAGGTCGGCGCGGTAGCTCGCGCCGGTGAGGCGCGGTTCGGCGCTGTCGCCGCGGCGGACGCGCCGCGCGGCCTCAAAGAAGACGGTCTTGACAATGCGCATTTTCAAGGGAATCACACTCCGCGCCGGTCGGGCGGCCAGATGATCTTGTGCAGTTGAAGCTGGAGCCGCGCGGGGAGGGCGTCCTCCAGTATCCACGCGGCGAGGTCTTCCAGGGGCAGCGCGCCGGACACGGCCGACAGCAGCACCGCCGCGCAACGCCTCTCCAAAGTATAGTCGCGGATCACGGCGCGGCTCCACTCGTAGTCCGCCCGGTCCGCCAGCACGAACTTCACCTCGTCCCGCGCCGGGTCCAGCAGGTCCAGGTTGGACCACAGGTTCCGGTCGCACATGCCGCTGCCGGGGCACTTGAGGTCCATGATGCGGACCGCCTCCGGGGGCAGCGCGCCGATCGGCAGGGAGCCGCTGGTCTCCACCAGCACGGTTATTCCGGCGGCCACCAGCCGCCGGGCCAGTTCGGGGCACTCCTTCTGCGCCAGGGGCTCCCCCCCCGTGATCTCCACCAGGGAGCAGGGAAAGCGGTCCACCGCCGCCAGCACGGCGTCCACCGTCATGGGGTCGCCGCCCCGGAAGCTGTACGCGGTGTCGCACCAGACGCAGCGCAGGTTGCACCGCGCGAGGCGCACGAAGACGCACGGCAGCCCCGCGCGCGTGGACTCGCCTTGGATGCTGAAGAAGATTTCGGTCACACGCAGCATGGCATCCTGAGTGCCCGGGGACCGGGCGTCAAAAAAGGCGCGGCGCACGCGCGCCGCGCCCTCTCGTCAACCGTTGAAACGCGGGGGTCAGTTCCGCGAGGAAAGCCAGTCAATCAGCCCCTGCGGGTCGGCGGAGTAGGCGTCGGCGCCGATCTTGTCGCAGAACTCCTGCGTGAGCGGCGCGCCGCCCACGGCGACCACCGTCGCGGGCGCGACCTCCTTCACGGCCTTCGTGATGGTCTCCATGTTGATCATGGTGGTCGTCAGCAGGGCGCTCAGGCCGACGATGCAGCCGGGGTTCTCCTGGACCGCCGCCACGAACTTCTCCGGGGAAACGTCCACGCCGAGGTCAATCACCCTGTAGCCCGCGCCCTCCATCATCATGCGCACGAGGTTCTTCCCGATGTCGTGCAGGTCGCCCTTGACCGTGCCCACCACGAAGGTGCCGCGGTGCTGCGCCGCGCCCGACTCAAAGGCCGGCTTGAGCTGGTCCATGCCCGCCGTCATCGCCTTGGCCGCCATCAGCAGGTCCGGCACAAAGGCCTCGTTCCGGCTGAATTTCTGCCCGATCTCGTTCATGCCGACCATCAGCCCCTTCGTGAGGATGTCGCTCGGCGCCACCCCGTTCGCCAGCGCGTCGCGCACCAGCTCAAACACCCCGTCCTGGCCGCGAAGGTCGGGCGGGTAGGCGGAGGCCTGGTTGACTTTTCCTCGGGTGACGCAGACGGCGATGTTTTCAAACAGCTCCATGACCGAAACCTCCCAAACAGGGGTTGAAGTTGCGAAAACCTTAGCACAAAACACAACGGGCCGCAACTTTCCCTTCGGAAAGCCGCGGCCCGGAAAGGGGCGGGGAATCAGGACTGCTTCTTGGCCAGGTGCTCGAAGACCATCTGCCGGGAGGTCTCGGAGAGGCTGTCAATCTTGTTGATGAGCGCCTTCACGGTCTCCCACTCGCGCGCCTTGTTCAGGAAGGGGTTGTCCGGGGAGAAGCCGATGCTGCCGGTCACGGTCTTCGGGGCGGCCGCACCGGCACCCTTGCGGAACATGTTGTAGAGGGTCGGGATTTTAATGCCCGTCGCTTCCGAAATCTCACGGGTGGTCTTGCCCTCGTCGCTCATTTTGAAGGCGAGTTCTTTGGTCTCTTTTGCAATCCTCGGCATCTTCAATCTCCTTTTCAGGTTGGGGGTTGAATGTACGATACCACACACGGAAGAGTTTTTGCAAGAAAAAACACGCAGGTCCACGAATGTGCGATTATGCCCATAAACCGGGGCGCAGTATTCTTTTTGCTTTCCCCCAGAGCGACTTCCAGTTAAAACCATGGGTTGACCTCATCATCCAAGGGTGAGGGCCGCTGAAGACAGAAAAGGCGGGGGCCTGAGACATGGGTATTCCCCGCCAGAAAAGTGAGGGGCCTTCCACCCCTCCCTGGGAACGTCAATCTCCCGATTGGCACCTTCTAGCGTGCCGATCGGGAGATTGGTGTTCCCAGAAAGGGCCGCCTCCCGCGGAACTCCAAACGGGGCGGTCGCGGTTGCGCAGCAAGATGCAGTCTTGAGCGGCATTTTCTCCGTTATTGTGGGACGGCTTCCACGGATTCATTCACATCCCCGGGCATGGGCTTCTTGCAGGGGAAAGAAACCGAGACAACGCGATCATTTTGTGGGCTATTGTCTTATTAGATATTCGTTGCGGAGAGTGGTTTTATTGACTATCGAGGTTTTCGATGTACGCTTCCGGCCGACGGGAAACGGGCTGGCAGTATACAGCATGTGCACATGATGTCTACACGAGCGATAGGAGTTCGCAGGAATTGGCGGTGGGGCTGCGCACGCTTGCACGGGTCTCGGTTGTATCCGGCGTAGGGAGACCGAATGAGTGCATTATGACAGCGATACCGACATATTCACTGTCCCTGTATCGCAAAAAAAGGCCGGTCAGGGGGGGACCGGCAGGTCGTTCGGCTCGGGCGGCTTCAGGGAGTATCCCAGCCGCTCCCGCGCGCCGGTGAACGCCAGCGCGCCGTCCTCCGCGCGCAGGCGGACACCGCCCTGCCAGTCCGTGCGCCACACGGGGATGCCGTGCTCCGCGAAGGTCTCCATCACCCCCTTTCCCACGGCGCGCCAGCGCGAGGTGCGGCGGGTCGAGACCACCACGGCGTTGGGATGGACGGCCCGCAGGAGCTCCCCGCTGTTGGAGGTGGCCGACCCGTGATGCGGGGACTTGAGCACCGCCGCTGCGCAGTCCTGTCCGGCGAGGGCCCGCTCCCCCCGCCGCTCGATGTCCCCGGCGAAAAGCACGGACAGCCCCTCCCAGGACACGCGCAGGGCCAGGGAGTTGTCGTTTGCCTCCGCGCCCGGGAGCCCGCCTGCGGGCGGGTGCAGCACGTCCACCCGGGCGCCCGGCAGCGGGATGTTCTCCCCGGCGGCCGCGCGGCGCACGGGGACGCCCCGTTCCTCGCAAAGATGGATCAGGTCATCCTCAAGCGCCTCCGGTTTCACCGGCTCCGGGCCCAGCCAGACCGCGCCGACGGGGAAGTTCTCGACGATGTGGAACACGCCTCCGATGTGGTCGCCGTCGGCGTGGGTGACCACCACGGCGTCCACTTCGCGCACGCCGTGGGCGCGCAGGAACGGGGCCACCGTGTCCCGTCCCGAATCGGCGTTGGCCACCCGGTTTCCCCCGTCTATCAGCATCGTGCCCCCCTCAGGAGTCATGAGAAACGCGGCGTCCGCGTGCCCCACGTCCAGGAAATCCACCGTTCCCGGCGGGTATCCGGGCCGCCAAAGAAAGAGGGCGGCGGCGAAAAGAACCAGGGCCGCTGAGACGTTGCGGCGCGGGGAGGGGCGGGCGAGGAGCACCTGGCGCAGCAGGAGGCATCCGGCGGTCCAGCAGAGGAGCGCGGGCACCGTCGGCGGCGGCACCACGGCGTGCCCCCCCGGCATGTTTCCCGCCCCCCGCACAACGGCCTCGATGAGGGCGATGAGGGGCGCGCAGGCGTGTCCCGGCAGGGGGGCGAGCCCGGGCAGCACGGGCGCCAGCAGGGACACGGCGAGGCACAGCCACAACACCAGCCCCAGCACGGGCACCACCACCAAATTGGCCAGCAGCCCCGCCAGGGGAAGCACCTGGAAATACCCCGCGGCCACGGGGGCGGTGAGAAGCTGCGCGGAGACGCCGGTGGCGCCGGCGCTGGCGAGTCCCCGGGGAAGCCGCCCCAGACGTTCCGCCACCGGCTGCTGGAACAGCAGCAGGGACGCCATGGCCGTGTAACTGAGCACAAAGCCCGCGTCGAAGAGCGAGGAGGCGTTGGCCGCAAGGAGGACCACCGCAGAAATGCCCAGGGCCGAGGGGATGTCCGGTTCCCGGTCGAAGAGGTCGTAGCAGACGACGACCGCCGCCATGAAGGCGGCGCGCAGGGTGGCCGGGCGCGCCCCCGCCGCCAGGGCAAAGACAAACACCCCCGCCAGGACCAGGACGGCGCGGCGTTTCGGGGACTTCACCGCCAGCCCCGCGAGAAAGGAAAGGGCCAGATAGACCAGCCCGACGTGGATGCCGGACACCGAGAGGATGTGCACCGTTCCCGAATGGACGTAGGCAAGGTTTGTCTCGCGGTCCATGCCCGTGCGCTCTCCCAGCCAGACTCCAAGCGCAAAGGGCGCGGCGGATTCCGGAAGCGCCCGGAGAAAGGCGCGGGCCTGTGCCTGCCTCAGACGGCAGACCAGGGACCGAAGCCCCGCCCCGGCGTCCCCCAGCCGGCGGAGGTCGCGGGGTTTGGCGGTGATCCGGGAGAACACGCCCCGCCGCCGCATGACCTGCTCATAGGAGGGCACCCCGTGGTTCACGCCGGACAAGACGGGGTCCAGGGCACCCGTGACCCGTACGCGGTCCCCGTCCACCGGCAGGAACTCCGGCGCGGCACAGTACACGAGGCAGCGCGACGGCGCCACCGGCAGGACGCCCCCTCCGACCCGCGCCGTTTCCGTGTCCAGCGCAAAGCGGCACAGGCCGCCGGGGGGGATCATGGCGGGGGCGTCGCGCACCGTTCCCTCCAGCGTGCACAGGGCGCCGTTGTGCCGCAGGGCGGCGCGCGCCAGGGCATCCCCCTCGCGCGGCGGCGCGGACAAAGGGAGAAGGAGAATCCCCGCGCCCGCGCAGCAGCCGAACACGGCAACCACGTCGCGCAGCGGCATGCGCCCGGCGGTCCAAACCAGGGCAAGCCCCCAGCAGAAGGCGGCGGTGCCCAGGGAAGCCGCGGGACCGGGGGGAAGCCTCCCCCCAAGGGCGATGCCCCCGGCGAGACCGAGGGCCATGACCACCCAGTGTCTGTTCATGCGCGCGCGCTTCCGTCCCGGTTCCCCAATGCCGCAGGCCGTCCCCGCAGCCCGGCACCATTATCCCCGGCCCTGCGGGGGCCTGTCAATGGGCGGGCAGCCGCGGGGGGTTGCCGCC
>Ga0123328_1001911_pt1 | contig 19546 bp, 9 predicted proteins | sample BioC12SIPDNA_2_FD_89702 | JGI IMG/M metagenome (GOLD analysis project Ga0123328, IMG submission 89702) | Anaerobic biogas reactor microbial communites from Washington, USA - Biogas_R1_A C12 SIP DNA | ecosystem: Engineered > Bioreactor > Anaerobic > Unclassified | place: Washington, USA...
AAGAACATCCTCCGGCCGCGAAGACGCGGCCACCCCCCTCAAGGGGGGACCTAAGAACGGACGGGCGCAGACCCCAGCATCTGGACTTGCCTACAGAACAACCCTATTCGCCCGCGAGCTGCTTCTCCAGCCAGGCGAAGGCCTCGTCCTGCATCTCGATGGAGAACTGGTGGGGGACGTCCCAGAGTCTGGTGACGAGGCGGTCGCCCGCGCCGGCGGCGCGGGCTCCGGCGCGGCCGCTCCCCACGGCAGGGGCGCCCAGGCAAACCGCTCCGCCCACGCCCTCTCCTGGGGTTATGCCGCCGCGCCGGGCGTGAGGATGGCCGCACAGGCCAGGAGGGCGGCGGTGACCAGCCCCCCCTGTCTCATGATGTTCTTCAAGAGCCTCTTTCCTCTTCCGGTGTCCGCCCTACTCCCCGCAGGGGAGGTGCTTCACCCCGCGCCGGGGTTCGGCCATCATGTCCGCCACGGTGTCGCGCCATTTCGCGTAGTGGGCTGTCTCCTTGTGGGCGGCGGCGGCCTCCGGGGTCCGGTAGCCCTCCACGAGCACAAAGCGCTCCGGCGCCTCCGTTTCCTGCAGGACGTCAAAGCGGTAGACGCCGGGCTCCTGACGGCTCTTGCGGGCGTTTTCCAGCGATGCGGCTCGGAACGCCTCCGCGCATCCCGGCTTCACATGCACATAAACAAGCACTTCCAGCATCTCCGGGGCTCCTTTCGTTGTCGGACCGCGCCAGTATAGCGGACGGCAGTCCGGGGGCGAAATCGTTCCGCGCCCAAAAAAACACTTGCAGAAACGGGCCGCCTGCACTATAATCTTGACAAGGTGCGTACTAAGCGCAAGGAGCACGGGTGGTTGCGTTTGGGTGTTGTCTGGGGTGAAAGGTGGAATTATGGAATCCGATATTCGCACCCTGATTGAGGAGCTTTCCCAGGAACAGCGTCTGCTGGACGAGTGGTCCGCCTCCGCCCTTTCCTCTTTGGAGGAACAGGCGCGCACCCTTCGCGCCCAGGCCGGACGCCTCGCGGCGCGCAAACCGGAGCCTGCCGCGGACCCTGCGGCGGCAGCGGCGCTGACGGAGGAGCGGGATCGGCTGGCCGCAGCCTTGGAGGAGGCGCGCGGCGCCTCTTCGGAGAAGGACGCGGCCCTGGAACGGCTGGCGGCGGCCGAGCGGTCCCTCGCGGAACTGGAGGGGGTCCGGGCGGAAGGCGACGCCCTGCGCGCGGCCATCGCCGAAAAGGACACACGGCTGGCGGAATTGGACACCCTGCGCGCCACACTGATCCAGCAGAACGCGGATCTGGACGAGTTGGACGGCCTGCGCGGCCGGCTGGCGGAACTGGAGGGGCTGGTGCTGGAGGCGGAGGCGCTGCGCGCCCGGATCGCCGAACTGGAGACCGCCGCGGCCGAGATGGAGACGCTGCGCGCCGCCACCGCGGAACAGGCCGCCGCCGCCGCAGCCCTTCGCGCGGAGCTGGCGGAAAGCCGTTCCGCAAACGCCGAGACGGCCACCCTGTACGAAACCCTCGCGGCGGCGCAGGCGCGTCTCGCCGAACTTTCCCCGCTGGAGCAGGAGGTGGCCGCCCTGCGCGGCGCGGCCGAAGACGCCGCACGGGCAACGGAGACGCTGCGGACCTCGCTGGCAGAGGCCGCAGCCGCGGCCGAGGCGGCGCGGATCGAAGCCGCGCGGGCGGAGGAGCAGGCGGCGGAACGGGCTGCGGATCAGGCGCGGACCGCCCAGGCGGCGGCGGAGGCGCAGCACGCGCGCATTGCGGAGCTGGAGACGGCGCTGGCGGGGGCGGCCTCCGGGGACGATGCGCTCCGGACGGCGCAGGAACGGACGGCGGCGCTGGAGACGGAGAAGAGTGAGCTGGCGGCGCGCCTGGAGGCGCGGGAAGAGGACCTTGCCAAACTCGAACTGGAGAAGAAGATGCTCTGCGGGCAGGTGGAGGGGCTTAGCCTTCATGTGACCGACGCCGCCGACGCCCGGACCCGCATCGCCAAGCTTGAGGCGGAGCTGGAGGTGGAGCGCACACGGGTGCTGCGGCTGAGGGCGCGCGCGGAGGCCGGCAAGCCCGAGCGCCCCACGGTGCCCCGGTACGAGCGCCACGCCGGGTCCACCCCCCTGGAGGAGCAGATATCGGCCCCGCTCGGCGGGGCGCCTGCGGGCGGGACGGCCTTTTTCTCCGACGATCTGGACCTGCCCCCGATCTCCCCGGACCTGGACGGCGGCCGGATGCCCGCCGATCTGGACGTCGCCCCCCTGCCGTCGGGGCCCCGAAACCGCACCGAGGGCGGCCGGGGCCGGCGAACCCGCGCCGCGCGCAAGCAGCTCGGTGAGATCCTGGTGGAGGCGGACATCATCACCCAGGCGCAGCTGGAGGAGGCCATACGGCTTCAGGCCGCCGATCCCAGGCGGCGTCTGGGCGCCATTCTGGTCGAGCAGGGCTACACCACCGAGGAGGCCGTCGGCGCCACCCTGGCCGCGCAGCTGCGCACCCGTTTCGTGGACAATCTGGAGCGCGAGATGACCCCCGACGCCATGCGGATGGTGCCGCAGACCGTGGCGGTGAAGCACCGCTCCGTTCCCCTTGTCTTCGAGGGCGGCACCCTCACCGTGGCCATGGCCAACCCCCTGGATCTCATTGCCCTGGAGGACCTGCAGCACGCCACGGGCGCGCACATCGAGGCCGTCGTCGCCACCAACAGCGCCATAGACCGGGTGCTCGCCAAGTACTACTCCGGCAAGACCGTCACCTCGCGGAACGCCTCCTGACGCATGACGCCCGGCGGCCGGGCGTGCTATAATCCGCCCAGCAGTCCGGGAAAGCCGGTGTTGGCGGGTTTCCATCCGCCGCCGCGCGGGCAGCGCCCCGCCTCCCCGCGATCCCGTCACCTCCGCCGGACGGACGCCGTCCGCGGCCCAATGGAGCGAGTTCATGTTCTCAGAAGACGCCTTCATCCGCCGCCACAAGATCATCACCGCGCTGGTCCTGCTCGTGGTCCTCATCGGACTGTGGTACTACTCCCTGCGCCGGGGGCCGCACCACGGCTACACCCTGGACTTCACCCTGCCCGCCGGGCAGCCCTCCGAGCCCGCCGGGCCCATCCAGGCGGGCGTCGCCAAGCGCGACATCACCATCGACCTCGAGAGGTACGACAGCTGGGTGGACGGCAACAACAACACCCAGTACGACATCGTGCCCGACACGCTCACGCCCTGGCAGAAGGCGCTCTTTGCCGCCGTCAACAAGAAATTCAAGCTCTACGACCCGGCGAAGGCGGCCCAGTCCGGCGACTCCTATGTGGACCGCAACGGGAACGGCCGCTTCGACCCCGTGTGGGTGGCCGGGTTCAACTCCAACCGCCCCGCGAAGGGGATCAACGACCCGCAGTGGGTGCGCGCCCTGGCCCTGCGCAACAACGGCGTGACCGTGGTCATCGTCTCCATTGACGCCATCGGCATCTACCACAACGAGTACATAGACATCCGCAAGTCCGTGAACCCGGCCGCCAAGATTGACCACATCATCTTCTCGTCCACGCACAGCCACGAGGTGCCGGACACCATGGAAATCTTCAGCGGGGCGGTGCCCGTGCTGAACTACGACCGGGCCTACGTCGAGTCCATCAAGAAGAAGGCCAAGGAGGCCATCGAGGAGGCCGTCGCGGGCCTGCGCCCCTCCGACATGACCTGCGCCACCGCGGAACTCCTCCCCCGCGAGGCCTTCAACCACGACTCCCGCCGCCCCGTCGTCCTCGACGACAACGCGTACCTGTGGCGCTTCGCTGTGCGCGGCACCGACAAGACCATCGCCACCCTGGTCAACTGGGGGAACCACCCCGAGGCCCTGGGCGGAAGCAACGGCTTCCTCACCTCCGACTTCTGCAACTGGCTGCGCCTGGGCATGGAGGAGGGCATCCCCGGCCCGCGCCCCGTCGAGGGGCTCGGCGGCACCTGCCTCTTCGTGCAGGGCCCCATCGGCGGCCTGGCCAACCCGCTCCACGCCGACGTGCCCAAGCGCGACGGCTCCGGCATCGCCGAGGACGGCACCTTCGAGAAGGCCGAGAACCTCGGCTACAACATCGCCGAAAAGGCCCTCGAGGCCCTGCGCGGCCCCAGCGCCTGGAAGAACGAGAACCCCTTCCTTGCCGTGGCCGGAAAGACCATCAAGGCCCCCATGACCGGCATGTTCAAATGGCTCATCATGTTCGGCTTCATCCACGAGGGGTACTACTGGGGCGGCCACTCCAAGACCGAGGTCAACGCCCTGCGCGTGGGCGACGCCCTCGTCGCCACCGCCCCCGGCGAAATCTACTCCGAAATTGTGGTCGGCGGCATCGAGGCCAAGCCCGGCCGCGACTTCGAGGTGGCCCCCGTCGAGGTTCCCCCCGTGCAGATGGAGGCCCGCCAGCGCGCCCGCCAGTCCCTGCTGTTCGGCCTCGCCAACGACGAGATCGGCTACATCATCCCCAAGAGCCAGTGGGACACCGAAAAGCCCAACGTCTACGAGAAATCCCAGTACGGCGAGGAGAACTCCGGCGGCCCCGACGTCGCCCCCGCCGTCCACACCGGCATGATCGAAATGGTCCGCCGCATCAACGCCACCTACGAGATCGCCCCCCCCACGCCCCCCGCCGCCCCCGAGCCGGCCCCGGCGGCGCCCGAAACCGCCCCCCCGCCCGCGCAGTAGGCAGACAACAAACCAGGGCGGTGCGCCGCCCCAAAGGCGTTGGTGTGGGTTCAGTGCCTATGCGTGGGGCGTTTCAGGGCCAATGTCCCCGAAGGGGACAAATGTGAATAGCCGGAGGCGACCGAAGGGAACCTCCGGTCAGCGGTCCGGAGAATCCCAACCCTGAAGGGGTTGAATGTGAACGGGTTCGCAGACCGGGCCGCAGGCAACACACATTCAACCCCTTCGGGGTTGCTGTTCTCCGGACTTCTGTCCGGAGGTTCCCTTCGGTCGCCTCCGGCTATTCACATTCTTCCCCTCCGGGGAAGAAAAACCCGCACATGCAAGGGCGGCCATGGTTCATTCTAAACTGCCCTAACTCTCGCGGCGCGGGCGTCAACAGCGCGTCACGTAGCGCCGGCGTCCCGCCGACCTTGTCTTCCTTGCCCCTCGGATGAATGGTGTGTTGAGTGATCTACCCCTCCGCCTCCATCACCGCGCCGCCGAGGAGGTCGCGGAGGGGGTGGTCTTCGGGGCCGCAGAAGCCAAGGTGCGAGTGGCGGATCCAGCCTTCGGCGTGTTGGAATTGGCCGGACCACCGACCGACCTCGCGGGCCATGTCCGCCATGGCGGTGACATAGCTGTCGAGGCCCTGGCTGGCGTCGAGCCATTCGCGCTGGCTGCGGTGGCAGGCGAGGGCGGCGCGCTTCCGGTCGAGGACCGGCGAGATGTCCACGTAGCAGTGGGGGCGGACGCGGTTGCGCAGGCCGTCGCAGAGGCCGTAGGGGAGGGCGTGGTAGACGGCGGCGGCCCCGGCCACGGGGACCGTCGGCGGGTCGGTGATGAAGTTGGGCATGCCGCGCGAGAAGGCCGCCGTGACGGCGAGCCGCGCGGTGATCATGTGGTCCTCCATGTAGTCCAGGGGGCACTGCGCGAGGACGATGGCGGGGTTCACCTCCCGCATGACGGCGGCGAGCCGCCGCAGGAGGTCCACGCGGTAGGTGATCTCCAGGTCGTGGGCGAGGGGCGGGTGCAGCGTCGCGCCGAGGACCCGGGCGGCGTCGCGGGCCTCCTCCAGCCGCGTCGCGGCCGCCGTGGGGCCGTCCATGGTCTGGCTGCCGCAGTTGCCCGAGCCCACATTCATCACATGCAGCTCACACCCCGCGTCGCGCAGCCGCAGGAGCGTGCCCGCCATCATGAACTCCACATCATCGGGGTGCGCCGCCACCGCAAACACCACGGGATTCGTCATCTTGAAAACCTCCGTTGGGGGCCGTTTTCCGGACTCGACCGGTGCCGGTAAGATACCACAGGACGCCGCCTGAACGGAGACCGGCCGTGCGCGGTTTCCGGATAAATCACATTTTTGTTGGTTCATTTTGGGGGGCGGTGTGCTATTCTGAAGGGCGTATCGCGTGCTGAACCGGTCTTGGAACCGAACGGAGGAAACGGGATCATGGTCACCAACGGGTCTCTCAAGGCGTCTTTTCATTTTCTTGCCGCGCTGCTCGTGCTGGGCGGGGCGGTGTGTTCGGGCATGGCGGCGGCCTCGCCGCCCGCAGAGCGGCTGAATGTCTATCCTTCCCCCGCCGGGGGAAAGGGCGTCGGGGACAAGGCGGTCACGGGCACCGAGCGGGTGCTGGTCCTGCTGGTGGAGTTCGCGGGCACGGACACCTTTGACTTCATCCCCGAGGGGGCGGAGGGCGAGGGGGAGGCGGGTGTGCTCAGCTCGTCCACCTGGGACGCCCTGGGCGTGGCCGAGCCGGTGGGATTCACCGGCATCTACTGCGACTGCTCGCTGACGATGACGACGGCCCAGCGGTTCACGCCTTCCGGTCCGCTGCACAACCAGATTCCGCGCCCCCTGTCGGCGGCGGACCCGTCGGGGACCATGATTTGGACGGAGGACTTCTCGGCCAACTGGTACCAGCAGATGCTGTTCGGAGGCGGGGTGACGTTCAACTACCTGCGGCAGGACACGTCGCCGGTGTCCGCCGATTTCACGGGAAAGTCGGTGCGCCAGTACTTCCTCGACATGTCCAACAGCCAGTACACCGTCAACGGCGACGTCATCGGCTGGCTCACCGTTCCGCACTCCATGGCGTGGTACGGGGCGGACTGCTGCCCCGGCGGCCGGTCCGGCGGTTCGGTGGACGGCTCGCCCATCGCGGGGGCGGGCAGCCCCGCCTCGTTTGTGGGCGACGCGCTGGACGCCCTCGTCGCCATACAGCACACCATTCCGGGGTTCAGTTTCTTCAACTACGACCTGGACGCCGACGGCGTGATTGACCGGCTGTTCATCATCCACGCGGGCTACGGGGAGGAGGAGTCTTCGGCGGAACTGCTGAACCGGACGGCCTACGGCGAGTCGGCGCTGTGGTCGCGGGCCAGCGTCCTGACCACGCCGTATCTTGTGGACGCGGTCAACAACATCTCCGCGACGTCCTATGTGATCCTGCCGGAGAACACCGGAGTGTCCGCCGTGGCGCGGCACCTCGCCGGGTACCTGGGTGCGGACAGTCTGGCGGATCCCACGGGCGAGGCCGACACCTCCCCCGGCATCTGGACGCCGATGGCGGATCCGGTGACGGGGTTTCCCGCCGGGTTTCAGCCCGCCGCGCTGGACCCCTGGAACCTCGACAAGGTTGGCTGGCTGAACCCCACGGTTCTTTCCGACCCCGCGGAGACTTCCGTGGTCACGCTGGACCAGGCGGGCACGGCCGCTGCCACCCCCCGCGGCGCGAAGATCGCGCTGGAGGACGGCGCCCTTCCCCTGGCGGTCACTCCGCAGGGGGCGTATGGCTGGTGGGGCGGCGCGGAAGAGGTCGCCAACGCGCAGATGACCCTGAACGCGCCCATCACGCTGCCCGGCTCCCCGGTGGCCACACTGAGCGTGGATATGGTCTATGGCATTGAGACCGAGTGGGACTTCCTCTGGGTGCAGGTCTCCGCGGACGCGGGCACCACCTGGAACACCCTGACCAACGCGCACACGGTCTGCACGCATGATTCGGGATGGATTGGGACGTCCAACGGGTTTCCCGATGACCTGTGCGCGGCGGGCATCGGCGGGTTCACCGGTTATTCCAGCGCGTTTCCCGACTACAGCACCGAGACCTTCGACCTTGCGGCCTATGCCGGGCAGGACATTCTGGTGCGGTTCTGGTATATGACGGACTGGGGCACCACCTACGAGGGCGTCTTCCTGGACAATGTCCGCGTGGAGGCGGACACCACCGTCCTGTTTTCGGACGACGGGGAGTCGGGCGGCGGCGGCTGGGCCTACACGGAGCCGTGGATGGTCTCCAACGGCACGCAGACCTTCACCCACAACTACTACCTCCAGTGGCGCAACACCGGCGCTACCGGCGGGTTTGACAGCGTCCTGGGGGACCCCGCCGGCCCCTACGGCGCGGCGGACACGGGTCTGCTGGTCTGGTACAACAACAACCACTACGAGGACAACTACCTCTTCGGGTCCTTGCGGGATTATCCGGGATTCGGGCCCAAGGGACGGATGCTGCTGGTCGACGCGCATCCGGAACCCCTCCGGGACCCCTACTGGGAGGTCTACGGGTATCTCAACGAGGGTGCCAACCTCACCGGAAAATGCCAGATGCGCGACGCGGCGTTCAGCCTGAACGACACCGCCGGCTTCACCCTGCTGCCGCCGCTGGTCTACGGGACGGATCCCGTGGATTTCCCCGGCCGCCCCGCCGTGAGCATGTTCCTCGATGAGTACGGGTTCTATCCCGGCTCCGAATACGTGAACCGCGGGCCGGGCTACGCCGGGGGCAGCTACAAGTGGGTCACGAAAGACTGGGATGTCGGCGTGGTGCTTCCCTCCACCCAGTTCTACGGCATCAACGCCCCGGGCTACACCGCCGACGAGGAGTTTCGGTGGGCCGCTGAACGGACCGACACTGGGCGGCTGGGCGCGTACTGGCTCGGGGCCGGTATCGGACTGGGCTATGCCGGCGGCACGGGCAACCCCAAGGACGCGCCCGGTGGGCCCGGCCAGTACGGGTGGAAGGTGTGCATCGTCAGCCAGACCGACACCACCGTGACGCTGGCCGTCTGGAACTCCCATTACAACGAGCCCAACTACGGGCCCCGTCTGGACACCATCCCCCCCCGGAGTGTCCGCGAGGGGCAGCGACTGGAGGTGGCCCTCTGCGCCCTCGACCCCAATGACGACCCCCTGGCCTTCTCCGGCTCGGGGCTGCCCGACGGCGCGCAGGTGGACCCCGCGACCGGCATGTTCACCTGGCGGCCCGGTCCGGGCACGGCGGGACAGCACTTCACCATGACATTCTCGGCGGCCGACGACGGCGACCCGCAGCTCTCCGACACGAAGACCCTGGATGTGGACGTGCTCGACCGCATCCTCGTGGCGGTCCCGGACGTGACCGGCCAGACACAGGACACCGCCTTCGCACTTCTGGACACGGTAAACCTGGTGATTTCCACAACGACGGAGCAGTGCAGCGACACGGTGCCCGCAGGCCTGGTCATCAGCCAGTTCCCCGAGGCGGGCGCGCAGCTGTACACGGGGAATGCCGTTGCCCTCGTGGTTTCGCGGGGGCCCTGCGTCGTGGTGCCCTATGTCTTGGGGCTGGCGCAGGCGGACGCGGAGGCCGCCCTCACGGGCGCGGGCCTCGCCGTCGGCGTGGTCATGGAGCAGTGGGACGCGTCGGCGCCCGCCGGGCAGGTGGTCATCCAGATCCCGGCGGCGGGCTCGGACATCGGCCCCGGTGAGGCCGTGGACCTGGTCGTGTCGAAGGGTGTGGAGCCTGTCACGGTTCCCGACGTCGCCGGCATGACGGAGGCCGCCGCGGGCGCGGCCGTCGGCGCGGCGGGGCTGGTGCTGGGCGTGGTGACGGAAAGTTACAGCGACACGGTTCCGGCGGGAATCGTGACCGCCCAGGCCCCGGCCGCCGGCGCGTTGGCGGCCCCGGGATCCGCGGTGGATCTGGAGGTGTCCAAGGGCTCCGCGCCCCCCGGCGACCGGGCGGTTCCGGACCTCTCGGGGATGATGCAACTGGAGGCCGAGGCCGCGCTTGGCGCGGCGGAGCTGACCCTGGGCATGGCCGCGGAGCAGTACAGCGCGGTGGTGCCCGTCGGGCAGGTGGTCAGTCAGAACCCGGGGGCGGGTGCCATGGTCGCCCCGGGCACGCCGGTGAACATCCTTGTGTCCAAGGGCCCCGAGCCCGTCGCCGTCCCGGACGTCGCCGACATGACGCAGACCGACGCGGCGGCCGCGATCACCGGCGCGGGCTTGGCGCTCGGCGCGGTCACGGAGGCCTTCAGCGCGACGGTGCCCGCCGGGCAGGTTTCCGGCCAGAGTCCGGCGGCGGGCGTGAGCGTGCTTCCCGGCGCGGCGGTCGCCCTCACCGTGTCCAAGGGCGTGCAGCCCGCCACGGTTCCCGATGTCGCCGGCATGACGCAGACGGCGGCGGGCGCGGCCATCGGCGCGGCGGGCCTGGCGCTCGGCGCGGTCACGGAGGCCTGCGATCCGGCGGTGCCCGCCGGGCAGATCATCAGCCAGAGCCCGGCGGCGGGCACGGAGGCGGCCCCCGGCTCCGTCGTGGATGTCGTGGTCTCCGAAGGACCGGCCCCGGTCAGCGTTCCGAACACGATCGGGATGACGCAGGCGGCGGCGGGCGCGGCCGTGGGCGCGGCGGGGATGACCTTGGGTCTTGTCACCGAGGTGTACAGCGCGACGGTGCCCTCGGGCCAGGTGATCAGCCAGAATCCGGAGGCGGGCGCGGAGGCGGCCCCCGGCTCCGCCGTGGCCCTCGTGGTGTCCAAAGGGGTGCAGCCCGGCACCGTGCCCAACGTGGCGGGGATGACGCAGGCGGCGGCGGGCGCGGCCGTGGGCGCGGCGGGCCTGACGCTCGGCGCGGTCACCGAGGTCTTCAGCGAGACCGTAGCGGCGGGCCGGGTCATCAGCCAGAGCCCCGCCGCGGGCACCGGGGTGGCCGCCGGTTTTGCGGTGGACCTTTCCGTGTCCAAGGGCGCGGACCCCGCCGCGGCCCAGGCCGCGCGCGGCGCGCTGGCGGAGGCCTTCTCCCAGGCGGACACCGACGGCGGCGGCACCCTGTCCTTCGCCGAGGCCCAGGCGGTCCTGCCCTCCCTCTCCCAGGCCGTGTTCGACCTCCTCGACACCAACGGGGACGGCGCGCTCGGCCGCGACGAGCTGGGCATCGCGGACGAGGGGGGATGCGGCGGCTGCGCCTGCGCCAAAAACGCCCTCAGCCCCGGCGGCCTCAAGGCGCGCCTGGGCGACCTCTTCCTCGGCGGCATGGCTTTGGCGCTGTTGGCGACGCTCGGCGGCGCCCGGCGCGACTGACACATCCGGCACAGTGAACGATGCAGACGGTCCGGCGCCCTGGCGGGCGCCGGACCCGTGTTCTTGAAGACCCCGGACGGGGCCGAGAAGGGGGTCCGGTGAGCCGCGCGCCGCTCTCGACTTTTTCGCGCGCCTTACTATACCATAGCGTTTCGGACACCCGGCGCCGCGCGCGGCGCCCCAACGGAGGAGCGCAGACCCATGGACAAAATGACGGTTCTCGACTACATCCGGCGACACGGGATTATCGCGATCATCCGCGCGGACAGCGGGGAGGACCTGGTCCGCGTGGTGGAGGCCGTGGCGGAGGGGGGCATCCGCTGCATCGAGGTGACGATGACGACGCCGGGCGCGCTGCGCTGCCTGGAGCTGGCCGCGGCGCGGCTGTCGGCCACGGACATCTGCCTCGGCGTGGGCAGCGTGCTCGACGCGGAGACGGCGCGGCTGGCCATCCTCGCGGGGGCGCGCTATGTGGTGAGCCCGGTGCTCGCGCCGGGGGTCATCGAGACGGCCCACCGCTACGGCTGCCCCTGCCTGCCGGGCGCCTTCACGCCCACGGAAATCTTCACCGCCTGGGAGGCGGGCGCGGACATGGTCAAGGTCTTCCCCGCGTCGCTGGGCGGCCTGGACTACATCAAGGCGGTGCGCGCGCCCCTGCCGAACATCCCGCTGGTGCCCACGGGCGGCGTGGACCTGAACAATCTCGCGGCCTTCGTGGCCGCAGGCGTGTCGGCCATCGGCGTCGGGGGCAACCTCGCGGGCAAGGACCTCATCAAGGCGGGCAGGTTCGCCGAGATCACCGAGAACGCCCGCAAGTACGCGACGGCCCTGGCTGTGGCCCGGAACGCCCTGGCATGACGGTTGATCTGGGGCGGATCCTCGCGCGGGCCGTGGAGAAGGCGAAGGCCCCCGGCGCCGTGGCACTGGTGGGCTGCGGCGCGGAGACGCTGTTCTCCGGCGCGACGGGCCTGCGCCGGCGGGAACCCGCCCCCGAGCCCGCCGCGCTGGACACGGTCTACGACCTCGCCTCGCTCACCAAGGTGGTCTCCACCACCACCGCCGTCATGCTCCTGAAAGAGGACGGCAAGCTCTCGCTGGACCAGCGGGTGTCGGAGTGGCTGCCCCTGCCGGGGCTGGACCGCTTCACCCTGCGCCACCTCATCACGCACACCAGCGGCCTGGAGCCCTTCAAACTCTGGTACAAGGAGATCACGGGGCCGGAGGACATGGTCGGCCGCATTGCCGCGCTTTCGCTGGACCACCCGCCGGGGGCCGCGCGCGTCTACTCCGACCTCGGCTTCATCCTCCTCGGCCAGGTGGCCGAGAAGGCCGCCCGCGAGCCCCTCGCCCAGTTCGTCAAACGCCGCGTCTTCGCGCCGCTGAAAATGCGCGACACGATGTTCACCCCGCCGGAGAACCTGCGGCCGCGCTGCGCGCCCACGGAGCAATGCGCGTGGCGGGGGCGGCTCCTGTGCGGCGAGGTCCACGACGAGAATGCCTTCGCCATGGGCGGGGTCTCGGGCCACGCGGGCCTCTTCAGCACCGCGCCGGACCTCGCGCTGTTCTGCCGCGCCCTGCTCGATGGAAAACTCTTCAAGCCGGAAACCCTCGACGAGATGCTGCTGCCGGGCCGCGTCCCGACCTATCCCTGGCAGGGCCTCGGCTGGTGGCTCGACCCGCGCGAGACGGGGGCCAACGGCTTCCTCCCCGCGCGGACGGTCTTCGGCCACACGGGCTTCACGGGCACCAGCCTGTGGATGGACCGCGCCACGGGCCTCTTCGTCATCCTGCTGTCCAACACCTGCCACCCGTCGCGCGCGCGGCGGGACAACGGCACCCTGCGCCGCATGTTCCACACGGCGGTCGCGCTGGACCGCTACCCCGCGTCGTGCAACGCGCAGAACGGCCTCGACATGCTCCTGCGCGACAGTTTCGACGGCGTGCGCGGGAAGCGCAAGACGGCGCTGCTCACCAACACCGCCGCCGTGGACCGTCTGGAGCGGCCCGCGCTGGACGTGCTGGGGCTGGACCCCGGCGTGCGGGTGGGCGTCCTCTTTGCCCCGGAGCACGGCCTGCGCGTGCAGGCGGAGGCGGGCGAGAGCGTGGGCACGTCCACCGCCGGGCCCGTGCCGGTGATCAGCCTCTACGGCGACCAGAAGCGCCCCATCGGTGGCCAGCTCTCGGGCGTGGACCTCATGGTGGTGGACCTGCCCGACGTGGGCGCGCGCTGGTACACCTACATGGCCACCATGAAGGGGTGTCTGGAGGCCTGTGCGGAGGCGGGGGTGCCTGTGATGGTGCTCGACCGCCCCAATCCCCTGGGCGGCGTTGTGCTGGAGGGCGGCCTGCCCGCCGACACCACCTCGCTGGTGTGCGCCGCCGCCGTGCCCGTGCGCCACGGCATGACCATGGGCGAGCTGGCCCTCTTTTTCCAGGCGGGCCTCCCGGGGAAGAAGAAACTCGACCTCACCGTGAAACCCGTGGAGAACTGGCGGCGCGAGCTGCTCTTCGACCAGTGCGCCCTGCCCTGGGTGCCGCCGTCGCCCAACCTGCCGTCCTTCGACAGCGCCCTCGCCTACGCGGGCACCTGCCTCTTCGAGGGCGTGAACCTCAACGAGGGCCGCGGCACCGAAACGCCCTTCCTGCGCTTCGGCGCGCCCTGGCTGGACGCCGAGGGGCTGGTGGACGCCCTGTCGGCAAGCCCCCACGCCGTCGGCATGACCCTCAAGAAAACGCTCTACATCCCCAAGGCCATCCCCGGCAAGGCCGCCAGCCCGGAGTACAAGGGCCTGCTGTGCCGGGGCGTGGATGTCGGGTTCACCGACCGGAACGCCGCGCGGCCCTTCGCGCTGGTCACCGCCGTTCTGGCGTGGCTGGTGAAGCGCCACGCGGACGCCCTGACGTGGAAGCCCCACTTCGACGCCCTGGCAGGCGGGTCCGAGCTGCGGAAACGCCTCGCCGCGGGAGCACCCGCGGAGGATGTTCTCGCCGAGGCCGCCGCCTCGCACACCCCCTTCGACGCCGCCCGCCCCAGGCTCTACCAGACCGGCGCCGAACAGCGCGCCGCCCTGGAGAAATGACCGGAGCCCCCGGGGCAGCGCCGTCCATGACGTCCTGCCGTCCATGCCGGCCGCATGAGGCCCTGTCCGGCAGGCTGATGCCGCAATTCGCCCCTATCCGGCAAGTCTGCCGCATCTTTGGCCCGGTCGAAGGCCGCATTCCAGGCGGTGATTAGAGGGGTGCGGGCAGTTCGTGAACCGGAAGCAGCCTGCCGCTGGCCCCGGGGCGGTCCGGTGTGGTATCTTACCGCGCCAAAGCGGCCGGTGGACGCCCCTCTTCGGGCTGAGGTCGGGGCCTTCGATCCGCCGGACCGCGCGCTTTCCCGGGCAGTACCACCACCACAGGAGACCTCCCATGCCGCGACGCGACGACATCAAGACGGTCATGATCATCGGCTCCGGCCCCATTGTCATCGGCCAGGCGTGCGAGTTTGACTACTCGGGGACACAGGCCTGCAAGGCCCTGCGCAAACTGGGCTACCGGATCGTGCTGGTGAACTCGAACCCCGCCACGATCATGACGGACCCGGAAATGGCGGATGTGACGTACATCGAGCCGCTGAACGTGGAGCGCATGACGGAGATCATCGCGAAGGAGCGGCCGGACGCGCTGCTTCCGAACCTGGGCGGCCAGACGGGCCTGAACCTGTCGTCGGAACTGCACAAGGCGGGCGTGCTGGACAAATACGGCGTGAAGGTGATCGGGGTGCAGGTGGACGCCATCGAGCGGGGCGAGGACCGGCAGGAGTTCAAAAACGCGATGGACCGCCTCGGCATCGAGATGCCGAAGAGCGAGCTGGCCTACAGCGTGGCGGAGGCGGAGAAGATCGCCGAGGGGCTGGGCTACCCCGTCGTGATCCGGCCGGCCTACACCATGGGCGGCACGGGCGGCGGGCTGGTCTACAACCTGGAGGAGCTGCGCACCATCGCGGCGCGCGGGCTGGCGGCGAGCATGGTCGGCCAGATCCTGGTCGAGGAGTCGGTCCTCGGGTGGGAGGAGCTGGAGCTGGAGGTGGTGCGCGACGCCAAGGGCCAGATGATCACGGTGTGCTTCATTGAGAACGTGGACGCCATGGGCGTGCACACGGGCGACTCCTACTGCGTGGCGCCCATGCTGACCATCGCCCCGGAGCTGCAGCAGCGCCTCCAGAAGTACTCCTACGCCATCGTGGACGCCATCCAGGTCATCGGCGGCACGAACGTGCAGTTCGCCCACGACCCGAAGACGGACCGCGTCGTGGTGATCGAGATCAACCCGCGCACGTCGCGGTCGTCGGCCCTCGCGTCCAAGGCCACGGGCTTCCCCATCGCCATGGTGTCATCGCTGCTCGCGGGCGGCCTCACGCTGGACGAGATCCCCTACTGGCGCGACGGCACGCTGGAGAAGTACACGCCGTGGGGCGACTACGTGGTGGTGAAGTTCTGCCGGTGGGCCTTTGAGAAGTTCAAGGGCGTCGAGGACAAGCTGGGCACGCAGATGCGCGCCGTCGGCGAGGCCATGAGCATCGGCAAGACCTACAAGGAGGGGTTCCAGAAGGCGATCCGGTCCATGGAGACGGGCCGCCACGGCCTCGGCTTCGCCAAGGACTTCAACGAGAAGCCCCTGGAGCAGCTCCTGCGCCTGGTGAGCACGGCCACCAGCGAGCGCCAGTTCATCCTATACGAGGCCCTGCGCAAGGGCGCGACCACCGAGGAGCTCCACGCCCGCACGCACATCAAGGCGTGGTTCATCGAGCAGATGCGGGAGCTGGTGGAGCTGGAGGAGAAGATGCTCGCCCACAAGGGGAGCATGCCGCCCGACGACCTGCTGGTCCAGGCCAAGAAGGACGGCTTCGCCGACAAGTACCTGGCCAAAATCCTCGCCGTGCCCGAGGCCGACATCCGCCGCCGCCGCGTCGCCCTCGGCGTGGTGGAGGGCTGGGACGCCGTGCCCGTGAGCGGCGTGGAGAACGCGGCCTACTATTACTCCACCTACAACCGCCCGGACGCGACCACCGCGACGGACGCGCGCAAGGTGATGGTCCTCGGCGGCGGGCCCAACCGCATCGGCCAGGGCATCGAGTTCGACTACTGCTGCGTGCACGCGGCCTTCGCCCTGCGCGGGCTGGGCATCGAGTCCATCATGGTCAACTGCAACCCCGAGACGGTCTCCACGGACTACGACACGTCGAACAAGCTCTACTTCGAGCCGCTCACGGTAGAGGACGTCCTGAGCATCCACGAAAAGGAAAAACCCGAGGGCGTCATCGTGCAGTTCGGCGGCCAGACCCCGCTGAACATCGCCCGCGAGCTGGCCGAGGCGGGCGTCCGCATCCTCGGCACCACGTGGGACACCATTGACCTCGCCGAGGACCGCGACCGCTTCCGCCAGGTCATGGAGCGCCTCGGCATCCCGCAGCCGAAGTCGGGCATGGCCGTCAGCGTGGACGAGGCCCTCGCCATCGCCGGCGACATCGGCTACCCGCTCATGGTGCGGCCGTCCTACGTCCTCGGCGGCCGCGGCATGGAGGTGGTCCACGACGACGACATGATGCGGCAGTACATGGCCGCCGCCGTCGGCGTCACCCCCGAGCGCCCCATCCTCATTGACAAGTTCCTCGAAAACGCCACGGAGTGCGAGGCCGACGCCATCTGCGACGGCACGGACGCCTTCGTGCCCGCCGTCATGGAGCACATCGAGCAGGCGGGCATTCACTCCGGCGACTCGGCCTGCGTCATCCCGCCGGTCAGCATCCCGCAGCTCCACCTGGACACCATCTGCGAGTACACGCGCCGCATCGCCGTCGAGCTGGGCGTGGTCGGCCTGATGAACATCCAGTACGCCATCCACAAAGACACCGTGTACATCCTGGAGGCCAACCCGCGCGCCTCGCGCACCGTGCCCCTCGTCTCCAAGATATGCAGCATCCCCATGGCGAAGATTGCCGCCAAAATCATGCTCGGCGCGAAGATCGCCGACCTGAACCTCAAGAACCTCCCCATTCCCCACTTTGGCGTGAAGGAGTCCGTCTTCCCCTTCAACATGTTCCCCGAGGTGGACCCCCTGCTCGGCCCCGAGATGCGCTCCACCGGCGAGGTCCTCGGCCTGGCGGAGTCCTTCGGCATGGCCTTCTTCAAGGCCCAGGAGGCCACCCAGTCCCGCCTGCCGCTGGAGGGGACCGCCCTCGTCACGGTGAACGACACCGACAAGGCCGCCGTGCTTGAGGCCGCCCGCATCCTCAAGGCGCAGGGCTTCCGCCTCCTCGCCACGAAGGGCACCCGCGCCTTCCTCGCCGAAAACGGCGTCGAGGCCGACCCCGCCAGCAAGCTGCACGAGGAGCGGCCCAACCTGGTGGACGCCCTGAGCAACGGCGAGGTCCAGCTCGTCATCAACACGCCCAACGGCCGTTACGGCGTCTCCGACGACTCCTACATCCGCAAGGCCGCCATCCGCAACAAGATCCCCTACATCACGACGGCCGCGGCGGCTCTGGCCGCCGCCCGCGGCATTGCCGCCCGCCGCGGGGGAAAGCACGCCATCCGCTCCCTCCAGGAGTACCACGCCGGCCTCCGGTAGTCTGCCGTGCCTCCGCCCCCGCGTTCCGGCGCGGGGGCGTTTCCTTTTTCCCTTCCGCGGCGGTGGGAACCGCGTGGGCGCGGGACTATAATGTCTCCGGTCCGCCGCCGGGCGGACCCGGAACTTTCCACCAAGGGAGGGCGTTGTCATGAAACGCGTTTCAGTGCTGTTCATGGGCCTTGCGGCGCTGTGCGCCGCGGCGGGGGCCGTCTCCCCCAGCCCCGACGAGCTGGCCACGGCGGACCGCTGGGCGCGGGCGAAGTTCGCCGGCGACACGGCCCTTCCCCCCGCGCCGTCGCTCGTGGTGCTGGACAACCACAACCCCGTGCAGAAGAACGGGCGTTTTGGAAAGCCTCTGCGCATCGGGGAGACGGAGCACGCGCGCGGCCTCTACTGCCATGCCGACAGCAAACTGCGCGTGCGCCTGCCGGGGCCCGCAAAGACCCTGACCGCCCTGGCCGGCATGGACAACAACGGGGACACGGCGGGCGGCAGGGGCTCCGGGGTCTTCTCGGTGGTGGCCGGGGGGAAGGCCCTCTTCACCTCGGGCGTCCTGCACGGCGGCGATCCGGGCGTGCCCGTGTCCGTGGACCTCGCGGGCGCGGCGGAGTTCACGCTGGAGATGGGCGACGCCGGGGACGGCATCTCCGCCGACCAGGGGGAGTGGGCCGACGCGAAGGTCACCCTGGCCGACGGCTCGGAGCTGTGGCTGGACGAGCTGCCCATGCCGGGAAGCCCCGTCGTGCCGGACGGCGACACGCCGCCCTTCTCCTTTGTCTACGGGGGAAAGCCCTCCGCCGACCTGCTGAAAGGCTGGAAGGTGGAGCGGGCTGAGAAGCGGCTCGACGACGCCCGCACGGGCCACACCATCACCTGCACCGACCCGGAGACGGGGCTGGTCCTGCGCTGCGAGGGGATCGCGTACCACGATTTCCCGACGGTGGAGTGGACCCTGCACTTCAAGAACACCGGCACCAGGGACACGCCCCTCCTGGAAAACATCCAGGCCCTCGACCTGCGCCTGGAGCGCGGGGACACCGGCGAGTTCGTCCTCCACCACAATGTGGGCTCCCCGGCGAACGGCAACGACTACGGCCCCCTGGAGACGAAACTGGAGGCGAAGACGACCAAGCGCGTCGGCGCGGCGGGCGGCCGCCCCACCAACACCGACATGTCGTATTTCAACATCGCCTCGACGGTGGACGACGGCCTCATCGCCGTGGTGGGCTGGCCGGGCCAGTGGGCGGCCGACTTCGCCCGCGACGACGGGAAAGGCCTGCGCGTCACCGCCGGGCAGGAGCTGACGCGCTTCAAGCTGCTGCCGGGCGAGGAGGTGCGCTCGCCCCTCATCGTCCTCCAGTTCTGGAAGGGCGGCCACGCCCGCTCGCAGAACGTCTGGCGGCGCTGGATGATGGCCCACGGCATGCCCAAGCCCGGCGGACAACTCCCCGCGCCCATGGTGGAGGGGTGCAGTTCGCGCGCCTACGAGGAGATGATCAAGGCCGACGCCGACAAGCAGATCATGTTCATCAACCGCTATCTGGAGGAGAAGATCAAGATAGACTACTGGTGGATGGACGCGGGCTGGTACATCCAGGAGAGGGGCTGGCCCCAGGTGGGCACCTGGGAGGTGGACCCGAAACGCTTCCCCGACGGCTTCAAGCCCGTCAGCGCCCACGCCCACGGGAACGGCGTCAAGATCCTCGTGTGGTTCGAGCCGGAGCGCGTGGCCGGGGGCACCTGGCTCGCGGAGAACCGCCCCGAGTGGATTTTCGGCGGTAAGAAGGGCGGCCTGCTCAACCTCGGCGACGACGCGGCCCGCGAATGGCTCACGGAGCATGTGGACCGGCTCCTCACGGAGCAGGGCATTGACCTCTACCGCCAGGACTTCAACATGGACCCCCTCGA
>Ga0123328_1001912_pt1 | contig 19543 bp, 16 predicted proteins | sample BioC12SIPDNA_2_FD_89702 | JGI IMG/M metagenome (GOLD analysis project Ga0123328, IMG submission 89702) | Anaerobic biogas reactor microbial communites from Washington, USA - Biogas_R1_A C12 SIP DNA | ecosystem: Engineered > Bioreactor > Anaerobic > Unclassified | place: Washington, USA...
GCCTCCACTCCCTCCGTGGTGGCCGGCACCTTGACCATCACGTTGGGCCTATCCACCAGATAGGCCAGCCGATGCGCCTCAGCCACCGTGCCCTCCGCCTGGTGGGCCAGAGCCGGATCCACCTCGAGGCTGACGTATCCGTCCTTACCGTGCGTACGCTCCCAGGCCGGCCGGAGGATATCGGCCGCCATCTGGATGTCCTGGGCCATGAGGATGTCCAGCGTCTGCCTGGGATCCACGTCCTGCTGGGCCAGGTCAAAGATGGAGTCGTCATACTCCGTGGTCTCGGCGATGGCCTTCATGAAGATGGTGGGGTTGGACGTCACGCCGGTGACCGCATCACGCGACATCATCTCCGCCAGTCCGCCATCCACCAGGAGACTGCGCCGGATGTTGTCATACCAGATGCTCTGGCCGGCGGTGGCCAGTCTCTGCAACGGATTGTCGCCGAAGGCGTCTCCCATGATTCCCTCCCGCCTACACTGCGGCCGCCAGGGCGGCCCGCACCTCGTCCGCCACGCTCTGCGGCGTGATACCCAACTCCTTCATGACCCGTGGCCCCGGGGCCGACGCCCCGAACCGGTCTATACCCACCATGCGGCCGCGATCCCCCGTCCAGCGTTCCCAGCCGAAGGTGGCCGCCGCCTCCACCGCCACCCGCACCGGCAGGTGGTCCGGCAGCACCTCTTTGCGATAGGCCTCCGGCTGCGCGGCGAACAGTTCCCAGCTGGGGAACGACACCACGCGGCACATGACGCCGGTCACCGCCAACAGATCCCGAGCGGCCAGCGCCACCTCCACCTCCGAACCGGAGGCCATGATGACGGCCTCCGCGTTGCCGTGGTGCACCTCCGAGATGATATAGGCGCCGCGGGACAGAAGGTCGGCCGAAGCCATGTGCGTGCGGTCTATCACCGGCAGGTTCTGCCGGGACAGGATGAGCGCTGTGGGCCCCTCCACCTCTTCCAACGCCACCTTCCAGGCCACGACCGTCTCGTTGGCATCCGCCGGGCGGATCACGGTGAGGCCGGGCATGGCCCGCAGCGCGGCCAGATGCTCGATGGGCTGGTGCGTGGGGCCGTCCTCGCCCACGGCCACGCTGTCATGAGTGAAGACGTAGACCACCTGGGCACCTGACAGGGCCGCAACACGGATGGAGCCACGCATGTAGTCAGAGAAGACCAGGAACGTGCCGCCATAGGGGCGCACGCCCCCGTGCAGGGCCAAGCCGTTGAGGACGGCGCCCATGCCGTGCTCGCGCACGCCGAAGTGGAGGTTGCGGCCGCCGCGGAAGCGCTTGTCGAAGGGGCCCTTGTCCTTGAGGGCCGTGTTGTTGGAGGGCGCCAGGTCCGCGGAGCCGCCCAGCAGGTTGGGAACGGCGCCCGCGATGGCGTTCAGCACCTTGCCCGAGGCCGAACGGGTGGCAATGGGCCCCTCCTCCGGCGTGAAGACGGGAAGCGCCTCCTGCCAACCCGCCGGCGGCTTTGGTGCCCAGTAGGCGTCCCACTGAGCGGCCGGTTCCGGCTCGGCTTGGCGGTAGGCCTCCATGCGCTCCCGCCAGGCGGCGTGGGCGGCCCGGCCCCGGCCGGCCGCCTCAGCATAGCGGGCGCGGACTTCCGGCGGGACCCGGAAGGATTCGTCGGGCGGCCAACCGATGGCCTCCTTGGTCAAGCGAACCTCGTCCGCCCCCAAAGGCGAGCCATGTGAGTCCGCCGAATCCTCCTTGTTGGGGCTGCAGCAGGCGATGTGCGTGCGCACCATGATGAGGCTGGGCCTGTCCGCCACCAGCTTGGCCCGGGCAATAGCGGCATCCACCAAGCTCAGGTCGTTGCCGTCCGTCACCTGCATGACGTGCCAGCCGTAGGAGGCAAAGCGGTGGCCCACATCCTCGGTGAAGGCCAGCTGCGTGGGGCCCTCTATGGTGATGTGATTGTCGTCGTAGAGGTAGATGAGCCGGCCCAGGCCCAGATGGCCGGCCAGGGAAGCCGCCTCCGCGGCCACGCCCTCCATGAGATCCCCGTCCGAGACGATGCCGAAGGTGTAGTGGCCCACCACGGAGTGCCCGGGGCGATTGAAGAGGTGAGCCAGGAAGGCCTCGGCGATAGCCATGCCCACCCCGTTGGCGAACCCCTGTCCCAGAGGTCCGGTGGTCACTTCCACCCCCGGAGTGACGCCCCGCTCAGGATGGCCGGGGGTGCGGCTGCCCCACTGGCGGAACTGCTCGAGCTCATCCAGCCCCAGGTCATAGCCCGCCAGGTGAAGGAGGGCGTAGAGGAGCATGGAGCCGTGTCCGGCGGAAAGCACGAAGCGATCACGATTGGGCCACTGCGGGTCATCCGGATCGAAGATGAGATGGCGACTCCACAGTGCGTGCGCCATGGCGGCGGCGCCCATGGGCATGCCAGGGTGCCCGGAGTTGGCCTTCTGCACGGCGTCCATGGCCAGCGTGCGGATGGTGTTGACGGCCAGCTGGTCCAGATCGTCGAAGCAGGCGGCTGCTTCCGGCGCAGCCTCGGTCATGGAGCCCACCTCCTGTCGGGGTACCGAATCCTCGCCGCAGGCCCTCGGCCGGGCCGCTGGGCGTCCGGCGTGGGACGCCGGACGCCCCGCAGTCTAGCACGTAAGGCAGTGCGCTTCCGGAGTATTCTGAAGGGGCGGGCAGGCCGATGAGGAGGTCACCATGGTGCTCACCGTTCCCGACGCAGCAGCCTACGAAGCGGAGGTCAAGGCCCTCGGCCGTCAGATCCTGGCCGCAGTCTCCGAGCAGCGGCCGGCGCCGCTGCAGCCGGATTGGTGGCAATCGCAGGCACTGGACCTGGCGGGGCGGGACCCAGATTTCCAACGCCGGCTTCTGCGCTTTGTGGAGGTCTTCCCCGCGCTGCGCACCGTGGACCAGATTTCTTCCCACCTGCAGGAGTACTTCGAGAACCCCTCCGGCGAGCTGCCCCTGGCCCTGCGGCTGGGTATCAAAGCCGCCTGGCCCGGCCAGATCACCACCGGGCTGGTGGCCCGCACCCTGGAGCGGAACCTGCAGCTGGTCACGCAGAGCTTCGTCCCCGTACAGGATGCCGCCGCCTCCCTGCCCTTAGCCCGCCGCCTCCACAAAGAGGGTGCCGCCTTCCTGCTCAACCTCCTGGCGGAGTCCACCCCCACCCAGGAGGCCGGCAACGCCCTGACGGAGGCCAACCTGCAGGCCATCGCGTTACTGGCCAAGGAGGCGGTTTCCTGGGCACCACAGCCGGCGGAGGCGCGCTCGCTTGCGGCCCCACCCCCGGGCACGCTGTCAATCAAGCCCTCCGCCCTCACCCCGCACTACGACGCCATCGACTTCGCATACGCGGAAGACGAGCTGGTGTCGGCCCTGCGACCCCTGTTCCGGGCGGCCCGGGACGCCGGTGTCGGCCTCACTATCGACATGGAGCGCTTCTCCACGCGCGACCTCACCCTGGCCGCCTTCAGCCGGTTGGTGATGGACGACGAGCTGGCCACCTACCCCTTCTTCGGCGTCACCATACAGGCCTACCTGGTGGACGCGCAGGAGGATGCCGAAGAGCTCATCGAACTGGCCTCCCGGCGCGGCACGCCATTCACCGTACGGTTGGTCAAGGGCGCCTACTGGGAGCAGGAGGCGGCGGCGGCGCGCCGTCAGGGCTGGCCCCTCCCCGTGCTCCAGCACAAAGCGGACACCGACGTGCAGTTCGAGCGTTTGGCGCGGCGCCTGGTGGAGCACGCTGACGTGTTGCGCCCGGCGGTGGCCACTCACAACGCTCGGAGCGCCGCGGCCGCGGCCGCGGCCGCCCGCGCCGCCAGAGTGGCGGCGGCGACGCAATTCCAGGTGCTGCACGGCGCAGGTGAGCCCATGCGCCGGGCGCTGAGCCGGCTCGGTTTTTCCACAGGCGAGTACGTGCCGGTGGGCGGGCTGGATGCCGCCATGCCCTACCTGTCCCGCCGCATCGTGGAGAGCACCTCGTCCGAGTCCTTCTCACGGAAGCTGGCCGTGGCCAAGGCCGGTCCTGAGGAGACGCTGGCGGCGCCCCTGCCCACGCCCGACCTGCGGCAACTCCCCCTGGAGCGAATCGCAGTCTACGCCACCGACAGCCACGCACCAGGCCCGTTCCGCAACGAAGCCCTCCTGGACTTCGCTCGGGAGATAAACCGTGTGGAGATGGGACAGGCGCTGGGCACAACGCAGGCCATGTTGGGAGAGCACCGTCCGTTGCTCATCGGGGGTCGGGAGGTGGACACCGGGCGGGTGATCGCCTCCCTCAACCCCGCCCACCCCTCTCAAACGCTGGGAACGGCGGCCTCCGCCGCCACGGGCGAGGCAGAACGGGCGGTACAGGCCGCCCGGCATGCTGCCGCGGACTGGCGACGCACCCCGGTGCAGTCCCGCGTTGAGGTGCTGTTCCGCGCGGCGGATCTCATGCGCCGAGAACGCTGCCCCTTGGCCGCGCTGCTGGTACTGGAGGTGGGCAAGCCTTGGCGCGAGGCGGATGCCGACGTGGCGGAGGCCATCGACTTCCTGGAGTACTACGGGCGCGACATGCTTCGCCTCGCTGCCCCGCAGACCATGGGCGACGTCCCCGGGGAGACCAATCTCTACTTCTACGAGCCGCGCGGGGTGGCGGCGGTCATCGCCCCCTGGAACTTCCCGCTGGCCATCCTCTGCGGCATGACCGCCGCCGCCCTCGTCACCGGCAACACCGTCATCATGAAGCCTGCCAGCCCGGCCCCCCTCATCGCCTGGGAGCTGACGCGCATCCTGCGGGAGGCCGGCCTGCCGCCCGCGGTGCTCTCCTACCTGCCCGGACCGGGCGCCGAGATCGGCCCCTATCTGGCCACCCACCCCGAGGTGGACCTGGTGGCCTTCACGGGCAGCAGGGACGTGGGGCTGTCCTTGGTGCGCGACGCCGCGGAGGTCCGTCCCGGCCAGGCCAACGTGCGCCGGATCATCGCGGAGATGGGCGGCAAGAACGCTATCGTGGTGGACGAAGACGCCGACCTGTCCCAGGCAGTGGCCGGCATCTTGGCTTCAGCTTTTGGCTACAGCGGCCAGAAGTGCTCCGCGTGCAGCCGGGTGATAGCGGTGCGCGGCGTCCACGACGAATTGGTGGAGCGTTTGGTGGCGGCGGCCGCCGAGCTCCGCGTGGGTGACCCGGTGGAACCGGGCACGGCCCTGGGCCCGCTCGTCGGTCAGGAAGCGGCGGTGAAGGCCGGCGGGTACATACGGCAGGCCACGCAGGACGGCGCGCCCGCCTTCAGCGGCCGCACCCCCGACTCCGATGGCTACTACGTGGCGCCCCACATTTTCACCGGGGTTGACCGGCACAGCCCGCTGGCGCAGGAGGAGATCTTCGGGCCGGTGCTGGCCGTGATGGCGGCCCGCGATCTGAAGGAGGCCCTGTCCATGGCCCTCGACGTCCCCTACGGGCTCACAGGAGGCGTGTATTCACGCCTGCCCAGCCACCTCGCGCTGGCGGAGCGCGAATTCCGGGTGGGCAACCTCTATCTCAACCGTCCCATCACCGGAGCGCTGGTGGGCCGGCAACCTTTCGGTGGGGCGCGCATGAGCGGCGTGGGCTCGAAGACGGGGGGCCCGGGCTACCTGCTGCAGTTCATGGAGCCGCGCACGGTGACGCGGACGGGGTAACGGCGGCCCTCAGCCCCTGTTCACGCTCTCGGGTCCTCGCCGGCACGCGCCACCGGTCCGTGCGCCCGCCGCCGCGCCACTACTCCGCGCCCGGCACCGACCTTCCGGCAGCAGCACGCAGGGCGGCCAGCACCGCGGCCAGGTCTGCGGGCAGAGCCGATGTGAAGTCCAGCCGGCTCCCATCCACCGGATGCCGCAACCGCAGTCGATGGCTGTGGAGGAACTGCCGGGTCAGGCCCAGCACCGCACCAGGCGAGTAGGTGGGATCGCCGGCCACCGGGTGCCCGATGGCCTGGAAGTGCACGCGGATCTGGTGCGTGCGTCCCGTCTCCAGCCTGGCCTCCAGCAACGTGAAGGCGGTGAAGCGCTCACACACGGCGAAATGAGTGACCGCGCTGCGCGCCCCCCGGCCCTCGACGGCCATGGCCGTCCTTCGCCGCTCGTCCCGGCCCACCGACGCCTCGATGGTCCCGCTCTCGTTCCGGATGTCGCCCCGCACCAGTGCCAGGTACCTGCGCTCCACCTCGCGCTCGCGGATCATGCACGACAGGCGCCGTTGCACGTCGGCCTCCTTGGCCACCAGCATGAGACCGCTGGTATCGCGATCCAAGCGGTGCACGATGCCCGGACGGAACACCTCTCCACCCGCCAGGCCATGCCCCAACAGGGCGTTCACCAGCGTCCCCTCCGCGTGCCCCGGCGCCGGGTGCACCACCAACCCGGCCGGCTTGTCCACCACCAGCAGGTAGGCGTCCTCGTAGACAATGGGCACGGTGATATCGGGGGCCGCCCTGAGAGCTTCGCCGGCGGGCGGCCCCAGAACCGACAGGTCCACGCTCACCCTCTGTCCCTCTGCCACACGCCAGCTCTTGGGACGGACCACGCCGTCCACCAGCATCGCCCCTTGCTGGATGAGCAGGGAGGCCCGGACCCGACTCCCCACCTCCTCGAGCTCGCCCATCACCGCGTCGAGACGCCGTCCTGCAGACTCCGGTCCCAGCACGATCTCCCAGAGGCCCGTCTCAGGCCCGCTTCTCATCGCTGGAGTGGGCTGCAGGATCGCGTGCCCCCGGCTCCTTCTCCCTTTGCCGCGCCTCTTCCGCCTTCTGGGCATCCTGCATGCTCCGCACCAGGCCCAAGATGAGCAGCCCGGTGCCGATCACGATGCAGATGTCGGCCACGTTGAAGTTCGGCCAGACGGGGAACCTCAGGAAATCCGTGACGTAGCCCTGCCGCAGACGATCCAGGGCGTTGCCCAAGGTGCCGGCCAGGAGGAATCCTCCGGCGCAGCCCCCCAGCACCGGCCGCCGTTCCATGCGGATGAAGACCAACATGACCAGGACCGCCACCAGCGTCGCCAGCAGCACAGTGCCGATACGCCCCCGCAGCAGGCCGAAGGCAACCCCGGTGTTGGCGGTGCGCTGCAGTGACAACAGGGGCAGAAAGGAGCGCAACTCACCGAGAGGCAGCGTCTGCTCCGCTATCCTCTTGGTGAAGTAGTCCGCCGCCAGGGCCACGGCGGCGATCCCGGCGCCCAATCCCCAGCGTAGTAGCGCATCCCGTCTCATACTCGGATCAGCGAGAGCGTTCCTCCCGACGCTTGCAGGTCATACACAAGACCGCATAGGGCGCCGCTTCCAAGCGATCTTCGCCTATGGGCCCGCCACATTTGTCGCAGACGCCGTAGCTGCCATCATCGAGCTTGAGCAGAGCTCGGTCGATCCGGCGCAGCACCTCGCGCAGATTGCCCTCCAAGGTGAGGTCCATCTCGCGATCCAAGGCAGCGGCCGCGTTCTCGGCAAGATGCTGACCATAAGGGGACTCCCCGGACGTTTCCTCCACCGAGCTGCTCAGCTCCTTCTCGAAGACCAGCAGTTCCCGCTCGAGCTTCACCCGCTCGTCCAGAAGCCCCTTGCGTATCGTCTCGTGATCCATCAGCCACCTCGCCCTTTCGCGGACGCTCTTTCCTGGACGCGAGCCAGGCGCTCCCGCACTTCCGCGCCCTCCAAACCGCGCACGGCCACCACTTTGTCGCGGGTGCTCTCACCCGCAATGATACTGATTTGCGATTCCGCCACAGCAAGCCAGGCCGCGAGCGCTCGAACGAGACGGGCGTTGGCCCGGCCGCCCTCCGGTGGCGCGTTGACGTGGATCTTGAGGCGGTCCCCGTACTCCCCGGCTATCCGCGTCTGCTTGGCGCCGGGAACCACTCTGAGCGCCAATCTGGCACTGCTACCGGCAGACGGCTCTCCTACCAATCAAAATCCCTGTCGTCCTTCTTTTCTTCCTCCCCGTCGGTCCGCGACGCGTTCTTGGGACCGAAGAGGAACCGGCGCACCGGCGACTCCCGCTTGGGCTTCTTGGCATCGGCCAGGCTCTCCACACCGGAATCGGGATCCTCGGGCAGCTCGAAATCGAAGTCGGCGAAATCGTCAAAGGCGGAGACGTCCTGCTCCGTGCCACCGCGCGCCGCCGCCGAGGCAACGGCCGCCGAGGCCAGCCAAGAGGCCGGTTCTTCCTCCTCGTCCCGCACCGACGACGTGGGCGCCTCCTGCACCGCAAGCCTGTCCACGGTCGGCGGCTCGCTCCTCACTTCCGTCTCGGCGACGGTGGGCACGACGGAGGCCGTTGCGGCAACCGGCGGGGCCTCCACGCGGTCGGTCTCTACGCCCGCCGAGGACTGGGCATCCACGGCCGCAGGCTCAGGCTGGAGCTCCGGCGCTCTGGGCGCAGGCTCGGCAGGTGCGAACTCGGCAGGTGCGGGCTCGGCAGGTGCGGGCTCGGCAGGTGCGGGCTCGGCAGGTGCGGGCTCGGCAGGTGCGGGCTCGGCGGCTGCCACAGGCTCCGCCACCATCTCGGTCACGGGCAGCTCGGGAGTGACGTCATCCTCGCTCGCTTGCACCTGTGAGGCGATCAGGACCGTTGCCTCGGGCGGCACGACGTGGCCCGTGGCCGGCTGCTCAGCCGTGCCGTTGGCCGTCTCGCGGAAGCGCCGACGATCCTCCGCGGCCTCCTCTGCCATCAGCAGATTCAGGTGGGCCTCCAGCAGGGATCGGAATTTGAAGCGGAAGTCGTCTTCCGCCTGCCGCAACTGCGCCACCGACTGCTGCACCTTCTGCTTCTCGGCGTACGACTCGGCGATGATGTTGCGCGCCTGCAACTCGGCGTCACGCAGGATGAGCTCGCCTTCCTTCCGGGCGTTGGCCCGCGTCTCGTCAGCCTGTTGTTGAGCGGAGATCAGCGTCCTCTGCAACGTCTCCTTCAGGCTCTCGTACTGCGCCACCTGTCCCTTCAGTCGGTGAATCTCATCTTGAAGCTCCAAGTTCTCTTTGAAGAGCACCTCGAAACCGTCGGCCACCTCGTCCAGGAAGAGATCCACCTCCTCTTCCGAGTAGCCCCTCATGGCACGCCGAAACTCTTTGTGGCGGATGTCTATAGGGGTGACCTTCATATGTTCCTCCCTGAAGGGATCATGCTTGCTCAGGCACACAACGCGGGCTGCTACCGGCGCGACCTTTCGTCGGCTGCCTCCACCGCCCGCAACATGGCCCCCCGCACAGCGCAGTCTTCCAGCACCGCCAACCCGGCAATGGTGGTGCCGCCGGGGGACGTCACGCGATCCGCCAACTCACGGCTGGTGAGCTCCTCTTCCACCATGAGCGCAGCCGTTCCCAGTACCGTCTGGCGGACCATGCTCCGCGCGGTGGCCCGGGGCATCCCCACCCGGACGCCACCATCTTCCAGCCCCTGCATGACGAGGGCCAAGAAGGCCGGCGCGCTCCCGGCCAGGGCGGTCACCGCGTTGAACTGGCTCTCCGGCAGCACCTCGACATAGCCCAGCAATGCCAGCATCCGCTCCAGCCCGGCCAAACGCTCACCCCGCGCCGCCGACTCGCCCGCCAAGGATATGACGCCCTGACCCACCGACACCGCCTGGTTGGGCATGACACGGAAGAGGGCGGCGCCCGTGCCCATGGCCTCCCGCATGTCCTCCATCCTCACCCCGGCGGCAATGGACACCACGGTCTTGTCCGGTGTCAATTCCGAGGCCATGCCGGCCAACACGGCCGCGACATCATGAGGCTTCACCGCCACGATGACGACATCCACGTCCCGGGCCACGGCGGCCGGCGAAGATGTGGCCGCCACCACCCCCGGGCACGCAAGCTCGAAGGCCCCCAACCGCGCTTGGTCCGCTTCACACACCGTCACCGGCAAGACGAAAGGCAACGCGTCCGCGCCCCGGCGCAGCCAGCCGCGCAGCATGGCCGACCCCATGCTGCCCAGCCCGACCAGACCCAGCCTCCATCCGCCGGCACCATCGGCCATGCGCCCGCCTACCCCCTGAGCAACTCAGAACTGGTTGAAGAAGCCCTTTTCCAGAAGACGTTGCTTCTCCTCCGCCGACACTTCCACGTTCCGCGGCGTCAGGAGAAACACTTTGTCCGCCACGCGCTCGATGCCGCCCTCCAGCGCATAGGTGAGGCCGGAGGAGAAGTCGATGAGCCGCTTGGAGAGCTCGGTGTCACTCCGCTGCAGGTTGAGGATGACAGGCACGTCTGACTTGAACTTGTCGGCGATCAACTGCGCATCATTGAAGTTCTTGGGCTCCACCAGGTGAACGCGAACGTTGGGGCGCTCGTTGGGAGTGGGCAGCGGACGGACCACGCTCGTGCGCTGAGTGCGGAAGTTGTCCTCCTCGCCGAAAATCTCGTCGAAGTCCGAGCCCCGACGGCGTGAGGACCGCGAGCTCTTCTCCGAGCTGGAGCGGTCTACTCTGCGCACGGTGGCTCTGTCGGCGGGCTGTTCCCGGCCCTCCTGCTGCGTGAGCGTCTGCTCCTCGTAGTCCTCCTCGTCGTCCGCCATACCGAAGTACACCATGGTTTTGTGCCAGATACTTCCCATACCTATCCTAACCTCCTTCACCACTGGAAAAGAGGACGCTCCCCAACCGCACCAGGGTGGCTCCCTCCTCCACGGCCACTTCGAAATCGTTGGTCATGCCCATGGAGAGATGCGAGAGCTGATATCGGCCGGCAAAGCGGGGCGCCAGGTTGTCGCGCAACTCCCGCAGTCCCCGAAACACCGGACGGGTTTCCTCCGCAACGTCTGCCAGTGGTGCCATGGTCATGAGACCCCGAAAACGCACCCTCTCGTACACCAGCGCTTCTTCGAGGAAAGCAGCCGCTTCGGCCGGCACAATACCATACTTACTTTCCTCACCACTCACATTCACCTGCAGCAGGACATCGATGCCGCCTTCGCCGGATCTCTCGTTCAGCGCCTTCACCAACCGCAGCGAGTCCACCGAGTGGATCAGGCTCACGCAAGGCACGACCTCCCCCACTTTGCGGTGCTGCACGTGCCCGATGAAATGAAACTCGAAATCATTGCGGAACCGGCCCCACTTCTCCTGCAACTCTTTGGCCCTGTTCTCTCCCACCATCCTGATGCCCGCGTCCCGCACCACTCCCATGCTCTCCGGGAGGACGTACTTGGTGGCGGCCACCACGCCCACCTGGTGCAGCCGGCCGCCGCGCGCCTGAGCCGCCTTGATCCGCCGATGCACCTCAACGAGATTGCTCCTCACTTTTTCGAGAGAGAGTGTCACCTCTCCTGCCCCGCGCCTCCCTGGGCCTCGTGGCCCTCCACCCAGGCAAAGGCAGTGTGGCGCCCGGTACGCGGGCCTTCCCCCCGATGCGAGTAGAACAGATCGGGATGGCACAGGGTGCACAGCCGGGGATTCACCACCGCGCCCCGCTCCAGGCCTGCCTCCCCCAGAGCGGCCTCCGCCCCCGCCCACAGGTCCAAGTGAAGCCGTCCCCCCGACTCCACCACCATCTCCGTTCCCAGCCGCCGGCCCATCTCCTCGGCCACATCCGCACCTACCTCGTAACAGCAGGGGCCGATAGCCGGCCCGAAGACGGCCAACGAGGGTCGGTCCTCACCCATGGCCGCCACGCCTTTCTGCAGGATGCCATCCCGCAGGCCGCGCCACCCGGCGTGGATGAGCGCCAGGGTCTGCTTTCCCACCAGCACCACCGTGAGGCAGTCGCCGCTGATCATGAGCACCAAGTGCCGGCGGTCCCGCTCCGTCCGGACGATGAGCCCGTCGCACGGCGGGTGCCCTCCCCGTCGCCGGCATTCGTCGGTTTCCAGGATCTCCAGGCCATGCACCTGCCGGGGCAGCACCACGTGCTCGGCGGGAAAGCCAAGGCTCCCGCCCAACACTCTCAGGTTCTGGTCCACATGTACCGGGTCATCTCCCACCCAGTAGCTCAGGTTGAGCTCCGCGTAGTCTTCCCCGCTGACTCCGCCCCAGCGTGTGCTGAAGCCCAATCGGAAGGGGACAGGCACATGTGCCTCCAGCCACGGCACGCCCTCGCTCTGGCGGGCGGAGAACCACGTCCTCAGGTCCGGAGGCAGAGTCGCCTGCAAGCGGGGAACCACCTCCCGCCGGTTGTCGGGCACCGTGTGCGCTACCGCTTGTCGCGGAGGAATGATGGGATCTCCAAAACGTCGTCCTTCACGTCGAACTTCTGCCGCTCCAGCAGCGGGGACTCAACCTCGTCCGCTGCCTCAGTCTCCGGCTTGCCCGGCGCAGACTTGGCCGACGAGGAGTCGGCACGCCGGCGCAGGTCGGCATCGAACCCGGTGGCAATCACCGTCACCCGCATCTGGTCGCTCATGGCTTCGTCGATCACGGCGCCGAAGATGACATTGGCATCCGGATCAGCGGCACTGGAGACCACTTCCGCCGCCTCATTCACTTCAAACAGGCCCATGTCCGCGCCGCCGGTGATGTTGAGCAGGATACCGGTGGCCCCGTCGATGGAGGACTCCAGCAAGGGCGAGGAGATAGCAGCCTTGGCCGCCTCGCCGCCACGATTCTCCCCGGAGGCCGTTCCGATACCCATGAGCGCCGACCCGGCGTTGCGCATGATGGTGCGCACGTCCGCGAAGTCCAAGTTGATGAGACCGGGGACGGTTATGAGGTCCGTGATGCCCTGCACGCCCTGACGGAGGACGTCATCCGCCACCTTGAACGCCTCCACGATGGAGGTACGACGCTCCACCACCTGCAGCAGGCGATCGTTGGGGATGATGATAAGCGTGTCCACCTTCTTGGCCAGGTTGACAATGCCCTGCTCCGCCTGGCTCATGCGTTTCTTGCCTTCAAATGAGAAGGGCTTCGTCACCACGCCCACGGTGAGCGCGCCAAGCTCGCGCGCGATCTCAGCGATGACCGGGGCGGCCCCGGTGCCGGTCCCACCGCCCTTGCCGGCAGTGACGAACACCATGTCCGCGCCCTTCAGGGACTCACGCAGCTCATCCCGGCTCTCCTCCGCCGCCTGGCGCCCAACCTCAGGGTTGGCCCCGGCGCCCAATCCCCGCGTGATCTTGGCGCCGATGTGGATCTTCACGTCCGCGTCGCACATCAGCAGCGCCTGAGCATCCGTGTTCACAGCGATGAACTCGACACCGCGCAGCCCGGCGTCCACCATGCGATTCACAGCGTTGGTCCCGCCGCCTCCCACGCCCACCACCTTGATGACAGCTATGTAGCTGGAACCGGTGTCGATCATCTATGCGCCTCCGCTTCCCACGGGCCCCAATGGCATCGCCTGTAGCCCAACATTAAGGCTCAACTTTATGGTTAACATTTTGAATCTGGTTCTCTACCATAGCGTTACTACCATAGCATGATGCCGTCGTGGCATCCATCTCTAAGGAACGTCCGCTCCCTTCGCTTTCGCGACCGCCCGCTCCGGCGTCTGCACATCCACATACTCCAACGACTTCCCCTGGTCCAGATAGGCATCGATCACCTGTGACGCCACCTGCAGCTTGGTCTGCCATCTCTGCCGGTCGCCCAACCGCACCTCGCCGCCCCCGACCAGGACCAGAGTGGCCAGACCGGTGGCCGAGACAGACAGCCGGGCCACCGGATGATCCGACGCCCAGTACTTGTCGGCACGGACGAGAGAGAGGATCGGCAGACACGCCACCACGTACTCGGGCAGGCGAGCCCCTCTCAGCACTTCCACGTTTGCCGCCAGGAGCAAGGAGGGCGTTGCCACTTCCTCCGGCACGTCGCCGGCCACCTCCTGCAAGACCCGCCCGTCGTCTGCCACCAGCCACGCCGTGCCGTTTTCCAGCTTCGCCACCGCGAACTGGCGGTACTCCTCGATCTCAAGCACGAGCCCATCCGGGTAGCGCTTGTGAACGTAGACCTCACGTACATACGGGATTGAGCGCAATTTCCCTTCTATGGCCCCCACGTCCAACCGCAACAGGTTGACGCCGCGCGCGCCGGCCGCGGCTTCCTCCATCTCCGCCGGCAGCACGTGCTCCAAGACAGGCACGCTTATCTGCCGCACGCTCAGCGAGGAGGAACGGCTGAGCCACCAGACACCGGCAGCGGACAGCAGGATGAGAGCCAGGACGGCAAACAGCAGCAGGCGCACGCGTCCGTTGTGGCGGATGACTTCTTTCCTCCGCCGGCGAAGGCGTTCATCCACGGAAGAGGCTATGCGCCTGTCTCCCACGGCAGTCTCGCGCCCAGGACGCGCACCTCGGGTTCCAGGAGCACCTCGTGTTTCCGGTAGACCGCCTCACGCATGAGCGACATGAGATAGAGCACATCTGCCGCGCGTGCGTCACCGCAGTTCACGATGAAGTTGGCATGCACGGTGGATACCTCAGCACCCCCGTGGCGCGCGCCTTTCATCCCCGCCTGGTCAAGCAGACGGCCCGCCGATTCGCCGGGCGGGTTACGAAAGGTGCTGCCGAAAGTGCGGGCGCCACGTGGCTGCCCTTGGCGGCGCTGCTGCAGATAGCGCCGATGCAATGCACGGATGTTGGCTTCCGGTGTCTGCTGCAGACGAAGTCGCACCGCAGTCACCACGGCGCCTGGCGGCAGGCCGCAATGGCGGTAGCCCCACTCCAGAGCGTCGGCCGCCAGCCAGTGCACGCCGTCTCCGCGGGCCACCTGCACCGCCTCCACCACCCGCGCCAGCTCTCCGCCGTGCGCTCCCGCGTTCATGGCCACGCCGCCGCCCAGCGTGCCGGGGATGCCGCAGCAGAACTCCAGACCACCGAGCCCCCAGCCGGCCAGGAGCGAGCAGAGCCGGGGAAGGTGCAGGCCGGCGCCGGCCACCACGGACAGCGCGGACGGTCCGGTGTCCGTGGGCGCGTGGGTGGACGCGGCCCCACCCACCCTCGACGGGTGAGGCACCGGCTCGTCGATGAAGTGAAAGCCATCGCCCAGCTTGAGGATCACTCCCCGGTAACCGGCGTCACCCACCACTAGGTTGGATCCGGCCCCCACCGCGGTGTGAGGAACGCCCTCGACACGGAGCAGGGACAGTGCCTCGCTCAGCCCCGCCGCATCCTCCAGGGAGAGCAGGAGCTCGGCGGCGCCGCCCACCCCTATGGTGGTGAAGGGCGCCATGGGTGCGCTCCGCCATACCCGAGCCCCGGCGATGGAGCGAAGTCGAGCAGGGATTCCCTGCGGCAACGGCATGACCTGCCCCCTAAGAGAGGGAGAGAAAGTGCTCGCCGGCCCGGTAGACATCACCGCAGCCCATGGTGAGGACCAGGTCCCCGGGGCGGGCGTGCGCCTCCAGGTACTCCGGCACCGAGTTCAAGCGCGGAAGGTAGACCACCGGCGCACGAGGATTGAGGCGCAGCATGGAGTCAACAATGAGCTTGCCCGTTACACCCGGCTGTGGATCCTCGCGGGCACCCAGGATATCTGTGACCAGAGTCACGTCCGCTTCCAGCAGAGCCTCTGCCAGCTCGTTCTGCAGGAAGAGGGTACGCGAGTAGAGATAGGGCTGAAATACGGCGATCACGCGCTTCCATTCCCCCAGGCGGGCCGTGCGCAACGTCACTTTGAGTTCCGTGGGGTGATGACCGTAGTCGTCCACCACGCTCACACCGTTGCGCTCACCCTTCCACTGGAAGCGGCGCGCAGCGCCGCCGAAACCGCGTAGGGTATCCGCCACGCGCGCAGGAGAGACACCCTGCTCGCACAGGAGCGCGAAGCAACCCACGGCGTTCAGGATGTGGTGCTGGCCGGGGATGGCCAGCTCCGCCCGCGCCAGACGGTGCCCGCGGCGCCATACCTCAAAACGGCTGCCTTCATGGTGCAGGCTGATCTCGCGCGCCTGGTAGTCGTTGCCGGCCTCCAAGCCATAGGAGAGCGTGCGGCACTTGGCTTCCGCGGCCAGGCGACTCACCCGCCGGTCGTCGCCCCAGTGGACCAGTTGCCCGTTGACCGGCAGATGCCCGATGAAGGTGCGAAAGGTCTCCACGATGTCGTTGAGGTGGAGGTAGTGGCTGTGATGGTCGAATTCGATGTTGGTGAGGATGGCCGCTTCAGGGCGGTAGTAGACCAGGGAGCCATCCGACTCGTCCGCCTCACACACCAGGAACTCCCCACGGCCCAAGCGGGCATTGGAGCCCACGTCGTTCAGCTCGCCCCCCACCACGAAGGAGGGATCCAGCCCGGCATCGATGAGCACGCGGCTGACCATGGACGTGGTGGTGGTCTTACCGTGGGTCCCGCACACGGCAATCCCTCTCCGGCCCTGCATGAGCCAGGCCAGTACTTGTGAGCGCTTGACCACCGGGATGCTGCGGCGCAGTGCTTCGATCAGCTCCGGATTGCGCGCCGGGATGGCCGAGGAGACCACCACCACATCCGGGTCGCCCAGGTTCTCAGCGGCATGGCGCAGGGCCACGTGGATGCCGGACTTGGCCAGCAACTTGGTGTAGCGCGAGGCCTTGAGATCCGACCCGGCAATCTCGAAGCCGAGTTGGTGGAGAACCAAGGCAATGCCACTCATGCCCTGCCCACCCAGACCAATGAAGTGGAAGCGGCGGAAAGTGGAGAAATCAATGGGATCGGGTTGGGCCAGGACGTCTGTCATTGCTATGCCTCCGCCGGCGCCGCCGCAGGCGGCCCGGCTAGTTGGACTATTTCGCGCACGATTCTCTCGGTAGCGTCGGGGCGGGCCAGAGAAAGGGCGGCCCTGCGCATGGCCTCACGGCGCGCCGGCTCCAGCAGCTTCTCTACCTCACCGCTCAGGCGCGCACCGGTCAACTCGCCATCCGGGACCACGGCCGCTGCGCCCGCCCGCTCCAAGGCACGCGCGTTCTTCATCTGGTGATCCGCCGTGGCGTAGGGGTAGGGTACCAGCAGAGAGGGTAGGCCGCGAGCCAGCAACTCGGCCACCGAACCACCCGCCCGCCCCACCACCACGTCGGCGGCGGCCAGGGCCAAGTGGAAATCATCCAGGTAGGCGAAGGCCTGGTAGTTGGGCCGGGCGGCCGGGGCCGCCACCGCATCGTCTTCCCCCGTTCCCTGGATCACCTCAGCCCGCATAGCGGTCGCCACCTTGGCGTGCTCCCGCTGCCCGGTGACATGCAGCAGTTGGAACGGAAGCTCCTGCTCGGCGTAGGCCTCAACCACGGCCGCGTTCAGCGTGTGGGCCCCCAAGCTCCCCCCGAAAACCAGCACCACAGGCACATCCGGGTCCAGACCGAAGCGGGTCAGGCCTTGGGTGCGCGTAGCGGACAGCAGTTGAGGGCGAAGCGGCCTGCCCGTGTACACGAACCTACCGCCCTCGCGGCCGGGAATGGGGAAGGAGAGGCACACGCGCTTGACTAAGCGACTCAGTATGCGGTTGGTCCAGCCCAGGTGCGCATCCATCTCCACCGCCACCGCCGGTCTACCCAGCAGCGCCGCCTCAGCCACCACCGGCCCCGAAGCGTAGGCACCCACACCCACCACGCAGGCGGGGCGCCGCCGCCGCAGGAGTCTCCAGGCGTCAATGCCGGCCAGCGGGATGGAAGCCACCGTGCGCAGCGTGGACAGGCCCAGATGGCGTTGGAACCCGCGAATGCGGATGAGGTGGAACGGGTACGCCGAGCGAGTGACCAACTGCGCCTCCATCCCGTAGCCCGCGCCGCAGAACTCAACGGTGTAGCCCCGAGAGGAGAGAACGTCAGCTATGGCCAAGGCGGGAACCACGTGCCCGGCCGTCCCACCTCCGGCTATCAAGATAAGCGACATTCGACGATTCTCCTTCTACGGGCTTGGGGCGAATTCGTTGAGTGACGGCCACCGGGCCATAGCGGGCTACAGAGAGCACCACGCCCACCGCGGCCAGAACCACCACCAGGTTGGTCCGCCCAAAACTGATGAGCGGCAGAGGGACCCCGGTCAGCGGAAGAACCCCCATCACCCCTCCCAGGTTGATGAGGGCCTGGCCACCGATCAGAAGGGCCACTCCGCCGGCCAGGTAGCGTCCGAAGGCATCGTCACAGCGACCGGCCAACCGGAGCATGCATCCTACCAGGAGCACAAAGGTGAGAATGAGCAGCGCCACTCCCACGAAGCCGAACTCCTCCCCCACTATGCTGAAGATCATATCGGTGTGGGCCTCGGGCAGGTAGCTGAACTTTTGCACGCTGCGACCGGGCCCGACACCCCACCACCCACCGCTGGACATGGCCAGGAAGGACTGAATGATCTGCCAACCGCTGTCCGTGGGATCGGCGAAGGGGTCCAGGAAGGCAAGGAACCGCACCCGTCGGTAGTCAGAAAGCAGGATGGCCGCACCCACTGCCGACACCGCCAACAGAGCCAGCGTGCCCCACTCCCGCAGGCGCATGCCGGCCAACCACCACAGACCGAAGACCACCACCCCGATCATCAGCGTGCTGCCCAGGTCGGGTTGCATGAGGATGAGTATGGCCGCAACGGCGGCCACCGGCGCCAAGGGCCAGAAGAGCACCCCGAAGCGCCCCTGCTCCGCCCGCCGGGTGGACAGTAGGTGCGCGGCCAGCCCCAACATGGCCAGCTTGGCCACCTCCGAGGGCTGCAGGGGCAGAGGACCGAGATCGATCCAGCGCGTGGCGTGGTTGGCCTCCCGTCCAATACCGGGGATCTCCACCGCCACCAGCAGCGCGAAGGCCAGCAGGCTGATCCAGATGATGGGCCGGCGCCAGCGCCGATAGTCGAGCCGGGAGATGAGGAGCATGACTGCGATGCCCACACCCCCGGCCAACGCCTGGTCCTTGAGGCGATCCAGCGCCTCCAGGTTCTCCCCGAAGAATCCCTGCGCCGTGGACACCGAGTAGATCATGACCAGCCCGAAGCCCAACAACAACATGGTGGCGAACCACAGGCAGTGAAACGCCAAGGGCAGCCTTTCGCGCGAGCCCAGCACCATGCTGCCGTCCTGAACCTCTGTGAACCAATCGGCTTCCCAGCCGTCGAAGTCAGAGGTCGAGGCATGGGTACCGGGCAGCGGCGGGACCTCAGACGCAGACCGGCTTCGCCTTTCCGGGCCGGCCGGCCCACGACGCGTTTTCTCCGCCGGGCCGCTCATCCCGCCCGCTTCGCCTGCTGAGCAACCAGCCTCATGAAGTGGTCGCCTCTCTCTTCAAAGCTCCGGTACTGATCGAAGCTGGCACAGGCCGGGGCAAGCAGCACCACCTCCCCGCGCTGCGCGCGCGCTGCGGCCACGGCCACGGCGCGCTCCAGGTCTCCCATGTCCAGTAAGACCGGAAGCCTCGGCACCCCGCTCTTCTCCACTTCTGCGAACGCGGCCCGGATCAGCGGGGCCGCCTCACCGATCAGATACACGGACACACAGCCACCGGCGCACGCCCGAGCCAGAGGCTCATAGTCCGAGGCCTTGTCGCGCCCTCCCAAGATGAGGTGCACCCCACGTGGGTATGCACCCAAAGCCTTGAGCGCGGCCTCCACGTTGGTGGCCTTGCTGTCGTTGACATACTCCACCCCACGGACGTTTCCTGCCTTCTGCAGGCGATGCTCCACTCCCGCGAAGGTCCGCAGAGCCTCTTCCACAGCCTCCA
>Ga0123328_1001923_pt1 | contig 19444 bp, 19 predicted proteins | sample BioC12SIPDNA_2_FD_89702 | JGI IMG/M metagenome (GOLD analysis project Ga0123328, IMG submission 89702) | Anaerobic biogas reactor microbial communites from Washington, USA - Biogas_R1_A C12 SIP DNA | ecosystem: Engineered > Bioreactor > Anaerobic > Unclassified | place: Washington, USA...
GAAGACAGTCCCCTTCCAGAGTACGAGTCGCCGCCCATAATCGAGACTGTTCTGGGCGTTCAATTTGAGCGATTAGACGGGTTTACGAACGCTCATCTCGGGGCATTCTGGGCATCTCTCGATCGAAGCGAGTGGCCTGAGACTAGCAACGCCCCGTCGCTGGAGCCCCAATTCGAGCGATTTGAAGAGACAGCGTGGGCCTCGTTTGGCAGCCGCTTCACCCTTACAAACGACCCGTCTAGCCGACTGCAAATCAGAAATGCTGACCGCAATCGAATGATCCAGGTGCAGAGCAACAGGCTACATTTCAACTGGCTCGGAAAGGACGGTGATCCCTACCCGAGCTACGAAGTCGTCAAGGACGGGTTTGACCGGACCTACCAGATGTTTGCCGAATTCGCAAACAAGGAAGGTTTCGGAGAGATCAGGCCAAATCAGTGGGAAATTACCTATGTGAACCATATCCTCAGAGGCACCGTTTGGCAAACGCCAGCGGATTGGAGCCGCTTTTTCTGCCTTCTGGGCGATGTTCCAGGCGGGAGTGATGTGGTTGCAGAGGGGTTTGCTGGTCGATGGCGGTTTGTCATCCCAGAGAAGAAGGGGCGGCTACACGTTGAATGGCAGCAAGGCGCCAAGGACGTTGAAGATGGCGACAAACAACAGATGGTACGACTGACGTTTACGGCTCGCGGTCCCGTGAGCGACGACGAGAGGGAACAAGTAACCTTCTCTACCGGGTTGGACTTGGGGCGTGAGGCGATTGTTCGATCGTTCAAGAGGTTCATGAGCGACGAAGCCAATAGAAGATGGGGATTAAAAGATGTCACTGGCTGAATCACCTTTGGTGTCATCAGGGCCTCGAGACAGGGTCCAAACCAAGGCTGACAATGACTTGCTGGCGAGCGAGACCGACAAGCTGGCGAACGAGACCGGCAAAAAGGCCATGGCTGCTTGGCAGGCATTGATCGATCACACGCTGATCGATTGGGGGTGTTGTCAGCAACCGTTCATCGATGATGACCTGACGCCTCCAAGGCGAAATATCATCAGCAAAGCCATTGATGTGGCACAGTTTATGATGGACCAGAAGAGGCGTTCCCCCGATCGTGTTATTCCGGATCCTGATGGCGGTATTGTATTCGAAATCCGGTCCGCGGGCACGGTAGAGACCATTCACATCTGGGACAACGAGACTGTAGAGTATTACCGCTTGCAGAACGGGCGTGTTGTCGACAGGTATCTACTTTAGCTCTCGCAACCAGTTGTTCCCGCCGAAACGCCTATCGCTGGGGCAAGTGAGTGAACAACGGAACTGAGCCAATTGGGGACGATGAACTTGTATATCGCCGCGTGCCAGCAGTATGGTACGACACGAAATTCGGCGTAGACGACCAAGCATTTGCCCCGCGCAAACCCGATGTAACTGGGCTGTCTGTCTCACGCGCGAAGTACAAATCCCCGGAAGAGGCAGCCAAAGGCGCGGGGCCGTGCTACTACCTCGCTGTCTTGCGTGCGGGAGATCTGCGAGAACACGGGATTGAGATTGAGCCGCGTCCAGAACCCGGCGATCCCGGTCATTGCGTACTGGCAAACCTCAATGCTGGCAACCGAAAGGCCACGCAAACGATCGAACGCCAGAACCTGTTGGCCAGCAAGCTGTGTCTCCAGATCCTCGGCCCTTTCGAAAAACGCGGGGCGTGATAGAGCAGCATTCCAAGCTCGCTTCCGTGCGTGACTCCTGTCGTTTAAACCGTGGGTGAGTCTCACTCGACACAGCCTCTGCGCAAAACGACACGAAACGCCGGTGTCTGTTCCATTCGCTGGCGACTTCGATCGGACTGAAGTCGGTGGTGACGCTGGTGAGGGAGCAGCCGATCCAGGTGATTGCGTCAAGGGCCGAGAAGCAGGCGTGCCGGGTCTTTCCCGAGCCGCAGGGCGATGGGCTGAAGCGGGGGACCAGCCGCTCGAGCCAGACAGGGGCGATGCTGATCCAGCGGGTGTACGAGATCGACCCGCTCTGCTGCCCGAAGTGCCAGGGCGCGATGAAGGTGATCGCCTTCATCGAGCCGCCGCAGGCCGCCGTGATCGAGAAGACCCTCCGCCACTGCGGGCTGTGGCACTCCTCAAGGGCACCGCCGGCCGACCGCGATTTCGTCCACGACGCTCGCGCGGGCACAGCCAGGCGGCGCGCGACGAGCCGCGGGAACTGACCTGCGTGGACGAAGATACGTTCTGGTCGGAGTTCTGATCGCCGCAGCGCCCCGGCGACGGGCGGGGGCAGGGGGAGACGGTCCGCCCATGCCGCAGGATTTCCCCGACACCCCAACCGCGCCATCCCGTCAGGATGCCGTTTGGTCGGCAGGTCTTGCCCCGAGAAGCCCCGGAAGACGGCCGGCCCGTGCAGGAGGGGGAGGGCGGCTAGCCGCCCTCCCCCTCCTGTACCTCCTTGGCTCACCTATTCCGGGTGACCATGATCAGGGCGTATCGGAAATCAAAGCACCGCGATTTGGGCGAGGAGGCTCTTCAGCAGCGATTTCGCCAGGATCTTCTCTACCGCATCCGCGTGGCGCGGGTCCGGCTTCCCGCACTCCGCGAGCGCCGCGACGACCTACCCCTGCTCGCCCGCGCGTTTCTGGCGGTCCAGCGAGCGTCCACGGGAAAGGAGGTCCACGCGATCAGCGACGAAGCCATGGCCCTCGTGCTCGATTACCGCTGGCCCGGAAACGTCCGCGCGCTTCGAAACGCCGTGGAATATGCCGTAATCCGCTGCCGGACTGGCTCTCTATCGCCAGGCCGCCCCGGGGCCGCCACGTCAAGCGGTCGTTTCTCGGGGGGGATGCGTGCATTTGCGCGCGGGCGAAAAGTGTCCGAGCCGGAGGCGATCGGCCTGCTGGCCTTGATGGTTCTGCAGGAATCGCGCCGCCAGGCCAGGTGCACGCCGGAGGGGGATCTGGTGTTGCTGGAGGATCAGGACCGCTCCCTGTGGGACGCCGGCCTGATCGCCGAGGGCAAGTCGCTCGTCGAACGGGCCCTGTCGACTCGCCGCTTCGGGGCCTATACCCTCCAGGCGGCGATTGCCGCTGTCCACGCCGGGGCGCCAGCGGCCGCCGCGACCGACTGGCCGCAGATTGTGGCCCTTTACGACGCCCTTTTCTCCGTCGACCCCTCGCCGGTCGTGGAACTCAACCGCGCGGTGGCCGTGGCCATGCGCGACGGACCCGAGAGGGGGTTGGCTCTGGTCGATGCGATCCTCCAGCGGGGCGACCTGGGCGGCTACCACCTCGCCCACGCGGCGCGGGCCGACTTTTGCCGCCGCCCTCGGACGAACCGGCGAGGCCCGCAGCGCCTACGAGCGGGCTCTGGCCCTTGCCCGGCAGGAACCGGAGCGGCGGTTCCTGGCCCGGCGACTGGCCGAGTTGGCGCCCGATCGTCGCACGACGGGGCAGGCCTCCGCCGGCTTGGAGGTGCGCCGTCAACCGTTGTGTTAGCGGGTCAAAAGAATTTTCGTCGGCCTGTCGAGATCGGGGGCGGCCGTTCGACTACTTGATGGAGTCGGGACAAAGACCGGCTGATTCCGCGTTTTTCAGCGAGGAGAACCGTAAATGCAATACATGTTGCTGATCTATGGAGACGAGAATTCCTGGAACGAGCAGGAACGAAAAGAGTGCATGCTCGAATCAATGGCGATCTGCGACGAATTGTCCGCGCAAGGGAAGTACGTCGCCTCGGCCCCTCTGCATTCCGTGGCCACCGCCACCTGTCTGCGCGTGCGAGGCGGCAAGCGGCTGGTCACCGACGGGCCCTTCGCCGAGACCACCGAGCAGCTTGGCGGATACTACATCATCGATGTCGACCATCTCGACGAAGCGATTGCGATTGCCGGCCGACTGCCGCCGGCAAAGAAAGGCACGGTGGAGATCCGACCCGTGTTCGACGTGACGCCCTTGCGAGAATCGTTTGTCTCGCGCCGGTCGCATGTCGATTCGGTCCGCTGCCGATCGACCACATGATCCAGGCGGCCTCCGTGAGGCCCTTCTGGATCAGGACGTTTTTCCTACACCCAACTACGACGCACAAGGAGCAAACATGACCAGCACGTCAATTCAACCTTACCTGTTTTTTGGAGGCCGCTGCGACGAAGCCATCGAGTTCTACCGAAAGGGACTCGGCGCGGAGCTCGAAATCCTCCTCCGCTACAAGGATAGTCCCGATCCCCCGCCTCCGGGAATGCTCCAGCCGGGCTTCGAAGACAAGGTGATGCACGCGGCGTTGCGGGTCGGCGGGGCCGTTCTGATGGCGTCGGACGGCTGCGACGACAAGATGTGTTTCGACGGATTCCGGCTCTCGCTCGCCTTGCCGGCGGGAGTCGACGCCCAACGGGCATTTGCCGCGCTTTCCGACGGAGGCCAGGTGCAGATGCCGCTCACGAAAACTTTCTTTTCCCCCTGTTTCGGCATGGTCACCGACCGCTTCGGCGTCGGCTGGATGGTCACCGTGGCGGCGGAGACGGCCGCTTGAATCCACTTTTTTTGACTCCCCATTGAACCGTTGGCCACCCCCGGGCGACCTCTTGGCGGATGAACCAGAACGAACGGATCAACGACGAACTGCTGGTGATCCGTGTTCAGGAGGGTGCCGTTGAGGCCCTGACCGAGTTGGTCGGCCGCTGGCAGGACCGCCTCTGGCGGCTTGCCTGGCGTCTGACCGGCGACGAACAGGCCGCCTGGGACGTGCTCCAGGAGGCCTGGATCGCGATCAGCCGCCGCATCGGGCGGCTGGGCGACCCTTCGGCCTTCCCCGCCTGGGCCTACCGCATCACCAGCAACAAATCGCGCGACTGGATTCGCCGCCGCCGGCGCATGCGCCGGGCCGACGAGGCCTACGGCCAGCACTGGCACGAAATGGATGGTGGCCAGAACCACGCGGAGCGGCAGTACGCCGATCTCCGCGAGGCCCTGGCCGACCTGGCCGGCGGCGATCGCGCGATCCTTTCGCTCCGCTATGAAGATGGATTCTCGACGGCCGAGATCGGCGAAATCCTGGGGATTCCGGCAGGCACGGTCAAATCAAGACTCCATTACGCCCGGCAGCGATTGCGCCGGTTCTTTGAGGAAGAAGGCGATGAGTGAACACGACGAAACCCTTCGAAAGGCTCTGGAAGAGAACGCGCGGTTGCGCTCCGAGCGGGAAGAATCGCTTCGCCAAGGCGCTTCTGCCGAATACTCCGCCCATCTGCGAGCGGCCGAACGGATCTACTGGATCTATGCCCTGGCCTGCGTGGCCCTCGGAGTCTCGGCGATCAACTCCTTCTTCTTCGCCCCCGGCTTCGACACGAAAACGATGATCGGTTGCGCCGTGGTGATCCTTGTGATCTACGCAACGACCGTGCTGATGAAGCTCTGGTTTGCCGTGGCCGCGATGAAGATGAGCGTGCTCAAGGACATGAAACTGCTGCGGCTTGAAGTGGCCCGTCTTGCCGAGGCGGTCGGAGTGGAACGCCCGGCCGAGCCGCTGGTTAAATACGAACCGTTGCGGGGGGCATCGAAGCGGGAACGATGGCTCTGGCTGGCCGCCTGCGTCGTCGTCGCGATGGCGATCTCTTCGTGGACCGGCCAGGAACTGGGCGGAGCAAGCGGGAAGGTGGTCGACGCGACGACCGTCACGCTCGCAGCCGACGGTAGTGCGACCACCGTGACGGAGATCGAGCACCCCTACTACAGCCGGCTCCTGGTGTCCAGGCAGTTCCCGTTCTTCGCACCGAAAGGCACGCGGATTCGCTTTCTCGATCCCTGGGGAAGAGATTTGCCCATCAAGGTCATCGAAACGGGCGGTCACACCCGCCACGAAGTGACCCTCACCGATCCGGTCTTCGCCAACGGCATGATGCGCTACTCGCGGATTTCTGAAACGCCGAGCGCCGCCACCCGCCAGGACGGCGTGTGGACCTACAAGAACGACATCATGTACAGCAAGCCGGAGAACTGGTTCACGATAACCGTCTGCCTGCCGAAGGGCGCGAAACTCGTTTCGGCGGAGCCGTCGCCCTCCCTCGAGTTCGAACAGGATGGGCGAACGGCCGTGCAGTTCCGCGGAACACGCCAGAAGAACGAGCGTTTCGCCTATTCGGTGAAGTATGAACTGCAGGAGAAATAGGTCTTAGTGGGTGTCGGGCTTGGGGGCCGGTTTTCGCCGGTTGTCGAGGAGGTGGCGGACTGCGAGGACCGGGTGCCGCAGCAGCATGCGGGGGCCGGCGTATTGCATGACTTCCTTGACGCGCTGGCGCATCTGGGGCTTGTAGCAGTGGATGGGGCAGTTGGCGCAGGTCGTCTTCTGGGGCCCGAACGGGCACCGGTCCAGGCGGCAGGTGGCGTAGTCGAGCAGTTCCGAACACTCCGCGCAAGGCGTGCCGCCGGACCCGTGATGGTCGCGGCAATAGAGCCGAACCATGGCCTGGACGGTTCGTTTTTCGCGGGCGATTCGGGGCGGATCGGCGGACATCGGGGGCAGGTGCGGCAGGGATCGAGGGGGCCGGGATCATTCTACGGGCCGCCGGGGAGGAATCAACGGTCGGGCATTTGCTTCGCCTCCGGCCGCGGAGCCGGTGGGGCGTGCCGGCTCGAAAAACTTGCATCCGGCCCAAGGAGGGCTTAAGGTGGTCGTGTTTGCAGTGCGGGCTACTTTGCCCTTGGTCCCGGCATGAATTGCCCGAGCTGGAACATGTTCTGGGATTTGGGCAGCGGACAGCTCGGCGACATGGGAAGCCACACCATGGACCTGGCCTGGAATACCATCGACGCCGGGCCGGTGTCCAACCGGCCCGCCGCGCGGCCCGGCTGCACCCGGTGGAGGCCCTGCGATGAAGTCGTCGAAGAACGTTGCTCTGTCTCTCGAGATCCTGACGGCCCACAAGCTGCGCACCCTGCTGAGTATGCTGGGCATCGTCGTGGGGGTCGCCACCGTGATCCTCATGGTCTCGGCCGGCAAGGGAGCGGAGAAGAGCATCCTCGATCGGATTCGCGGCATGGGTACGAATTTGATTACGGTCACGGCGGGCCAAACCCGTGTGATCGCCGGTCGCCAGCGACAGATGAGCACGGTCACCAGCCTCATGCGCGAAGACGCCGAGGCGGTTCAGCAGGAGTGCCCTTCCGTTGCCTTGGCGGCTGCGGCGATTGATCGGAAGATGGCCACCCGCTGGGAGGCCGAAATGGCCAACACCTCCGTCCTCGGTATCGATCCCGAGGGCCTCCGGATTCGCAACATGGCCATTGCCTCCGGCCGCCTGTTCGACCAGGAAGAGTGCCGCGGCCGCCGCCGCGTGGCGGTCGTCGGTCCGACGGTCGTCGAAAACCTGTTTCTCGGGGCGGACCCCGTCGGCCTGACGTTTCGCATCGGCCGGGCGCCGTTCGAGGTGATCGGAGTGACGGAGCCGAAAGGCGTTGATGCCAACGGCTTCGATCAGGACGACCTGGTGATCGTGCCGCTGGAGACGGCCATGCGGCGCTTGATGAACGTCGATTACATCCAGACGATTTACGCTCAAGCCAGGTCGAGCGCCGGGCTGGAGACAGCGGAAACCGAAATCCGAGAGTTGCTCCGCCGCCGGCACCGGCTTGGCGACAAGCCCGACGATTTCACGATTCAGAACCAGGCCACGCTGCTCGCCGCGGAGCGCGAAACGGCCCAGTCGATGACGCTGCTGATCGGCAGCGTTTCGGCAATCTCGCTGTTCGTCGGCGGCGTGGGAATCCTGGCGGTGATGCTGATCTCGGTGCGGGAACGGACCGGCGAGATCGGGCTCCGCCGCGCGGTCGGCGCTCGTCGCAGCGACATCCGCAACCAGTTCCTGCTCGAGTCGGGCCTGCTTTCCGGCATCGGAGGGTTTTTCGGGGTGGCGATCGGCATCGGGTCGGCTTGGGGGGTCTCCGCGTTGGGATACTGGGAGGTTGTTCTCTCCTGGCCCGCCGCGGCCGTCGGTTTCTTGTTTTCCGTCTCCCTGGGAGTGGTGTTTGGCCTCTACCCGGCTCTGCGGGCCGCGGCCTTGGAGCCGATCGACGCGCTGCGGTCCGAGTGATCGCCGTCAGCGGTCCGCTGATTCAGACCGGCCCGGCCACTCATCCGGGCGGTTTGCGAAACTCCGAGCGGTAGACGGCCTCGCCGTGCTGGCGGGTGCGGCGCTCGAAGTGGGTCCGGTAGTCCATGTCGTGCGCGGCCGGCGACTCCCGCACCGCAAGCGGACCTTCAAAGAGCTTCAGCGTTTCCAGCAACCGGAGCGTGCTGTCAAAATACTCTTCGACATCGGTCCAGAAATGGAGCGATCCGCCGGGCGCGAGTGTCCGGTGGACGTCGCGGAGTAAGGGCTCGTTGAGCACCCGGCGTTTCTTGTGCCGCTTCTTCCACCAGGGGTCGGGGAAGTAGACGTGCACCGCCCGCAGCGCATCGCGGGAGATCCGTTCGGCAAAGATCCGCAGGCCGTCGCCGGCGACGATCTTCGCGTTGGGCAAGCCGCGCTTGGCCAATCCGGCGGCGGCAAAGGCGGCATACTTCTGGGCCACTTCGATGCCGAGGAAATTCACCTCCGGGCAGGCCGCCGCGGCCGTTCGCAGGAACAGCCCCTTGCCGCTGCCGAGCTCGACTTCGAGGGGCGCCGGATTGCCAAACAAGGCCCAGGCATCCCACGGATTGGGCAAGTCGTCCGGTTCGAGCAGGTAGCCCGACAGGTCGATTTCCGATTTGATTTTGCGGAGCGCGCGGCGTCCCATCGCGGCGGACAGGTGAGGTTCCAGGCAGGAAGGCAACGAAGGCAGACGACTCGTGCCATTGTCGCAGAGATTCTCCGCGAGCACCAGGGTTCGGGGTTCAGTCTTTCATGCCGTGCTCTCTCGGGGTTCCCAAGCTGGAGCTTGGGGACCAGGAAAGGCTGGAGCTTAAGAATCGGGGGAAAGGTCGCTACTGAAGCTGGGCGTCGCCTGGACAAATCATCTTTGGCGGTCGTCTTGAAGCGCCTCGGATGGGATGAGCTCCTGGGAGGCGAGCCAGACCAGCGCCTTGGCTTTCCATTCCTCCCAGAGCGGGCCTTGGCAACCGTTCAGGCCGTGGCCGCCGGAGGGGAGTTCGAGGTATTCCACCGGAACGTGGTGCGCCCGCAAGGCCGCGACAAACATCCGGCTGTTGTCCGGCGGCACGCTCACGTCGTCTCGCGCGTGGGCGAGAAAGGCGGGCGGCGTCTGCTCGGTGACCTGGGTCTCATTCGAGAACAACCGGACCAGTTCCGGCTTGGGATCAGCGCCGAGGAGTTTTGTTTTTGAGAGCTTGTGCGTCTTCGCGCCCATCGTGATGACCGGATAGACAAGGACTGCGAAATCGGGGCGGCAGCTGACGTGTTCGACGGGATCGGCATCATCGGGCCGCCCGGCATCGAAGTGCGTTGCGGCCGTGGAGGCCACGTGGCCGCCGGCGGAGAAGCCAAGGATGCCGATCCGCCGCGGGTCAATCCTCCAGTCGGCCGCCTTTGCACGCGTCAGCCGGATGGCGCGCTGGGCATCGAGAAGCGGCACCCATGATCGGCCTTCGGGCAGGCGATACTCCAACAGGATGGCGGCGATGCCGTGCCGGTTGAGCCACTCGGCGATCGGATAGCCTTCGCGGTCAACCACGTGGCGGATGTACCCGCCGCCGGGACAGATCACGAGTGCCGCGCCCGCGGCCTTGTCGCGCGGCGGCAAATAGACTTTCAATTCGGATGCGGCCCGCTCGTACGCGCCGTCTCCGAGGGGGGCTTTGCCGGGCCAGAGCGGCAGTCTGACGGGCCCGCCCGCTGCCAGCGCTGTTGCGACGGCGGCGGTTGCCGAGAGCGCTGCGAACAGCCGGATGGTCAGGGCATGTCTCATGCGATTGTCTCCTTGTGAAGCGAACCCAGCCACGGCGCGAGCGCGGCGGTTGCCGCCGCGCTCTGCCCTGGGCTGATTTGGGGCTGCCCCTGGGGGCGGAATCCGAACGCTTGTGTCTTCGTCCCTTTCCGAACGACTCACTCCGCTTTCGCGCCCCAGACGAACAGGAGACGCAGTTCCCGGATTTTAAGGAACCAGGCGGCGGCCAGGTAGGCCGCAATGGCGATGGCCAGCGGGATGACGACGTCCAGCAGTCTTCCGGTCAGCCCCGCGGCGTGGGGAAGAAGCTCGGTTGCGGCGACCGCGGCGGCCGACATGAGCGCGGTTGCGATGATCGTCTTTGAACTGGTGGCCGCCAGCAAGGGCCAGCCAAGCCGAACCTTGCGGCGGGAGAACAACACCGCCAGCACGGTGACTTGGAGGCTGGCGCCGATCGACGTCGACAGGGCAAGGCCCGTTTCGGCAATGAACCAAACGAGGACCAGGTTGAGCGCGAAGACCAGCGCGAGGGTCGCCAACCCGATGCGGATCGGCGTGATTCGGTCGCCCAGGGCGTAGTAAGCCCGCACGATCACCGGCAGAGCGCAATACGCCCAAACGCCCCAAGAATAACCGGCAATCACCTTGGCGGTGCGAAGGGCGTCCTCGGAGGTGAACTCGCGGTGTTGGAAGAGCAGCCGGGCGAGGGGCTCGGCCAGGAGGACGAGCCCGGCGCTGGCGGGAACGCCGAGAAACAGCACCAGCCGCAGCCCGAGCGACAGGTCCTGCGAGAAACGCGGCAGGTCGTTGCGGGCGGCGTGCCGGCTGAGGAGCGGGAAGATCGCCGTGGCCACCGCCAGCCCGAGGATTCCCAGCGGAAACTGGTAGAGCCGTTCCCCGTAGTAGAGGGCGCCGACCGCGCCTTGGCTCATCGGATAGTCCAGGCAGCCTCCCATCCAGGGGATTGGGCCACTGGCCCGAGAGGGAGATGACAGCAGCCAGGCAACCAGGCTATCGACGAGCGTGTTGATCTGCGTGATCATCAGCCCGACGGTCATCGGCCCCATCGCCTTGAGAATGAGTGCGAACGTGTCGCGCACCGCGCCGGGATCGTAGTCGAATCGGAACCCGCGGGCGCGGAGCAGCGGGAACTGCACGGCCAGCTGAAGAACTCCGGCGATGAGAATCGCCACGGCCAACACCTGGGCCTGGACGGCCTTGACTGGAGAAATCCGCGGGGCCACGGCGACCGCGGCGACGAGCCAGACGACGTTCAGAATCGTCGGCACAAAGGCCGGCAGGGCGAAGTGGCCCAGCGCGTGCAAGGTGGCCGAGGCTTGGGCCGCCAGGCAGATCAGCAGCATGTAGGGCAGCATGATCGCCGCCAGCGAGGCGAGCAGGCGGATTTCAGGCGAGTCGAACGCCAGTGCCACCCCTCCGAGGAACGCTTCGCCAGCCAGGAGCAGGAGCAGGAGCAGGACGGCCAAACGGGCGAACAGGACCGAGGCCAGCTTCCAGGCCCGCTGCGGTTGCCTTTCCAGTTCGGCGGCGATCACCGGCAGGTAACTTGCGGCCAGAGCGCCTTCGCCGAACAGGCGGCGGAACGTGTTCGGAATCCGAAAGGCGAGGACGAAGGCATCCATGACGCCGCCGCCGGAGAGGCCGAGAAGCGCCGCCGTGGCCATGTCGCGAAGCATTCCCAAGACCCGGCTGGCGAGGGTGCCCAGGGCCGTGGCTCGTGATCCGCTGATGAGTTGGGGGCGCGCAAGGGGAGCAGGCATGGGCAAATCGTAGCCGCGGGGCACGTTGCCGAAAAGGGGAAAGTGCGCTATGCTCAGGGGGTCGGCTCAAGCCGCGCCGGCGGCTGCTCCGATATCTGAGTGGTCGACCGCGCAGCGGAAAACGCGCGGCAATCCCCGCGAACGATGAAAATGGCTCTCCGACGATGGCAAAACGCTCTGCTTACCAGCAACGAGTCATCAAGAACTACTACGAGAACAAGGACTCGATCATGCTCCAGCGGTTGGGGGAGCTGGTGACCGATCTCTACCTGGCCGAGGGGAAAGCGCGCGAACGGATCTGGAGCCGCGTCGAATCGACTCTCCAGAACCTCGGCATCTCCAAGGAGCGGATCGATCACCTGCGCGGCGCGGACAATCCCTCGCTGCTGGCCAATCTCCTCGGCGAGTTGCTGGAGAAAGGATGAGCGGCTGGAATGAGCCATCCCTGTTCCGATAGGCCCGCGGCGACGGCCGACACGCTGCGATGGAAGAAGATTCCCGTGCTGGACGCGGGATTCGTCTGCCTTGTGGACGTGATGGGCGACGACGGGTCGATCGTGCAGGCCGCACGGGTAAGCTACGGGGAGGGGACGCGCCGCGTGTCGGACGACCGCACGCTGATCCGCTACCTGATGCGCCACCGCCACACGACCCCCCTGGAAATGGTCGAACTGAAGTTGCTGGTGCGGGTGCCGATGGACTGCTGGCGGCAGTGGATCCGGCATCGGACGGCGTCGGTCAACGAATACAGCACGCGATATTCGATCGCCATCGATGCCAGTCAGGCGACCGCGCCGGACCAATGGCGGCTTCAGGCCGCGTCGAATCGCCAGGGGAGCGAGGGCCGGCTGGATGAGAAGGCCGGCAAGGAACTGACCGAGGGCGAGGATCGATTGCAGCAACTCGCGCGGACCACCTACCGGCGGCGTTTGGAGCTGGGAGTCGCCCGGGAACAGGCCCGCAAGGACCTTCCCCTCTCGACGTACACCGAAGCCTACTGGAAGATCGATCTGCACAACCTGCTGCACTTCCTCCACCTGCGGATGGATGAGCACGCCCAGTGGGAGATTCGGCAATATGCCAAGGCGATCGGTGAGGAGATCGTGCGGCCGCTGTTCCCGATCGTCTGGGAGGCTTTTCTCGACTACCAGGTCGGCGCCACGCATCTGACCCGGTTGGACCGTGAGGTCATTGGCCGCTTGGCCGCGGCCGGCCGGCTGCCGGCGGACGAGGCCGACTTTCTCCAGGCCCAGGACCCCGAATGGGCCGCGCTGAGCCGCTGCCGCGAGCGCGACGAGTGCCGCGACAAGTTGGTTCGCCTGGGGCTGCTGCGGCCGGCCCCTGGCGAACGGTAGGATCGTCGAGAGCGGGCCAACCCGAGGCGGCCGGCGGGGCCGCGGATGCCGGCCCAAACCGGAAAGCGCCGCATCGCCGCGGCGCGCAGCGCTGCCCCCGGCGTGCCGCTGCTGGTGGGCCGTCGCTGTGTGCAACGCCGCGCCGGGTCTTGCGCTTCCGGCTGCCGCTGCTGGCCGTGGCGAGCGTACGGGTGCTGGGCCGCGTTGGACCACCCTACGGGATCGGGCTAGAAGATGCCGGCGGCGCGATCGGGTTCGTTGCGGGTCTGCCGCTGCCGGACCTGGCCCATGATCTGGCAGATGACGCGGAGGTATTCGCGCCCGGCTTTCACGAAATCGGCGTCGCGCGTGGCCGTCTCGCCGGCTTCCTGGTGCGGATGGATGGGTTGCCAATCGACGTGCCAGGATTCCTTCTCCGCGGCCTCGCGGAGCTGGTTTACAAGATCGCGCACCCAATCGATGAACTCGGCGTCGGGGGAGCAGAGGGTCTGGCGGTAGGGGCCTTTTCCACGCGGGCGGCTGTCGAAGACCATCCGGTGGGGCTTCGTGTAGCGGTAGATCAGGGCACCGCAGCCGACGAGGAACGCCGCCAGGAGAAGGGCCAGGGCGACTTTGGGCGAATTGGCGAGGGCGAAAACGCCGCCGAGAGACGGCAGAATCCCCAGGAGTCCCCAGATGATCGGGTGAACCGGCCGGGGGGTTCCGTTGCCGTTTTCGAAATTCGCCTTCTGTTTGGGAGAGTCCAGCGTTCGCTGCGGGCCGGTGATTCGGGCGATCACAACGGTGATGTTGTCGGGTCCGCCGCGAAGGTTGGCTACGTGCACCAGGGCCTGGGCGGCCTCGCCGGGCTCGAGGCACCCGAGGATCTGCCCGATCCGGCAGTCGCTGAGTTGGCCGGACAGACCGTCGCTGCAAAGCAGGAAGGTATCGCCCGTCTGCACGGGGAACGGGCCTTCCAGATCGGCCTGGACCTCCGGGTTTGGCCCCATGGATCGAGTGATCACGTTGCGAGGAATGAAGGAAGGAATGTCTTCTTCATTCTCGGAAAGGTGGCCCGCGGCCCGCATTTCCCAGACGAGGCTGTGATCGAAGGTCAATTGTTCCAGGCATTCCTCGCGGAGCCGGTAGACGCGGCTGTCACCGACATGGGCGATCAAGGCCCCCTGCGGCAGAATCACGAGGGTATCGACGGTGGTCCCCATGCCGCGAAATTCGAGATCCGCCTCACCGCGGCCATTGATGTAGCGGTTCGCCTGGAGCACGGCCTCTTTGAGGGCTTCGGGCGGCGAGAGGTCGACCAGTTTGTGATAGGTCAGAGGAACGACGTCGGTCGCCAATTTGCTGGCCAATTCGCCCGCCGCGTGGGCTCCCATCCCGTCGGCGACCATGAACAGATGTCCACGACTGTCGAACCGCTCTTGGCTCGCGGCCAGGGCAACAGCCATCGAATCCTGGTTGTTCGATCGGCGCAGACCGACATCGGTGACAGCGGCCTGCTGCAAACAATGATCCCAGATGCCGGGTTGCCGATCCATGCTCGATGCCGAAGGTGGGCAATCAGGAGGGAATGCCCTGTTCCGAGGTGCCCGAAGAGGTTCACCTGCTATTCTAGCTTTCTCGCTCCGCTTCAGCCAGACCTGAAGCACACTCGACAGAGGGGGGAGATGGCCACACGAAGCCAGACGGCACAGGAACTGTGGATTGGTCCGAAAATTCTGCCCTTGCCGGGCTCGCCGAGCGGCAACTATACTCCGGCCGCCATGTTCTCGACTCCAGCTATTCGCCGAACGCCGTTTCAGCGCTTTGCGGCCGCATGCGCCGCATGCGTTGTCTGGCTGCTGCTGCTGGCGTGCCTTGCCGGATGTGTCCGCCGCCGGATGACGATTCGCACCAATCCGCCGGGGGCGGTAGTGTATGTGGACGATTATGAGATTGGCGCGACGCCGGTTTCGACGAATTTCGTCCACTATGGGACCCGGCGGATCCGGATCGCCAAGGACGGCTATGAGACGCTGACGGTCGAACAGCCGATCCCCGCGCCGTGGTACCAGGTTCCGCCATTGGACTTTTTTGCGGAGACGGTTCTTCCCGTGGAGATTCGCGACCAGCGGACGCTCAACTACCAACTCGTTCCCCAGCGCGTGGTTCCGCCGGACCAGTTGCGCGGCAGGGCCGAGGATCTGCGGGCGCGTGCTAATCTGGCGGGTAGGGCGGTTACAGCAAGCCCTCCTGCTTCCGGTCCGACGGTTCACGCGCCGGGCGCGACTCCCCTCCAGACGCCGGCGCCTCCGGCGGCCTGGCCGGCCCCCCCATCGACCGGCAGCCCGAGCGTCTATCCCCCCCAAGGTGCTTCTTCGGGGGCGCCGACGCTCCCGCCCGGCATCCTGCCCCCCAGTGGTGCCGGGGGAGATGCCGGCCCGCAAACGCTTCCGTCTGGGGGGATGCCCCTGCGGTCGGCCGGAACGTAGGCCACTACCGCAGGCCCCCGAGTGAGGGGATGCCCTTAGTGCCCTCTTCCGGCTTGATCGCCCCGCGGACGCCGAGCAGTTCGGGATGCCGGGCGATCTTGTCGGAGAAGACTCTTGCGTCGCTGATGATCGGCCGGAGTTGCTGCGTGAGCTCCTCGACATTCTTGGCCGCCCGGTTCATGCTGTGGTAGAGTTCGGGATTGTTGACGAGCTGCCCGATCGTCCCCTGCGACTTGTTGAGGCTCTCGCTGAACACCAGGGCTTCGTTCATCAAGCGATCGAGCTTGGAGACGCTTTCATTGAGGCGGAGAATCGTCTCTCCTCCCTGCTTGCCGAGGATGCTGGTGAATTCCTCGACGTTCACCAAGTTGCGATCGACGAGCGTCATCGTCTGATTCATGCGCCCGATCGTCTGGCGCGTCTCCTGCATGAGTTGCGGCAACTGGGCGAAGCTTGACTTGAGTTGCTCGCGGAGCTCGGGGTCGCCGAGCATGCTGTTGGCCGTTTCGGCGAGGTTTTTGATCGCGTCGGCGGTTTCAAAAGTCTTTTCGACGATTGCATCGACGCGCTCCTTGCGGCGCGCCACTTCTTCGTCGTCGCCGATCAGGCCATCGAGTTTGCCGATGAATCCACCGAGCCGGCTACTGGTCGTGGCGACGGAGCGAATCGCCTCGGAGAGATTGGCCTCGAGATTGCCGACGACCTGAATCGGATCGGGGGCGACGATGCCGTGGAGCGTGGTGTCTGCGGGGATTTCCTGCTTCTCGCCGGCAAACTCGCGGCGTTTGACGAATTCAAGCGTCGAGTCGCCCAGCAGAGTGCGATTGATCCGGCAGACCTCGTCGTTGAAGAGTCTGCGCCCGCGTTCGATCTCGGCGGTCACCAAGGCGCCGCCCTCGTCGAGCAGCTCGACGCGGACAACCCGGCCGATGAGGATCCCGCTCTTGCGGACCGGCGACGCGTCGGTTACGCCGGGCGCTTCGGGAAACTCGATCGCCACGAGATAATTCGGCTTCCAGAGTCTCTTCAGGTTGAAGACGGAGTCTTTCGGCCCGAAGGACATGATCATGATGACCAGGATCGCCAGGGAAACCAGCACCATCAGGCCGATCCGCCACTGCATCACTCGGTCGTCCATGCCAAGCTCCCATTCTGCTGTCTGAGTTCCATCAGCCGTTCGCGCGCTTCGCCGCGAACGAACTGCGTGACACGCGGATCGGCGGCTCGCTCGATTTCCGCGGGCGGCCCGTTGTAGATCACCTGCGGCGCGCCTGTTTTCAGCCGCGCGAGGGGATAGAGCATGACGATCCGGTCGGCCACTTTTTGGGCGGTTCGCATGTCGTGGGTGACGACGATGCCCGCCACGGGATGCTGCCTGCGGGTGTTGAGGATCAGCTCGTTGATGACGTCGCTCATGATGGGGTCAAGCCCCGTGGTTGGTTCATCGTAGAGGATCAGTTCGGGATCGATGGCCAGAGCGCGGGCCAGGCCGACTCGTTTGCGCATTCCTCCGGACAGTTCGGCCGGTTTTTTCGCCACGATGTTCTCCGGCAGGCCGACTTCCGCCAACCGGGTGAGCACGATGCGTTGGATCTCGTCGTTGGAGTAGTCGCGGTGCTGGCGGAGGGGAAAGGCGACGTTCTGCCCGATTGTCATGCTATCGAAGAGGGCAGCCTGCTGGAAGACGAAACCGAACCGCGTCCGCGTCGCGGCGAGGTCGCCGGGGGGCAGGCTGGCCAGGTCGCGGCCATCGAAGGAGACGCTTCCGCGGGTCGGCCGGACAAGGCCGATGATCGTCTTCAAGAGCACGGTCTTGCCGCACCCGCTTTCGCCAATCACCGCCACGGTCTCGCCTCGCGAGACTTCGAGGTTGATCTCGCGGAGCACGGCCTGCCGTCCGAATTGGACGTGGAGGTCGCGGACTTGGACGAGCGGCTGCTCGGAGTCGTCAGATTGTGTGGAATAGAGCGACATGCCGACGTGATTCCGATTTGACTAGACCAGGGATGGCGCGTGGGGCCAGAGCCAAAGGTAGACCTCTTCCAGCACAATTCCCAGGATCAGGTCAAGGAACAGGATCATCACAAACGACAGCACGAACGCGCTGGTGGCCGCCTTGCCGACGCCTTCGGCTCCCGGGTCGCAGGTGAAGCCTCGATGGCAGCCGATGATGGCAATCGTGGCGCCGAAGAAGAGGCTCTTGAACAGGCCGTTGAAGACGTCGAAGACCCCGACGAAATGCCGCGAGTTCTCCCAGTAATGGTGCGTGTCGATGTCGAGCAGCCCAATGCTGTAGAATGCGCCGCCGACCACGCCCATGAAGTCGGCCATCGTCGTCAATGCCGGGATCAGCACCAGGCAGGCGAGAAAACGAGGCACGACAAGGTAGTGGATCGGATTGGCGCCCATGCTCGAGAGGGCGTCGATCTGCTCGGTGACGCGCATCGTCCCCAACTCCGCGGCCATCGCGCTGCCGACTCGTCCGGCAAGCATCGTCGCCGCCAACACGGGCCCCAATTCGCGGACCAGCGACATGTTGATCACCGCCCCGAGGCGCGTCTCCATGCCAAGCATCCGGAACTGGGCGTAGCTCTGCACCGCCAGCACCATGCCGATGAACACGCCGGTCAACGCAACCACCGGCAGGCTCAGGACGCCGATCTGGTAGAAGTTCGGCAGCAAGGTCCCGGCGTGCGGACGGCGCGTGAACAGCCAACCGAGGGTGGAGAAGGAGAAGATCGCGAGATTCCCCAGGGCGACAATCGCCACGGTGACTTTCTCGCCGAGATCGGCGATCCAATTGGCGATCCAGTTCAGCGCGCCGGCCATCAGGCCGGTGCCTTCGACCGGTTTCCAGGATGCGGGGGGGGTTATGCCTGTCGCCATCGAGGGGGGCATCCAACAGTCTATTGGTCGATCGGCAACATGCCCGGCGTGACCGCGGACTGCCGCACGCGGAGCAATCGGGGTGGAAAATCAGGCAACGTTCAAGGTTCAATCCCCAATCGAAAAATGGGCAAGACGGGGCCGCTCGCCGGGAGCACCGAACGGGCGGAACGTGGGTCTTGAACCGTGCCGAAAACCTATACATCTAGTTCGGAGAACAAGGCCTGCGGCTTGAGAAAACCCTGCCGGTTATTCCTTTTGGGAAGAATGGGAAGGCTGGCAAAAAAGAAACGCCCACCGGTGGACGATGGGCGTTGGCTTCTATTCGGTGAAAGCCGATCCCCGAGACCGCCGTTTCGGAGGCACGCGGTCATCAGGCAGGGACGCTTCTATTCGCCTTCGGCAGCGGCGCCAACCACGGGCGGCTGCTCCTCGGTCTTCGCGGTGCCGCGGAAGTCGAGCCGCCGTTTGCCGGCGACCTCCTTGACCGAGACGATGATCGTGTCCTTTCCCTGGAACTCGCCCTTGAGCAGTTCTTCGGAGAGGGGGTCTTCGACGAAGTTCTCGATTGCCCGCCGCAGAGGTCGCGCACCGTAGTCGAGATTCGAACCGCGCTTGATGAGGAACTTCTTCGCCTCGCCGTCGAGGACCAATTCGAGGCCCTTTTCGCGGAGGCGTTCGCGGACCTTGCCCAATTCCAGCTCGATCACTTCGCCGAGGTCGTCCTCGGTCAGGTGGCGGAACACGATCACGTCATTGACGCGGTTGAGGAATTCCGGGCGGAAGTGTTTCTCGATCTGCTCCTGGACGCGTTCCTTCATGCTCTCGTAGGAGGCGTCGTCGTGGGGTTTCTGGAAGCCGAAGGCGGATTCGTTCTTGATCGCTTCGGCGCCGGCGTTGGTGGTCATGATCAGGATCGTGTTGCGGAAGTCGACATTCCGCCCGAAGCTGTCCGTCAGGCGGCCTTCTTCCATGACTTGGAGGAGCATGTTGAAGACGTCGGGGTGGGCCTTCTCGATTTCGTCGAGGAGGACGACTGCATAGGGCCGCCGGCGAATCTTCTCGGTCAGTTGGCCGCCCTCTTC
>Ga0123328_1001934_pt1 | contig 19369 bp, 13 predicted proteins | sample BioC12SIPDNA_2_FD_89702 | JGI IMG/M metagenome (GOLD analysis project Ga0123328, IMG submission 89702) | Anaerobic biogas reactor microbial communites from Washington, USA - Biogas_R1_A C12 SIP DNA | ecosystem: Engineered > Bioreactor > Anaerobic > Unclassified | place: Washington, USA...
CGTTAGGCTGCCAACTGGCCATGTGGGACAGGCTGCCCGCCGGTTGTGGAAACACGGACAGGCAGGCAGCCTGTTCTGCCAGGTCTCTGTTCTGCCAGGTCTGTTGTTAGGCCTGTTGTCCGGACAGTTGCGAATCCTCTTCCCGGGGAGCCGTGCTCGTCCCTTCCGGAGACTTCAGTCCGTGCAGGGAATTCGCTTTGCTCAACAACGGCCAGCCGTAGCCGTAGAGCATGATCAGCACGAAGCAGGCCAACGGCACGATGAAGCTGCGGGACATGTCGTACCGGTCGGCTACGGCCCCCATCACCTTCGGCAGCATGGCCCCGCCCATGATGGCCATGACAATGAACGCCGAGGCTCCCTTCGCCCGTTCTCCCAGTCCAAAAATGCCCAGCGCGAAAATCGTCGGGAACATGATGGACATGAAGAAGTAGCTCAGGAACACGCACACGACGGACAGCCAGCCCAGTTTCAGGACGATCAGCAGGCAGAACAGGACGTTGAGCATCGCGTACAGGCCGACAACCCTGTGTGCGGAGACCTTGCGCAGCAGAACGGCACCGATGAATCGGCCGGTCAGGAAGCAGATGAAGCCCAAGGTCGCCAGGAAGCTTGCTGCCTGGTTGCTGAAGCACAGGATGCCATCCTGGAACGGCAGGTTGCCGGGATAGGTGTCCGCCAGCAGCATGCGGTTGAGCCGGCACCGATCGACCCCTTTGGGATCCTGTGCGAGCAGTTCTTTCGTTTCGGCCTGCAGGGGGACGCCGGCGAAGCGTTCAGGATCGTAGAGCGTAGGCTTCTTCTTCTTGGCAGAGCGCGTATCGCGTGCGACGATGTCGTCCAGATCGCGTGCCAGGTTGAACCGCACCGCATAGTCCGACGCTGCGGTGTCGTGCTGTGCCAGCGCCTGGATCGTATCCTCCGACAGCTGGCTGCTTACGAAAGCCGATACCGGATCCGACTTCTGCTGCAGCCGATCCACCAGCGATGGCAGATCCTGGATGTCGGCCTTGTCGACCCGCGTCCGGACCTCGATCAACGAATCCTGACCTTTCCTCGGTGCTGTCGCGTCTTCGTGCTTGCTCTCCGTCGCACTGGCCACGGTGTTCTGGTGCAGCCAGGCCGGCAGGGGCGGGACCTCCCAGACCATATAGTTGATGATGAAACTGAAGATGCCCGCTTGTGCCGCTACATAGAAGAACTGGGCCAGCGTCGCGCCGGAAAAATGCGGATGTGACCAGATGCTGTGATGCGACATCCTGACCACGACCGGGATGAGTATCAGTGCCAGGGTGAGGGAGACGACAATGCCCACGGCGGTCAGCACGACGAGCAGAGAATTGTCCGCAGTGATCGACAGGCCTGCCGGGTGGGGAATCCGGGACGCGATGCCCACCACATGGTCGCCCAATTCGAGCGTGTCGAGGATCAGCCACAGAATCATGCCGCAGACGCCCACCAGCACGATCGTGTTGAACCACAACAGCAAGTAGGCGGGCATGCGCGCTACCTTCCGGTCGGCGGTCGCAGAGACATCCTCGGTCGCGCCGCGCTTGCCGGTGTCATAGTCATCTTCGGTCCGGATGTCGGGGACTGGCGCGAAGAAGAACACGATGGCCAGTACCAGGACCACCACACCCACGCCGGCATAGGGAATCCACAGCGTCTCCGCGCCGGTGCTCACGCCGGACGCATCCGTGCCATAGAAGAACCTGCCGCCCGCGATCGGTCCGAGAATCCAGCCGATGCCGTTGCAGGACTGGGCCAGGTTGATGCGTGTGGCCGCGTAGCGTGGCGGTCCCAGCACGGTGGTGTAGGGATTGGCGACCGTTTCCAGGAACGTCAGGCCGGCGGCGATCACGCACACGCCCAGCAGGAATGCCCAGAACTCGGCGATGCTGGTCGCCTCGATGAACCAGAAGCCGCCCATCGCGACCATCAGCAGCCCGGCGATGATGCCCCCCTTGTACCCCAGTTTCACGGCCAGCCAGCCGGCCGGCATGGCCATCAGGAAGTAGCCGAGATAGTGTGCGAACTGGACCCAGGCGGATTGTGCCAAGGTCAGCTCCAACTCCTCCTGGAAATGCTTGTCCATGACATCGATCATGCCATTGCAGAATCCCCAGAGGAGGAACAGAGAACTGACGAGCGCGAACGTGAACATGACGTTCCGTCCGTCACTCATGACGAACATGCTTTCTTTCTTGCCATTCATGCGCGGGGTCACTTCCTCTCAAACGCACCACGGATCTCGGCCAGGGAGACGCCCAGCGTCTTGAGGGCCACCGCATCCAGGGCCGCTTCCGGCCCGGTCAGGTGGATCGTGCGATGCACGTGCGACAGGCTCTTGCCAGGAGCCAGCGCGGCGGCCGGCGACGAGGACTCGAGTTCGAAAAACGGGCCCATCGGCTTGGCGCCGGGCGCTGGCGGGCCGTCGTTATAGGCGTTGGAAGCATCGCCCGCGTAGGGATCGTCCTGCAGTTTCCAGAGCGAATTCACGTAGTCCGTCACACCGTCCGGCTGCGTGAACTGCACGACCGTCAGCACCTGGTTGTCAGAGTCGTAGCTTCCCAGTACGGCTTTGCTGCGCCGCGGGTTGACGCCAATCTTGCTGCGGTATTCGCCATCCGCCGCGAAGAAAATCACATGGTCGTTCACGACCAGCCGGTCGGGCGGGATCTGGCCGAAGTAGTCCGACGTGACCTTCGCCCCCAGTTCGCTTTCAGGCCCCGCGTTGATCGGCACCACGATCGTGGCGGAGGGAGCAGGGTTGAACATGCCCAGGATCCAGATCGAGAGGAGCCCCGTCTCTTTCTCCCAGCGATGCTGTCCCGCATTCGTGATCTGGTTGTCCGATTCGAATGCGACGAGTCGCACCGTCTCCGCCGGCTCAACTCCCAGTTGCTTCCAGGCGGTGTCGGCGTTGAGCAAACGCACCTCGCGTTGGACCGCCACGTCGAGCGTGGTCCCAGAGTAATTGGTGAGCGAGAATCGGTTGGCAAAGACCGCGCTGTCGCGTGCCGTGCGCACTACCTGGAAGGGCAGCGTGTCGATCACAGCCGGTGTCTGCCAGTCGGCCAGTTCGAACCTGGCTCCCTGGGCAAAGAAGATTGAGAACTGTCCCCCTTCCGGCCCCAGCCAGAACCGATCCTCGCCTCCAAACACATTGATGTGCGGCAGGATCTTCTGGGAGGCGATGAGTTCCCGATTGACCCAGCCGAAGCTCAGGCCGGCATCGCCGCCGGCGGTGCTGGTCATGACACGACCTTGCCAGGCGGGGACGAGCGCCACCTGGGCTTCACCCTGGCTGTCGCTCAGCACAATCAGGTCGACATACTGCTTCAAGAATGCTGTGTCTTCGCCGAACGTGGCGGCGCGCACGCCCGTGTGGAACGACACGCTGGAGACCAGGAACACAAGGGTCAGGGTGATGTGTGTGCGTTTCATGGCGCTAAGACTCTGGCTCGCATAAGGGTGAGGATCATGCACTGGATTGCCAAAGGGAACAGCCTGCTGGCCCGGCCAAGAGACGTCCAGAATATCGCGCGCCTGGGGCACGGTCAATCGGAAAGGCCGGGGCGCCCGTGGCCGGCGTGCCAGGCTGCCACCTCCTCAGGCGACCACGGGCGGGCGGCCAGCGTGAAATCCGCGACGCGGCAGGGCAGGTGTTCGCTGGTGCCTGTGAAGTGCGGATTGCCCCCCAGCGCCACGTCGCGCGCGCCCGACTGAATCACGGCCGGCACGGTCAGCGTCTCCACCGGCTGCCCGTTGACATACAGTGTCAGCTCACCAGACTGCTTCACGACGCATACGTCGTACCAGACGTCCTGAGCAACCGGCACGCCGCGTGTCGAATACGAGTTGCCCGCTTCAATCCGCGCGTAGAGCTTCTGCTGATAAACAGCGATCCGCAACGGATCGTCCATGCCGCGGCACCAGGCACTCAACACCTGCCCCAGAGCGCCTTCCACACGCTGGGCGGAAAACCGCACCGCCACCGTGTACTCCGCCTCCGGAAACGCGCGCAGCTGGTAGATGAGCATCCCGTCCGTGCCGTTCAACTCGACCGCCTGATCCGACTCGCCGTGCGGTCCCGCGGCGGATTTCCACCCGGTGGCCGCCTGCAGCGCGCCGTACTCGGGGTCCGGCTTGCCGCGCAAGTCCGCCTGGATCACCACGCCGTCGGCCCGCTGGCCGTACTCGGTGAGCAGGTCATCGGTCAGCGGCGGCAGGGCGGGGTCGATCGTGAACTGACGGATGGCCGCGGGGCTGGTCGTGGTGCCCCATTGGTTCTCTGCCACCAACCGCCAGTAATACGCCACCTGCGGCGCGAGCCGCTGCGCCTGGTCGGACGGGATCACCATGCTCCGCGCCTCGTCGAAGGGGACGTCGAGCAGCGGCTCACGCATGTCCGGTGTGCCCGCGATCTGCACGCGGATGCGGTGCGCGCCGAGCGCGGCCGTTGAACGGCGGGCGCGGAACAGCAGCCGCCCCGGAGGTACTGACGCATTGTTGTCAGGGTATTCAGGCAAAGGCGGAGGGGGACCGATCTGGTCTGCTGGCAGCCAGGATATGTAGTGGCTGCCTCGCGCACCGGCCGAAGCGAAATCGCACAGACGCACCGCAGGGCCGTCCGCCCGAGGCACGTCGACCAACACCCAGGGCAGAAAACGGCCGATCCGGACCTGGTCCGCTGCCGGGGAGGGAAGCGAGACGCGTGCCTGCTGCAGGTCCGCCGGCCGCAAGGGGGCGGGCTCGGGTGGTGCCTGGTCGTTGAGCAGTACGTCGTAGGCCAGCAGCAGCGGACCCCGATAGACGCTCATCCGGCCCGTCATCTCGCCCCCACCCGGCTCGCACCGGAAGGACATGTCGAACTCCAGCTCCACCGCGTCACCGTTGTGCCACCGGCGAGGCATGGTCAGATAGGTGCCAGGCTCCGCGGCAGCGCCCGGTTCCGCTGCGGCCCAGAGACGCCGCACCACGGTCCGGGTCGACCAAGACGGAATCCGCAGCTGCAGCGTGAACTCGCGCGGCTCACTCAACTGCACCTGCAGCTTGACTTTCCCATCCAACGGATAACGCGTCTCCTGCCGCAGCGTCACCGGCGTACCGTCGGCAAGCTGGACGCGCGCCTCGAGCGGGCCGTAGTAATTCACCGCCAGGCCGTCGCCGGTACGCATGACGGCCCAGTCGACGAGCATGCCCAGTCCGCGCGGCGCATTGACGCTGCAGCAGTTCAAGTCGGGCGTCCCGGCACGCGATTGGAAGACAATCGTGTGGTGCGATGCTTCCCGCACCCCATTCATCGGCGTGTTATACGTCCACCACGATCCGGACGGATGCTGGGCGCCGAGCATGCCGTTGAACGTGGACAGTTCAAGTTCGTCGGCGGCGAGCGGATTGCCGGTGGCGCGCAGGGCGTCCACGGTCAGCGCCATCCAGGCGATCGTGCAGCACGTTTCAATCGCGGTCGGCTCGTACGGCGTGCCGGTCGCCTGCTCGCCCGACGAGAACCCGCCGGTGTTCCGCCGATCGAGACGGCGAATGCTGTCCCAGTGATGGAGAAACGCCACGCGGTAGCGCTCGTCACCCGTGATCAGGAACAGTTCCAGCAGCCCCTGCAGGTCGGGGAGACTTTCCCACCGCGGCTTGGGAGTCCGGTAGAACTCGATGCCTGCCAGCCCGGTGCGGAAGTAGTCCCCCTCCAACTCCCAGTCCTGCTCGATCACACGCATCATCTGCAGGTAGCGATCTTCATGCGTGGTGCGGTACAACCGGCCCAACGCGTGGATGATCGCCAGGTTCATCTCCGTGGAACCGGCGTCGCGCGGGCGGCGCTCCGTGTCGAGGTAGGTCCGGCATACCAGGTCGGCCGCCCGGCGGCACCCGGCCAACGCGGCCGCGTCCCCCGTCTGCTCGTGCCACATCAGCAGCGCGAGCAGCACATGGTAGTGGCCCCAGAGGTCCCAGTGCTTGAGCAGCCGCTCCGACTGCGGAAAGGGACCGAGGTATCCGTCCTCCGCCTGGTTCTGCAGCAGATCCTGGATCACCGCCTTCACCGTGCTCTGCAGCTTCGGATCGTTGTCCAGACGCGTCGCCTGGATGGCGGACATCAGGTACTTGCCGACGAATTCGCCAGCCCAGGGGACGAGATCCGGGGCTGGCTGCCGGTCCCGCAGCTCGAACATCGCCAGCAGCCCGGGGTCGGCCGCCGGGGCGCGTGTCAACCAGCCGCTGGTGTTGACGGCAATCCGTTCTCCCACCACGCCTCCGAACTGGAAGCGGAACTGCGGAGCGGCGTCGCACACCAGTCTCGGCGTCTGGGCCCACGCGGCCGCGGCCCCCAGCATGATGAACGTCACGGTTGAACTGAGCATGTGTCGCATCACGGCGCATATCTCCTGCAGCAGTGGTAGTGGCGGTAAGCCAACTCATGCATTGAACTCAGACAGTCTTCTTTTTGATTGAACTCAGACAGTCACCTTTCGCACCTTGCACTCAGACAGTCTTCTATTTGTGGCGACCTCGCCACCGGATGTGCATTGAACTCCAGCGTTGCATGCGATTATAGGCGGCGCTGTCCGAGCCCGCCACGAGCCGCACATTGCCGGCCGGGCCCCGGAAGCCCGGCCGCGGCTGCTTTTGATCTCGGTCTCGGAGACCGCCGGTTCAGCGCGGCATCCGCGGCTCGACCGACATGTTCACGGGCACGCGTACCCACGGGTAGCGCCGCGAGACGCGGCTTACCCCGGGCTGTGATAGGGTAGGGGCGCCGCGCTACGGCTCAAAACGACAGCTCGCGTGGCGCGAACAGGTCACGAAACGCGACTTCCATCGACACACGAACAAAACGCGATTGCTGCCACGATACCAGTTGCTTTTCACGTGCATGTGGCGCAAATAATGCAACTGGAAGGTACAATCAAGAGTGTCAAGAGTGTGAACTACTTCAGCTGTCACGCCCCAGCGAGCCCTGCGGAACGCGGCTCTCCCCCCCAGGACCCGGCAGCCTGACCATTGGTGAAAGGAAGTACATGTTGCCCGCTGAAAAAGTCCTCGACCTCTACTTCCTGGATGCTCGCTGCATGCTGATCGAAATTGCCGCGCTGCTGGATCGCTATGATCGGGCGGTGCAGGGCCAGCCGGGTGAGGTGCCGTCCAGCACCGACCGCCTGGACAGTATCTACCAGGCCCTGACGCTGCTGGCGGAGCGCGACTGCACGCACGATCGCAGCGCGCGATTGCTGAATCTATTTTCTGATCTTCCGTGACGGAGCGCCCTGCATGCAGATCATTCAACCCCATTACCATGGCATCGCCCGGACAGCCCAGGACTACGAACGGATGGCCATGTCGGGCGTGGTGGCGGTGGCCGAGCCCGCGTTCTGGGCGGGGTTCGACCGGGCCTACCCCGAGACCTTCCTCGACTACTTCCGCCAGATCAGCGAATTCGAGCCGACGCGTGCGGCCCAGTATGGGATCCGCCACTTCTGCTGGGTAGCGGTGAATCCGAAGGAAGCCGAGAACCCGGCGCTGGGACGCGAGGTGCTGCGGCACATGCCGGATTTCTTCCGCCGCCCCACGGTGCTGGGGGTCGGCGAGATCGGATTTCACAAGACCACCAGGCACGAGGAGGCGATTTTCGAAGAGCAGCTGGCGCTGGCCAGCGAACATCACCAACTCGTGCTGATTCACACGCCCCACCTGCAAGACAAGGTGCGCGGCACACGCCGCACGCTGGAGATCCTGCGCCACATGCAGATCGAGCCCGGGCGCGTCTGGATCGATCATGTCGAGGAGCACACGATCCGCGAACCGCTGGAGGCCGGATACTGGGTTGGCTTGACCCTGTACCCCATCACCAAATGCTCGCCTCGCCGCGCGGTGGACATGCTGGAGATGTACGGTCGCGAACGCATCCTGGTCAATTCCTCCGCGGATTGGGGACCCAGTGATCCGTTTACGCTGCAGGAGTGTATCTGTGAATTCCGGCGGCGCGGGCACTCCCTGCAGGACGCGATCGAGATCTTCCACAACAACCCCTGTCGCTTCCTGGGGCAGAACCCGAAATTCGATATCAAACCGATCCGCATCACCGAGGAGTGAATCAGGATGAACAGCGCACCGCAGGCATTTCCTGGACGTTTTCCGACAACTCGCATGCGCCGCAATCGTCGGTATACCTGGTCGCGGGCCCTCGTGCGCGAGCACGACCTGACGGTGAACGACCTGATCTGGCCCGTGTTCATCTGCGACGGGGAGGGGCAGCGGGAGCCGGTGCCCTCCATGCCGGGTGTCAACCGCCTGTCAGTCGACTTGCTGGTAGATGCGGTGGGCGAGGCGGCGGACCTGGGGATTCCGACCGTCGCTCTGTTTCCTGCCACGAACCCCGCCAAGAAGACACCGGGTGCCGAGGAGGCCTGGAACCCGGACAATCTGATCTGCACGGCGGTCCGCGCGCTCAAAGATGCACTCGGTGACCGCATCGGGGTCCTGTGCGATGTGGCGCTGGACCCGTACACCAGTCACGGCCAGGACGGACTGGTGGAGGACAACTACGTCGTCAACGACCCGACGCTAGACGCGCTCTGCAGGCAGGCCCTGGCACAGGCCGACGCGGGCTGCGATGTGATCGCCCCCTCCGACATGATGGACGGCCGGATCGGAGCGATACGCAATGCGCTGGACGAAAACGGTTTCGAACACGTGATCATCATGGCGTATGCCGCCAAGTACGCATCCGCGTTTTACGGTCCGTTCCGCGATGCAGTCGGCTCCGCGACCAGTCTGGGGGGCGGCGACAAGAAGACCTACCAGATGGATCCGGCCAACAGCGACGAAGCGCTGCGCGAAGTGGCCCTGGATCTCGACGAAGGCGCGGATATGGTGATGGTCAAGCCAGGTATGCCCTACCTGGACGTTGTGCACCGCGTGAAGCAGACGTTTGGCGTGCCGACCTTCGTCTATCAGGTGAGTGGCGAGTATGCGATGCTCTGTGGAGCTGCTCAGCACGGTTGGCTCGACCACGACCGGGTGATGCTGGAGAGCCTGTTAGGGTTCAAACGTGCCGGTGCGGACGGGATCCTGACCTACTTCGCCGTCGCTGCTGCACGCCTGCTGCAGGCCGGCTCCTAGCGGCCGGCGGTCTCCGCGGGGCCCCGGGCCGCGCGGAGAGTTACTGAGTTGCTGTGCCGCTGGAATCCCCAAGCCCCGGAAAACGTGTGGGGCGGTTGTCGGACCGCCCCACACGATTGTGGCCTCACAGTACTGTGGACCCCGCGTACCGTGCATGCGGCCGCCTAGTTCCCACCACCGCGGCGCTGGGCGCCCGGAACGCGGCGGCGGAGCTGGGACAGGTCAAACGGCTCGCCGAGCATCTCTTTGTATTTTGCTTTCTGATCTTCGGTCAGGATCTCCATCACTTTCGCGTTCATCTTCTCCCCTACTTCTCCGAACGCGGCGGGGCCAGCATCCCGCATCGACTCCCGGAGTTCGCGCATGGCTGCCCGGATCTTCCCGGTCTGTTCCTCGGTGATCGAGAGTTCCTTGGCCAGTTCGTCGCTCACGATCGCCATGGCGCCCGACGCCTGCAGGCGGATCTGCTTCAGCCGTGCGACCTGCTTCTCGTCGAGGATTTCCGCGATCTTCTTCTCTTGTTCAGCGATTCGCGCGGCGGCCTCTTCCATCGCCTTCTCGCGTTCTTCGGTCGTCATGTCCTGGGAACTGCGGCGCTGGCCACCCTGGTTGCGGGGCGGCGCGAGTGATTGCTCGAGATTCGTCACCTGCTCGTCGGTGAGGTTGAGCTCCTTCTGGACGGCTTCGGCCCGCAGCAGCATGGCGGAACCCATTCCCATACGACCCCCGGGCCGGCCCTGACGCGGCCTGTCTTGCGCGGACGCGACCAGAGTCAACATCAGGACGGCGGCAAACGCGGACAAATGGGCTGCACGTCGATTCATGACAAACTCCCCGTGAAAAACAGACAGATTGTGTGAACGCACTCTATACGGCGCACGCCTCCCCCGCAGGAGGTGCATGCTGTCTCCGATCCCTCGGAATGAAACGCCGCGGCTTGCCGAAGGTTGCGGCCGGAAGGGCGATTCCCGGCATTTCTCGTCAGGTATTTCGACTTCGCTCCATTCTTGTTCTTGCCGCACGGTCGGCGGCTGGGGCAGCTACTTCGGGGCTGTGACAGGTTCCTGTCCGGCTGCCCAGGCACAGCCGCGGCGGATCAACTCGGCGGGGCCCGGAAGCGTGAAGGCTTTCACATCGTGTCCGAGCGGCGTGTGAAACACGCGTCCAGTGCCGTACTGGAGCACAAAGGCCATCGGATGGTCCTGGCCAGTGACATTCGAGTGGGCAGTAGCCAGGACGGTAATCGGTTGTTCGCCCGTCAGGCAGAAGTACAGCTCATCGACCGTTTCAAACGACTCCAGGCCGCGCGTCACCGGGTGGTCCTGGTTGACGATGTCCACGCGAAACGGACCGTGCGGATCGTGTGTCTGGTCTTTGTCATACACGCGTCCGGCGAGTTTCTCGAATTCTGGCCAGCCGCTCCAGGCGCCACACGAGAAGTGCAGCAGCACCAGCCCCTTGCCCTGCTGCACGAACCGCTGCAGATGTTCGGCGGCCGCCCGGCTCGGGTCGGGGCTCTCCCAGTTCATATAGTTGAGTACCACGAGATCGTACTGGTCCAGCGCCGGCGACGCGAGGAACTCCGGATCTTCAATCACCCGCACGATCATCCGCGGGTCCTGCTCGAGTATCTGCCGCACCGCCGGGGTGGTCTCTTTCCACACGTGCCCCGGATAGTCGTTGCCGGTCACAATCAGCACGCGGATCTTTGCCGCGTCGTCGGCTCGCACCCAGGCCGGCCCGGCTGCCAGAAGAAACAGGGGAAACAGAATCGCCCAACCGAACGTCCTGCTGCGCTGCATGATGATATCTCCGAGTCACTATGGTCCGAGCTGATAGCTCTGTTGTCTGCAGAAACCCTTCACGCGCACGCTGCCCTGGGGCAGCACCTCGACTGTGGCGTACGCGTTGTCGTCGGTGCCGGATCCTTCGACCAGCGCACGGAATGTCAGGTAGTGGATGCCGTTGATGTCCCGATAGTCGCCGTTGTGGTAGTGACCCTGGAACACAGCTCGCACGTGGCCGGAGCGTTCGAGCGTCTCGCGCACGGCGGCCGCGTTCTTGACCCCATAAGAATCGTCGACATCCAGACGCTGGTGCACGAACACGATGGTGGGACGTTCAGACCTGGCCAGATCGTCCTGCAGCCACTTCAGTTCTTCGGAGGGAATGCAGGAATCGGTCCAGTCGAAATTCATCCGGCCATACGGTTGTCCGTCACCGCGATAACAGGCATCCAACGCAATGTAGTGATATGCCGGTGTGTCGAAAGCGTAGTACGCCTGCTGCTGGCCGACGATTGTGAGGAATTCACTTTTCGTCAGCGTGTAGACACAGTGATTGCCGAGCACGTAGTGCTTGTCTCCCGGCAGGGACTGGAACTGGCGGTGGATGGTGCGCAGGAATTCGCTTTCCGTTTCGACCGTATCGGCACCATCGATGAGATCTCCCAGTTCGACGACGAAATCGGGCTGGAAGGAACCTAGCTGTTGCGCCGCCTCGGCGAGTTTTGCCGGTACACGGCGATAATGCCGCGTGCCTGCCGCGTCCTTGTCGGCATAGTGCAGGTCCGTCATGACGGCGAACCGGTCGGATGGCGTGGTCGACTCTGTGGCGGCTTCGAGTTGGGCGGACAGTGGTACACGGCTGCCGGCCAGCAGCAGCAACGTGCCGTGACGCACGAACGCGCGGCGTCCGAGCTGCCGGGGGCGACCCCGTCGAGCGGCGATCAGGCAGCGGTCGGGAGCGGCGGGTCGATCGGGCATGGCAGGGGTCCTTGTATGAGGATGGAGTTGCATTCTGCGCTTCCGCCGCGGCACATGCAAGGTTTTCCTGCCGCGGACGGCCCCGTTTCCCCGCCTCTCCCGGCTACTTGTCGCCGCGCGACCGCTCTGGTAAAGGGGAGCCTGCGGTGGGACCGCCCTTGCATGGATCGATCGCCGGAGAGGTGGCGGACCCGAGGGGGGAGATCCGACGTCGAACGAGCGAAAGGCGAACAAGACTGTGGCGCGAAAGAAATCCCAATCCGATGCGAAGCAGGTGGCGTGGGGGGGCTTTGATCTGAGCACGACCGGATTGGCTCTGGGGGTGCGCAGTGCAAACGGGGAAGAAGCGTATGTCCAGGCGAAGATGCGAGGCGCGACCACTTGGCGCGGGCAGCCGGCATTCGAGCTGGCGGAGACTCCCCGGCTGATCCTGATGCTGCTCGACGAGCTGGCCAGTCGGAAGTGGACCTTTGCGGACGCGACCTTCTCGTTCGCGGTGCGGCAGCACGACATGGTGCTGCTGGATGCGGCGGGCGAGCTGTTGATGCCGGCGCTCAGTTGGCAATGTCATGCGGCCGCTCAGGAAGTGCAGGAGCTGCGGCGGCAGGGGGCGGAAGCGGTGGTGGGACGCGTCGAGGAACGTTTCATCCTGCCCAAGCTCCTGTGGGCCCTCCGCCAGGAACCACGCCTCCGGAAAACGACCGCGTACGTGATGACGACCGGCGACTGGATCGCCCGGCTGCTGACCGGCAAGACGCGGCTGAGCACCTCCGACGCGTTGAGCAACGGGCTGCTTGCGCAGCGAAACAAACGGCTGGCGGCAGAGGTCATGCGGAAGGCGAAAGTGGATCCTGCCTGGTTTCCGCCGGTGATTCAGAGCGGCCGGGAGATCGGGGCGGTCACACGCCGGCACGTGCCCGGCGCTGATGATGCCTGGATGGCCTTGAAAGAGCGGCTCGCCGGATCCCGCGTGGTCAGCGGGCTGGGGGACAATCATGCCACGGGCGTCGGGTGCGGGTTGGCGGAGGATGATTTCGAGACCATGGTGATTTCGGCGGGGACCAGTGGCACGCTCAACCGGGTGTGCCCTCCCCACACGCCGCTGGCCGGCAACGCGGCCTGCTTCGAGTACTACCGTAACCGCCTGCTGCTCATGATGCTGGCCGACTGCTGCAAATGGTATGACCGGTTTGTGTCACAGCACGCGGCCTCCTATGCCGGGCGGCTGGACGATCTGAATGCCGCCGCTCTCGCGGCGGACCTGACGGGGGTACGGCGCGTGCTGCATGTGGCGGGCAAGGAAACGTATCCTCCCGACTGGGAGCGTCTGACCGTGGGCCAGCAGGCGGCCAGCACGCAACTGTCGATCATGCTCGAACTGTTGCTGCGGGCGCGCACCATGCTGGCGGAAACGCCCGCGCTCAAGTGCCCGGTGTCCACCTTCGTGCTCACCGGCGGCCTGAGCCAGTCCACCTTCTTCCAGCAGGTGTTTCACGCCGGCACGCAACTGCTCAACCCGCGCGCCAAGTTGCTGGTCAGCGCGCGTCGGGGGCCGCTCCGCTACCAGACGGCCGCCTACGGCGCGCTGTTGAACGCCATGCGCCCGGCCGATCCGCGCGCCGCCGTGAAACTGTGTCCGACGCGCGTCGCGGCACGCCCGGACGCGAGCACCCGGCGCCAGCTGCAGTATCTGCTCCAGGCGTTCGGCTTGTAGCTGCAGATCCAGCCGGGCGGCCTTCTGCCGGACGGCCGCCCGCGGACGCTGCGCTCCAGAGTGAGCGCAGCGATAAAGTGCGAGCCGGCGGACGGTGCCGCCAATTACTTCAGCAGGTTCTCGAACCAGGCGGGACCGCCCCATTTGCCGGTCACGACGATGTCCAGGTCGCCGTCCTGGTCGAGGTCAATCACGCGCATCGTCAGGCCGGAACCGATCCCCTCATCGAACGAAATGATGTGCTTGGTCCACTGCGGCGTGGGGCCGCGGTCCAGCTCGTACCAGTACACTCCGAGCGGTTCGAACGCGCCGGGATCGCCCCCGTTGTGCGCCATGAAACGCTTGCCGGTGACCAGGTCCAGGTCGCCGTCGCCATCGATGTCGGCCAGCGCCAGGGTGTGCGCCTGGCTCCAGCTGTTGTCGATCAGGTGCTGTTTCCAGGTGGGCTCGGGATCGCCCTGGCACTGTTCATACCAGTAGATGCCGTACCCGTGCGCGGTGCTCGTGATGATGTCGTTGAGTCCGTCGGCATTGACGTCGTAGACGAGGATCTGCGGAGTGTGGTCGGCCTTGCCGTCCTCGCCGCCGACCGCCAGAGGATGCTCCTTCCAGGTACCGGTCCGGATGTCGGCGGGCGCTTCGTACCAGCCGGACGGTCGCAGGATGTCGGGGCGCCCGTCGCCATTGACGTCGCCTACGCCGATCCCGAACGTGTGCTTGTTCTCGTCCGGATCGACGACATAGCGGATCAGGCCCCGTTTGCCGTCGGCATCGGTGCCCACCTCGTACCACTCGGTGGCCTTGGTCGCGGTTATAATCTCCTGCCGCTTGCCGTCCCCGTCCAGGTCCATCAATTCACCGCACTCGTAGTTGCCGTTCTTGTGCACCAGCGTGGCGTTCCAGAGTTCACCGCCAACCTTGTTGTTCGCCAGATCCCAGGTGTTGCGATACCACTCGACCTGCATGCCAAACCAGGAACAGGAGACGATATCCAGCTGGCCGTCCCCATCCACATCGAGCGGGGCGTTCATGAAGTCCCAATCGTAGCCTTTGCCCTCGTCGTTAATGTCGGTCTGGATGGACCGGATCTTGACCGGCCGGAAGTCGGGGCCGAGATAGATGAAGTTCCCCGCCACGATGTCCAATACCTGGTCGTTATTGAAGTCCCCGACATCGCAGACCTCGCCGCGGTAACTCCCCACGTGATGCAGCTTGAACTGCACTTTCTCGGCCGCCGTCACTTGGGGCACGGCGGTGGTCACAACGGCCAGGGCGACGGCAGCGGCGGCCAGTCTCGTCAGATGCGATGTACAACTCCAGGTGGATTCCCGGAAACGCGTGCAGCAGGTCTGCATCATAGTTCTCCTTCAAGGGCACGAAACAAGGTTTTCCAGTGGTAACAGCCAGGGCCCGATTGTACCATGCCGAGCGACGCGCCGATATTCTGCATGCCGCGCGCCGGCCGCTGCCGGGCGTGGTAGAGTTGCGGGACAGGTCCCACCCGACCGGGCGCTGGTGGGGCGCCACGACGCCCAGCCGAGCGGCCCCGGATGACGGAGTTTCAACAGTGCAGTGCTCTGGACGATGGCGAATGCGAGCCGGTGCCGTGTACCGAACGTGCTGGTTTCTGGCCGTAGTGGTGGTGGCCGCGGCGCCCCGGGGCCAGGCGGAAGATCCGCCGTTCCGGGAAGTGTTCTCCCGGCTCGCGCCGAAGAGCCCGGCGGAGGCCCTCGGCTGTTTCCAGCTGCACGAAGGGTTCCGTATCGAGCTGGTGTGTGCCGAACCTCTGGTGAACGATCCCGTGGCGATCGACTGGGATGCCGACGGCCGCTTGTGGGTCGTGGAAATGGGGGACTATCCGCAGGGTGGCGACGACGCGCCACGAGGAGGCGTCAAGTACCTGGAAGATCGAGACGGCGATGGCCGATACGATTGCGCCCACCAGTTCCTGGACGGTCTCAAATTCCCGACTGGTGTGATGCCCTGGCGCGCAGGGGTCCTGATCACGTGCCCGCCGGATATCCTGTACGCGGAGGACACGGACGGCGACGGGCGTGCCGACCACCGCGAAGTGCTCTACCGGGGGTTCGTGGAGGGCAATCCGCAGCACTGCGTAAACTCGCTGCGATGGGGATTGGACAGCTGGATCTACGGCTCCAACGGCGACAGCGGTGGCAACGTCACATCGCTCAAGTCAGGCGCGCAAGTTGACATCCACGCACGGGACTTCCGCATCCGGCCGGCGACGGGGGACATCGAGACACAGACGGGGATGTCGCAGTACGGCCGTTGCCGGGACGACTGGGGGAATTGGTTCGGGGGCCGCAACCTGCAGCCGAGCTGGCATTGCGCGCTGGAGGATCACTACCTGCGGCGCAATCCGTTCCTCGCGGCCCCTGATGGTTGTGTGAACTTGATGGATCCGCCCACCTGTGCGCGCGTGTACCCGATCAGTCCGACGCTGCCGCGGTTCAACGAGCTGTGGACACTCAACCGCTTCACGGCCGCCTGCGGGCTGGACATGTATCGGGACGATTTGTTCGGTCCGGAGTTCGCCACCAGCTACTTCGTGTGCGAGCCGGCGTACAATCTGGTCCATCGCAGTGTGTTGCACTCGCGGGGGACGACCTTCTTCAGCACTCGCGCACCGGAGGAAGCCACCACCGAATTTCTGGCCTCGAGCGATGCGTGGTTCCGCCCGGTGCAGGTTCGCACGGGCCCCGACGGCGCGCTGTGGGTCGTCGACATGTACCGGCTGGTGATCGAGCACCCGGACTACATCCCGGCGCGCTGGCACGCGCAACTCGATTTTGCCGCCGGGCGCGGCCGGGGACGTATCTACCGGGTGTTTCCCGCAGCGACGCGCCCGCGTCCGATACCCGCCTTGCGGGGACTGTCGACGGCAGATCTGGTGCAGGCCCTGGACGACCCGAACGGGCCGCGGCGCGATCTGGTCCAGCAGTTGCTCGAGGAGCGGCAGGACCCGCAGGCCACGGCGCTGTTGAAGCAGCTCGTGACCGGCAGCCAGCGGCCCAAGACGCGTTTGAGCGCGCTGTGCACGCTCGACGGCCTGCACGCCGCGGACAGCGACCTGCTGGTGCAGGCGCTCCGCGATCACCACGCTAGTGTGCGGCGACACGCGGTACGCATCGCGGAACCGCTGCTCAGTGACCACCCTGCGCTCCAGCAGGCCGTGCTCCAGCTGGTGAGCGATCCCGACCCGCAGGTGCGGATGCAGCTGGCGTACAGCCTGGGGGAGTGGCCGGTGCCGCGGGCCGCCGAGGGGCTGGCGGACATTGCCAGCGGGGACGCCGACGACGCGCTGCTGATGGCCGCCGTGATGAGTTCCGCGACCCCCTATCCCGACACGATGCTGGCCCGAATCCTGGACGGCGGGAGTCCGCGCGGAGCCCAGGTCACGCTGGTCGAAAACCTCCTGCGGCTGGTCCTGGAATCGCAGCAGGAGGCGGCGCTGTCGCGCGGCCTGCGGCGGATTGCCAGTGTCGTCGACGGCCAGTGCGAAACCTGGCAGTATCAGGTCATGGCCGGGCTGGTGGATGCGATTCAGTACAGCGGCGACTCGCTGAGCAACCTGTACGCGCGGAGTGCTCCTGACCTGCAGGGAGCGCTGGAGGCGACCGGCGAGCTGTTCGCGGCGGCGCGGCGCGACGCGGTGGATGCGACGCTGGATCCCGAGCGGCGGCTGCACGCGGTGCGCCTCGTCGGCCGGGGACTGGAACGCCAGGCGGACGACGTGTCCCGGCTGGCCGACCAGCTCGTGGCGGCCACCCCCGTGCAGATCCAGCAGGCGATTGTCGATGTGCTGGCGATCCTGCGCCCGGAGGACCTGCCGGACGTGCTGCTCCAGGAATGGGCCCAGCACGGTCCGGAGATCCGCCCCCGGATCCTGGACACACTGCTGCGCGAGCCGGCGTGGACCAGCGCGCTGCTCGATCGTATGGCCGCGGGGGAGGTAGCCGCGAGCGAAATCGGCGTCACCTGCCGCAGCCGGCTGATTCTGCACGGCTCGGCGGAGATCCGCCGCCGGGCCGCCAGACTGCTGGACACGCCGTCCGACGCCGAACGCCTGGAGGTGATCGAGCAATACCGGACGAAACTCACCTGGCCGGCCGACGCAGCGCGGGGACGGGCAGTGTTCCTCGCGCAGTGCGCACAGTGCCACCGGCTCGAAAATGAAGGGACTGACGTCGGGCCGGACCTGCTGGCCCTGACCGACCGGTCGCCGGAAGCCTTGCTGGTGTCGATCCTGGATCCCAACCGCATCGTCGAGCCGCGATACGTGGAGTACTCGGCAGTGACCACTAGTGGTCACGTGCTGTCCGGCATCATCGCCGCCGAGACAGGCAACGCCGTGACACTCATCGATGCACAGGCGGCCCGCCACACGTTGCTGCGGTCGGACCTGGATGAACTGGTCAGCACTGGGCGGTCCCTGATGCCAACCGGTACCGAGGCGCTGCTCGACCAGCCCCAGGAGCTGCTCGACCTGATCGCCTACCTGCGATCGCTGGAGCCCGATCCGTACGGCAGTGAGCAGGACTTGGGGGGGCGCGTCCCGTAGGCGTTTGCGGCAGTCGCGCGCGCCGCTCACGCCGCCCTGAGGTGCCGGGCAAACCAGTCGCGCGCTTTCTGCCACATGGCATCCGACAGGACGTGGCCGGTGTGGGGCTCGATGAAGCAGCTGAACTGTGCGGACGCGTTCTGTTCTGCGTAGGCGGCGGCGATACGCTCGATGCCGGCACGCACCTCCTGAATCGGGCTCCCCGCGTCCAGCTCGCCGAAGTTCAGGTGCAGCGGCCGCGGTGCGATCAGCGCCACGATGTCAGGCGTGTCGCCGAAGGCGAACAGGCCGGGGACGAAGTTGGGGAAACAGTGGATCAGGTGATGGCGGTGAATGGCCTGGTAAGTGGGCAGGCAGCAGTTGCCTACCAGGCACCGGAGCCGCGGTTCCCACGGCCCCACCAGCCAGGTGTGGGTGGCGCCCATGGAGTGGCCGTAACAGCCGATGCGCTGCGGCTGGACCTCGGGGCGTGAACACAGATAGTCGACCGCGCGCCGCATGTCGAGGATGTTCTTCCAGGCCATGCACTTGCCGGCGACCACGTATCGCAGAAACTCGTAGCGTTCGAAGTCACCTGCTTTGAGCTGTGGGGCTTGCCGCTCCTCGAAACAGAGCGCGTCGGGGCACAACACGACGTAGCCTTCGCGCGCCAGCGCGACGCCAGTGTGGTGCATCGGTTTGCCGGCCAGCCCTGCCGGCTCGCTCTTGCCCAGTTGCCACTGGCCATTGTGCTGGTGCCACACCGCGACCGCCGGTGCCGGATGGCTGGCGCTGACGCCGTCCGGGATGAGCACCAGCGCGGGGATCGGATCACCCGGCTCCGCCTCGTACGTGACCGACTCGAGCCGGTAGCCGTTCTGCTGCGTGGACTGCCGGAGCACGGGGCGCAGCGGCGGCGGATCCGGCCAGGGGCCGCCAAGGCAGGCCAGCAGCCGGGAGCGGAATTCCGTGGGGTTCATGGCACAGGTCCTCGACTCGCGTGGCAAACGGGTCTCCCAAGGGAGGGGCGCGGCCAGCTGCCTCCGGATTCTCGCGTGCACCCGGACACCCTGCAACGGGGGCCTGCGAAGTGTCGCACGTCCGGCCTATTCCAGGAATGGGAGCACAACGAGGTGTTTGGCCGAAGGCCATATTCACACATGGGAGACCATGCCGTAGGTGAGTTTGGCCTTC
>Ga0123328_1001935_pt1 | contig 19367 bp, 15 predicted proteins | sample BioC12SIPDNA_2_FD_89702 | JGI IMG/M metagenome (GOLD analysis project Ga0123328, IMG submission 89702) | Anaerobic biogas reactor microbial communites from Washington, USA - Biogas_R1_A C12 SIP DNA | ecosystem: Engineered > Bioreactor > Anaerobic > Unclassified | place: Washington, USA...
CTTCACGCGGATGCCCTTGAGGCCCGTGGAGCCCTCGAGGTCCGAGTCCACCACGAGCAGCGTGGCGACGCGGGCGGCCTCATCCATGCCGTCGAGGATGCCGTTGACGATGTTGCCGAACTCGGTGCGGTTGCTGGCGGTTTCGGCGGTGCAGCCGCGGTAGGACGCGGAGACGGTGACTTTCTTCACGGTGTCGAGGTAGGCGACGGCGTCCGCGTGGCCGCGGGCCTGGAGGTAGGCGGCGCCGAGCTCCTTCTTGATGACGTCGTGGCCGGCGTGGTTGCCCTCGAGCCCCTCGATGCCGGGGGCCATGGGGCGCTTGTTGATGAGGGCGACGGGGCCGTCGGCCTTCACGGCGGCGACCATGCGGGCGAAGAGGGCGTCAAAGTCCTCGCCGTCCCCCGTGTCCACGGGCAGGCCGTGGCCCGCGAGCGTGCGGCCGATGTCGTAGCCCGGCAGGTAGTTGGACGGGTGGCCGGAGATGGTGACGTCGTTGTCGTCCACGACGACCTTCACATTGACCCGGTGCGCCACGGCGAAGCGGGCGGCCTCGGCGTCGTCGCCCTCCATCTGCGAGCCGTCGGACCCGAAGAGGAAGACCACCTTGTCCGGGTTGGCCTTGGCAACGCCGTTGACGAAGGGCCACAGGTGGCCGAGGCGTCCGGAGGCGAACTTCACGCCCAGCTCGGGGTCGAGCTCGGGGTGGCCGTAGAGGCCCTCGCCCGCCGCGCGGTACTGGAGCAGCTTCTCCATGGGCATCTCGCCGTTGAAGGCGGACATGGCGTACTGGATGGCGACGCGGTGGCCGCCCTCGTCGAAGAAGACGGGGTAGATTTTGTCGGAGCCCTTCATGAAGGCGTCTGCGATGACCACCTCGGGGACGATGCTGTAGGCGCCGCCCGTGTGGCCGCCGAGGCCCTTGGCCCCCGCCACGGCGGTGAAGAAGATGATGGTGTCGCGGACGGTCTGGATGTTGGACAGCAGCTGGGCGCGCTGGTCCGCCGTGAGGGTGTCGGTGAAGGGGTTGAAGGCCACGGGCTTGAAGCCGGCGGTGTTCAGGGGGAAGCTCATCGCGTGCTCCTCTCTTTCGGGGTTTGGACGGGCGAAAACCCGCGCAAAACAGGGGGGCGCGCGGGCCGGAAAAGTATATCATGCGGCCGCGGCGTTCTGCTATCATGGGGGGAAAGCGCGCGCCGGGCGGTGTCCGGCCGCGCACGGGCGGACCAACCACTGCAAGGAGGATTTTCGTCATGGGCATCGGAAACGGCGGCATGAGCCGCAGGGACTTCGCGAAGGCCTCCGCTTTCGCGGGATTTTCCATTCTGGCCGCGGGCGCGGCGCGGGCGCAGGACAGCGCCGAGGCGCTGAAGGTCGGCCTGATCGGCTGCGGCGGGCGCGGCACGGGCGCGGCCAAGAACCTCATTGACGGCGTGGACAACGTCAAGATCACGGCGCTGGCCGACGCGTTCGAGGACAAGGTCCGGAACTGCCGCCACGAGCTGGAGAAGATCAAGGACCCGAAGCTGAGGGCCAAGGTCGCCGTGACGGACGAGCAGGTCTTCGTGGGCATGGACGCCTTTGACAAGCTGCTCAAGACCGACGTGCAGGTCGTCATCCTGGCCACGCCGCCCTACGCGCGCCCCGTCCACTTCGAGGCCGCCGTCAACGCGGGCAAGCACATCTTCACCGAGAAGCCCGTGGCCGTGGACGCCGTGGGCATCCGACGCTTCATCGAGGCCGCCCGCAAGGCGGAGGCGAACAAGCTGTCGGTGGTCGCGGGCACCCAGCGCCGCCACCAGACCCCGTATGTCGAGACGGTCAAGCGCATCCACGGCGGCGAGATCGGCGAGATCCTCTCCGGCCGCGCCTACTGGATCGGCACCCTGCCCTTCAGCCACGAGCGCAAGCCCGAATGGAGCGACCTGGAGTACCGCCTGCGCAACTGGTACAACCAGATCTGGACCTGCGGCGACAACATCCTCGAGCAGCACGTGCACAACCTCGACGTGATCAACTGGGCGCTCAACGCGCACCCGGAGAGGGTGGTGGCGTCCGGCGGCCGCGCCTGGAAGCCCTTCGAGGAGCGCTACGGCGACATCTGGGACAACTTCACCTGCGACTACGAGTACCCGGGCGGCGTCCACATCCTGAGCATGTCGCGCCACTGGGAAAACTCCAAGAACGCCGTGTTCGAGGAGGTGACGGGCACCAAGGGAAAGAGCAGCTGCTGCAACCTGGGCAAGGAGACGTCGGACCCCTACGTGCAGGAGCACATTGACCTCTACGCCAGCATCCGGGGCACGGGCCCCTACCTCAACGAGGGCGTCCAGGTGGCCGAGAGCTGCCTGACGGCCATCATGGGCCGCATGGCCGCCTACACGGGCGCGGAAGTCTCCTGGGACGACGCGCTCAAGAGCGACCTGAGCCTCGTGCCCGAGGAGCTGGACTTCGCCAAGGCCTATCCGCTCGGCCCGATCCCGGTGCCGGGGCAGGCCTGATCCACGACAGAAACCCCGGGGGGCGGTGCCTGGCCACCGCCCCCCGCCTTTTTGAATGAATAACCGGGCCGGGATTTTCGTTAGGTACACGGAGACTATCCGCAGCTGAAAGGAGCGCGCGATGACGACAACGATGAAGGTGATGAGCTGTTTGACCGTGGTGGCCCTGGCCCTGGCCGGTGTGACCGGGTGCCAGACCTACGGTGAGGCCGCCGGGCTCGGCGGCGCGCTCGGCGCGGGCGCCGGCGCCATCATCGGCCACCAGTCCGGCAACGCCGTGGCCGGCGCGCTCATCGGCGCGGCCGCGGGCGCCCTCACGGGCCTGATCATCCACGACATCAAGGCGCGCAAGGAAAAGAGCGCCCAGGAGACCCAGCAGGTCTACAACTACACGCCCGCGCAGGGCGAGCTGATGCGGTTCGAGCGCGCCGAGGTGCTGCCGCCCTCCGTGCGGCCCGGCGAGGAGATCGAGGGCACCATCCAGTACGCCCTCCTCGGCACGGGCCCCGGCGTCCAGGTCAGCGAGCAGCGCACCCTCATGCAGGGCGACCGTGTCGTCGCCGACATCTCCAGCCAGGCCTTCCAGCGCACCGACGGCACCTGGGTCAGCAGCCAGCCCTTCCGCATGCCGGCCAACACGCCCCCCGGCACCTACACCCTCGTGACCACCGCGCGCACTGCCCAGTCCGCCATCTCGGGCCGCGCCGACTTCACGGTGCTGTAAAACAAGCCTCCGGCAAGAACTCCCCGCGCCGCCGCGGCCCTCCGGCCCGGCGGCGCGGTTGTTTGCAGGGGGGCGCTGTTGGCCGGGGAACATCGGACCGATCGGACGGATCCGTCGGACAAGGGAACGGGGGCGGCGCGTTTTCCGCCCCCCTTTGGCGGCGCTCAGGGCGCGGCGCGGCCGGCGGCGGCCAAGGCCTCGGCGCGCTCCCCCGCAAGCAGGGTGCCGTTGCTGTACATGGCCGTGCGCCGTCCCGAGGCGGCGGCATAGGCAATCATCTCGCAAAGGCGCGGATGCATCAGCGGTTCCCCGACGCTGCCGAAGGTCACGGTCTCCACCGTGTCCGGCGCCTCGTCCATGGCCTTGCGGAAAAGATCCCATTCCATGAGACGGGGCCGTGTCCCCGCAAGCCCCTCCTCGAACGCGCCCCAGCAGTAGTTGCACTTGAGGTTGCAGCCGAAGACCGGCTCAACGCCCAGGGTCACCAGCGCGGCGGCCCGCGCGCGGCGCGGAGCCGTGTCCTGTGCGTTCAACACCGCCCAGACCCCGCAGGCGATTCTAACACAAACCCGCGCGGCGCGCTGGACCCGGCCCGCCTCCGGCCGCTAAAATGCCGCCTTTGGCCGCAAACCCGGCACGGGAACGCATGATGATTGGAAGACTGGAACTGTTCGGCATCGCCGTGGGGCTTTCCATGGACGCCCTGGCGGTGGCCGTGGCCACGAGCGTCCTCCTGCGCCGGGTGGACGGGCACCAGATGTTCCGGCTGTCCTTCCATTTCGGCCTGTTCCAGGCCCTGATGCCCGTCATCGGCTGGACCCTGGGGTCCCTCGCCGCCGATTACATCCGCGACTATGACCACTGGATCGCCTTCTTCCTCCTCGCCTATGTCGGCGGCCGCGCCCTCCGCGAGGCGCTTTCCAGCAAGGACGGGGAGGACGGCGAAACGCGGCCCCGCACCGACCCCACGCGCGGGTGGAGCCTCGTGGTGCTGTCCGTGGCCACGAGCATAGACGCCCTGGCCGTGGGGATCACCTTCGCCATGCTCGGCGTCGCCGTGTGGTACCCGGCCCTGGTCATCGGCCTGGTCGCGGGCGCCCTCACGCTGGCCGGCATGCACTTCGGTGCGCGGCTCGGCGGCCGCTTCGGCAAGGGCATGGAGGTCTTCGGCGGCCTCGTGCTGCTCGGGATCGGCTTCAAGATCCTCCTCGAGCACCTCCTCTCCTGACGGCGGCCGCGCCTTCCGGTCAGGGCTCAGGAACGCCCAGGAAGCCGTCGCTCCAGAAGACGGGCTTGTGGCCGTTTTCCGTGACCCATTGCAGCGCCGTGCGGACCTTGTCCTTGATCGTCGGCTGGTAGAGGTCCAGCTCCTCGCGGAAGTACTGCTCGTGGATGAGCAGCTCCACCAGCTCCGAGGTGTGCGGCGACGCCGCGCGCTGTTCCAGCAGCGGCACGATCTCCCCCACCGGAGGGCTGTTCACCACCAGCGCGCAGGGGAGGAAGGTGACGCCGGTGGCGTGGTCGTGCCACGCGGGCCGCGTGTCAACCCGGGCGCACTGCTCCGGCGGGAGATAGTACCCCGTCGTGCAGGTGCCATTGTTCACGTGGAAGATGCCGATGAGGTTCTCGATGCCCCGGTCGCGCAAGGCGCGCACGCCCGCCGCCGGGCACTCCGCCCAGTGGACCGTCGTCGTGCAGCCCGGCGTGTCCTGCCCCGTGAAGCGGCGGATGTGCCCCGTCACCAGGTCGTAGTCGTGGGCGACCTGCGCGTGGCCCGCGTTGCGGTAGGGGCGGTCCGGCTTGTCCTGCAGCGCGTGGAAGGTCAGGCGGAGCCAGTCCGCGTTCGCGCGCCACTCGTCCCGCCAGGTGTCCGGCATCTGCGACAGGTCAAAGCCGTCGGTCTGGTAGTAGATGTTCAGGTGGATCTTCGCGCCGTAGGTCTGGTGCATCTCCCGCCAGAACGCCAGGTACCAGTGGTCAAAGAGCGAGGGGTACGCCTTCGGGTTCATGCCCAGGTCCTTGAGAAACTGGATGTTGTCGTCCACCGAGAAGCGGTAGCGCTTGAAACTCCCCCGGTTCCACAGGATGCGCGCCTCCGCCCGCGCCCCGTCCGACTCCGCCACAATCCGCGCGCGCCGCCCCGTCACCGGCACCGTGCACGAGAACGCCTCCCCGTCCCGCGCCGCCGCCACGCCGTTCACCCGCACGGCCGCCCCCGCCGGGGCCGTCCCCTGCACCGCCAGCGCCAGCCCCTCCGCCGTCTCCCCCCCGTCCAGCCGCGTCACCACGTCCCCGTCCCGGGGGAAGGTGAGTTCGAGGGCGGAGGCGGTGGACAGGAGGAACATGCCGAAGACGAGAAGAGGAAGCCGGTGGAAGACCGTGGGCGGAGCGCTTGGCTTCGGGCGGGTGGTGTTCATTTCAGGTTCTCCGGGGGCGTGGGCTTTCTAAGAAGACGCGCGGGCGCGGACCCGCACGGACAGAATGGACGGAATGGACCCCATGGACGTTATGAACGGGAACAGCATCCCGCACAGGTTCCTATTCGCCCTTGCGGTAGTCCGCTTCGCCCGCACTGTCCATGTCGTCCATACTGTCCATGTCGTCCATACTGTCCATGTCGTCCATCCCGCCTACCGCACCACGACCTTCGCGCCGGTGCGGGCGCTTTCGTAGCAGGCGGCGAGGACCTTCTGGCTCCAGAGGCCGTCCTCGCCGGGGACGGGCGGCGGGGTGTCCTCCAGCACGGCGCGGGAGAAGGCCTCGACCTCGGCGCGGTACATGTTGACGGGGGGCGGGGCGATGGGAATGCCGCCCTCGGCGGTGCGCTCCTGGGCGGCGGCGTAGTCGCCGGGGGCGGCCTCGAGAAGGGCCTCCATGCGCCCGGCCTCGCCCTGGCCGATGGTGCCCTCGGCCAGGATGCTCCCGAGGGAGCCGTAGAGCTCCAGGCGGTTGCGCGAGGCGGCGTCGGGCACGTTGAACAGGCAGTCCACGGCGCCCTTCGCGCCGCAGGCGAAGTCGAGGAGGACCACGGCGGTGTCCTCGGAGGCGTAGGCCTGGACGAGGCTGCCGGTCTCGCAGCGGACGGCGGAGACGGGGCCGAAGAACATCTCCAGCAGGTCTATGCAGTGGCCGCCAAGGTCCATGAGGCTGCCGCCGCCGCCGAGGGCGGGGTCCTGCCGCCACGCGCCCGCGATGGGCGGGTACCAGCAGGAGAGCTGGGCGCGCGCGAAGACGGGCACGCCGAGGCGGGCGGACTGCACGAGGGCCAGCGCGGCCTGGTGCTGCGCGTGGAAGCGCATCATGAGGCCGGCCCCGAGTTTCACGCCGGCCTTTGCGCAGGCGGCGACCATTTCCTTCCCCTCGGCGACGGTCATGCCGAGGGGCTTCTCGCAGAAGACGTGCTTGCCCGCGGCCGCCGCGCGCAGGACCTGGCCGTGGTGGAGCCACGCCGGGGTGGCGATGTAGACGATGTCCGCGTCCGACGCCAGCAGCTCGTCCTCGCCGGCGCAGGCGCGCGCGCCGAACTCGGCGGCGACCGCCCCGTTCGCCGCGGCGTCCACGTCGAAGACGGCGGCCAGCTCCGCGTTGTCCGCCTTCACAATGCCCTCGGGGATGGTTCGGCGGCGGGCGATGCCCGCGGACCCCAGAACCGCCCATCGTGCTTTCATTTCCTGTCCTCCTTTGTCATCCTGCTGTCCGTCACCCCCGCGAACGCGGGGGTCCATGTCTTTGGCGCGCGGCGATGACCGCTGACCCAAGATGGATTCCCGCCTGCGCGGGAATGACGGTCTGTGTGGCGGGAATGGCGGTTTGTGTGGCAGTCACGACGATTCTTCATTGTTTCGCGAACGCGGCGATGACCTTCTTGATGGCGGCGGCGATGCCGCGCATGTGCTCCTCCTCGTAGGTGGGGAACACGAAGGTGATGAAGGTGCGGGTCTGGTGCCAGACGGCGTTGGGCACCTCCACGCGCGTGTAGTCCACCGACGCCGGGTCGGCGTACTCCTTCGACGTGAAGGGGAACCCGGAGTTCCCGTAGGCGCAGTGCTTCTGGAAGGCGGCCTCGGTGTGGCACTGGGGCCAGAAGACGTTCCAGCAGGGCGCGCCCTCGGCGCCGAGCGCCGCGAGGAACCCGGCCATGTCGCAGGTCATGCGGTCCATGTCGAGGGTGACGGGAAAGACGAACCAGCCGTTGCGCCGCTCCGGCGTCTCGACGGGCAGGTGGAGGATCTGCGGCACGTCCGCCAGCGCCTCCAGCAGGATGCCCGCGTTGCGGCGGCGGCGCGGCATGTTCCACGCGTCCATGCGGTCCAGCTCGGCGAGGCCGATGGCCGACTGCATCTCCGTCATGCGGTAGTTGAACCCCGCCATGGTGTGGATGTACGGGAGCTTCTGCTCCATCTCCAGCAGGCGCAGGCGCTCGCGCACGTCGTAGCCGTGGTCGCGGAAGCTGCGGCAGCGCCAGGCGGCCTCCTCGTTGTCCGTCGTGACCATGCCGCCCTCGCCGCCCGTGGTGAAGGTCTTGTTCTGGCAGAAGCTGCACGCCGCGATGTCGCCGAGGGTGCCCGTCTTCCGCCCCTTGTACTCCCCGCCGAAGGCCTGCGCGTTGTCCTCCACCACGAACAGGTTGTGCGCGCGGGCGAAGGCGCGGATCGGGTCCATGTCCGCCACGTTGCCGTAGAGGTGGACCACGATGACGGCCTTCGTGCGCCGGTTCACCAGCTTCGCCGCGCTCTCCACGCTGATGCAGTGGTCGTCGCGGTTCACGTCGGCGAAGCGCGGCACCGCGCCCGCCTGCACCACGGCGAACGACGTGGCGATGAAGGTGTAGCTGGGGACGATCACCTCGTCGCCCGGGCCGATGCCCAGCCCCGCCAGCGCCGTGTGGAGCGCGCTCGTGCCGTTGCTCGTGCTCACGGCGAACAGCGAGCCCTGCCACGCCGCGAAGCGCCGCTCAAACTCCATGCCCCGCTCGCCGGTCCAGTAGTTCACCTTCCCGCTGCGCAGCGTCGCCACCACATCCTCAATGGCCGCCTCGTTCAGGCAGGGCCAGGGCGGCAGCGGCCCCGGCACCGACTTGGGGCCCCCGTTCAGGGCAAGCGTCTCGTTCATCGCGCGACTCCTTTTGTCGTTGAAGGCGGCGGCGCCCCCCCGGCGGGGGCACCCTCCCCAGTGTAGCCGTTTCCGGTTCCCGCGCGCCATGTGGGGGGATGGGAGGTATGGGAAGCAGGGGAAGTATGGGAGGGGGGGGGAACAGACAGGTTTCTCCGGGGTGCCGGGTGCATGCCCCCTCAAGACCGTCCTTTGCCAACCTCCCATACTTCCCCTGCTTCCCATAACTCCCATGCATTCCCGCCCCCGCGACCGTTCTGCTAGAATCGCCGGGGGCACGGCGCCCCGCCAAGGAGGTCCCCCATGCGCTCATCCAGCCGCAGAGGTTTCCTGAAACAGGCCGGGGCGGCGTCCGCGCTGCTGCTGTCCGCGGGCGGCGGGGTGCGGGCCGCGGAGCCGGGGCCGAAGCGCCCGCCGAATGTCGTGTTCATCCTCACGGACGACCAGGGCTACGGCGACCTGGGCTGCACGGGCAATCCGGTCCTGAAAACACCGCGCATGGACTCCCTGCGCCGGGACGGCGCGTGGATCCGCCGCTTCTACGCAAGCCCCGTGTGCGCGCCGACGCGGGCCTGTCTCATGACGGGGCGCTACAACCACCGCACGCGGGCCATTGACACCTACCTCGGCCGCGCCATGATGGACCCGGCGGAGGTCACGCTGGCGGAGATGCTGCGCGCGCGGGGCTACCGCACGGGCCTCTTCGGCAAGTGGCACCTCGGCGACAATTACCCCATGCGTCCGGTGGACAAGGGCTTTGACGAGTCGCTGTGCCACAAGGGCGGCGGCATCTGCCAGCCGTCGGAGCCGGACAACACGTCGTATTTCGACACGGTCCTCTCGCACAACGGGAAGGACGCCCGCACGAAGGGCTACTGCACCGACGTCTTCGCCGACGCCGCCGTGGCCTTCATCGAGGCGAACGCGGACCGCCCCTTCTTCGCCTACCTCGCCACGAACGCCCCCCACAACCCGCTGGACGTGGCGGAGGCGTACTGGAAGCCCTTCGCGGAGAAGGGGCTGGACGAGAAGACCGCCCGCATCTACGGCATGATCGCCAACCTCGACGAGAATGTGGGGAAGGTGCTCGACGCGCTGGACCGGCTTGGCCTCGCGGAGGACACGATCGTCTGCTTCATGACCGACAACGGCCCCGCCCTCAACGACGGCGCGCGGTATAACGCGGGCCTGCGCGACGGCAAGGGCTCGGTCTACGAGGGCGGCATCCGTGTGCCCTTCTTCGCGCGGTGGACCGGACACATCGCGCCGGGCGCCGAGATCGCCGCGATGGGCGCGCACATTGACGTCCTGCCCACGCTCCTCGACGCCTGCGGCTTCACCCCGCCGGAGGAGCCCCGCCTCGACGGCGTCAACCTCTGGCCGCACCTCGCCGGAACCGCGGACGGCGCGCCCGACCGCACGCTCTTCCTTCAGTGGCACCGGGGCGACGCGCCCGAACCCTTCCGCAACGCCGCCGTCGTTACGCGCCGCTTCAAGCTGGTCAACGGCGCCGAACTCTACGACCTGGAGGCCGACCCCGGCGAGACCACCGATGTCGCCGCGGACCACCCGGACACCGTCCGGCGCCTGCGCGCGGACTACGAGGCGTGGTTCGCCGACGTCGGCGCGACGCGCGGCTACGACCCGCCCCGCATCGTCCTCGGCGCGCCGCAGGAAAACCCCTCCGTCCTCACCCGCCAGGACTGGCGCGGCGCGAAGGGCTGGGGCGACGCCGACAACGGCGGGTGGGAGGTCCGCATTGCGCAGGGCGGCGACTACCGCGCCACCGTGGAGTTCCCCGCCGCCGACACGGACCGCCGCATCCTCTTCACCGTGGTTGGTGCGGGCGCCGAGGGCACCCTCCCGGCGGGCGAAACCCGCCTCACCCTCCCCGGCCTGGTCCTCCCCGCCGCCGACGGCCGCCTCGAAGCCTTCCACGAGGCCGGCGGCGCGCGCCGCGGCGCATTGCGCGTGTGGGTGGAGCGCGTTGGGTAATCCCGGACACCGGCAGCCAGCGTAGACGCGCCTTCCAGGCGCGTTCCTGGGCCGTGGTGTGCGCCCAAAGAAAGCGGCTGGAAGCCGCTTGTGGTGAAAACCTCCGAAACACCTTACCACCGGAGCACTCCGAACACAAAGAAGCCCAAGAAGCAGGCGGGGCATTCCCGGCGCCGCCGCCACACCGCCGATTTTCCGTAAGGCCAGGGGGAAGCCTGGCGCTCCCAGCAAGTGGAGAGAAAGTGCTAGCGCCAAGATGGGTCAACCACGCTGCAAAACCTTGGGCATTCGGCAAGCGGGCCCGTGAGGTGCGCCATTCGATAACACAGCGCCAAGTACCCTTCCAAATAGTATAGAGCCAGCCTTCCGGAGAGAATGCTGATGACCATGGCGGTGCCGCTCATCAAAAGGGTTGGGTCCGTGGGCAGGTCGGCCATTCGAATGCGAGAGAGGGAATCGGGGGGGCGGTTCATCACATGGAACCACTCAACCTCCAGCGTTTCCGGACAAACCCGCGCAATGTCATCAATTCCAATGCCTGACTTGCAGTGCAAGGTTGTGTTAGGATCGAGGTGTCCCCACATTCTGTCGGACAGTTCATAATGGAACTTCTCCAGATTTCCCCTGTCCAGCATTTCGAGGTAGCGCGGCTGCCGTCTCTTCTCAATGAAGGAGAGCACAAACTGCTTTTCGCAATCAGTGTCCTCGGGCCTAAGATGTTCCATGGCTATCGCCGTTTCCTCTATAAGACGCCTCCAAATGGGGGGCGAGGGCATTGAGTCTGGACGGAGACCTCCGGAAAGAGTCGGTCCGCATTTCTCACGAGACGCGCATTGCCAAGAAGAAGGTTCCAAGTCACCGTCTCGTGGAAAGTCTAGCAGAGCCTCCTCAAGGCGTCAACGCCGCTTCTGGGAAACCACATAGCCGACCTGCAGTTACGGTCCTCTTGCTGGTTTTCCGGAAGGCCAGGGGGAAGCCTGGCGATCCCAGGGGGCGGGAACGCAGGGTGTTGTCTGGGACCTGCGGCGGGGGCGGGGTGGTACAATCGGGGGGCCGCGCGGAAGGGTTTTCTCCCCGGACGGTGTTCTGAGAAGGCAACGGAACCGCCGATGATCGTGATCGTTGACTACAAGATGGGCAATCTGGACTCCGTGGTGCGGGCGCTCACGCGGGTGGGCGCGCCGGTGTGCGTGTCGGCGGACCCGGCGGCGGTGGGGGCGGCGTCGGGGCTGGTGCTGCCGGGGGTGGGGGCCTTCGCGCAGGCGATGCGCAACCTGGCGGACGACGGGCTGCTCCCGGTGCTGCACCGCAAGGTGCTGGAGGAGAAGACGCCGGTGCTGGGCATCTGCCTGGGGTTCCAGCTCATGTCGGACCACGGGGAGGAGGGGGACGCGGACGGCCTGGGCTGGATCGGCGGGGTGACGCGGAGGTTCCGGTTCCCGGAGGGGGCGGCGCCGAAGATCCCGCACATGGGGTGGAACGACCTGGCACCGCGGCAGGCGGACAACCCGCTCTTTGAGGGGCTGGACCCGGCGGCGTGCTTCTATTTCGCCCATTCGTACCATGTGACGGACCCGCGGCCCGAATGCGTGGCGACGGTCACGGAGTACGGCGAGACCTTCGTGTCCAGCGCGCGGCTGGGCAACATCTTCGGCACGCAGTTCCACCCGGAGAAGAGCTACCTGAACGGCCTGCGCCTGCTGCGCAATTTCGCGGGGCTCGCCGCCCATGCATAAGGTGCGCGTGATCCCGGTGCTGCTGCTGCGCGAGCGCGGGCTCGAGAAGGGGGTCCGCTTCACGGACTTCAAGTATGTGGGGTGCCCGGTGAACGCCGCGCGGGTGTTCAACCGGCACAACGTGGACGAGCTGGTGCTGCTGGACACGCGGGCGACGGTGGAGGGGCGCGGCCCGGTGAACGACATCGTGAGGGAGATCGCGCGGGAGTCCTTCATGCCCTTCACCGTGGGCGGCGGTGTGCGCTCGGTGGAGATGATGCGCGACCTGCTGGTCTGCGGGGCCGACCGCGTGGCGCTGAACACGGCGGCGGTGGAGCGCCCCGAGCTGGTGGCGGCGGGGGCCGACCGCTTCGGGCGGCAGTGCATGGTGGTGTCCCTCGACGCGCGCCGGACCCCCGGCGGCGGCTGGGAGGCGGTCACCCACGCGGGCACGCGGCCCACGGGCCGCGACCCCGTGTCCCTGGCCCGCGAGATGGAGGAGGCGGGCGCGGGGGAGATTCTCATCACCTCGATAGACCGCGACGGCACGATGGAGGGCTACGACCTCCCGCTGGTGCGGGCCGTGTCGGAGGCCGTGTCCATCCCGGTGATCGCGGGCGGCGGCGCGGGGTCCGTGGCGCACCTCGCGGAGGCGGTCTACGACGGCGGGGCCTCGGCGGTGGCGGCGGGCGCGTTTTTCCTGTTTTTCGGGAAACGCCGCACCGTGCTGATCACCTACCCGACGGACCGCGACCTGGCGAAGCACTTCCGGCCGGAGCACATCCGGCCGAAGGACACGCCCGAGGTGGTGCCCCTGGACGCGGCCCGGCGGTGACGCCGGCGCGGCGGCGGGTGCCGTTCCGTAGCGCCGGCGTCCCGCCGGCCTTGTCTTCCCCCGGCCCGGCGGTGAAATCGGGCCGCCGGGAAGGGTACAATTCACCTTCCCGCGCCTTCGGCGCGCCACCGGCATTGGACACCCCATGACCCACCCGGAACAGAGCCCCGCGGCCCCGCGAATGTGCGCGCGCTGCGTGATGGACGAGACGGTGCCCGGCATCCGTTTCGGCGCGGACGGCGTGTGCAACTACTGCGCCATGCAGGACAGCCTGGACCGGGAGTTTCCCTGCGGCCCCGAGGGGGAGCGCATCCTGCGGGAGATGGCGGAGAAGATGCGCCGCGCGGGGCGCGGGCGGAAGTACGACTGCGTCGTCGGCGTAAGCGGCGGGCGCGACACCTCCTACTGCCTCTACTACGTCAAGGAAATCATGGGCCTGCGGCCGCTGGCGGTGCATTTCGACAACGGCTGGGACGCCGACACGGCGAAGACGAACCTGGCCCGGCTGTGCGACGCCCTGGACGTGGAGCTGCACACGGTCATCATGGACTGGCCCGCGTCGCGCGAGCTGACGAACTGCACCATCCGGGCCTGCGTGCCGTACATAGACCTGACGGACGACATCGGCATCGCGGGCGCGCTCTTCCGCACGGCGGCGGCGGAGGGCGTGAAGTACATCCTCATGAGCCACTCCTTCCGCGAGGAGGGCGTCACCCCGCTGCTCTGGAACTACATTGACGGGCGCTACACCCGCGCGCTCATCCGCCGCTTCGCCCGCGAGCCCCTGCCCCACTTCAAGAACGTGGACATCCACCACATGCTCTACTGGCTCTTCGCAAAGGGCATCCGCGTGGTGAACGTCACCAACTACTACGACGACACGGGCGACAAGGTGGAGCGCCTGCTGGAGGAGAAGTTCGGCTGGGTGGACACGGGCCAGCACCACATGGACAACGAGCTGTTCGCCCTGGTCTACCACTACTCCCGCCACAAGTTCGGGTTCGACTGGCGCGTGGTGGAGCTGTCGGCGAAGGTGCGCACCGGCGTCCTCACGCGCGGAGAAGCGCTGGAGGCGCTCCGGACGCCGCCCTACTTCGAGAACGACGAGATGGTGGACTACTGCCTGAAGAAGCAGGGCATGCCCCGGGAGGAGTACGACGCCCTGCTCAAGGCGCCGAACAAGTACTTCACCGACTACCCGTCATGGTACCCCCTGCTGCGCCTGTTCCGCTGGCCGGTGAAGCTCATGTGCCGCAGGCACATGCTCCCCGCCCACGTGTACGAAAAGTTTTTCGAGGCCGTATAAGGAAGGAACCGCCCCCTTGACCGACGCTTGGATCACCCTGGCCGTTTTTGTCCTGTGCTACGTCCTGTTCGTGGCGCTGCCCGCGCGGCGCGCGCTGGTCGCGTGCGCCGGGGGCGCCGTCCTCATCCTCGCGGGCGCCCTCGACTGGCACGACGCGCTCCTCGTGAAGATCAACTGGAACGTCATGGGCCTTTTCTTCGGCACCCTGATCCTTGCCGAGCTGTTCACCCTCTCCCGCGTGCCCGCCGTGATTGCCGAGTGGCTGGTGGACCGCGCGCCCAGCGCCCGCGTCGCCATGCTGTTCCTCTGCGCCCTGTCCGGGTTCATCTCCATGTTCGTCGAGAACGTGGCGGTGGTGCTGCTGGTGGCCCCGGTCGCCCTGAGCCTCTCGACGAAGCTCAAGATCAACCCCGTGCCCCTGCTGGTGGGCATCGCGGTCAGCAGCAACCTCCAGGGCACCGCCACCATGATCGGCGACCCGCCCAGCATGATCCTCGCGGGCTACATGCGCATGGGGTTCTGGGACTTCTTCGTCTACCACGGCCGCCCCGGCATCTTCTTCTCCGTCCAGATCGGCGCGCTCGCCTCGCTGGCCGTGCTGGGGTTCCTCTTCCGCCGCAGCGCCCAGCGGATCGCCGTTGTCCCGCAGGAGGCCGCCCGGTCCTGGGTGCCCGCCGTGCTGCTCTGCCTGCTGGTCGTCGGCCTCTCCTTCTCGACGGCCTTCGACCCCGAGTTCAAGTGGTTCGCCGGCGTGCTCACCATGACCCTGGGCGGCGCGGCCTTCGCGTGGTTCCGCCTCGTCGCGCGGTGGGGCAGCGCGCGCGCCTTCCTGCGCGGGCTGGACTGGGACACGACCTTCTTCCTTATGGGCGTGTTCGTGGTGGTGGGGGCCCTCAGCGAGTCGGGCTGGCTGGACACCCTCGCCTCGGGCATCGCGGGCTCCGTCGGCGGCAGCCAGTTCCTCGCCTTCGCGGCGATTGTCCTGCTGTCCGTTGTTGTGTCGGGAATTGTGGACAACGTGCCCTTCCTGCTCGTCATGATCCCCGTGGTCGAGAAGGTGGCGACCCTCATGGGCGCGCCCGTGCCCCTGCTCATGTTCGGCCTGCTCATCGGGGCCTGTCTCGGCGGCAACCTGACCCCCATCGGCGCCTCGGCCAACGTGGTGACCCTCGGCATCCTCAAGAAACAGGGGCACACCGTGACGTTCCGCGAGTTTATGGCCGTCGGCGTGCCCTTCACCGCCGCCGCCGTGCTGTCGGCCGGGGTCTTCACTTGGTTCGTCTGGGCGGAGTAGGCGGGGAAACGCCGGCCGGCAGGCCGGGGCGCAAAACCCGCTGGACAAACGCCGGGGGCTGTGCTATCTTGGTGCGGGCGCTTTTCACCAACCCGCGCCAGCGAGGAGCCTGCCATGAACCCCCACACGTCCCTGCCGGTCGGATGCGCCTGCTGCCCCATGAGCCGCCGGAGCTTCCTGAAGACGGGCTGCGCCTGCGCGGGCGCGGCCGGCGCCGCCCTGTTCGCGGGCAAAACCTTCGCCGCCGGGAGCACCGGAAAACTGCGCCTCAAGGTCGTCTACTCCCTCCACGCCCCCGTGCAGCCCGGACCCGACTGGCCCAACGTCGGCTTCGACTTCCGCCCCGTCATGGAGAAGTTCACCAACGCCCTCTCGCAGGCCTTCCCGGACATGGCGTTCGCCACCGCCATGGCCGCCAACGAGGACGAGGCCAAGGCCATCCTGGAGGCTGACAAGAAGGCCGGGAAGGACGGCCCCGACGGCTACATCGTCTACCAGCTCAACTGCTGGAACCGCATCGTCCAGACCCTGGCCGCGTCGGACAAGCCCGTGCTCTACGCCGACTTCCAGTACGGCGGCAGCGGCGGCTTCCTCGTCTACACCGCCGCCTTCCTCCGCGAGAACCGGCCCAACGTCGGCTTTGTCGCCTCCTCGAAGATCGAGGACCACCTCGCCGCCGTCCGCTGCTTCCCCGGGGCGCTCTCCGGCAAGGGCGGCACCTTCGCCGAGGCCACGGCCCGCGTCCGCCGCGAAAACACCGCCAAGCCCGCCGCCGGCGCGGTCCAGCCCGACGACGTGAAGGCCGTCTCCGCCGCCGAATGCGTCGAGAAGATGAAGGCCTCGCGCATCCTCGCCTTCCTCGACCAGAACACCAAGCCCGAGGCCCCCTACGGGATCGTGCCCGTGGTCTACCTGCCCTTCGCCGAGCTGAACGACGCCTGGGAGAAGGCCGACAAGGACGCCACGGCCGCCGTCGCCGAGCGGTGGGTGAAGAACGCCGCCGTGGTCGGGGGCGCGGCCCCCGAGTCCATCCAGGCCGCCGCCGCCATGTACGTCGGCATGAAGGAGCTGCTCAAGCGTCACGACGCCAACGCCGTCACCATCAACTGCCTGGGCGGGTTCTACGGGGGACACATCCACGCCTACCCCTGCCTCGGCTTCCACGAGCTGTGCAACGAGGGCATCGTCGGCGCCTGCGAGTGCGACGTCCGCTCCACCTCCACCATGGTCGCCCTCAGCGCCCTCACCAACGGCCGCACCGGCTTCATCAGCGACCCCGTCGTGGACACGTCCAAGAACGCGATCATCTACGCCCACTGCGTCGCGCCCAACCGCGCCTTCGGCCCCGGCGGCCCGGCCAACCCCTACCAGATCCTCACCCACTCCGAGGACCGGCAGGGCGCGTCCGTCCGCTCCGTTTTGCCCACGGGCTACATGACCACCACCATCGAGCTCGGCCCCGACCGCAAGGAGCTCCTCTTCCACCAGGGCGTCGCCGTGGACAACGACCCCGACGACCGCGCCTGCCGCACCAAGCTTGTCGTCGAGCCCAAAGGCGACATCGAGAAGCTCTTCACCATGTGGGACACCTACGGCTGGCACCGCGTCACCGCCTACGGCGACCTCCGCGAGCCCGTCTTCGCCCTCGCCGACGCCCTCGGCTACAAGGTCTGCGAGGAGGCCTGAGCCCCGCAGTAATCCCGCGCCCCGCCCGGCCCCTGCGGGCGGGGGCGTTTCCCGTGAACCGCGCCGAGAGGCCCGTTGCAGGAGCGTTCGATGTCTTCCCCCCTGGTTTCCCCCCGCGTCTGGAGCGTTCTGGCCGCGCTGTGCAGCGCCGTGTCGCTGGGCTGCGCCGCCCTGATGGCCCTGAACCCGTTCGTGCCGGCGCCGGTGGGCTTCGTCCGGCTGGTGCTCGGCGCGTCCACGGGCTTTGTGCTCGCCGCCGCCGCGGCGGGCGCGCCCAAGACCTGGCGCGGCCGGGGGCTTCTCCTCGGGCTGGCCGGGTGCTGGGGCGGCGATGTGATCGGCTCCCGCCACTTCGTCGCCGGGGCGCTGAGTTTCCTGCTGGCGCATGTCGCGTTCACCGCCGTGTTCGCCGCCCCGGGGATCCGGCCCCGCCGCGCCCTGGCGGGGACGGCGGCCGCCGTGGTGCCCGCGGCCCTGCTGCTGCGGGCCTTCCTGCCCGGCGTGCCCCCCGGCGAGACGGTGCTCGTCGTTGCCTACGTCGCCGTCATCTCCCTCATGGTCGTGAGCGCCTTCGCGTCCCGCGACGCCGCCCCCGTGTTCCTCGTCGCGGCCGTCCTCTTCTACGTCTCCGACATCTTCGTCGCCCGCTGGCGCTACGGCGACGGCGCCGCGATCAACGGCACCCTCTGCTACCCCCTGTACTACCTCTCCTGCAACCTCTTCGCCCTCGGCGCCCTCACCCTGCGCCCGAAGAGCAAGACGGGGTAATGGGGGGGGCGCGGTTTCGTCCGGAATGGGAATTATGGGAAGCAGGGGAATCATGGGAGACTGGGGCATGGCGGCGCCCCTGGCGGTTTGGGGCTGCAAGTGAAGCAAGCTGGGAGGCCGCCCGCAAAGTGGACGCGGCATCTTGCCGCGTTCTTGGGGCTCCGCGTTGACCCGAAGAACGCGGCAAGATGCCGCGTCTACCTTCTCGGCCATCCCGCATGGAGTTGCCGGGCGGGCGTCGGGCAGGTAGGATGGTCTCCAAACAAGGAGCTTTAATCCCGTGACCTCTTCACCCCTGTGGACGAGAAACGCCGCCCGGCTTGGGGCGTTCCTGCTTTGTGTCGCCGCCGGGGCGGACACCGCCTTTCCGGATCATGCCGCGCTGGCCGGGGGCCCGCTGCGGGTGCGCCCGCTGCCGGGGCAGGACGGGGTGGTCTTCAGCATGTACGGGACGCCCGGCGACCTGGAGACGCTAAAGGAACTGGTTGCCGTCATGAGGGAGCAGGGGCTGGGGAACGGGTTTGATCCGGGGCCGTCGCCGGTGCCCGGGGCGAAGCCGCTCTTTGACTTTCTGGCGACGGTCGGGTGGCCCGTGGTCTGCTATCCCGCCGGGGACATGCAGGTGGTCGGCGGGCGCGGCACCACCGGCCCGGAGAACGAGGCGGCCCTGGCCGCCATGGACGCGGCCGGGGTGTTCACGGCGGTGCAGCTCGGCGAGTGGGGCTACTACTTCCACAACCTGTCGTGCAACGAGCCGTGGTGGCGCGGCAATTTCGGCGCGGACTACGACAAGTACAGGCACCGGATGCGCCCGCCGGGGCTGGCGGGCTATGAGCGCCGCCCCGAATCCCGAAGGGAGTGCTATGACACGCTGCGCGCCTATTTCATGAACCGCAGCCGCGACCTGCTGGGCCGCGTCATGAGCGTGACCGGCCACTCGCACTACGAGGCCTACGCCGCCGAGTGGGGCGCGCGCTGCGTCGGCCTGGAGCTGGGCGAGAACATCGCGTTCACCCAGTCCAAGATCGCCTTCGCGCGCGGCGCAGCGCGGCAGTGGGACCTGCCGTTTTCCGTCCAGGTGAGCCCGTGGTTCTCCGGCGCGTGCACCACCAGCGGCCCCCTGCGCCGCGAGCCGGGCGGCGCGCGCGGGCTCGACGCCGGGCACTCGCTCAGCCTCTACGAGCGCCTGTGGCTCCACGCGTGGTTTGCCGGGGCGGCCCTGGTCACCCCCGAGAACAGCATCGCCGTCTTCTTCGAGAAACCCGAGGCCCCCTGGACGCTCACGGAGCACGGGCGCAAAGCGGCGGAGGTCTTCCGGTTCATGCGGGACCACAACCGCGGCGTGCCGTACACCCCCGTCGCCGTCGTGCTCGACCACCTCGCCGGGTACAACGGGTACATGGAGAAGCCCTGGGTCATTCTGGAGCCCACGCC
>Ga0123328_1001938_pt1 | contig 19354 bp, 15 predicted proteins | sample BioC12SIPDNA_2_FD_89702 | JGI IMG/M metagenome (GOLD analysis project Ga0123328, IMG submission 89702) | Anaerobic biogas reactor microbial communites from Washington, USA - Biogas_R1_A C12 SIP DNA | ecosystem: Engineered > Bioreactor > Anaerobic > Unclassified | place: Washington, USA...
CCCGCCGACGACATCCAGCAGACGGCCCTCGACGGGATCCCAGAACATGCCGTTGATCGTGAAGTCGCGACGCCGCGCGTCCTCCTCGATCCCGCAGAACGCAACGGCGTCCGGACGGCGTCCGTCCGAATAGCCCGACTCGGTGCGGAAGGCCGCCACCTCGTAGGTGTGGCCGTCGAGCACCACCAGGGTCACGCCGAACCGGCGGCCGACGGGGCGGGTGTCCGCAAAGAGCGCCTCCACGTCCCCGGGCCGCGCGTCGGTGGCCACGTCGTAGTCGCCGGGCGTTGCGCCGCACAGCAGATCGCGCACGCAGCCCCCGGCCAGCACGGCGTCGTGCCCGGCCTCCTGCAGGCGGCGCACAACGCGCACGGCGCCCCGGTAGTTCTGGTCGTCCGGCGTCCGCATCACGGCGTGTTCCTGCGGGAGCAGAGGAGCCTTCCACGGGCGATTATAGGCGCCGAGCCGCCGGGCTGTCCACCGGCCGCCCCGGCGGTCCCCTTTGCAGCCGGCATCCGGGCGGACGTATAATTGCCTGCTACTGCAGAGGTGCCCCGAATGGACCACGCCGGCCGCCTGGACCGATTCCGCCGGATGACGGACGCCGAAGGACTGGACGGCTACTGGGTCGTCGATGCGGCGAACGTCCGCTACCTCTGCGGCTTCAGCGGCCACGACAGCACGCTGGTCGTCTCCGGCTCCGAATGCGTGCTGATCACCGACAGCCGGTACGCCGAGCAGGCGGAGCACGAGGTCTGTGCCGACCGGGTCATCAACCGCCGGCGCCCCATGGTCGCCGAGCTGGGCGCCGTCTGTGCGGCGGCCGGCATCCGCCGACTGGGCATCACGGCCTCGAACGTGAGCCACGCGCAGTATGAAGCGGCCGTGGCGGCCTGCGAACCGACGGCGGTCGTGAGCCGTTCGGACGGACCGGCCGAGCGGATGCGGCTGTGCAAGGACGCCGACGAGGTGGAGGCCGTGCGTGCGGCCCTCGCAGTGGCCGAGGAATCGTTCCAGGCGCTTCTGAACCGCGTGGAGCCGGGAGGCCCGGAGCGCGCACTGGCGGCCCGCCTGGACTACGAGATGCGCCTGCGGGGGGCCGAAGGCCCCGCCTTCGAGACGATCTGTGCCGCCGGCCCGCGCGCCAGCATGCCGCACGCGACCAGCAGCGCGGCGCCGGTGCCGCCCGATTCGGCCGTCCTGTTCGACTGGGGCGCCCGGCTCGACGGCTACTGCTCCGACTTGACACGCGTGGTGGGCACCGGTAGAATCCCGGACGGCCTCCACGCACTTGTCGAGGTCGTTCTGGAGGCCCAGGAAGCCGTTTTCCAGTGCCTGAAGCCCGGCAGCCGCTGCGGGGACGTCGACGCGGCGGGACGGGCCGTGATCGCCGCGGCCGGATACGGAGATCGATTCGGACACGGCATCGGCCACGGCGTGGGTCTGGCCGTGCACGAGGCCCCCCGCCTGGGGCCCGACAGCGAGACGGTGCTGCAGCCGGGCATGATCGTCACCGTGGAACCGGGCATCTATCTGCCCGGCCAGGCCGGCGTGAGAATCGAAGACATGGTGGTCATCACGGCCGACGGCCACCGGACGTTGAGTACTCTGCCCCGGCGCCCGGACGCTCTGGCGCCGCCCGATTCGGCTGAACACCGACATTGAGGAAGTCCATAGATGGATGCGGTGGAAAGGGTCCGCCAGCTGATCGAGATCATGTCGAGCAACGACCTGGCCGAACTCGAGGTGGATGAGCCCGACCTGAGGATCAAGCTGCGCAGGAACGTGCCCATTCAGTACAGCCCGCCGCCGGGCCTGGCCTACGCGGCCCTGCCGCCGCAGGGGTCTGTGCCCCCTCAGACGGCGCTCCAGGTGCCCGGCCTGGGCGGAGAGCCCGGCGGCCCCGTCCATGACAACACCCTCCTGGAGATCACCTCGCCCATGGTCGGGACGTTCTACCGGTCGTCCAGCCCGGGGGCCGAGCCCTACGTCAGCATCGGCACCGAGGTCGACCCCGAGACGGTCGTCTGCATCATCGAGGCGATGAAGGTCATGAACGAGATGAAGGCCGAGGTGCCGGGCACCGTCGTGGAGATTCTGGTGGAAGACGGCGAACCCGTCGAATTCGGGCAGGTCCTCTTCCTGCTGGAACCCATCGCCGAGTAGCCGCTGCTTCCAGGGCGGGCGAACGATACCCTTGCAGAGGTAGTGTCCGGCATGTTCACCCGGGTATTGGTGGCCAACCGGGGCGAGATCGCCCTGCGCATCATCCGCGCCTGCAAGGAACTGGGCGTCGAAGCCGTCGCCGTCTACTCGAAGGCCGACGCCGGCTCCCAGTACCTCGAGCTGGCCGACGACTCCGTCTGCATCGGCCCGGCGCCCCCGGCCGAAAGCTACCTCAACGTGGCCCACATCATCAGCGCCGCCGAGGTCACCAACGTCGACGCCATCCACCCCGGCTACGGCTTTCTGGCCGAGGACGACACCTTCGCGGAGATCTGCGAGGAGTCCAACATCGTCTTCATCGGCCCGCGGTCGGACGTCATGCGCAAGATGGGCAACAAGGCCGAGGCGCGCAGGATCGCCAAAGAGAACCGCGTCCCCGTCATCCCCGGCAGCGAAGGAGTGGTCGGCGACGAGGACGAGGCCCTCGGCCTGGCCCACCAGCTCGGCTACCCCGTCATGATCAAGGCCGCAGCCGGCGGCGGCGGCCGCGGCATGCGCATCGCCCACAACGACATCAGCCTGAAGAACATGCTGGCGCTGGCCCGCAACGAAGCCGGCGCCGCCTTCAAGGACTCCTCGGTCTACGTGGAGAAGGTCGTCAGCCCCGCCCGCCACGTTGAGGTCCAGATCCTGGGCGACTCCCACGGCAACGTCCTCCATCTGGGCGAACGGGACTGCTCGATCCAGCGCCGCTTCCAGAAGCTCATCGAGGAGACCCCCAGCCCGGGCATCGACAGCGACCTGCGAAGCAAGATCACCCGCGCCGCCGTGCGCATCGCACGCGCCGTCAACTACACCGGGGCCGGAACCATCGAGTTCCTGGTCAACCCCGAAGGCCAGTTCTTCTTCATCGAGATGAACACGCGCCTCCAGGTCGAACACCCCGTCACCGAAGAGGTCACCGGACTCGACCTGGTCAAGGAGCAGATCCGCATCGCCGCCGGAGAGGAGCTGACGCTGCAGCAGAAGCGCGTGGAATTCCGCGGCTGCGCCATCGAATGCCGCATCAACGCGGAGAACCCGGCCGACGGCTTCCGCGCCTCGCCCGGCACCGTCCGCCGCTTCAACCCCCCCGGCGGCCGCGGCGTCCGAATCGATTCGCACTGCTACAGCGGCTACGAAGTGAAGCCCTGCTACGACTCCATGATCGGCAAGCTCATCGTCCATCAGCCGACCCGCGCCGAAGCCCTCGCCTGCCTCCGACGCGCACTCACCGAGTTCACCATCGAGGGCATCCACACAACCATCCCCTTCTACCGCGATCTGATCAACCACGGCGGCTACGCCAGCGGCCGGTTCGACACGCACTTCGTCGAGGACTTCCTCGAAGGCGCCTGAGCGCGGCCCCGCCGCTCCGGGCGCCCGCCGTACGTCGCGGAATCCACACCATGTTCGAGCCCATTCTTCCCCCCGTCCTGCCGGCGCACCCGCCCCGCGACCGCCTCGTGGCAATCACCTCGACCCTGCCCGTCGAGGTCCTCCTGGCCGCCGGGCTCGTTCCGGTGGACGTCAACAACCTGTTCATGGCCAGCCCCCACCGCGCCGAACTGGTCGAGTCCGCCGAACGCGCCGGCTTCCCCCGCACCTGCTGCTGCTGGACCCGGGGCCTCTACGGCGCCGTCCACGACGCCCGCATCGGCCGCGTCGTCGGCGTCGTGCGGGGCGACTGCAGCAACACCGAGGCCCTCCTGGAAGTGCTCCGCAGCGAGGGCATCGACTGCATCGCCTTCGACTACCCGCGCGCACCCGAGCCCCGCCGCATGCAGGCGGCCCTGCGCGAACTGGCCGAAACGCTCGGCGCGGACCTCGCCGAGGCCGAGCGGTGGCGCGCCCGGCTGCAGCCGGCCCGCGAGGCCGCCGCGCAGATCGACCGCCTGGCCTGGGAACACGACCGGGTGACGGGCCTCGAGAACCACCTCTGGCTGGTCAGCACGAGCGACTTCTGCGCGGACCCCGACCGCTACCGGGCCGAGGCCCATCGGTTCCTGGACCGCGCCGGGCACCGCCCGCCCATCCCGCACCTGCTGCGCCTGGGGCTCTGCGGAGTGCCCCCCATCGTGCCCGAACTCTACGGATTCGTGGAGAGCATGGGCGCCCTGGTCGTCTACAACGAGACGCAGCGGCAGTTCTCCATGCCGGTCGGTGGCGACTCGCTCTCTGCCCAGTACACCCGCTACACCTACCCGTACGGCCTGACGCCGCGCATCGAGGACATCCGGGCGGAGTGCGGCCGGCGCCGCCTGCACGGGCTCATCCACTACGTGCAGAGCTTCTGCCACCGCCGCATCGAGGACGGCCTCCTGCGCCGCAACCTGGGTCTGCCCGTTCTGACGCTCGAAGCCGACCGCCCCGGCCCCCTCTCCGGCCAGGTCAGGACGCGCCTGGAGGCCTTCGTGCAGATGCTCACCGCGCGCAGGCGGCGTGAATAAAGCGGCGGGGCGATGCGTATCCTTCCGCAGAAAAGCCGTGCGCCCGCAACAGGAGGGACCGCCGATGGGCGAACGCAACAACAGGTGGATGGTGCCGCATCCGACAGTCGAGTCAGATAGCTTCTTCGCGCTCATCCCGGAAGCGTTCGTCTATCCGTTGCGGGGGAACGGCAAGTACCTGCTCCTGATGGGAGCGGTCTTGCTCAGCATCCTGGGGTTGATGTGCATGGTGCCGATCTACGGCTTCCTGGCTACGTTTCTGATCCTTGGCTACATGGCGTCCTTCATGTTCGAGGTGGTGGCGCAGTCGGCATCGGGTCACGTAGACATGCCCCGGTGGCCGTCGCTGACGAGCTTCTACGACGACGTCTTCGTTCCCGCCGCCTGGCTGATCGTCACGTTCGCCACCTGCATGCTGCCCTTCATCGCACTGCTGATATGGGGGCACGCAGTCGATCGAGACATTGGCCCTGCAACAGGCATTCTTCGCGTTGTCGGCCTGGCCTGCTTCCCGATGGCCTTGCTGGGGGTCGCGCTGAACCGGACCGTCAGTGCGCTCAACCCCCTGGCGATCGTCGCCGGGATCGCGCGTGTTCCCCTCGAGTACGCAGCGATCTGCACGCTCTTCGTCGGCATCAGCGCCGTTCGGGCCCTTGCGCTGCCCTCACTGATCGCATCTGGTCCCTTCCTGGGCTATCTGCTGCAGAATGGCGTTTGGATCTACCTCACCACCGTCCAGATGCGGCTCCTGGGCCTGCTCTACTACACGAAGGCGGACGCCCTGGGCTGGTTCGCCGTGGAGTAGGCGCGGCGAGCGCCGGGCGTCGCGCCCGGCGGCCATGCGCGCGGTTGCTGCCCGCCGTCGGCGGCGTCTCACGCGGCGCCGACCCCCGGAGTGTCATCCTCCTATGAGGCCTCGGTTCAAGCGGAAAGAGGATTCGGCGCCGGTCGTGCGCAGGGAGGCCGGTGTGTCATCCTGAGCGCCGCTCAGGCGGCGTGAAGGATCTCGCCGTTCGAACACAGGACACCCAAGCAGCGGCAAGATGCTGCGGCGCGAAGAACCTCGCCGTTGCCGGTGTGGCACAGCCTCACCCGGCTGCGGCCGCTGTCCCCCGCCCCACGCGGCCGAGGACGGCCGCGCTACCCGTTCCTGCCTGGACGCATGCGCCCGCCCCTTGATGTCATCCTGGGGCCCGCTCAGGCGGCCCGCTCAGCGGCCCGGCTGGTCCAGGGCGGCCGTCTGCACCGGAATGCCCTCGACGCGATTGAGCCGGTTCTCCAGCATGGCCACCCTGTTGCCCAGGCGGCTGAGCCAGATGCCGCCTACCAGGACCACGACGACGAGTGCCACGCCGAGGACGAATCCGGTAGAGAACCTGCGCTCGGGCAGGCCCGAGCCGAACACGGCCAGCTCCGCCCGCGCCGCCTCTTCGTCCGTGGGCGGAGGCCCGTGTGTGGCAAACGGGTTGCGGCCGTTCGGGGCCGGCGGGGGCGCCAGGACGACCGTCCGGGTCCTCTCCTCCGCGTCCGGCTGTTTCTGGGCGTCGGCCGGCGGGGCGACGGTCGTGATGGGCGCGACGCGGCGCAACGGGGCGGGCTGGTCGCTCGCCTCGCCGTCCTCGGCGCGGGTCTTCACGCGAAGCTGCGGCCGATTGGCTATCTCCTCGCCGGGACGGCGGATGGTCGGCACGGCGGTTGGGGGCGCGGCGCCCGGCCGGCCGGGGCCGGCGCTCCTGGTCACGGACTGCTCGTTGGTCATCCCGTCCTTGCCTCCTCAGGTACGACGCATCCTATGCGACCGCAGCATCCTATGCGACCGCAGCATCGGCTGCGGCGGGCGGCGCTGCGGCGCCCGCTTCCATCGCGACCACCTCCGCGGCCAGCGCTCTGTAGTCCGCCGCCCCGTTGCACTCGGGCTCGTAGAGCGTGATCGGCAGGCCGAACCCCGGCGCCTCGGCCAGGCGCACGTTCTTGCGGATGATCGTGCCGAACACCTTCGGCCCGAAGTGTTTGCGGATGTCGGACAGTATCTCGTGCGCCAAGCACGTGCGCCGGTCGTGCATGCACGGCAGCACGCCGGTGATCTCCAGGGCCGGGTTGGCCTTGGCCCGCACCAGGTCCACGGTGTGCGTCAGCTTCCCGAGCCCCTGCAGCGCGAAGAACTCCGTCTGGAGCGGGATGAAGATCTCCCGGGCCGCGCACATGCCGTTGATCGTCACGAGCCCCAGTGACGGCGGCGAGTCGATCAGCACGTAGTCGAAGCCGTCCGGCACCTGCGCCAGGCACCTGCGCAGGGCGAACAGCCGGTCGGGCTGGCCGGCCAGCTCGACGGCCAGCCCGGCCATGTCGATGTTGGACGGGATGATGCCCAGCCCCGGCATCGACGTGGCGCGGACGACGTCGCGGACGGTGCTCTCCCCCATGATGAAGGTATAGAGGGACGGCTGGCCGCGTTCGAGTTCGATCCCGAAGTGGATCGACAGGTTGGCCTGCGGGTCGGCGTCGACCATGAGGACCTTCCGGCCCCGTTCGGCCAGGGCGGCGCCGAGGTTGGCCACGGTGGTGGTCTTGCCCACGCCGCCTTTCTGGTTGAGCACGAGGATCTTCCGCATCGGTCGGTCATCCCCGACAGGGTGCACTGGGGTGCGGTTGCCACATGACAGCCCGTACATGAGAGGGCATTCCGGCCGGCCGAATCAAGGCGGCGGATTGCATTCGGCCGCGGCTTCTCGTTACCCTATGATCGGTGCCTCCGGCAGCCCTGCGGGGCGGCCGGGGGTGCCAGATGTCGTATGGCGGTGCATGTCCTTGCGCGCGCGACACTTGGAACAGCGGAACGCAATGGCAGCCGCCGAGGGCCGCCGGCACACGGGCGCGGCGACCTCGGAGGGCGCGCGCCGGAAGCGATGGAGGCGACATGGCGAAAAAGCAGGCCCAAAAAGCCCGAACGCCCCTGACGGCGGCCGACATGGCCCTGCAGCAGCGGGAGATCAGCATCAGCGAGTTCTTCACGAAGAACCGCCACCTGCTCGGCTTCGACAACCCCCGCCGCGCCCTGCTGACCACCGTCAAGGAAGCGGTCGACAACTCCCTGGACGCCTGCGAGGAGTCCGGCACGCTCCCCGAGGTGTCCGTGGACATCCGCCAGACCAACGGCGACGAGCGGTTCACGGTCTGCGTGCGCGACAACGGCCCGGGAATCGTCAAGGAGCAGATTCCCCGCATCTTCGGCAAGCTCCTCTACGGCAGCAAGTTCCACCGCCTGAAGATGAGCCGCGGCCAGCAGGGCATCGGCATCAGCGCCGCCGGCATGTACGGCCATCTGACCACCGGCCGGCCCGTCGCCATCACCAGCCGCACCGCCCCGGACCAGCCGGCCCACTACTACCAGGTCGCCATCAACACGAAGGTGAACGAGCCGGCCATCCTGAAGGAAGCCACCATCGACTGGGAGCACGGCCGCGGCACCGAGGTGGTCATCGAGCTGGAGGGCATCTACCAGCGCGGCCTCTGGAGCGTCGACGAGTACCTGGAGCAGACCGCCACCGCCAACCCCCACGTGCAGATTGTGTACTCGGCCCCGGACGGCAAGCGGACGGTGCTGGAGCGCGCGGCCGACGTCCTTCCGCAGGAACCCCGCGAGATCAAGCCGCACCCGTACGGCATCGAACTGGGCATGCTGATCAAGATGCTGCAGGAGACCGGGTCCAACACCCTCCAGGGCTTCCTCCACAGCGATTTCAGCCGGGTCAGCCGCGCCAACGCCCTGGAGATCTGCCGGCGCGCGGGTGTCTACGAGAACGCCCGCCCGCGCCGAATCGCCCAGCAGGAGGCCGACAGCCTGCTGGCCGCCATCCGCGACACGAAGCTGATGAACCCGCCGATGGACTGCATCTCGCCCATCGGGAAGGACCTGATCGAAGCGGGCATGAGGAAGCACTTCGCGGCGGACTTCTACGCCTGCGTCACCCGGCCGCCGACCGTCTACCGCGGCATTCCCTTCCTGGTCGAGGCCGGCCTCGCCTACGGCGGCGAGATGAAGGAGGGCACCTCGGCCAAGCTCATGCGGTTCGCCAACCGCGTGCCCCTGCTCTACAACACGGGCGCCTGCGTCATCAGCCAGGCCATCGCGCACGCCAACTGGCGCCAGTACGGCGTCGATCAGTCCAACGGCAGTCTGCCGACCGGCCCCCTGCTGATCCTGGTCCACGTGGCCAGCCCGTGGGTGCCCTTCACCAGCGAGAGCAAGGAGGCCATCGCCTCCTACCCCGAGATCGAACGCGAGATCGTGCTGGCCCTGCAGGAATGCGCGCGCGGGCTGCGACGCTACATCAGCGGCCGCCGCCGGCACCTCGAAGAGCAGCGCCGACGCGAGTACATCAGCACGTACATCGACCACATCGGCGAGGCGCTGCAGGAGATCCTGGCCTTCGACGACGGCCGCAAGCGGCTGCTGGTCGAGAACCTGGGCGAGATCCTCAGGAAGGCCCGCGGCGGGTAGCGCGCGCTCAGAACTCCAGCCACTGCGCTCCCACCCACATCATGCCGGCCAGGTCGGCATCGATGTCGGGGTCGTCGCCCGGAGTGTCGTCGGCGAAAACGTTGGTGTCCTGGTAGATGACCAGGCCGCCGGCCACGCCGCCCCTGGCCTGCAGGTTGGGCACGTACGGCTCCGAGGCGCCCTTCTTGTACGGCGCGCCCGTCCACTCCACCGGCAGCCATGCCACGTGCTTGTCGGCGAACAGGAAGCTGCCGCCTTCGGCCGGATGGTTGTTCTGCCCGAGCCAGAACCCCTTGCCGCTGTCGTCCTCCCAGTAGCCGTGGACGCACTCGTCGCCGTAGACCACGCGCGTCGGCGGGGCGTCGCGAGGGATGGGGGCGCTGCCGGGCCCGGCGCAGTCGTAGAAGTAGCTGGGCGGATACGGCGGCCGTCTCCCGTCCGGCTCGCCGCGCGCGACCCGGGTGCCCGGCGGCACGTCGAAGTGCTCGCAGTTCCGGAAGTCGTTGCCCTCGTCGTTCAGGATCACGACGTCGCCCGCAGCGGGGCACTGGAACAGGTAGGTCTTGGAGGCGTACTCGGGGTAGAGCACGGCCAGGGAGGCGGTGGGATCGGCGCCGTCGGGCCGCTGCGGGCACACGCTCAGGCGCGCCGACGGCCACTCCCCCTGGTGGCCCATCTGGTACATCTCGAAGGCCAGGGCCACCTGGCGGATGCGCCCCAGGCACTTGGTGCGCACCGCCTCGGTGCGCGCCTGATCGAGCATCGGCACGAGCATCGCGCCCAGGATGGCGACGATCACCAGCACGACGACCAGCTCCAGCGCCGTGAATCCGCGCTTCATGCGGCTGCCCTCCCCCCCCGCTGAGTCCAGGAGTGTGAACACGGCACTCCGCACTGCCGACTGTATCCTACCCGTGCCCCCCCGATTGTCAAGGCCGAAAACGCGTGGCGGTCACCGGGGGCGGGGCCGCCCGAACAGGGCCCCATGCCCCAGCGGCCCCGAGCACCGGCCCACGTCCAGGGCCGCCTGCAGGCCGGCCTGCACGGCGTCGCGCGCCCACTCCACGGCGGCGGGCACGGCCAGCCCCCAGGCCAGCCCCGTGGCGATGGCCGCCGAATACGTGCAGCCGGTGCCGTGGCGGTTGGGCGTGGGCACGCGCGGCCGCCGCACCTCCAGGAAGCCGTGCCCGTCGAACAGCACGTCCACCGGGTCGCCGCACAGATGACCGCCCTTGACGAGCACCCAGCGGCAGCCGAACCCGTGCAGACGCCGGGCCGCCTCCTTCATCGTCGGCACGTCCCCGATGCGCATCCCCGTCAGGACCTCCGCCTCGGGCAGGTTCGGCGTCGCCACCTCCGCCAGGGGCAGCATCACGTCGCGCATGGCAGCCCGCGCGTCGTCCTCCAGCAGGTGGGCGCCGCTCTCGGCCACCATGACGGGGTCCACCACGAGCGGCCGGATCGCGTGCACGCGCACGCGGTCGGCCACGGCTTCCAGAACGGGGCGCCCCGCCAGCATGCCCGTCTTGGCCGCGTCGGTGCCGATGTCCTCCAGGACCATGTCGATCTGGTCGGCCACGAACGCGGGCTCCACGGACATGACTCGCCGGACGCCGCAGGTGTTCTGCGCCGTCAGGGCTGTGATGGCGCTGGTGCCGAAGGCGCCGAGGGCGGTGATGGTCTTCAGGTCGGCCTGGATGCCGGCCCCTCCGCCGCTGTCGCTGCCGGCGATGGTGAGCACACGGGGGATCATCTGCGGGGCCGCCTCCTGGGCCGCAACCTTGACAACGGACGGACACACCACTAAGATACCTTCAGCGGATGGGTGCGACAAGCCGCGGCGCTCCCGGGCAGTCTGCAGGGGGTGTGTGCACGCCGGGCCGGCGAGCGGCACGGCGTGTGTCGGCAGTCCCGTCCGATCGCGAGGTTGTTCCTTCCGCCCGACGACTTCCCCCATGCACGAACGGCCCGGGCCGGATCGTGAGAGGTTGACCCACGCATGGCTCTTGTAGTGCAGAAATTCGGCGGCAGTTCGCTGGCCACGGCCGACAAGGTGCTCAACGCCGCACGGCGCGCCGTGGCTGAGTTCGAGGCCGGACACCAGGTGCTGATGGTCTGCAGCGCGCAGGGCAAGATGACCGACGAGCTGATCGAGCGCGCCCGGCGCATCCACGCCGAACCCAGCCGGCGGGAGGTGGACATGCTCCTGGCGGTCGGAGAGCAGATGTCGATCTCGCTGATGGCCATCGCCCTGCACAGCATGGGTTACGAGGCGATCAGCCTGACGGGCGCCCAGGCAGGCATCCGCACCGACAACCTCTTCGGCAAGGCGAAGATCCGGACCATCGACACCTCGCGGGTGCGCCGCGAGCTGGACAAGGGCCAGATCGTCATCGTGGCCGGCTTCCAGGGCGCCGACGAGGAAGGGAACATCACGACGATCGGCCGCGGCGGGTCCGATGCGACCGCCATCGCGCTGGCCGCCGTTCTGGGCGCCGCCCGCTGCGAGATCTTCACGGACGTCGACGGCATCTACACGGCCGATCCGCGGATCGTCTCGAGCGCCGCATGGATCCGGCAGATCGATTACGATGAACTGCTCGAGCTGGCCAGCCTCGGCCTCAAGGCGATGCAGAGCCGGGCGGTGGAACTGGCCAAGCGGCTCGGCGTATCCTTTCGGGTACGTTCGAGCCTGAACAACTCGGAGGGAACCCTCGTGACCCACGTCACCGGCGAAATGGAATTCGTGGACGTGCGCGCGGCCGCCCTGGACCGCAATCAGGCCAAGATCACCATCCGCCACGTGCCCGACACGCCGGGGGTCGCCGCCACGATCTTCAGCGACCTCGGCCGCGAGCACGTCAACGTCGACATGATCGTGCAGAACGTGGGCGAAGGGGGGATGACGGACGTGAGCTTCACCGTGGAACAGACCGATCTGGCGCGGGCGATCCGGGTGACGAGCGCCCTGGCGGAGAGGATCGGCGCAGGGGCGGTGGAGAGCGATGAGGAGGTCGCAAAGGTCAGCGTCGTCGGAATCGGCATGCGCAGCCACAGCGGCGTGGCCGAGAAGATGTTCCGCGCGCTGGCCGAAGCCATGATTAACATCATGATGATCAGCACGTCGGAGATCAAGATTTCCTGCGTCGTGGAGGCCGCGCGCGCCGAAGACGCGCTGCGCGTCGTGCACGATGCCTTCGATCTGAAACAAGGAACGCTGAGTCATCATGGGTAACGGCAACAAGCAGGTCTACGCATACGATACGACGCTCCGGGACGGCTGCCAGGCCGAAGGCGTGAGCCTGACCGTGGAACAGAAGCTGGAGGTCGCGCAGCGTCTGGACGAACTGGGCATCCACTTCATCGAGGGAGGCTACCCGCTCTCCAACCCGAAGGACCAGGAGTTCTTCCACCGCGTCCGCAAGCTCCGGCTCCGCAACGCCCGTGTCGCCTCCTTCGGGAGCACGCGCAAGGCCGCCACGACGGCCGCCGAAGACCGCGGGCTGCGCGCCCTCCTGGACGCCGAGACGGAGGTCGTCGCCATCGTCGCCAAGGCGTGGGATCTCCACGTCGAGAAGGTGCTGCGCACTACACTGGACGAGAACCTGCGGATGGTGGAGGACTCGGTGCGCTTCCTCAAGGACGCCGGGCGCACCGTCATCCTCGACGCCGAGCACTTCTTCGACGGCTACAGGGCGAATCCCGACCATGCCATGAAGGTGGCCGAGGTCGCCGCCGAGGCCGGCGCCGACTGCGTCGTGCTCTGCGACACCAACGGCGGCACCCTGACGGCCGACGTGGCCCGCCGGACGGCCGAGGTCGTCGAGCGGATCGCCTGCAGCGTGGGCATCCACTGCCACAACGACAGCGGCCTGGCCGTCGCCAACTCCGTGGCCGCCGTGCAGAGCGGCGCCGTGCAGGTGCAGGGCACCGTCAACGGCCTGGGCGAACGAGTCGGCAACGCCGATCTCTGCAGCATCATCGCCATACTGAACCTGAAGACGGACTTCCGGTGCATCACCGACGAGCAGCTCCGGAAGCTCACGGAGGTCTCCCGGTTCGTCGACGAGGTGGCCAACCTGATCCCGAACCCCTACCAGCCGTTCGTGGGCAAGAGCGCGTTCGCCCACAAGGGCGGCCTGCATCACGACGCCATGCGCAAGGCCGAGCACTCCTACGAGCACATCGACCCCGCGCTCGTGGGCAACGAGCAGCGTTTCCTGCTGAGCGAACTCTCCGGCCGCGCCAGCATGCTGGCCAAGATGCAGAAGTCCGAAATCACGCAGGACCCCGCCGTCGTGCGGCAACTGCTGGATCGGTTGCAGAACCTGGAGAACGAGGGCTACCAGTTCGAGGCCGCCGAGGCCTCCTTCGAACTGGTCGCCCAGAAGGCGGTCGGCCGCTTCCGGCCGCATTTCGACGTCAGGGCCTACCACATCAGTGTGATCCGTCAGTCCGACGGGTCCGTCATCACCGACGCCACGGTCAAGCTGAACGTCAACGGCACGCCCATGCACACCGCCGCCGAGGGCAACGGACCGGTGAACGCCCTGGACGGCGCGCTCCGCAAGGCGCTCGAACCGCACTACCCGGCCTTGAAAGACATGCACCTGACGGACTACAGCGTGCGCGTCATCAACCCGAAGGCCGCCACCCAGGCCCGCGTGCGCGTGGTCATCCAGAGCGCCGACGACCGCCGCATTTGGGGCACCGTCGGCGTCAGCGAAAACATCATCGAAGCCAGCTGGCAGGCCCTGATCGACAGCTTCGAGTACAGACTCCTGATGGAGGAGTAACGGGCAGATCGCCTGCCGCTCTCCTTCACCCAGCCCGGGAACCACCTGAGCCATGGCAAGTGAACTGCCGACCCGGTATGAACCGGAGCAGATTGAAGGCAAGACCTACGCCTTCTGGACGCAGCGCAACCTGTTCCATGCGGAGCCCGACCGGCCCGGCGAGCCCTACACGATCGTGATCCCGCCGCCGAACGTCACGGCCGAACTCCACATGGGCCACGCGCTCAACAACACGCTCCAGGACGTCTTCGTCCGCTACCGCCGCATGACCGGCCGCAACGCCCTGTGGCTGCCCGGCACGGACCATGCCGGGATCGCCACCCAGAACGTCGTCGAACGCGGACTCGCCGCCGAGGGCCGCCATCGCACGGACCTCGGACGCGAGAAGTTCATCGACCGCGTCTGGCAGTGGCGCGAGAAGTACGGCGGCCGCATCATCCACCAGCTCAAGCGGCTCGGCTGCTCCTGCGACTGGGAACGGGAACGCTTCACCATGGACGAAGGTCTCAGCCGCGCCGTGGTTGAGACCTTCGTCCGTCTGCACGAAAAGGGCCTGATCTACCGCGGCAAGTACATCGTCAACTGGTGCCCGCGATGCCGCACTGCCCTGTCCGACATCGAGTCCGAACACGAGGAACACGACGGGCAGCTGTGGTTCATCCGCTACCCGCTCCGGGACGACCCCCGGCGCACCGTCCTGGTCGCCACCACCCGGCCCGAGACGATGCTGGGCGACACGGCCGTGGCCGTGCATCCGGACGACGAACGCTACGCCGGCCTGGTCGGCCGCACAGTCGTCCTGCCGATCATCGGCCGTGAGATCCCCGTCGTCGCCGACGAATGGGTGGACCGCGGCTTCGGCACGGGCGCCGTGAAGGTCACGCCCGCCCACGACCCGAACGACTTCAACCTGGCGCGCCGCCACGGCCTGCCCGAGGTGGTCGTCATCGACGAAGACGGCCGCATGACGATCGAGGCGGGCGCGCAGTACGAGGGCATGGACCGGTTCGAGTGCCGTGAGGCGCTCCTGGAGGACCTCCGGGCACTCGAACTGCTCGAGCGGGTCGAACCGCACCGCCACTCCGTCGGCCACTGCTACCGCTGCCACACCGTGGTGGAGCCCTACCTGTCCGACCAGTGGTACGTGAAGGTGAAGCCCCTGGCCCGGCGCGCCGCCGAGGCCGCACGGGACGGGCGCATCCGCTTCCATCCCGCCCGTTGGCGGGACTTCTACCTGAGCTGGCTCGACGAGGCCCGGGACTGGTGCGTCAGCCGCCAGATCTGGTGGGGCCACCGCATACCCGTCTACTACTGCACCTCCTGCGGCAACCCCGTCGTCGCCCCCCAGGAGCCGACCGAGTGCCCGGCCTGCGGCGCGGCCGAGCTGCGCCGCGACGAAGACGTGCTCGACACCTGGTTCTCCAGCGCCCTCTGGCCCTTCAGCACGCTCGGCTGGCCGGACCGCACGCCCGAACTGGAACGCTACTACCCCACCAGCACGCTCGTCACCGACCGCGGCATCATCTACTTCTGGGTCGCCCGCATGGTCATGATGGGCCTGGAGTTCATGGGCGACGTGCCCTTCACCGACGTCTACATCAACGGCACCGTGCTGGACGACCAGGGGCGCAAGATGTCCAAGTCCCTCGGCAACGGCATCGACCCGGTCAAGTTGATCGACCTCTACGGCGCCGACGCCGTGCGCTTCTCGCTCGTGATGCTGGCCACCGAGGGCCAGGACCTGAAGCTCAGCGAGTCCAAGTTCGAGATGGGCCGCAACTTCGCCAACAAGGTGTGGAACGCCGCCCGGTTCGTGCTGATGAACCTGGAGGCGGCTCCGGCCGGCCCGGCCGCCGAGCCCGAGCCCGCCTTCGAGGACCGCTGGATCCTCAGCCGCCTGGAAGCCGCCGTGCAGTCGGTCACAGACGCCCTGGAGGCATTCCGCACGCACGAGGTCGCCCAGGCCGCCTACGAGTTCTTCTGGCACGAGTTCTGCGACTGGTACCTGGAGATCGTCAAGCCCCGCCTCCTGCCGGACGCCCCCCCCGCCACGGCCGCGGCCGCCCGCGAGACGCTGGCCACGGTGCTGGACAGCTCCCTGCGGCTGCTGCACCCGGTGGTGCCGTTCGTCAGCGAGGAACTCTGGCAGCACCTGCGCGAGACCGCCCGGGCCGCCGGCCTGCAGGCGGCCGAAGCCATGGACGCCGAGGCGCTGATCGTCGCCCCCTGGCCCGCCGCCCGGCCCGCTCGCCGCGACGAAGGGCTCGAAGGCGAGATGGCGCTCGTGCAGGACGTCGTCCGCGCGATCCGCAGCATCCGCAAAGAGAAGGGCGTCCATGACCGCAAGCCCGTCCGCGTCACCATCAGCACGCCCGACGAGGCGACCGACCGCCTGATCGCGGCCCGCCTGCCCTTCCTGCGCGAGATGGCGGTGCTGGAAGGCGTCGAACACGGCGTCTTCGCCCCGAAGCCCCACCGCTGCCTCACCACGGTCGTGGGCACGATCGAGTTGTTCGTGCAACTGGAGGGCCTGGTGGACATCGAGGGCGAGCGCGCACGCCTGGAGAAGCAGCGCGCGGAGGTCGAGCGGCTCATCGCCGGCGTCGAATCCGCGCTGCACAACGAGGCATTCCGCGCCAACGCACCCGAGGCCGTCGTGCAGCAGCGCCTGGACCGCGCCGAGGAACTGCGCGCCCAGCTCACCAAGATCATCCAGAACCTGGCGGATCTGGAGTAGCGCCGGCCGGCGGCTCCGCCCGGTCGCCCCGCGGCCCGTTCCGGTCGGCGGGCCGCTTCCGCGCCAGCAGCGTCCACGCAACGTTCACAAACGCCCAGCCCCCCAGCGCCGCCACGGTGCTCAGCACCAGCGAACCCGTCCACAGATAGGCGGCCTGGTTGAGGAACATCGCGTACCGCCTGTCCGGGGGGATGAACCCCTGGATCAGGTCGAACAGCCAGGTATCGTGCAGCATGTGGACCCCGAGCCTGCGCGCGGCCAGGAAGACGGGCACGGCGGTGACCGGGTTGGTCACCCAGACCCCCGCGACGGCTGCGGGCAGGTTGACCTTCAGCAGCAGCGCGCCGGCGGCGGCCAGCAGCATCTGGAACGGAATCGTCGGCGTGAACGCGATGAACAGCCCGAGGGCCACCCCGCCGGCCACCGCCCTCCGATCGGGTGCCCAGAGTGCCGTTCGGAACAGGTGCTCGCCCAACCAGCGGTGGATGAACGTGCCCCGGAGGGCCTTCGAGAGCCTCCTCTGCCTGCGCAGCCAGTGCCGCCGGAACATGGGGGCCCCTTCACTTCACTTCCCCGGCGGCCGCGCTAACCATGCCTTGCCCGATCGGCCAGGAGGACGACGTCCTTGAGCCCCTGAGGGCCCCTCGCATTGGTCCAGCGGTGCAGGAATCGCTTGCCGCCGGCGATCTGGGCGACCGCCGCCAGACACGAGAGGAAGGAGTTCCTCTCGTCCATCGTGCCGGCGATCACAAAGACCACCTGCACGGCCGGCGCCTCGTCCGAGAAACGGATCCCCTCCCGGGCACGGACCACCAGGATCTCCAGGATGCCGCTGCCCTTGAGCACGACGTGCGGCACCGCCAGGGTCGGGTTCAGGGCGGTGCTGCCCTGCGCTTCCCGCGCCTTCAGGGCCGCCGCCAGCGTCGCCGCGTCCTCATGGACGCGTTCCTGCAACGGCTCGGCCGCCAGCCTGAAGAACTCGTCCAGTTCCACCGGGTCCTCGATGTCCAGCACAAGGCCCTCCTCGATGAGCTGATCGAAGCGGTCGCGGACGACCTCGTCGCGTTCGTGCACGATCTGCCGCAGCTCCGCCTCCAGCGTGCCGGTGACGAGTTCGCGGGCCGTGATGCGCTCAATCAGGTGGAGCAGCGCCGTGTCCTGCATCACCCGATCGCGACCGTAGAACCAGTAGCACAGGAAGCCGGCCAGGATGAGCGTCGCGCTGATAAGGTACGCCTCCACCCCCATCTCGAAGAGCACAAACCCGAACCCCACGATGCCCGCGATCTGAACCCACGGATAGACCGGCGACCGGAACGCAGGGCGGTAGTTCTGCAGACCGCTCTCCCGCAGCACGATCACCGAAAGGCACGAGAGCATGTAGGTCAGGATCAGCACCACGGACGCCGCCTCGACCAGGACCTTCAGGCTGACGAACAGGCTGAACAGCATCACGGCCCCCGTGATCGCCAGCGCCACGTGGGGTGTGCGGAAACGGACGTTCACGCGCGACAGCGGCGGCGGCAGCAGACGGTCGCGGCTGAGCGCCAGCAGATAGCGGGACGCCGCCATGATGCCGGCGTTGGCCGTGGATACGAACGCGAGGATCGCGCCCGCGCTCAGGACCACGTAGCCGAAGCGGCCCAGGATCATCTGGCCGCCGTGCGAGAGCGGCGTCAGCGAGGCCTTGAGCACATGCGCCTCGACCACGCCGCTGGTCACCATCACGGCCAGAGTGTACGTCACCATCACCGCCCCCAGCGAAAGCACCAGCCCCACCGGGATGACGCGCCCGGGGTCCCGCACCTCCTCGGCCACGCTCGCCACCTTCAGCAGCCCGCCGTAGGAGACGAACACGAACCCCGTGGCGATGAAGATGCTCCCCGGGCCGTGCGGCGCGAACGGGATCAGCAGTTCCGCCCGCAACTGCGACATGCCCACCAGGATGTACATGGCCAGGATGGCGAACAGACCCACCACCAGGAACACCTGCACCCGCGCCGCCTCGCGCACGCCGAGAACGTTCAGAGCCACGAAGGCCACACACAGGACCCCGCCCGCCAGTTGCCCGTTGAGGTGGATCACCAGACGGGCGAATGCCGCCATCCCCACGACGGCGAACGCGCTCTTGAGCGAGAGTGCGAACCAACTGAGCAGGCCGGCGACCGTGCCCACCCCAGGGCCGAACGCCCGCATCGCAAAGAAGTAGTCGCCGCCCGCCTTCGGCATCGCCGTCGTCAACTCGGCGATGCTCAGCGCACCCGTGGCCGCCAGCAGGCCGGCCAGCATGTAGGCCCAGACGACGCCCGGCCCGGCGATCGCGTAGGCCAGCCCCGGCAGGACGAACAGCCCCGAACTGATCATTGCCCCCGACGAGATACAGAACACGTGCCCCAGCCCCAGCCCCTTGTCCAACTGCGGTGCTGCTCCCGCCATCCACTCTCCATTCCGTGCTGATCCCAGCGGCACCCCGGCACCCCGACCGGCGGTGCCGTCAGTATATCGGAATAACGGACGCGTGTCACGGCCCGCCCCCCCCATATGTCAACCGCAGATAGAAATGTCCGCTATACACGGCAGATAGAAATGTCCGGTTGTTGCCGCAGCTATAAATGCGCGGGCATGTTCTGGTAGCCTTGGCGCCAGGGGTGGTCCGGCGCTGGAC
>Ga0123328_1001944_pt1 | contig 19314 bp, 15 predicted proteins | sample BioC12SIPDNA_2_FD_89702 | JGI IMG/M metagenome (GOLD analysis project Ga0123328, IMG submission 89702) | Anaerobic biogas reactor microbial communites from Washington, USA - Biogas_R1_A C12 SIP DNA | ecosystem: Engineered > Bioreactor > Anaerobic > Unclassified | place: Washington, USA...
CTCGTCTGGGTCGTGGGCGGTGCCGAAACGGTCGAGGAGTGGCCCGAGGCGCTGCGCGCCCAGTGGCCGGAGCGGCAGGGCGGGTCGCTGGCCCTCCTGGGCACCGAGGGGGGCCCCCGAGTGGTCGTCGTCGGGGCCGACGCGGATCTGCAGGCGCTCGCGCGCGGCTTTCGCCCGTCTCCCCGAACCTACCCCTCCGCTCGCGACATGCGCTGACCGCAGAGTCCGCAGAGTCCGTAAAGTCCCAGCCCGTGTACGCAAAAATCTCCTTTCGGCGGACAATAACGTCCTGTTCGGACAGGGCGCGGGCGCCGAACGGGTATAATGACGACAGGAGGCGTGAGGGAGCCGGGCGGTCCGGGCGCCCGTCGGTGCCGGAGACCGCGCTTGCGTCCCTGCCCCTCGGCGGCCTATCATGTTGGGCTGAGGTGGAAGCACGATTGTCGGTGACCGCCGGGGCCGGCCACGCGCCGGCACCGGAGAGGTGGTTTTGCTGGTCCGGGCCGAGAGCCCGGCAAGCCGGAAGGTGGTGAGCGGCGATGAGGAAGTCCACATTCCTGGCAGGTCTTGTGGTTGTTGGCGCCCTTCTTTCGTCCGGGTCCGCGATGGGCTGGAATCCCCCGGTCCTGCGCAGTCTCGCCTCCGGCGATCAGGCGGTCCCGCCGGTTGTCTACGAGATCAGCCCGCTGGGCTACACACTGCCGGGGGCGGGCGCTCCGTCCGGCCCGTCGGAGGGATTCGTCGGCGAGAAGCTGACCTTCAAGGCCAAGGGGTACGACCCGCTGGAGGCGCACGAGTACCAGTTCGACTGGGGCGACGGCACGCGGGGCAGTTGGAGGAGCAAGGACCGCCAGTCGCACGCCTACGACCGCCCGGGGACCTTCGAGGTGCGGGCGCGGGAGAGATGCCCCCTCGGCCTCTTCGATACCGGATGGTCGAAGCCCAGGAAAGTGAAGATCCAGACCGCTGCCGATGCCGCGTACATGCTGACGGTCAGCTCCCGCCCGGTCACGGGCATCGCCATCGGCGGCAGCGCGCCGGGCCAGACGAACTACATCGCGCCGGTTCGCAAGGAAACGGCCGTCACGTTGTCCGCCCCGGCCCTGGTGACGGTCAAGAAGGCGCAGCACACCTTCCAGCACTGGGTGCTCGGGGGCGTCCCGCAGCCGGCGGGCCAGGCCGCCCTTGCCTTCGACATGGATGGCCCCCGGGAGGCCGAGGCCGTCTATGCGCCGGTGACATGGGCTCTGAACGTGCGCAGCAGCCCGATGGCCGGTGTGCCGATCGCCGGCGTCCCGGCCGGCCTGACGGACTACTCCAGCGACGTGCCCGACCACACGCGGGTGACGCTGACGGCCCCCCCGATCGTCCACGCCGACCAAGCCGTCTACGGCTTCGTGGAGTGGACCGGTCTGCCCAAGCTGAAGGGGACGTCCCTCAAGCAGCGGGTGCGCATCCAGTCCGACACGACGCTGACGGCCAACTACGGCCCGATCGAGATGGCGGTCAACTACCCGAACGGCCCCGGCATCGTCATCGAGCGCGGCGCGAAGGTCGAGGTCTTGTGGGACGTCGTCAACCTCCCCAGGGGCAACCCGATGGTGGTGGAACTGGTCAAGGGCGGGACGCAGACCTGGACGCTCTCCGGCTCCAAGGGCACCAAGAAGAACCGCCTGAAGTGGACCGTGGGCAAGGCCATCAAGAACACACCGCCCTACCCGGACGGCGATGACTACACGATCCGCGTCAGCGCCCTGGGCGGCGCGGTCTGGGCCGAGAGCGAGGAGCCGTTCGCCATCGCCGGCGTCGATTCGCTGTCCGTCATAGGGCCGTTCATCCTGGAGGCCGGGACGGACGCGCCGCAGTACGCGTGCACGGCGCACTACAACTTCGGCCCGGACCGGGACGTCACCTACGAGGTCCAGTGGCGCACGGACCCCAAGGAGTATGCCAGCATCCAGAAGAAGACGGGCCGGCTGACGACGAGCCCCGTGCCCTGGGGGCAGACGTGCAGCGTCACGGCCACCTACGGGAAGGGCGAGCAGTCGGTGACCGGGTCGCTGGAGATCAGCCTGGCTCCGCCCGAGGAGTGAGCGCGGACCCGCAGGACGTCGATGCGGCGGCCGCTTGATTCTGCGTGGGGCCTCCGCTACAAGGGAGGCCCCACGCCCGAGGCAACAACGGCCCGGCTGCCGTGCATCCGTGCCCTGTCGGCGGGCCAACGCGTCGGCGGGCCAACGCGTCGGCGGGCCAACGCGTCGGCGGGCCAACGCGAGGAAAGGAGCTTCCGATGGCGACTCAGAAGGTTGTGAACGTCGGTCTGCTTGGCTGCGGATTCATGGGAAGGGCCCACAGCTTCGGCTACCGCAACGTCAACGAGATGCTCCATCCCCCGGCGAAGGTCGTCATGAAGTGCGTCTCCGGCACCGAGCCTGAGAAGGTCGTCAAAGCCGCCGCCGCCGACATGGGCTGGCAGGAGTACGAGACGGACTGGCGGCGGATGATCGAGCGCGACGACATCGACATGATCGACATCGCCACGCCGAACTACGTGCACGTGGAGCAGGCGCTGGCCGCCGCCGAGGCCGGCAAGCACATCCTGTGCGAGAAGCCGATGGCCAACGGCCTGGACGACGCGGTGGCCATGGCCAGGGCGGCCGCAAAGGCGCGCGTCAAGGCGATGTGCGGCTTCACCTACCGCCAGGCGCCGGCCGTGCAACTGGCCAGGCAGATGATCGAATCGGGGGAGCTGGGGGAGATCTACCACTTCCGCGCGACCTACCTGCAGGACTGGATCATGGACCCGGACTTCCCGCTCGTCTGGCGCCTGAAGAAGGAGCTGGCCGGCAGCGGCGCCCTCGGCGACCTCGGCGCGCACATCACCGACATGGCGCTGTTCCTGGTGGGAACCATCAAGGAAGTCAGCGGCGAGCTGCACACGTTCGTCAAGCAGCGCCCGCTGATGACGGAGTTCGCCGAGCGCGGCAAGGAGAAGGCCGTCGGCGGCAAGAAGGTCAGGAAAGGCTCCGTGACGGTCGACGACGCCTGCATGTGGTGCGCCCGCTTCACCAACGGCGCGCTGGGGTCGTTCGAGGCGAGCCGGTTCGCCGGCGGCCGCAAGAACTACCATGCCTGGCAGATCAACGGCTCCAAGGGGTCGATCGGCTGGAACTTCGAGCACATGAACTACCTGGACTACTGGAAGGACGGCGAGGGCAGCCGGCAGGGATTCCGGCAGATCTCCGCCACGCATCCCGAGACGCCCAACTGGCAGGGCTGGTGGCCCGACGGGCACGTGATCGGCTACGGCGAGTGCTTCGTCAACGAGCTGCGCGAGATGCTGACGGCCATCGCCGAGAACCGCCAGCCGGCCCCCAGCTTCCAGGACGGCGTGAAGTGCCAGGCCGTGCTCGAGGCCGTGGCCGAGTCGGCCGGCTCGCGCCAGTGGACCGCCGTCCCGAAGGTCTGAACCGGCGGAAACGAGTGAGAATCGGTCCCCTCCGGGGACTTCCTTTGCAGCAAAGGGACCATCACCATGGCACGACCGGTCACGTTGTTCACCGGCCAGTGGGCCGATCTGCCCCTGACCGAACTGGCGCGCATGGCGTCCGAATGGGGCTATGACGGCCTGGAACTGGCCTGCTGGGGCGACCACTTCGACGCCGCCCGGGGCGCCGAAAGCGTCCAATACTGCAACGAACGCAAGGCCCTGCTGCAGAAGCACGGGCTCGAATGCTGGGCGATCAGCACCCACCTGGCCGGTCAGCTCGTGCTGGACGTCCTGGACGAGCGCCACAACGGCTTCGCCCCCGACGAGATGGCCGGCGACTTCGACGCGATGCGCCGCTGGGCCATCGAGACCGTTCAGAACAGCGCCCGAGCCGCAAAGAACATGGGCATCGACGTCGTCTGCGGCTTCACCGGCAGCCCCATCTGGCACCTGATCTACTCGTTCCCGCCCGTCCCGCCGCGGATGATCGAGGACGGGTTCAAGGTGCTCGCCGAGCGCTGGAATCCGATCCTGGACGTCTTCGCCGAGTGCGGGGTCAAGTTCGCGCTCGAGGTGCACCCGACCGAGATCGCCTTCGACATCGTCTCGGCCGAGCGCACCCTGGAGGCGCTGGACCACCGGCCGGAGTTCGGCTTCAACTTCGACCCCAGCCACCTGCAGTGGCAGGGCGTCGACCCGGCCGTGTTCCTCCGCACGTTCCCGGACCGCATCTACCACGTGCACATGAAGGACTGCGCCGTCACACTCGACGGACGCGAGGGCATCCTGTCGTCCTACCTCAACTTCGGCGACCGCGATCGCGGGTGGGACTTCCGCAGCCTGGGCCGCGGCGACGTGGACTTCGAGGCGATCATGCGGGAACTGAACCGCATCGGCTACGACGGGCCGCTCTCGGTCGAATGGGAAGACCCCGGCATGGACCGCGAACACGGCGCGGCCGAGGCGTGCGACTTCGTGCGCTCGGTCGACTTCCCGCCCAGCGCCATCGCCTTCGACGCCCAGTTCGACAAGTAGCCGCCCCGCAGAGGTTCCGCCGACCGGCCGCGAGGACGCCGTGCCGCTACTCCCGCAGGGGCAGGGGCGGCGCGGCGTCGAACCACGTGACGGCCGCATCGGGCAGGGCCTCCCGGAGCCCGGCCACCCCCGCTGCCGTGACCTGTGTGTACGACAGGTCCAGCGAATCCAGGGTCGGCACGGCCGCAAGGCGCTCCAGCCCGAGATCGGTGACTGCACAGCGCGAAAGGCGCAGCCGGCGCAGCGCCGGCAGCTCGGCCGCCGCCCTCAGGCCGGCGTCCGTGACGGCTGTGCCGCTCAGGTCGAGGTCCTCCAGCTCGGCCAGGCCCTGCAGCAGCATCAGGCCCGCGTCCGTCACCTGAGTCCCCGCCAGGTCGAGCGACCGGAGCCCCTCCAGCGACCGCACGTACACCAGGGCCGCGTCCGTGACCGAGGTCTGCGAGAGATCCAGCATACTCAACGCCCTCAGGCCGCAGATCGCCTGCAGACCGTCGTCGCCGACCTGCGTGGCCGAGATGTCGAGTTCCTCCAGCGCTGTCAGGTTGCCCAGGGATGCCAGCCCGTCGTCGGACACGTCCGTCCCGGCCAGCCTCAGCACCTGCATCTCCCGCAGCCATTCCAGGTGGGCAAGCCCGACGTCGGTGACTCCCGTGGCCCCCAGGTCGAGTTCGCGCAGGTTCGCCAGCGCGTCCAGATGCTCCAGCCCGCCATCGGCCACCTCCGTCCCGTGCAGGGCGAGCCTCTCGAGTGCCGTCAGCCGGGTCAGGTGGGACATGCCGGCGCCCGTGACGCCGGTGTGGGAAAGGTCGAGGAACCGCAAGGCCGTCAGCCCACCCAGCGACCGCATGCCGACGTCGGAGACGCGCCGCCCCCGCAGCTTGAGCGATTCCAGGCTCGTCAGGTCGCCCAACCCCACCAGCCACGCGTCTCGTGCCTCGCTGAGGCTGAGCCCCCGGATTGCGTGCGCCTGCACCTCCTCGCGCACGGCCGCCATGTCCACCGGACGGCGCGGCGAGACGTACCACCGATCACATGGCGGAATCTCCAGAGGCTGCCCGGACGGCGTGGACCCGACGAGCTGCTCCAGCCCGCCGATCACGGCGAAGACGTTGAACGGCACCTCGGATTCGAAGGTGGGCCGGCCCGCCCCGTCGTCCGCGTTCAGGGGCCGAACGTACAGCACCGACAGCAGGGCGATCACGACCGCCGCTGCCGGGGATCTGCGGTTTCCTCGGAACATCTCGTCCTGCCCCCTGCAGGCTGGCCGCGATTCCGGTCGCCCCCATCGCGGCGCGCCTGCCCGTTCGGCGCTCAGGATCGTGCCGTTCAGCGCACGAGCTGCAGAGCCATGAACTGGCGCATCGTGCCCGACGTCTCGCCCGTGGCGGGCAGGTAGTAGCCCTGCACGCGCCCCTGGATGTACTTGGTCGGATGGCCGTCGACATCCGTCGTGCCCCGCTCGGTAACGGTGAGCGCGACGAAGCCGACGATCCGGAACACGGTGTTCGCGCCGGTGCCCCACACGGCGTCGTAGACACAGGCGATCACGACAGCGTCGGTCGCAATGAGGTCGTCGACCGGCGTGTTCAGCGCGGCGACGAAGCCCGGGTTGCCCTCGATGAGCATGTAGCCGGGGTCGGGCGCGAGCCAGACCTGGCCGGGGTAGCCGTTCTCAAACCACTCGACGAGATCGGCGGTGGAGTTGCTCCCCCCGTCGAAGTCGAGCAGGCCGAATACCCCGGGCGTGATCTTCTGGCTGTCGTAGACCACCAGGTACTGTCCGGCCGGCACGAGGTCGCCCTGCCAGATTGCGACGGGCATGAGGCCGCCGGCGGTCCAGAACCGGGCGACCGCGTCTCGCGCCTGCGAAACGCCGTTCAGGCCGAAGATGCGCGCGAACGGCGTTCCGTCCGGACCGCCGGGAGCGTCCGCACCTCGGCTCGTGCGCACCCGGGCGGCGTTCGCGCTCTTCGACGTGTCGCATGGCGTGAACGTCGCGCCGTCCCACAGGCCAAACTCGATCTCGGCCCTGCTGTCCGGGTAGTTGGCGTCCTTGATGGCCTCGGCTTCGGCTGCGGCGCAGGTCCGTGCGCCCTGCTCATCGGCGCCGGCGACGCGCCGCTCCCAGAGTTCCAGCACGGCCGCAAGGCTGGCGGCATCCGCAGCGCTCTGAAGGCGCGAACGGCTATTGCACAGCGACCCGACGTCGATCGCGATCGCCGCCACACAGAAGAGAACCGGCAGCAAAAAGCACGCCAGTACAATGACCTGTCCGGCCCGCCCCCGCTCCGCACGCATACCATCCCCCTCCAGACACGACAATCCGGCAGCACACCACATCCATCGAGTCTATGCGAGGCATCTGCGTTTGTGGGGTGGATCGAGTCGAGGCAGGAGCCGCATTCGGCCATTGGGCGGTTCCCGATGCATGGCGCGGATGCGCGATGCGGCGGCCGTGCGACCGGCAGAGGCACAGCGGCAGGCGATCCGCAGGGTCCACGGATTGACGGCCAACGCGGGCCCGCCCGGGCCGGCGCTCACGGGTGCAGGCGGCCGCACGCGAACTGTCGCGGCGCACGGCCGGCGGGTATACTCGCACCGATTCGGAGGCGCGCGATGTGGAGACTTCAGAGCAGCGTGGAGGCGGCCCTGCGCGGCGTCGCGCCGAAGCACGCGACCGTCGTGCGGGCGGGCGGCCTGGGCGACACCGTCCTGGTGCTGCCCGCCCTGGAGATGGTGCGCCGTTCGAGTCCGGACGTGACGGTCGCCCTGGTCGGGAGCGCGTGGGCCGAACACCTGCGGCCCCTGGTCTCGCCGCCGGTGCGGGTGGTCCGTTTCGACGGCCCGGAGATGACGCCGCTGTTCGCCCCCGGCGCCGACGGCGACCCGACGGGCGCCTTTGCGCGCGCCGACCTGGCGGTGCTCTACACCGCCGACCCCCGGGACGCCCTTGTGGGCAATGCACGGCGCCTCTGCCCCGGCCGCACGGTCTCCTGGCCGGTCGACCCGCCGGCCGGCCGGCACGCGGCCGCGCACTTCGCCGGCGCGGTGGCCGACACGGTTCCCGAGCCCCGCGACCTGCCCCCCGCAGGCCTCCGGGTCTCGCCCGACCTGTCCGCATGGGCAGGCGAATGGCTGGCCGAGCGCCTGCCGGAGGCGGCCGGGCCCGTGGCCGTGCACCCGGGCAGCGGCGGCCGGCGCAAGTGCTGGGCGCCGGAGCACTTCGCGCACCTCATGGGTGCCCTGGGCCGGCCCGTCGTGCTGCTGGAAGGCCCCGCCGACGCCGCGCCCTGCGCGCGCACGGCCGCGTTGGCCGGCCCCGGCGCGGCCCCCGCCCGTGCCGCGGGACTGTCCGTGGCACAGACGGCCGCCCTGCTGAGCCGCTGCCGCCTCTACGTGGGCAACGACAGCGGCGTGAGCCACCTGGGCGCAGGACTGGGCGTGCCCACGGTCGCCGTGTTCGGCCCGACCGACCCGCGCACGTGGCGCCCGCTGGGCCGGCGCGTTGTCTCCTGCGGCGGGAACGGCGCCTGGCCGGACCCCGCCCTGGTTCTGGACGCCTGCCGCCGCCTGCTTCAGCCCGCCTGAGCGCCCCGCCGGCCGGGCTGCCGCGCACGTGCGGCGGCCGGACCGGGGCAGCGGAGTCGCGCCCGTCTTGCGTGCCATCATGGGGTGTGTTAGCATGAACGTCGGACGAGGCGGCCAGCCCGACGAGTCCTGCGCCTGCGTGCCGATGCGCCCCTGTGGGAGACCCCATGAAGATCCTGCTGACCAATGACGACGGGCCGTTCTCCCCCGGGCTGACCGCCCTGGCCGCGGCGCTCGAACGGATCGGCGAGGTGACCGTCGTCTGCCCGGCCGAGGAACGCAGCGGCGTGAGCCACGCGATCACGCACCTGATGCCGGTACGCCGGGCCTCGGTGACGCTGCGCGACGGCCGCCCGGCCACGGCCGTCAGCGGTACGCCGGCCGATTGCGTCAAGTTCGCCCTGGCCGAGGTGCTCGCGACGCCCCCCGACCTGGTGGTGAGCGGCCTCAACATGGGCATCAATGCCGGCATCGACCTCTTTTACAGCGGCACGGTGTCGGCCGCCGTGGAGGGCGCGCTGAACGGCGTGCGGTCCGTCGCGTGCTCGACCAGCCCGGAGAACCTCGCGCGCGTGGCCGAGGCGGCCGAGCGGGCCGTGGAGGTGCTGGGCCTCATCCTGGCCGATGCCCCGGCCGCGGCGCTCCTCTTCAACGTCAACGTACCCGAACTGCACGGGGCCGCCCGGCCGTGCGTGCGGCTCACGCGCCAGAGCACCACCTATCCGCCGGGGCGCTACCTCCTGAGCCGGGGGCCCCGGGGCCGCACGGTCCACTGGCTCTCGTGGGACGCCGACGACGGCACGCACCCGGAGGACTCCGACGTGGCGGCTCTGAGGGCGGGGTGCGTGTCGGTAACGCCCCTGCTGCTGGACCGGACGGACGCCGGCGCACTGGAGGCGCTGGCGCGTGCTGCAAACGGTTGTCTCGCAGATACATAGGCATTCTGAGCGGGAGAATTCGCCATGACGCGCACCGGTGTCCTGTTGAGTGTCGCGGCTGCGGTCGTCCTGCCCTGCCTGGTGGGCTGTTCGTGCGAGGAGACGCCCCAGACCCCGCCGCAGGTGCGGACCGTGGAGGCCCCGGAGCCTCCCGAACCCGCTGCGCGGGCGGCCGCCCGCCCGCCCGCGCCTTCGGGCGAACGGGGCGTGGGCGAGAGCCTGCTCTCGACCCCGGGCGACTACCTCCGCACCACTGTGGTTACCGCGCCACGTTACGCGCGCAGCTCGGTCGCCGATTCGGTGCTCACGCACGACCTGGAGCAGTATCGGGCGATGCACGGCGAGTACCCGCCTTCCCTGGCCGCGCTGGCCGAATGGACGGGGCGGACAACGCCGGCGCCGCCCGGCGGGTTCCGCTACGCCTATGACCCGAAGACCGGCCGGCTGGACGTCGTGCGCAACGAGCCGTAGACGGCCTCCGCTCTCCGTATGCCATTGTCGAAAAGAAGGTTGGGCCATGTGTGCACAAGACGGTGTCGTGCAACGTGCCGTCGCGGTCGCCGTCGTGGGGCGGCGTCCCGACGACGACGGAGCCCTGTCCGTGCCGCTGCCGGACGACGGGCGCTTTGAGGTCGTCGCCTACTGCGATGAGGGCCTGCCGGGGCACGAGACCCGCCGGGGCCCGGCGACGCACTACACCGACTACAACGTGCTGCTGCAGGAGTCGCCGGCCGAGGTCATGTTCGTGACGGGGCCGGTCGAGAAGCGGCGGGACTTCGCCGTACGGGCGCTCAACGCCGGGCGGCACGCAGTGCTCGACCTGCCCTTCTGCCAGGACGCAGCCGGCGCCGAGCGTGTGATGAAGACGGCCCTCCAGCGCGGGCTTGTCGCCACGGCCGACCTGCCCTGGCGGCGCGATCCGGACCTCCTGGCCGTGCGGGCGGCCCTCGAGGCGGAGAACCTGGGAGCACCCTGGGGCGTGCTCTGTTCGGTCAGCCGCGCCGCGCCGGAGGCCGATGCCCCGGCCGGTCCCCCGCTTCTGGACGACATCGGCCTGGCGATGCTGGACCAGGTGCACCTTCTGCTGGACCAGGACGTCCGCAGCGTGACGACGCACCTGAACCGCCCCGCGCCGGGTGCGGACGAGGCCGGATTCCTGGTCTACCTGCCGTTGCGCAAGGGCGGCTGGGCGGCGGCCCAGGCGGCCTGCGGCCCGACCGGGCTGCCCCACTGGACGCTGTATGGGGCGCACGCGACAATCACAGCCCAGGGGGGCCGTGCCATCGTCACAACAGATGGGGCAACAAGAAGTTACGAGCCGACGCCCCGCCGGGAGGCATTCTGGGACAACCTCCACGCGGTGCTGCGGGAGGGCGCGGCGCCGCTCTACCATCCGGCGGGCATCGTGCGCGCAATGAAGCTGATGGCGGCCGCGCGGGAGTCGGCCGATCGGGGCGACCCCGTGACAATCTGAGCGGCACGCGGGCGTTTTTGCCTGCGTCGGGCGGGCGGTCTCCGCCCGGGAGCGCACTCCCCTGCCGGTTGTGTTACCGCTGGCGGTCACGTCACTTACGGCGCGCGCACGCGCGCTGCCCGCCCGTGTGCTCCTCCCCGTGCGTTGACTCCGCGAACGTCATCCCGCTATCCTGACGTGTGTCATGTTCCACGTGAAACACCGGGAGGGTCGGCATGGCTGACAGGCGGAGGCTGGGACGCGGACTGGACTCACTCATACCGACCGTGCAGGAGGGGCCGGCGGGCGAGGCGCCCGCAGCCGACCAGATTCCGCTGCGTCAGATCGAACTCAACCCGCACCAGCCGCGCGTCGTGATGGATCCCGAGCAGTTGCAGCGGCTGGCCGACTCGATCACGTCGTCGGGCGTCCTCCAGCCGGTACTTGTGCGGCCGACGGCGCCGGGGCGCTACGAACTCGTTGTCGGCGAGCGCCGCGTGCGCGCGGCCCGGCTGGCCGGGCTGGAGAGCGTCCCGGCCGTCGTGCGCGACATTCCGGACGAGAAGATGCTTGAGGTGGCCCTGATCGAGAACATCCAGCGGGCCGATCTCAACCCGATCGAGAAGGCGACCGCCATTCGTCGGATGATCGACGAGCTGGCGCTGACCCAGGAAGAGGCCGGGCAGCGGCTCGGAATGGAGCGGTCCTCAATTGCCAACCTGCTGCGCCTTCTGGAGCTTTCGGACGACCTGAAGGAGATGGTTTCACGTGGAACACTGTCCGCCGGGCACGCACGCGCCCTGCTGGCGGTGCCCCACCAGGGGGCGCGGCTGCGCCTGGCCCGCAAGATCGTGTCGCTGGGGCTCTCGGTGCGCACCGCCGAGCGTGCGGCCGCGGCCGAGGCGGCCGGGCGGCCCGGCCGGATTCGCCAGGCCTCGCCGAATGTCGTGGAACTCGAAGAAAGCCTGTCCAGGGCGCTGGGCACCCGCGTCGAGATCAAACCGGGCCGCAAGAAGGGCGGGAAGTTGACCATTCGCTACTCCTCGCACGAGGAGTTCGAACGGCTCTACGAGGCCCTGGCCGGGCAGTCGCGCGTGGACGAACTGGCCGAGGAGATCGCCGGCTGAGGCGCCCCGCCGCCTACGGACGCAGTATCTCGAAGACCGCCCAGTCGCCGACCATGCGGACAAACAGGTAGTGCTCCGGGATGCGGTCGCCGTCGGCCCAGGTCAGGCCCACCCGATCCCATCGCTCCTGTCCCAGCCCGGCATGCACCAGCAGGTAGACGTCGCACCCAGGGTAGTCCGCCAGGATCTTGTCCACGTTCTCCGGCCGCAGGTGCATCTGGTGTACCCAGCGGTTCTCCGGATCCGCTCCGGCGGCGTCGGTGAACTCGTAGCCGACGTACCCGGTGACGATAAACACTCCGTTGGGATAGGCTTCCGACAACAGTGTCGCCACGCGGCGCGCGTCCGACGGGGCCGGCGTCTCCTGCAAGGGCAGGCGCCCGATCCAGGCGACGCCGACCAGGACGGCCAGCGCGCAGCAGGCGGCCACGTCGGCGGGGTGCCGCCACGCGCTGCGGCGAAGGACCGCCCCGGCGATCTGCACCGAACAGCAGAACCCCGCCATGATCGCGATGAGCGCCCAGGGGCAGTCGGCCGCCAGGACCGACCATGCGCCATGCGGGCCCGGAACGGCCGCCGAGCCGAGGGAGCGGAGGAAGAACAGGGGGTTGCCGAGGACAAGCCAGTTGCCGCCGATCCAGAGCAGGGCAGTGTAAGCCCCGGGAACGGCATAGGTTATGGACGTCCCCTCGACGTAGCTCCAACCGCGGCGGTGGACGGCGGCCCCGAGGGCGACAACGCCCGTCGCCGCCGCCGCCAGCACGAGGCCCTGCCAGCGGGTGATCACCGCCAGGCCCAGGAAGATCGCCGAGAGCGACAACTGCCGCAGGGAGGCCGTGCGCAGCCACTCACCCAGCGCGCCGCACGCGCAGACGGTCAGGGCCACGAAGACCATGGACGTCGCGCCGGCCCGCACGCTCACGGCGACCGGCGGCAGCAGCATGATGGCCACAACTGCGGAGTAGCGCAGGGCGGGATGCACGCCGTGCGCACGCCACACGGCGTGGACGTACGCCGCCAGCAGTGCCGCCGCGCCGGCCGCCGCCACGGAGTTCAGGAGGGGAGTGATCGGGACGAACGGGATCAGGCCGATCAGAACCACCACGATCGTCGGCAGGGGGGCCAGGTGAAGCGACCCGACCAGCCCCTGCGTGCCGCGCGACGCACCGGAGATGACGTCGGCGGCCAGAGCGGTCCGCTGGCGGGCCTCCAGGGAGTAGTGGTGCGCCGGCGTCGGGTCGATCAGCAGCAGGGCACACGCCAGGCCGATGGCGAGGGCGGCTGCCGCGAGGTTCCGATGTCCCTGGGTGCCGGTATCAGACATGCCGGGCAAGCTACCGCAAAGCCCGTTCCGGGTCAAGCCGAGCGGCCGGTCCGGAGCGGCGGCCCGGCGCTTTACAGGGCGGCGCGCGCATCGTAGTCTACGCATATGCCTTCTTGAGCGCAGAGGAGACGCCATGGTCACGGCGGTTGTGCTGATCAACGCGAAACGGGAGATGGTGCAGGAAACGGCTCAGGAACTCGTCAAGCTTCCCGGCGTCACGGAGGTCTACTCGGTCGCGGGTCCCTACGACCTCGTGGCCCTCCTGCGCACGGCGGACAACGAGCAGATGGCGGACCTCGTCACGGGGTCGATGCTCCGGATGGTGGGCATTGAAAACACCGTAACCCTTCTGGCGTTCAAGGCGTACAGCCAGTATGACCTGGAGCGCATGTTCAGCGTCGGCCTGACGCAGGCCTGAGGCGCGGGTCATTCCCGAAGCTGCCCGGCGGGCCGCACGACCGGTGTGTCCTCGGGGAAGAGGGCGGCGTGCAGGAGTGCGCCGCAGAAGACCAGCCCCGTGCCCCGGACGCCGGGGCCCGCCACGGTCGCCGTGCGGCCGCCGCCGGCCGCGTCGCTTTCCCGGTATGACGCGCGGAGCACGCGGCGCAGAAAGCGCTCCGCCTCATCGGGATGCGGCCCGATGGCTCCGTGCAGGGCCTCGGGATGCCGGCGCTTCCACACCTGGGAGTCGACGGCGTACGATTCCAGCAGCCGGTCCCGGTGCTTCTCGAAGACGTCCGGATTGCAGAACACGTCGGCGCCGACGATCCGCCCCCAGCGCGCCACAACCATCCCCACGGCCCGGGGGCTCCAGTGCTCGCCGAACTCCTCGCGATGGCGCCGCAGGGCCTCCTGAATCTCGGGCAACTGTTGCAGGGCCTGCAGGTCCTCGGTTGCGGATGCGCCGCCCAGCTCCCGGCTGCTGCGACGCACCTCCTCCCAGACGCCGTGCTGATCCAGGCCGGTCTGCGCGCCCGCCCGGATACTCAGCGTGGCGACGGACGGAGAGGCGCCGAACTCCTTCGGGCCATCCCATCGGCCCTGCTCAACGCACAGCACGGGCAGTTCGGCCCACCCGCTCTTCGGCCGCAACAGGAGATCGGTCTGAAGGACGCGGTTCTGCTTGCCGCCGGCAACGATCTCGCCTGCCAGCAGGAGCACGCTGTGCGGGCCGTTGTTGCGCGCCTGCAGTGCGGGCACACTGCCGGCTCCCCTCTCCCGCACCTCGAGGTCGCCGGATGCAAGTGCTTCGTTCATCGAGTGATAGGGAGTCGAGTCCTCGCACACGTCCATCTCCACCTGGAACACGGTCAGGCCGTCGCTGGTGTGCCCGGGCCGCACGCGCACCCGGCGGACGACCCGCGTCAGGGGGTTGTCCGGCGTCGGCACGGGCCGGGGGAGTGGCCGCACGGGCGGGGGAGGGCGGCCGGGCTCCGCGTCGGCCTCCAGATAGGAACCCCGGGCCGCGTCCGCCACACACAACCCGCCTGCCGCCAGGGCCAGCGTCACCAGCAGCCATCTCATCGCCCGCACCTCCCATGCGCCCTACCCACGTGCGAAGAACTGCCTGATCTCCTCCGGCGTCATCTCCTCGCGGCCCCTGTCGGGCGCAACGACCAGGGCCTTCCCCCCGATCACGACGGTGACCGAGTCGCCCAGCGCCAGGCACTCGGCCAGTTCCGGCAGGGCGTCCACGGCGGCGAAGTACGCATCGCTCCCGAACCGCAGCTCGAGCGCCTCCGCGTTCTCCTCCAGCGCGGTGTCCACCCAGGTCTCGCCGATGCGGAGGAACGTGCGCTCACCGACGCGGCGCAGGCGGTCCGGCGAGGCGCCCGCGATGGAATCGCTCTCCTTCATGAAACGCAGGGCCAGGCTGGCCTCCACCGCGTCCCTGCCCCTCACGCGCTGTTCGGACGGTCCGGCGGCCCTCAAGAACGTCGTGTGCGGAACGATTACCGCGGCGTCTCCCTGCATCCCGCCGCCTGCCTCCGCCGCCGCCCGGTCCGCCGCCATCCGCGGGATCCCGTGCGTGCGGTACGCATCCTCGTTCTCAAGAATCAGATAGGACGTGTACGGTGTGGCGATGCCGTATTCCCGGCCCAGCCGCACCACCTCGTCGGTGAGTTCGTCCGTCTGCCCGTGCAGGCGGATCTGATCCAGCAGATAGCCGATCTTGCGGCGCGCCCAGAGCTGCGGAAGGAAGGCGCCTGCCGGGTCCTCGGCCGGGAACGTCGCGTCATAGGCGAAGGTGCGACGGTCCGCGCCCACGGCGCCGGTCAACTGCACGGCCACGTCGCCCTCGCCGCTGTAGCGCCCGAAGGCGACCACCTGGCTGCCCCGGAACAGGTCGGGGGGCATCTGGGGATACATGTCCGAGACCTTCAGGCCCCCGAAGGAGAGTTCCAGGTTCGAGAGCACAGGGTGGCTGACCTTGCGGAAGAAGGTCGAGATCTTCGTCTCGATCTCGCGGCCGGGGGCCACGTAGTCGCTGTAGCCGCGGGTCGTCTCGGCGATCCGGTCCAGCAGGACCACGTTCAGGTCCTCGGCGATCCCGAAGGGGAACACGCGCACATTGGCCCTGTTGGCCTCCGCGACGCTCGTCACGATCTTCTCCGGAGCCGTGACGCCGACGGTCGGCTTGCCGTCGGTCGCCAGCACGATCAGGTAGGGGCGGTCTCCCTGCGGCGTCATCTTCAGCGCCCGCAAGACGGCCTCGCAGAGGTCGGTGCCGCCGCGCGCCTCCAGACCTCGGACGAACTCGACGGCCTTGGCGACCGCCTCCGGCGTGGCGTCCGTCAGTCCGTCCCCGTAGGTCTCCACGCCGGTGCTGAAGGTGACCAGCGCGAAGCGGTCGCCCGGGTTCAACGCGTTCAGACAGAAGGCGACGGCCTGACGGGCGCTCTCGATGCGGTTCTGCTCCTGCATGCTGCCGCTGACGTCGATGGCGAAGCAGACGTCCTTCGGCATCACCCCGGAGGCGTCGACGGCCACCCGGGGGGCGATCATCAGGGCGAAGTAGCCGTCCTGGCCGGGGCGCCGGTGCGTCAGCAGGTTCAGGCCGAAGTCCTCCTCGCCCACGGTGTAGAAGAGCGTGAAGTCCGTGTCGAGCCGGGCGCCCGTCTGCTCGAAGCCGGCCAGGGCGTGGTAGTCGTCCTTGCGGGTGACTCCGACGTCATGGGTGGGGGAGTAGACGCTCTTGATCGGCCGGTCCGAGGCGATCTCGACGCTCAGCGTGAAGTCCTCGAGTACCTTCGAGGAGCGTTCGCCGGTCTTCAGGGGGAAGGTGTACTCGTAGACGCCGCTCTCGAAGGGCAGGGCGTGCGTGTAGGAGACCTCCACCTCCGTGGCGCTGTTCGGCTCGATCGGGAACACCCGCATGCGCAGCAGCCCGGAGTCCATGTACTCCAGCAGGCCGGGGTCGCGCAGGCGTCGCACAATGTCCTGATAGATCTGTCGGGCCCGGCCCGCTTCGACGACCTCGCCACTCTGCCGCTTGCCGTTGATGAACATCGCGAAGTCGGTGACGGCGGCGTCGCGCGGGATGGGGAAGATGTAAGTGGCCTCCAGGCGACGGTTTGTGCTGTTCAGGAACCGCTGGCTCACGCGCGTGACGGCCACCGGCCCCTCCACCGTCACATGCACACGGTGGTTCTGGATGGCCAGCGGAGGCAGCGTGCTGTCCTCAGGTACCAGGATGCCGGTCGCGCCGGCCGTCCTGCAGATCCCGATGACGATCAGAACCGCCCAGAACGCCGTCCGCTTCCCGTTCATCGCCGCACCTCAGGCTTCCCGGTATCTGTTGCCGTCCTCCCAACGCTCCATTAGACGCCGTTCGGGCCGCGTTGTTCCAGCGGCTCCGCCCGCCGGCATCCGACGACGCGCGTCCGCGCACGCACGCGCCACGCAGGCCGGCGAACAGCCGGGGTCGATCGGCAGACGCACTCCCGCGCCGACGGGGCGTCGTCGTGCAGCCCCTCAGTCCCGGCCCTGCTCCCGCGGCCCGGCCGACGCGTTCAACGCCGAGAGGCGCTGCTCCAGTTGTTCGGAACCGGTGAAGGCCGTTATGAGTTGCGCCATGGCCTCAGGGGGGAAATCCCTCAGGGCGGTCGACTGGAGCTTCGCGATCTTCGCGTCCTCTGTGTCGGATGTCTTCAGGATCGCCAGGATTGCCGGGAGATCCTGCGGGACCGAGGCGCTCGGGACCGTGGTGCACGCCATCCGGCCGAGGAAGAGGGCGTCGCCGCGCGAAAGGTCGCGCTCGAGCGATTCCCGCACGCTGTTCGCGTGCCGCAGCGACGCGTCATCCGCCTTCGCTGCCGTCTCACGGCGTACGGACAGGAGCGGGAACTCGCAGCGTTCGCCGCTGAAGCTCGTCACGTGGAGTACCATCGGCCGTTTCTCGTCCAGCCGAGCCTCCTGAACGCAAGGGAGCGCTCGGATCGTCTTCTCCATGAAGTCCCTTTCGCCCTCGGGCGCGAAATGCGCCCGTGCGTAGGCATACTTGTCGGACAGGTAGACCCGCAGCACGTCGTTGTGCGGCGAGGTCTCGCGCGTGACCTCCTCCGGCAGCAGGGGATCCACCTCGCCGGGGGACTCCCCCCGCCCCAACCGTCCCCTGGGCCTCGAGACCAACTCGCCGTTGACAAGGACGCCGAGGCCGTTGCGCGAGACGATATAGGGCGCCTCCAGGTAGCGCCCTTCGAAAAACACAAACCCCTTGTCCACGGGCGGTCCGTCCGTGCGGCCGAGTTCCTCGGCTCGCAGAAGGCGCCGCGCAAGCGCTTCAAGGCGCATGTCGAGCTCGGGCGGCGCGGAGAACCCTGTGGCCAGCGCTGCGAGCTTGTCCCTGCCCGCCGAGTAACGCCAGCCGCAACGTTCGAGTTCGAGAACCTTCTCCTCCACGGACCGGTCGCTGCGCAGAGCTTCGATCATGTCCGGCAGTTGGAACGCCGCCGAGTGCGGATCCAGTGCAACATCCGCGGCGCCGCTCGCGATGAAGTAGCACCAGTCCTGCTGCAGGCCCTGTTCATACTCGCGCCGTTGTTGCCCACGGTAGTGAAGGCCAAACGCCAGGGCGCGGCTGTCGACGGAAGGCGTGAAACCCTGAACCTCCACGTCGTTGATGAGGAGCGCCAGGCCCTTGCGGCTGATCCTGTACGGCGGCGGCAGATAGGCGCCGTCGATGAAGACGAAGCCGTGTTCTATCGGCCCTCCGACGGCTGTCGGTCTGTCGAATGCGTCCATTCCCGCAGTCGCAAGCCGCTGCTCCCAGGCCATGGCGTCCATCCCTGTGATGCGCTGGCGGGCCATGGTCGACAGGCCGGGAAGGTTGGCCCCGGCCACCGTCGCCAGCAGTTGCCTCGCCTCGTCGAGTTCCTTGCCGCGAGTCAGGCACTCTGCGAGTCGCAGCCGTGCCCTCCAGCATGCGAGTCCCAGCGTCTCGTCCGCCGCTGCGGCGCGGAAGTGCCCGGCGAGCGCCGCCACCTTCTCCGGGATCGCCTTGAACGCCTCGACACCGGGATCGGCCGGCGTCTGTGCCTGCGCCACGTAGTACGAGCCGAGTGCGGCGTCGGCATGGCGTCGCCACGGGCAGTCGGGGAACTGCTCAACCAGCCGCTCCAGGTCCCCGGGATTCCGCCCGTGCGGGTCGTCTGCGAGCAGGAGTAACAGGCTTTCCACGGACTCCAGCAGCCGCAGCGCCGGTTCGTCCTCGTCGCGGGGTGCTGCCACGTCCACCGTGCAGGAGAACAGGACCTCGCCCGTGGCCGGATTGCCGATCTCGACCTCGTAGCGGCCGGGCTCGCTGAAGAGCCACCGTCGGTGAGAGAAATCGTACTGGAGGTCGAAGGTGACGGCGTGGGATCCATCCAGATCGCGTTCCCACTGGCAGACGAGGTCCCTCCAGAGGGTGAGCGTCTCGCCGTTGATCGTGAGCGTGAGCGGAGGCGTCTCCATGTGCGGCTGGAAGTCGATGCCGCGCACCGAGCCCCGTATGAGCACCGCCTGCCCGACGACGATCCTGTCTGCCGAGACGAGCCAGGGCCCCGCCATGCTCTCCGCCGCTGAGCCGGCCGCCGAGCCGCAGAGGACAGCAGGTCCCAAGGTCAGAAACGCCAGCAACATCAGTGGGCGTGCGCACATGGCCATTCAAGGACTCCGGGGCATTGTGTCAGGGAAAGCCGGGGCTGACCATCAGCACCGGCATATACTGCCTTCTTCCTCCGCGGTACATCATCTCTGGCATGACCTCGGGCGAGACGTAGCGGTACTGGACCTCGATCCTGCCATTCGGACCATCCGGCACCCCCATCAGTGGACGCATGCCGCCGGATCGTTTCCACAGCAGCACGCGCCCTCCC
>Ga0123328_1001948_pt1 | contig 19303 bp, 19 predicted proteins | sample BioC12SIPDNA_2_FD_89702 | JGI IMG/M metagenome (GOLD analysis project Ga0123328, IMG submission 89702) | Anaerobic biogas reactor microbial communites from Washington, USA - Biogas_R1_A C12 SIP DNA | ecosystem: Engineered > Bioreactor > Anaerobic > Unclassified | place: Washington, USA...
CGCGGTCCTCGCGGTCGCTGCCCTCGCCCTGCCGCGCGGCGTCGAGGGCGGCCCCTCGGTCGCGCGCGTGCTCGTGAGCGCGGTGGTCGGCGCCCTCGTCGTGGGCGGTGCGGGCCTTGCGACCGGGCTCGCGGTCCGCCCCGACGCGCCACGGCTCGCGGCCGCGCTCGCCCCGCTGCGCCGCCGCGTGCCGCGCGAGGCGTGGCTCGGCGCAGGTCACGGGCTCGCGTGCGTGGCCGGGACGTTCGCGCTCGGCGGCGTCGTCCTCGTCACGTGGGTGCTCGCGGGCCAGGCGCGCGTCGCGGACGTCGTCGCGAGCCTCGGGCTCGACGCGCTCGGTGGGGTCGCGCTCGCTATCGCCCAGCTGGCCTTCGTGCCGAACCTCGTCGCGTGGGCTGTCGCGTGGCTCGCGGGTCCGGGCTTCGCAGTGGGTGCAGGCTCGCACTTCGCGACGACGGGCGTGCTCGCCGCGCCCTTGCCCGCGATCCCGCTCCTCGGAGCGTTGCCGACCCCGGAGACCGTGACGCCCGTCGCGGCGTACTGGCCGCTCGCGCTCGTCGTGCTCGGCGGGCTCGCGGGACTCGTGCTGCGCCGCCGGCTCGGGGGCGTGGGCCCGTGGCAGGCGCTCGGTGCGGTCGCGGTCGCGGTCGTCACGACGGGCCTCGTGACCGCGCTGCTCGTCGGTGCGGCGGGGGGTGCGGCCGGCCCGGGACGCATGACCCAGGTCGGGGCCTCGGGGCTCGTGACGGGGGTCGCGGTCGCCGCCGCGACGGGTCTCGGTCTTGCACTCGTCGCGGTCGGGACCAATGCGCGGGTTGTCGCGGGGGCCCGGCGGCTCGCGGTCAGCGGCGCGCGCGGCCTGCGCCGCCGCATGGCGCGCTGAGCGGACCTACCGCGACCTGTCGAGCCCCGTGAGACGGCGCAGGTGCTCCTCGAGCTCGACACGCTGCGTGCGGTCGCACTCCTCGACGGCCTCGAGGGTCACGGCCCGCGACCGGCAGTCCTGCCACGCCTTCTGGACGGGCCATACGAGCGCGACCGAGCCGGTCGAGATCACGAGCAGCGCCGCGCTGAGGATCCCGACCATGAGGAGCGTGACACTCATGCCGCGCTCGGGGGAGCGGCGCACGCGGCGCAGCGTCACGATGCCGAGTACGAGGGCCCACAGGGCGAAGCCGATCGTCGCGAGGGAGAACGGCAGGGGCAGCAGGCTCGTGACGAAGCACGCGACGAGGAGCGTCGCGAACACGGCGAGCCGGCCACGGACCACGGGGTCGCCCGACGTCGGTGCTCGCCTGGGCCGCTGCTCGCTCACCCGAGCCATTGTGCCGTGCGGGGCGTGTGGCAAGGTATGCGCGTGCGAACACCGAACGGTCAGCCCGTGCCGGCCCGCGCCGAGCGGCGCATCGTCGTCCTCGTCTCGGGGACGGGCTCGAACCTCGCGGCGCTCCTCGCGGCGCACGACGACGGCGCGTTCGGGGCACGGGTCGTGGGCGTCGTGAGCGACCGCCCGGGGATCGGTGCGCTCGAGATCGCCCGCGCGGCCGGGGTGCCGACCGCGGTCGTGCGGCTCGCGGACTTCGGTTCGCGCGCGGAGTGGGACGAGGCGGTCGTGCGGGCGGCCTCGGTCTTCGCGCCCGACCTCGTGGTGCTCGCAGGGTTCATGAAGATCCTCGGTGCGCCGTTCCTCGAGCGCTTCGGCGGGGTGACGGTCAACACCCACCCCGCGCTGCTGCCCGCGTTCCCGGGCGCGCACGGGGTGCGCGACGCGCTCGCGCACGGCGTCAAGGTCACGGGGTGCACCGTGATGCTCGTCGATGCGGGGGTCGACACCGGGCCGATCCTCGCCCAGCGTGCGGTCGAGGTGCGTGAGGACGACGACGAGGCCGCGCTGCACGCGCGGATCAAGCAGGTCGAGGCGCCGCTGCTCGTCGAGACCGTGGGTCGCATCGTGCGTGGCGAGCTCGTGCTGCCCGAGGCCCGCCCGGTCGGCTGAGTCAGCGGGTTCGCGCCACCGCGCGACCGCGCCACCACGCGAGGGTCGCCTCGACGGCCTCGTCCCACGGTGTCGCGCGCACCCCGAGGGTCTGCTCGGAGCGGCTCGAGTCGACGAGGAACGGTGCGGAGAACTGGTAGGACACGCGGCGCACCTCGCGCAGCATCGGGGAGAAGGCCGCGCCGAGCCCGAGCACGGACGCGGGCACGGGGGAGATGCGGGGGTGGTCGACGCCCGCCGCCCGCGCGAACCGGCCCGCGACCTCGCGGTAGGTCTCGGCGGGGTGGTGCGGGGCGAGCCATGCGCGTCCCCACGCAGCGGGGTTCGCCCCGGCAGCCGCGAGGGTGCGGGCGAGGTCGGGGACGAAGGCGAGGGCGTGCGGCTGGTCGGGGTCGCCCACGGGCCGCAGGGTCCGGCCCGCGAGGAGCGGTGCGAGCATGCGTGAGCCGTAGTGCGCGGCCTCGCCCGCGAGCGGGCCGAAGTAGTCGGCGGCACGCACCTCGGTCACGCGGGCGCGTCCCGCCTCGTGGCGTGCGAGCGCCGTGCGCCACATCGCGGCGCGCACGCGGCCCTTGGTCTCGGTGCTCGTGAGCGGGGTGTCCTCGTCCATCGAACCGTCGACCGGGCCGTGCCCGTAGAGGTTCGAGGTGGTGACCAGGACGGCGTCGTTGGCCTCGGCCGCGTCGAGGAAGGCCTCGTGCAGCGGCGGCCACGCGGTGACCCAGCGGTGGTAGGGCGGGTTGACGCAGTTGTAGATGACCTCGGCGCCGCGCGTGAGCGAGGTCAGGGCCCCAGGGGCCGCGACGTCGGTGGCTTCGTGCCGCACGGGCGCGGGAAGGGGCGTGGCGGGCGTCGAGCGGGACACGAGGAGGACCTCGTGCCCTGCGGACGCGAGCTGGGCAGCGAGGGTCGTGCCGATCGCACCCTTGCCGACGACGACGTGACGAGCCATGGGTTCCTCCGCGGGGCTGAGTCCTCATGCGAGAGCGGTGCTCTCGGATGTGAGCGATGCTCGCACGCGCTGACGGACGGCGTCAAGAGCGGTGCTCTCGTTCGTGACGGACGCTCTCGAAATGCGGCATGATGATCGGGTGAGCACGCACGAGACGCCCCGCGCAGGAGGGGTACGCGCCCGCGCACGCGCCCAGTTCATGGCCGACCTGCTCGCGGTCGCGCGCCGTCGCCTCGCCTCCGACGGCCCCGCGGGACTGTCCCTGCGGGCGGTCGCACGCGATCTCGGCGTCTCGAGCTCAGCGGTGTACCGCTACGTCGAGTCACGTGACGCGCTCCTGACCGCGCTCATCATCGAGGCCTACGACGAGGTCGGCGCGGTGTGTGAACGCGCACTGCGCGAGTCCTTCGCGAGCGGCGCGAGCCCGGCGCGCACCTGGCTCGCGGTCGGCCACGCGTTCCGCGCGTGGGCCCTCGACAACCGTGCGTCCTTCGAGCTCGTCTACGGCACGCCGATCCCCGGCTACGCGGCCCCGCAGGACACGGTCGCGGCCGCGGCGCGGCTCTGGGGGGTCGTCGAGGCGGTGTGCTCGACCGCGCTCGCGCGTGGCGAGCTCGACCCGCCTCCCGTCGCGCTCGAGGTCGACGGCCTCATGAGCGAGAGCGTCATGGGCTTCGCGCGCGAGCACGTCGTCGTGGTCGGCCCCGACGGGGAGGCCTTGCAGCACGACGTGATCGAGCTCGACGAGGCTCTCGTCGCCCGCTCGGTGACCTTGTGGGTGAGCCTCGTGGGCGCGGTGAGCGCCGAGCTGTTCGGGCACCTGCACGGCATGACCTCGGACCACCCACGGCTCTTCGAGCTCACCCTCGCGACGGCCGCCGCAGGCGTGGGCCTGCGCGTCGAGGCACCCTGACCGCCGCGTGGTGCGGGCGCTAGACTGACGCTCGGCCGCGACTGGCGAGGGTGGAGGACCACCGGGGAGCGGCCGAGAGCTCGTCCCGCAGCGCGCCGCCCGCCTGGGTGCCTGGGTCCGTCCCGACCGACCCGAACCGGAGGCCCCGATGTCCGCCGCCCCCTCGCTCCCCACCGCGCAGATCGCCGACGACGCCCGCCGCCCCGTGCGCCGCGCCCTGCTGAGCGTCTACGACAAGACCGGCCTCGTCGAGCTCGCCGAGGCCCTGCACGCCGCGGGCGTCGAGCTCGTCTCGACGGGCTCGACCGCCGCCACGATCGCCGGCGCGGGCGTCCCCGTGACGAGGGTCGAGGACCTCACGGGCTTCCCCGAGTGCCTCGAGGGCCGGGTCAAGACGCTCCACCCACGCGTGCACGCGGGGATCCTCGCGGACTCGCGCAAGCCCGATCACCTCGCCCAGCTCGACGAGCTCGGTGTCGCGCCCTTCGAGCTCGTGGTCGTGAACCTCTATCCCTTCACCGCCACGGTCGCCTCGGGCGCGAGCCCCGACGAGTGCGTCGAGCAGATCGACATCGGCGGGCCCTCGATGGTCCGCGCCGCGGCGAAGAACCACCCGAGCGTCGCCGTCGTCGTCGACCCCGCGCGCTACGGCGACGTCGTCGCCGCCGTCCACGCGGGCGGCTTCACCTACGCCGAGCGCAAGACCCTCGCCGCGCAGGCCTTCGTGCACACCGCGACCTACGACGTCGCGGTCGCGAGCTGGATGGGCAACGTCGTCGCGCCGACCGACGGCGGCTCGGGCTTCCCCGCGTGGATCGGTGCGACCTGGGACCGCTCGGCCGTGCTGCGCTACGGCGAGAACCCCCACCAGCGTGCGGCGCTCTACACGAACGGTCACCTCCCGGGCGGGCTCGCCATGGCCGAGCAGCTGCACGGCAAGGAGATGAGCTACAACAACTACGTCGACGCCGACGCCGCGTGGCGCGCCGCGCACGACCACGCCGAGCCGGCCGTCGCGATCATCAAGCACGCGAACCCGTGCGGGATCGCGGTCGGCACCGACGTCGCCGAGGCGCACGCGAAGGCCCACGCGTGCGACCCCGTCTCCGCGTTCGGCGGCGTGATTGCGGCGAACCGCCCCGTGACGGCCGCGATGGCCGAGCAGGTCGCGCCCGTGTTCACCGAGGTCGTCGTCGCCCCCGACTTCGAGCCCGAGGCGGTCGAGATCCTCACGCAGAAGAAGAACGTGCGCCTCCTGCGCGTCGCGGGCACGCCCCAGGCCGGCGTCGAGCTGCGCCCGATCTCGGGCGGCCTGCTCCTGCAGCAGCGCGACACGATCGACGCGGTGGTCGAGGGCGGCGGCGACGACCCCGCGGCCTGGACGCTCGCCGCGGGCGAGCCCGCCGACGACGCGACGCTCGCAGACCTTGCGTTTGCGTGGCGTGCGGTGCGCTCGGTCAAGTCCAACGCGATCCTGCTCGCCTCGGGCGGGGCCTCGGTGGGTGTCGGGATGGGCCAGGTGAACCGGGTCGACTCGTGCCGCCTCGCGGTCGAGCGCGCGAACACGGGCGAGGTCGAGCGTGCCCGCGGGGCCGTCGCGGCCTCTGACGCGTTCTTCCCCTTCGCCGACGGCCTGCAGGTGCTGCTCGACGCGGGCGTGCGCGCCGTCGTCCAGCCGGGGGGATCGGTGCGTGACGAGGAGGTGATCGCGGCGGCCCGCGAGGCCGGCGTGACGCTCTACCTCACGGGCACGCGGCACTTCGCGCACTGAGCCTGCGGGTGACCGGGGCGACGCGCAAGGGCGAGTAGGGTGCCGGGCGTGGAGAAGGCACCCGAGCCCGACGACGTCGCCCCGTGGGGACGGTCGTGGACCGCGTGGTACGTGCTCCTCGGGGTCCTCGCGAGTGTCGTCGTGACCCTCGCGATCGGCTCGGTCGCGGGTGCCGGGACCCTCTCGGCGGTCGCGGTGGGCGGTGCGGTGCTGCGGCTCGTGCTCCCGCGTGCGACGGGTCTCGCGGGCCGGTCACGCGCCTTCGACGTCGCGATCCTGCTGGGCCTCGGGCTCGCGCTCGCGGTGCTCGCGGCCGTCGTGCCGCAGTAGCCGTCGTGCCGCGACGGCTCAGCCGTGCGGCGCGACCGCCTCGGGCTCGGGCGCGAGGTCCGTGTCGAGGTCGGTCTCGAGGTCCACCCTCAGCACGTCGTCCTCGTGCGGCGTGAGCAGCGCGTGCAGGAGCCCCGCGATCGCCGCGCCGAGCAGCGGCGCCGCCCAGAACACCCACAGCTGGGCGACGGCCTCGCCGCCCGCGAAGATCGCCGTCGCGGTCGAGCGGGCGGGGTTGAGCCCGCCGTTGGTCACCGGGAGCGCGACGAGCAGACCGACCGCGTAGGCGAGCCCCGCGGCCGGGGCGAGCAGCGCGCTGCGCCCGAGCGCGAGCACGACGCCCACGAAGATGCCCGTGACGATCACCTCGACGAGCAGCGCACCGAGCAGGCTGAAGCCACCGCCCGAGATCGCGACGAACGGGGACAGGTCCCCGAAGCCGTTCGTCGCGCCCGTGACGATCTGGTCGGCGATGTCGGGCGTCACGGTCGGGACCGTGCGCAGCGCGACGACGAGCGTCGTGACCGCGAGGCATGCGCCCGCGAGCTGAGCGAGCCAGAACGGCACGATCTCGACCCACCGGGTGCGTCCGGCGAACGCGGCACCGAGCGTGACCGCGGGGTTGAGGTGGCCCCCGAACGCGGCGAGCAGCACGACGTAGGCGAGGCCGAAGGCGAGCGCGACCCCGAGCGGGCCCGCCCCGGTGAAGCTCGCGAAGAACGCGACGCCCACGCCCGCGAGCACGAGCGCGAAGCTGCCGAGCAGCTCGACGCCGAGCCGCGCGAACAGGCTCGGACCCTCGACCGTCTCCCACGCCGCGTCCTGGAAGGTCTCGAGGCGCTCGGCCTCCTCGGGGACCGACTCGTCCGGCGGGGGAGGCGCGAGGACCGCGTCGGCGTGCGCGGCGGCGTCGTCGGCGGGCTGCGTGGGGTCGCTCGAGCTCATCGGTCCTGCTCTCGTGAGGCGGCGGCGCGCACGCGTCGCCGGTCGGGGAGGGGCGCGGCCGCGCCCGCCTCGCACCCTACGACCTCGCGCGCCCGTGTGGGCCGCGTCACGGGCACGCCAAAGTCTCTTGACATCAAGTAATCTGGCCCGAGCCCCATCCTTCCGAGCGCAGGAGCAAGCCCGCATGTCCAAGATCAAGGTTGTCGGTCCGGTCGTCGAGCTCGACGGCGACGAGATGACGCGGATCATCTGGCAGTTCATCAAGGACCGCCTCATCCACCCGTACCTCGACATCGACCTGCGCTACTACGACCTGTCGATCCAGAACCGTGACGCGACCGACGACCAGGTCACGATCGACGCCGCGCACGCGATCAAGGAGCACGGGGTGGGCGTCAAGTGCGCGACCATCACGCCCGACGAGGCGCGCGTCGAGGAGTTCGGCCTCAAGAAGATGTGGGTCTCGCCCAACGGCACGATCCGCAACATCCTCGGCGGCGTGGTGTTCCGCGAGCCGATCATCATCTCGAACATCCCGCGCCTCGTGCCGGGCTGGAACAAGCCGATCATCATCGGCCGCCACGCGCACGGCGACCAGTACAAGGCCCAGAACTTCAAGGTGCCCGGCGCCGGCAAGCTCACGATCACCTACACCCCGGAGGACGGCTCCGAGCCGATCCACCAGGAGGTCGTGACGTTCCCCGAGTCCGGCGGCGTCGCGATGGGCATGTACAACTTCAACGACTCGATCCGCGACTTCGCGCGCGCCTCGTTCGCCTACGGCCTGCAGCGCAACTACCCCGTGTACCTCTCGACGAAGAACACGATCCTCAAGGCCTACGACGGCGCCTTCAAGGACATCTTCCAGGAGGTGTTCGACGCGGAGTTCGCCGAGCAGTTCGAGGCTGCCGGCCTCACCTACGAGCACCGCCTCATCGACGACATGGTCGCTGCGGCCATGAAGTGGGAGGGCGGCTACGTCTGGGCGTGCAAGAACTACGACGGCGACGTCCAGTCCGACACCGTGGCCCAGGGCTTCGGCTCGCTCGGCCTCATGACCTCGGTGCTCATGACGCCGGACGGCAAGACGGTCGAGGCCGAGGCCGCGCACGGCACCGTGACGCGCCACTACCGCCAGCACCAGCAGGGCAAGCCGACCTCGACGAACCCGATCGCCTCGATCTTCGCGTGGACGCGTGGCCTCATGCACCGTGGCAAGCTCGACAACACCCCCGAGGTCACGCAGTTCGCGCAGACCCTCGAGGACGTCGTCGTCACGACGGTCGAGAGCGGCAAGATGACCAAGGACCTCGCGCTCCTCATCGGTCCGGACCAGCCGTGGCTGACGACCGAGGAGTTCCTCGCGGCCCTCGACGAGAACCTCGCCGCGCGCCTCGCCGCGTGACGCGACCGAACGGAGACCCCTCATGACGACTCCCGTCAACGTCACCGTCACGGGTGCCGCGGGCCAGATCGGCTACGCGCTGCTCTTCCGCATCGCCTCGGGGCAGATGCTCGGGCCCGACGTGCCCGTGCGGCTGCGGCTGCTCGAGATCCCGCAGGCCGTCAAGGCCGCCGAGGGTGTCGCGCTCGAGCTCGACGACTGCGCGTTCCCGCTCCTGGCCGGCATCGACATCTTCGACGACGCGCGCGCCGCGTTCGACGGCGTCAATGTCGCCCTGCTCGTCGGGGCGCGCCCGCGCACCGCGGGCATGGAGCGCGGCGACCTGCTCGAGGCCAACGGCGGCATCTTCAAGCCGCAGGGCGAGGCGATCAATGCCGGCGCCGCGGACGACGTGCGCGTGCTCGTGGTCGGCAACCCCGCGAACACGAACGCCCTCATCGCCGCGGCCCACGCCCCGGACGTCCCGGCCGCGCGCTTCACCGCGATGACCCGCCTCGACCACAACCGCGCGCTCACGCAGCTCGCGCAGAAGGCGGGCGTGTCGGTCGCGGACATCGAGCGTCTGACGATCTGGGGCAACCACTCGGCGACCCAGTACCCGGACATCTTCCACGCGACGATCCAGGGCAAGCCCGCCGCCGAGGTCGTGGCCGACCAGGCGTGGCTCGAGAACGAGTTCATCCCGACCGTGGCCAAGCGCGGCGCGCAGATCATCGAGGCGCGTGGTGCGTCCTCGGCGGCCTCGGCCGCGAACGCCGCGATCGACCACGTCTTCTCGTGGGTCAACGGCACGCCCGAGGGTGACTGGACGAGCGCCGCGATCGTCTCGGACGGCTCGTACGGCGTCCCGGAGGGTCTCATCTCGTCCTTCCCCGTCACGTCCGACGGCGGCGAGTGGCAGATCGTCCAGGGCCTCGAGATCGACGAGTTCTCCCGCGCGCGCATCGACGCCTCGGTCGCCGAGCTCGTCGAGGAGCGCGAGGCGGTCCGGGCCCTCGGCCTCGTCTAGAGCCCGCCCGTCACGACGGCGCCGTACCCCGCGAGGGTGCGGCGCCGTCGTCGTCCGCAGCGACGCGTCCCGCCCGGCACGGGCTGGTGCGGGCGGGGGAGGAGGAGCAGACTCGGTCCTTGACCGACCGACGGAGGCGTCATGGCTTTGCAGACCGTCCTGATGATCGTGCTCGTCGTCGCCGCGGCGACGTGGTTCGGAGGCTCGATCGCATGCACCGCGATCGGCGCGCGGATCGCCGCTGCGGACGACCCCGGGGCGCTCGGGCGCTTCGCGAAGGAGTATGTCCAGCTCGCCCCGGGACTCTTCGGCGGGACGGGCTTCCTCTCGCTCGCCGCGGCGATCTGGCTTGTCGCGATCTCCGGTGACCTCACCTTCACGACGCCGTGGGTGCTCGTCTCGCTCGTGCTGTGGTTCGTCTCGCTCGTGCTCGCAGCGACTGCGGTCGGCTTCAGCTGGACGCGCATCGCGGTCGCTCTCGGGCACGCCGTGGGGAACCACGAGGAGGCCCGCACGCCGTCGACCGGGAGCGCGAACGCCCCCGGGCTCGTGCGGCGCGCGCTGCGCCTGTCGTGGCTCGACGTCCTGATCCGCGTCGTGGTCGCGGTGCTCGTCGTCTGGCAGCCCGGCTGACGGACCGCACCCGCCCGGGCTGCGGCACCATGGGGGCATGCGAGTTGCCCTGCGCGTGCGCCCCGGTGCCTCCCGGACCGCGGTCGGCGGTTCCTACGGTGAGGGCCCCGACGCCCGGCTCGTGGTCGCGGTGAGCGAGCGCGCGGTCGACGGCGCCGCGACCAAGGCCGTGCTGCGCGCGGTCGCGAAGGCCTTCGGGGTGCGCCCGCGCGAGGTCGAGCTCGTGAGCGGGGCGACCTCGCGCGACAAGCTCGTCGAGATCGACCTGCCCGACGACGACGTCCGGGCACGCCTCGCCGAGCTCTTGCGCACCCCCTGACGGGGCGAGGGCCGCGGGCCGGTCCCAGGGGGAAGGACCGGCCCACGGCCCTCGCGGTCAGGCAGGGTCAGCGGCGCGCGCGCACCGTGACCTTCTTCGACCACGCGCTCTTGCGGACCACCTCGGGGGACCGCGCGAGGTAGCGCACGCTCACCTTGACCGAGGAGCGGTACGCGCGGGGCAGGCGGATCGTCCGGCGGCCCTCGTGCTTCGCGAGCAGCTTGACCGTGCGCACGTTGCGCTTGCCGACCTTCACGCGCAGCCACCCGGCGGGGTAGCGCCCGTTGGTGAGCTTGCCGAGGCGGACCTTGACCGCGGGTCGCGTCCCGGCACGGAACGACCGGGCCGTGACCTTCGGTCGAGCCGTCCTGAGCTGCGACTTGCTGACCCGCAGCGAGTCGCGCGAGGGCACCGAGGTGACCCGCTCACCGCCCGCGGCGCGCACGGTCGCCGTGATGTCCCGGTACTTGCCGCGCGGCAGCTTGCCCGAGATCCGCAGCGTCGCGGTGTGCTTCGACCCGGACCTGCGGATCTTCGCCGTCCCGAGCGTCGTCTTCCCGCTCGTGAACGTCACCGTGCCCGACGTCGCCCCGGTCACCGTCACCGAGACCTCGGCGCGGAGCTTCTTGACCGCGCCGTACGGCTGGGTCTTCCTGCTCAGCGTGGGCCTCGAGACCGTGAGCCGCTTCCTGGGTGCGCTGCGTGATGCTCAGGTCCGCGTCGCGCCACGTCTGCACGCTGCTCGCCGGGCGCGTCGTCTCGGCGTAGTAGTACATGCGGTAGCTCGCGTTGTAGAAGAAGCCGTCGAGGCGACCCGAGAGCGAGGTGTTGCCCTCGGCCGTCGTGCCGACCGAGAGCGTCGCGCCGTTGCGCGAGCCGAAGTTGTTGCGCAGGTCGACCACGAGCGAGCCCGTGCCGGCCTGGTCGAAGGTGTACTCGTGCACGCCCGTGCGGGTCGCGGCCGTGACGCGCGCGTCGATCGTGCGCGAGCCCTCGGCGAGGTCGTCGATCGCGTAGAGGCCGGGCGAGGCCTCCTCGTTCGCGTGCGAGTAGCCCTTGCGGTACGAGCTCGTGCTCGGGCGGGCCGTGAAGGTCTGGTAGGTCGGCACGACGAGGAAGTCGCCGCACGCGCCGTTGCCGCCCACGCCGTCGAGCGTGATGCCCGTGAAGCCGAGCATCTGGGTCGAGTCGTAGTCGTAGCCGGTGTGCGAGCGCGGCTCGGTCAGGGGAGTGACCTTCGCGAGGCCGTTCGGGGTGAAGGCTCCCGGGCCGTCCTGGCCGAAGTCGGACTCGGTGCCGATGAACGGGTCGACGAAGCTCGTGTAGTCGACGTCGTCGTGGGGGGCGGCCGTCGCGGGGGCGACGGTCGCGACGAGCTCGACCGCGACGAGCGCCGTCGCGGCGAGGGCGGCGAGGCCGCGATGACCTCGGCGGTGCTGCCGAGCGGTGGGCGGATGGTTCACGTCGATCCTCCTGAGGTGCGGGACGGACGTCGTCGTCGTCCCGCGTCGATGAGCCGGATCTTTCTTTCTTCTGTGTTCGAACTAATGAGAGCGCCAGGTGTGCCTGGATCTCTTGTCGGGAAGGGGTGCCGGGTTGCGGCGGACGGGATCGCCCTCGTGGGGCGCAGGTCGTCAGGAGGGGCCGGGCCGGGCAGAGCCGGGGGAGCCTGCCCGGCTCCGGGCCCTCCTCGAGGGGGTCAGCCCTTGACGGAGCCGGACATGAGGCCTCCGATGAAGTACTTGCCGAGCAGGACGTACACGAGCAGCGTCGGCAACGACGCGAGCAGGGCGCCCGACATCGAGATGCCGTAGTTGGTCAGCAGCGCCCCGTTCGCGAGGTTGTTGAGCGCGAGGGTGACCGGGCCGTTGCCGCTCGAGGAGAAGAACACCGCGAAGAGGAAGTCGTTCCACGCCGAGGTGAACTGCCAGATGAGCACGACGACGAAGCTCGGGATCGAGATCGGCAGCACGATCGAGCCGAAGGTGCGCAGCATCCCCGCACCGTCCACGCGCGCCGCCTCGATGAGCTCCTCGGGAACCGACATGTAGTAGTTGCGGAAGATGAGCGTCGTGATCGGGATGCCGTAGATGACGTGCAGGATGATGAGCGACGGCACGCCGCTCGGCACGCCCGCACCGAGCATGAGCTGCAGGAGCGGGATCATCACCGCCTGGTAGGGGATGAACATCCCGAACAGGATCAGCGTGAACACGAGATCCGCGTACGGGAAGCGCCACCGGGCGAGCACGAAGCCGTTCATCGACCCGAGGAACGAGGAGATCACGGCCGCGGGGACGACCATCTGGATCGTGCGCCACAGCGCGGGCGACAGCGCGTCCCACGCGCCCTTCCAGTTGTCGAGCACCCACACCTCAGGCAGGTTCCACGCCCGCACGGCCGCGGCGTCGCCTGGGCCCTTGAAGCTCGTCACGACCAGGACGTAGACCGGGATGAGGACCACGACGAGGAAGAACAGCAGGACGAGGTACTTGAGCGTGCGCCCGACCGAGAACCGCGAGCGGACCTTCGGTGCGCTGGGCGTCGTCGTCGGCGCGACCGCGACGGGCGCGGTGCTGCTCGGGGCGCTCACTTGGCCTTCTCCGTCCGTGAGATGTGCACGAGGTAGGGGATGATCAGGGCCGCGACGATGACCAGCAGGATCGCGCCCACGGCGGCCGAGCTCGCGTAGTCGAAGCTCGACTTGAAGACGTACATGTCGATCGCGGGGACCTTCGTCTGGTAGTTCGCAGGCTTCGAGATCGCCATGATGAGGTCGAAGGCCTTGAGCGACATGTGGCCGATGATGATCACGGCCGAGAGCGCGACGGGGCTCAGCTGCGGGAACAGCACGTGGCGGTAGAGCTTCCACTCGCTCGCGCCGTCCATCCGGCCGGCCTCGCGCAGCTCCTCGGGGATGCCGCGGAAACCCGCGAGGAACAGGGCCATGACGTAGCCCGAGAGCTGCCAGATCGCGGGGATCGCGATCGCCGCGATCCCGACGTCGACGTTGTTCCACCAGTTGTTCTGCAGGAAGTCCAGACCGATCATCTGGAACAGGCGGTTGAGGCCCGAGGCCTGCTCGCCCTGGTTCGAGTTGAGCAGCCAGCGCCACACGACACCCGAGGCGACGAAGGACACGGCCATCGGGAAGAGGTAGATCGAGCGGAACACGCCCTCGAACCGCACGGGCCGGTCGAGCAGCCAGGCCCACAGGAAGCCGAAGAACATCGTCCCGGCGAGGAACACCACGGTGTACAGCGCGAGGTTCTTCAAGGAGTGCTGGAACGCGGGGGAGCCGAGCAGCGCGACGTAGTTGTCGAGCCACACGAACGACGAGGGCTCACGGCCGGTCGCCTGGGCCGCGGTGTGGATGTCCGTCATGGACGTCTGCGCGTTCGCGGCGAGCAGGCCGTAGACGAACACGGCCATGAGGACGGCCGAGGGGGAGATGAGGAGCAGGGGCGGACCCCAGCGGCGGAGCGTGCGAGGCACCGGTGCCTCCTAGGTGGTTCGAAGGGGCTGGCAGGCGATCACGGTGCGGTCCCGCCCGGGGGGACGGGACCGCACCGCTGGGGATGGCGGATGGCCGGTGATCAGCCTGCCGCAGCGGCGACGAGCTCGGCCTGGAACGTCGCCAGGTCACCGCCGCCGGTCGTGAACTTGCTCGTCGCGTCGGAGATCGCGTTGAGCCACGCGATCGGCGTCGCGGCACCGTGCGCGAGCGAGGAGACGATCGTGTCCTCGGCGAACGAGGTGATCGCCGTCTGCTGGTACGGCGAGAACTCCGTCGGGTCCGCGTCGGTGCGGGCCGGGATCGAGCCCTTGGCCTTGTTGAACGCGACCTGGCCCTCGAGCGAGCCGACCGTCTCGAGCCACGCCTTCGCACCGTCCGGGTGCGGGGCGCCGACGGGCAGGGTGAAGGAGTCGGCGAGGAAGTCGAACACGCCGTGCGTGCCGGGGACCGGGAAGTAGATGTAGTCGGTGCCCTCGGCCTTGCCGGCCTCCTCGAACGCGGCGACAGCCCAGTCGCCCATGACGTTGAACGCGGCCTGGCCGTCCATGACCTGCTGCGTCGCGTCGGGCCAGTCGAGCCCGTCACGGTCGGTGTTCGTGTAGCTCATGGCCTTCTCGAAGGCCTCGAGCGCGGCCGTCACCTCGGCGCTCGCCCAGTCGGTCGAGCCGTCCCACAGGCCGTTGTAGGCCTCGGGGCCGAGCTCGGCGAGCAGGATCGTCTCGAGCAGGTGCACCTGGGTCCACGTCGTCGCGACCGAGAGCGCCGTGAAGCCCGCGTCCTGGACCTTGTCGAGCGCCTCGAACCACTCGTCGAGGCTCGCGTAGGACGCCTCGGGGTCGAGGCCCGACTCGGAGATCACGGTCGGGTTGGCCCACACGACGTTCGCGCGGTGGATGTTCGAGGGGATCGAGTAGATCTTGCCGTCGACCGTGAGGCGGTCGACGAGGTCGGCCGGGAAGGCGTCGCGCAGACCGAACTCGACGTACAGGTCGGCCACGTCCTCGACCTGGCCGGCGTTGATGTAGTCGGTCAGCTCAGCACCCGCGTGCGCCTGGAAGGTGTCCGGCGGGTCGTTGGCCTGGAGGCGGGACTGCAGGAGGTCCTTCGCGGCCGAGCCTGCGCCACCGGCGACCGCGCCGTTGACGAACTCGACGTTCGGGTGCTGCTCGTCGAAGACCGCCACGAGGGCGTCGAGGCCGAGCTTCTCCGAGCCCGAGGCCCACCACGTGAAGACCTCGACCTCGGTCTGGGCGGCGGCGTCGTCGTCGCCGGCGGGGGCGGAGGACGTCGGGTCGGCCGACCCGCCGTTGCTGCAGGCCGCGAGCGCGAGGCTCGCAGCCACGAGCCCTGCCGCGAGGGCGGGGCGAGTGCGTCGGATGCGCATCAGATTCTCTCTCCTACGTCGTCATTGCCGTGGATCACGGTGAGATGAGCTCCTCGCTGGTGGGCGAGGGGGTCCGGCCGCGGTGGGCCGGGGGTTGCAGGCCCCATCGAAGGGCATGACGACCCTTGACGTCAAGAAGTGAACACAAGAGTGGCCGTTTCGTGATCTTCGCTTGATTAGGTAAAGGCACCTCGCTCAGTGCCTCTGGGCGGGCTTCACGCAGGTCAACGAAGGTGCCCAAGTGACAGCGATCACTCCGCTATGCTGCGGCGCGTGGGAACGGACCGGGTCACTCCGGGTTCGCAGACTTCACTGCGTGAAGCCAATCGCGCCCGGATCGTCAACGCCGTCCAGCAGCGTGGCTCTCTCACGCAGGTCGAGCTGGCCGGCGTCACCGGCCTGTCCCCGGCGACCGTGTCGAACATCGTCAAGGAGCTCGTCGCGAGCGGCGTCCTGCAGACCTCGCCGACGTCGCGCTCGGGCCGCCGCGCGCAGCAGGTCACCCTCGCACGCAACCTCGGCCTCGTCGCGGGCGTGCACTTCGGCGCCCGTTCCCTGCGCGTCGCGCTGTCCGACGTGACGCACCGCATCCTCGCCGAGGAACGCATGCCCTTGCCCCCCGAGCACCGCGCCGACGCGGGGCTCGACCGCGCGACCCTGCTCGTGACCGAGCTCGTCGAGTCGGTCGACGCCCGGCTCGACGAGGTGCTCGCGGTCGGCGTGGGCGTGCCCGCCCCCGTCGACCCCGCGACGGGCCAGGTCTCCTCGCACGGCCTGCTGCGCGGCTGGGACGGCGTCGCGGTCCCCGAGGTGCTCGGCGGTCGCCTCGACGTCCCCGTCCACGTCGACAACGAGACCAACCTCGGCGCCCTCGCCGAGAGCCGCCTCGGGGCGGGCCGGGGCCGCGAGCACATGCTGTACGTGCGGGTCTCGCACGGTGTGGGCGGCGGGCTCGTCCTCGGCGGGCGGCTGTTCCGGGGCCGCATCGGGGCCGCAGGCGAGATCGGGCACGTCTCGGTCGACGAGCACGGCGCGCTGTGCCGGTGCGGCAACCGCGGCTGCCTCGAGACCGTGATCGGCGCGATCGCGCTCATGGAGAGCGTCCGTCAGTCGCACGGACCCCTCACCTTGCGCGACATCGTCACCCGCGCGCTGTCCGGGGACCCGGGCTGCCGGCGCCTCGTGTCCGACGCGGGCCGCTCGCTCGGGGCCGCGCTCGCGACCGTGTGCAACGTCGTCGACCCTGAGCTCGTCGTCGTCGGCGGTCAGCTCGCCCAGGCCGGCGAGCTGCTCCTCGAGCCGGTCCGCTCGGCGATCGAGTCCCGTGCGATCCTGAGCGTCGCGGGCCCCGTCGAGGTCGTCGCGGGTGAGCTCGGTCCGAGCGCCGAGGTGCGCGGCGCCCTCGCGCTCGCCCTCGACCACGTCGCCGTCCCGGGAGCAGGGGGTCCGGCATGAACCGCCTCCGTCTCGGGCTGGTCGCGCTCGCCGTCTGCCTCGCGCTCGCGGCGTGCGCCGCACCCCCCTCGGGCTCCGAGCCCTCCGACGACGTGATCGGGCTCCTGCTGCCCGAGTCGAAGGCCGCACGGTACGAGGCCGTCGACCGGCCCGCCTTCGAACGGGTCGTCGCGGCACGCTGCCCCGCATGCCGGGTGCTCAGCGCGAACGCCGACCAGGACGCCGCGCGCCAGCAGCAGCAGGCCGAGTCGATGCTCACGCGCGGCGCGGGGGTGCTCGTGCTCGACGCGGTCGACGCGGTCGCCGCGGTGAGCATCGTGCGTCAGGCGCACGAGCGAGGTGTCCCCGTGATCGCCTACGACCGCTTCATCGCGGGGGCCGAGCTCGACTACTACGTCTCGTTCGACTCCCGGCACATCGGCCGGCTCCAGGGCGAGGCGCTCGTCGCGGCCCTGCTCGCGCGGCGCGCCGGCCCCGACGCCCCGACCCAGGGCGTCCTGCTCGTGCACGGCTCACCGACCGACCCCAACTCGGCCGCGCTGCGCGAGGGTGTGCACAGCGCGCTCGAGGGCACTGGCATCGTCGTCCTCGCCGAGTACGACACGCCCGACTGGAGCCCTGACAAGGCCCACGAGTGGGTCACGGGCCAGCTCGCCCAGTTCGCGGGCCAGGTCGACGGTGTGCACGCCGCGAACGACGGCATGGCCGGGGCCGTCGTCTCCGCCCTGCGCTCGGCCGGGTACGACCCCGTGCCCCCCGTGACCGGCCAGGAGGCCGAGCTCGCCGCGCTCCAGCGCATCGTCGCGGGCGAGCAGACCATGACCGTCTACAAGGCGCTCGACCAGCAGGCCCGCACCGCGGCCGAGCTCGCGGTCCGCGTCCTGCGCGGCGAGAAGCCCGTCACGACCGCCGTCGTCGACGGCGTCCCCTCGCTCCTGCTCGCCCCTGTCGCCGTGACGATCGACAACCTCGAGCGTGTCATCGTGCACGGGGGCGTCTACACCGTGGAGGAGATCTGCGTGCAGCCCTACACCCGAGCCTGCGAGGATGCGGGCCTGTTGCCGGGGGGCCGGACGTGAGCGCCCCCGTGCTGTCCCTGCGAGGGATCGTCAAGAGCTACGGCGCCGCCCGGGCGCTCGACGGCGTCGACCTCGAGCTGCGCAGCCACGAGGTCCTTGCCGTGATCGGCGACTCGGGGGCAGGCAAGTCGACCCTCGTGGGCGTCATCTCGGGCAACCAGCGTCCCGACGCGGGCGAGATCGCCGTCGGCGGGAGGGCCGTGACGCTCGCGAGCCCCGCGGTCGCACGCCAGCACGGCATCGCGAGCGTCTTCCAGGACCTCGCGCTCGCACCGAACCTCGACGTCGTCGAGAACCTCTTCCTCGGCGCCGAGCTCACGCGCGGAAGCTTCCTCGACGAGGTCTCGATGGAGAAGCAGGCGTGGGAGCTGCTCGGCCAGCTCTCGGTCCGGGTGCCGTCCGTGCGCGTGCCCGTCGGAGCCCTGTCCGCCGCGCAGCGCCAGGCCGTCGCGATCGCGCGCGCCCTGCTCGGCGAGCCCCGCGTGATCGTCCTCGACGAGCCGACCTCGGCCCTCGGGACCCGCCAGACGGCGCAGTTCCTCACCCTCCTCGAGCGGCTGCGCGAGCGTGGGCACGGCGTCGTCGTCACGAGCCACTCGCTCGTCGACATGCACGCTGTCGCCGACCGGATCGTCGTGCTGCGCCTCGGTCGCGTCAACGGCGAGTTCGACGCGGCGCTCGCGACCCAGGAGGAGCTGCTCGCGGCAGTCACGGGGGTGGGCGCCCCACGGCGGGGCGAGGAGCGGGGAGGAGGTGCCCGATGACGACGTTGCTCTCGCACGCCCGCCACCGCGTGCGCACCGCACAGCTGGGGCTCGCAGGACCTGCCGCGGCCCTCGTGCTCGTGTGGCTCGTGTTCCAGTCGCTCAACCCCGCCTTCCTGTCCGCGGACAACCTCGTCAACCTCACGCAGCAGTCCGCGGTGCTCGGCGTCCTTGCGCTCGGCGTCGTGATCGTCCTGCACGTCGGCCAGCTCGACCTGTCGGTCGGTGCGCTCAGCGGGCTCGCGGCGGCCGTCACGGCGGTCGCCTCGGTCCAGTGGGGCTGGTCGCAGTGGATCGCGGTGCTCGCCGCGATCGCGGTCGGGGTCGTCGCGGGGCTCGTCTACGGGCTCATCCACGCGCGGCTCGGCGTCCCCGCGTTCGTCTTCACGCTCGCGGGTCTGCTGCTCCTCATGGGGCTCCAGCTGCGCGTGCTCGGTCCCACGGGATCGGTCAACGTCCCGTTCGAGACCTGGCTCGTCGACCTGAGCCAGCGAGCGTTCCTCGCCCCTGCCGTCTCGTGGGCGATCGTCGCGGTCGTCGTCGCCGCCTTCGCCGGCACCCGGTGGTACGACCGGGCCCGGCGCGTCCGGCTCGACCTCCCGGTCGAGCCGCTCGGGCTCCTGCTCGGCCGCGTCGTGCTGCTCGCGGGGATCCTCGCGGGGGTCGTCGCCTACCTCGGCACGAACCGGGGGGTCGGCGTGCCGTTCGCGGCGCTCGTGGGGCTCGTCGCGCTGACCGACGTCGCGCTGCGCCGCACGCGGTGGGGTCGGGCGATCCGGGCGGTCGGTGGGGACGCGGACGCCGCGCGCAAGGCAGGCGTCCCCGTGCGCC
>Ga0123328_1001950_pt1 | contig 19300 bp, 16 predicted proteins | sample BioC12SIPDNA_2_FD_89702 | JGI IMG/M metagenome (GOLD analysis project Ga0123328, IMG submission 89702) | Anaerobic biogas reactor microbial communites from Washington, USA - Biogas_R1_A C12 SIP DNA | ecosystem: Engineered > Bioreactor > Anaerobic > Unclassified | place: Washington, USA...
CAAGCAGCCACCCTACGCCTGAGAAGTTTGTAATGCCATGTTCCACGGCGTGTTGCGCGTGACGAATTGTCGGACAGCCTCGTGTTCCTTTCAGGTGTGGGCCGCCGTGGCATGGCGGCTACCCCTCGACGGGGCACGGGCCTTGCAGCGAGGCGCCTCTACGGCGTCGGGGGCTGCTGGGGCTGACGGCAGCGCGCGAGGAGTTCGTTGAAGAGTGCCTGCGCTTGGGCGTAAGCCGTCGGCGGCGACCACGCGTGCCCCGACAGCGGACTGGTGATGATGTGCTTCGGGCCCTTGAGCTGGTTGGCCATGGCCAGGGTGCCGGCGGCCCAGCAGGTGCGGTCCACGAGGCCGATACGGACGACGGCGGTCGCGCGCGTGCGGGCAGCGAAGTGGCAGACGTCGAAGTAGCGCATGGCCTGCATCTGGGCGTCGGACAGGTCGCGCGGGCCGAGGGGCCACCCGGAGGCGCGGCCGGCGGCCGGGCCCGCCAGGTCGCACAGCGCCGGAACGCCGGCCGAGACGATGGTGACGCGGCTGTCGAGCCCGGCGGCCACCAGGGCCTGCGCTCCGCCCTGGCTGCTGCCGGAGGCGATGACCGTGCGACCGTCCCAGGCGTCCTGGGCGCAGAGGAACTCGACGGCCCGGGCCAGGCGCAGGTACATGCCCAGGAAGTAGCAGGTGTCGCGGAGGTCGTTGCCGCGGAAGGCGTAGCCCTTGAGGTCGCCTTCGAGCTGGTCCTTGTAGAACTGCTCCGGTCGGCCGTTGGGCAGGCCGTGAGCGTTGATCTCCATGCCGAGCATGCCGTAGTGCTTGGCCCGGCCCGCGACGGTGGCGAGGGTCGCGCTGCGGGCCCCGGCGCCGTGGAAGCTGATCCAGGCGGGGCAACTGCGGGCCTTGGCGTCCTTGGGTCGCGCGAAGTAGCCTGTCACGGCCGCCCACGGCTTCGGCACGTCCGCGCGCACCTCGAAGCACTCGACCTCGGCGGCCCACGGCACGTCGGGCACCTCCACGCGGGTCCACTGCACGTCCATCGGTGTCTCGGCGAGGCGCTGCTTCTGGGCGGCCCAGAAGGCGTCGAAATCGTCGGGCATTGGCAACGACGGGGCGAGCTTCTCGCTTTCCACGGCTGCGCCGACCTCGGCCTTGATCGTCACGGAATCGGCCGGGCGACACGCGGCCGCCAGGATCAGGCATCCCGGCTCGCTGCGCTGCGTGCGGACCGTGGCGGCGCCCGATTCGAGGGTCAGCGTCTTGCGCTCGATCTCCTGTTTGCCGTTGAGCAGGATCGTGTAGTCCACCGTCACGGGCTGCTCGGGCGGCTTGTCGTCGCGGGCCACCTGAACGGTGAAGACGATCGGGTCGCCGGCGGCGTAGAGGCCGTTCTCGCGGTCGCACCGGACGGCGATTCGCCAGCCGGCCTGCTCGGAGCCGGGAGCGACGTCCGGCGCCGCCCTGGCGACAAGAGCGGCCAGGACGACGGCGGTCCAAGCGACAAGCGTTCGTCGGATGGTCATCGGCACAGGTCCTCCACGGGTGTTATGGTCGGCGTCTCTCTCACCGACTTTGTCCGTGTGGGTCCGGGGGACCCACCCTTCTACGTGCTCCAAAGAGGCCGGGGCACCTCCATGCCTGACGGGGTAGGCATGGCACCCGGCGCAACCGTAGGGTGGCTGCTTGCAGCCACGCGCACCGTCTCGGCCTTGTCTCCCGCGTGGCTGCAAGCAGCCCCCCTACCTCTCTCAGAGGACCGCATCGAGGGTCTCCAGGCCGAGGGTTTCGCGGACGGCGAACGGTTCGCCGAAGTGGCGGTTGATCTGGCGGCCCCAGTAGCGGTTGGTGTCGAGGACGTAGTCGAGCACGGCGCCGGCCTGGTCGCCGCGGCCGTCGTAGAACTGGCTGCGGTAGCACTCGATGGCTCGGCGCTTGAGGTCGATGTGGTCGGACACGTCGAGCACGAAGGCCACGTCGGCGCTGCGGCGCAGGTGCGTGCAGTAGTAGTAGATGAGCCGCGCGGGATAGTGCGGCTCGCCGCGCATGCGGGTTTTGGTGAGCTTGGCGTGGAAGCGGGCCTGTTCGGCCAGTTGCGTGGCGGCGACGTGGTCCGGGTGGGCGTCGAGCCAGTAGGGGACGAAGACCACTCGCGGCCGCAGGGTGCGATAGACCTCGGCCAGTCGTCGCCGGTTGTCGAGCGTGGGCATGAGTTCGCGATTGGTCATGCCGAGGTTCAGGCGCACCGACAGGTTGAGCACGTCGGTGGCGGCGGCGGTTTCGCGGCGCCGCTTGGCGCGGGAGCCGAAGGGGGTGGGTTCGCCGCTGGTGAGGTCCACGATGCCGACGCGGCGCCCGGCGGCGAGCAACTTCGCGACGGTGCCGCCCATGCCCAACTCGGCGTCGTCCGGGTGCGGCGCGACGACGAGGTAGTCCACGGGCTCGGGGGTTGCGGCACGGGGTTTCGAGGCGGGCTTTCGTGACATGGCGACTGGCTCCTACGGTTGACGGCGGCGCGACTCGGGCATCGGCTCATGCCTGACGGGGCATGGCACCGGCGGTTGTCCGTCTATGTCCGCGTGGGTCCGGGGGACCCACCCTGCGTGCTGCGTGTCGGGTCTGTTGACCCGACCTACTTGCTTTCGTGTCACGGCGACCATTTCCTCACGGGACGCCGAGGCGGACGGTTAGGAGCGGATTGCGTCGGCGGAGCTCGTCGCCGTGGAAGTCGCCGGTCTCCTCGTAGCCGGCCAGGTAGGCCTCGACGGCCTGGTTCAGGTGCCAGGAGACCAGCCATCGGTCTCGGACGTTGTTGCCGGGGTCGCCTCGCGCGGCGGCCTGAAGGTCGGCGACGACCAGTTCCATGCGCGAACCTGCTGCGGCATCGCGCCGCAATTCGACCAGGGCGGCCGCGGCGGGACGCGCGAGGCGTTCGCCGACGGCGACGGGCCGCACGGTGTTGTCCAGCTCGGCCGGCGCGATGCGCGTGAGTTGGAGGAATGCCTCAGCCAGTCGGTCGACGGCCGGCCGCACCGCCTGCCGCACGAGAGCCGGGTCGGCGGTCAGGTGGCGTGCCGCCCGGAGGCGATCGACGTCGCCGGCCGGGGCGCCCGAGGCGCCCAGAACGACCGCGGCCGCCGTCATCTGATACAGCGGCATCGTGCTGCGCAGCACGTCGTACTCCTGTCGGTTGCCCTCGACGAGGGTCTTGATGAGGGACTCGCAGCGGGAGGCCTGCTTTTTGAAGGTCGCGGCGTGGCGTCCGCGGGTGAGGAGGTTGACGTCGGCGAGGCCGTCGCGCGGGATCGTCGTTCCGTGGAACTCGACCAGGAGGCGGAACGCGTCGGCCATGGCCTGGACGACGGGGCGTGCGGCGTTGTCGTTGTCGGGGCTGTCGTCGCAGAGGGCGGCGGCCGCCTGCTGCGCGACGCTGCGGATGGAGGACGATGGCATGGCGTCGCCGGTCAGCGCGTCGAGATCGCATCCGGCGCGGCGGACCAGGTGCAGATCGTTGATCAGCGCGTCCAGGCGCCAACACTTCTGGGCGATGCCGATGACAGGGCTCCGCAGGTCCTTGCCGATCTGGGCCATGGCGGCTTCGAGGACTTTCAGGCCCTTGGCCAGCGGCGCCTTGAAGTGGGCGTTCTGCGGCTGCGTCGCGGCGTACAGGTCGCGCGTGCGCCACCACAGGCGCTGGAGCGGATCGCGGAGCCGCTCGGCCTCCTGGCGGAGTTGGTCGTCGGGCGGTTTGCTCATCTGGCTCTGAATCCATTCCATGCCGAGCCAGAGGTCGGCCTTGACGGCGTCGGCCATGGGCATGGACTCGAACTGACGTCGCAGGCGGTCGTCGCCGTCGATCCGACGGACCTCGCCGAAGGCGGCCTCGCGGCGCTCGGGCTGGTCGATGCCGGCCACGGCGGCCGCGAGCCGGTTAAGCACGGCGCGGCGATGCGCCGGGGTGCCGACCTTGCCGGCGACGAGGCTCTCGGCCACGTCCAGGGCGGTGCGCACATGGGCAAGAATGGCCTCGGCCACGGGGCGGACGCGTTCGACCGTAAGACCGAAGCGGGCCTGCTCGACGTAGGCGGCCAGGTGCGCCGCCAGGGCCGGCTCGGCGGTTGCGAGGGCGGCGGCGCGGCCGGCCAGTTCGTCGCACTCGGCCTTGCGGCGGTCGTCGTCGGACACGGTCTCGGCCGGCGCCGGCGGCAGCTTGCCGTCAATCACGAAGGCGGCCCCCTCGCGCAGGCGGTCCAGGTCGCGGGCCAGGCGCCACAGTTCGCCGTGGCCGATGCGCAACTGGTTGCCGGCCACCTGCCGGGCCATGGCGATCAGGCTGTCGGCGCCGGCCAGCGCGCGGCCAAGGACGGCCCGGTCGGGCGATTCGGCGTCGCCTGCCGCCTTGCGCGCCTCGGTCACCTTGGCCAGCGCGTCCAGCACCGGGTCGATCACGTCGGCGTTGTGCACCAGGAGCATGCCCGCGAAGCCGTACCGCGACCGTTCCGTCTCGTCGGGCTCGGTGTCGGCGCGGCGCAGCAGATCGCGCGCGACGATCCGCACGGCCCGGCGGGCGTCGTCGCCCTTGGAGGCCAGGCCCCAGCCGCCCTTGGTCGCCGACTCCATGCGGGCGATCTCCCCGTCGAGCTGCTCCACGAGACGCTTCTGGTAACTGACGTTCCACGTCAGGGGACGGTCGTGGAAGTCGCGGTAGCCGAGGCGGTGCTTGTAGAGTTCGATGTGCCGCTGAAGCTGCTGGCGCTGGAGTTCGTCGGCGCTCTCGCCGAGGCGCCGCTGGGCGTCGTCGAGCAGAGCTGTGACGCGCTCGCGCATGTCCTGGGCGTCGGCGCGCGGCCCGGCGCCGAGCGCCGCTGCGATTACCATCGCCGCCCCGAGAATCCGACACACGGTCGCCCGCGCTTTCATCCCCTGGCTCCTCGTCGCTCTATGGCCGCCTGGTACACGTTCTGAATCTCGTCCACCATGCGATGGTGGTCGAACTGGGTGCGGCACAGCTCGCGGCCGCGTTCGCCCATGCGCTGCCTGAGGGCCTTGTCCGACAGGAGCGTGTCGATGGCCCGAGCCAGGCCGTGCCAATCGCCGGGCGGCACGAGCAGGCCCGTTTCGCCGGGATGCACCACCTCGGGGGCTCCGTCGATATCGTAACTGATCGCCGGTCGGCCGCACAGCAGCGCCTGGGGCAGGACGCGGGCCAGGCCCTCGCGGTACGACGCGTGGACGAGGAGGTCCGAGGCATGAATGAGCGACGGCACCTCGTCGCTGGGGACGAGGCCGGCGAACCGGACGCGCGCGTCGATGCCGAGGCGCTGCGCCAGGCGTTCGAGGCGGCCGCGGAGCACGCCGTCGCCCACCAGCAGGAGCCAGACCGTCGGGTGGCGCGAGGCCACCTGGGCGAACGCGCGGAGGAGATCCTCGTGGCCCTTGAGGTGAAACAGTCGCGCGACTTTGACCACGACGGTGGCGTCCTCGGGCAGCGCGTACTTCAGCCGCACGCGGCCGACGGGCTCGGCGGGGTTCAGGAAGGCGCCGACGTCCATGCCGGAGTAGACGGTGGTGAACTTCTCGGGCGGCGCGACGCCCGCGGCCACGGCCTGCTCGGTCATGGCGTCGCAGACGCTGATGAGGTGGTCGGTGACGCTGGCGGCGCGGCGTTCCAGGCGCGTGTAGAGCCAGCGGATGGGCGCGGGTTGCCAGGCGTGGAACGATTGGCCGTGGATGGTGTGGATGACGACGGCCTGGGGGCACGCCTTGGCGGCGGCCCAGCGGCCGAGGATGCCGGCCTTGGAGCTGTGGGTGTGGACCACGTCGGGCCGCAGGTCGGCCAGGCGCCGTCGCAGTTGCGCCAGCGCGCGGCGGTCGCGGAGCGGGCGGATACTGCGGTGCAGCGCGTCGATGGTTTCGTAGCGGAGGCCCGGGTGAGCCCTGGCGCGATCCACCAGAGACCCCTCGGGTCCGTAGGTGGGGCCCGAGAGCAGCGTGACCTCGTGGCCGCGGTCGGCCTGGCCCTCGCAGGTCAGGAGGGTGTTCTCCATGGCCCCGCCGAGGATCATGCGCGTGATGACGTGGACGATTCTCATGGGCTCTCGGTGGCTCCGGGCTCGGTCGGCGCGGCCGGCCAGGCCGCTTCGTCATAGAAGACCTCGCACAGGGTTAAACCGTGGGCCGGCGCGGTGGGCCCGGCATTTCGCCGGTCGCGCGACGCGAGAATCGGCCCGATCGCCTCGGGCGTCCAGTGGCCGCGAGCCACCTCCAGCAGGGTGCCCACAAGGTTGCGGACCATGTTGTAGAGGAATCCGTCGCCCTCGACGTCGAAGAGCACTTCCGGGCCCGAGCGGCTCACGTCGAGCCGCCGGATGGTCCGGACCGTGGTCAGCCGCGGCTGTCCGCCGCCGCCCTCGAAGGCCTTGAAGTCGTGGCGACCGACCAGCAGGCGTGCCGCGTCGCGTGCCGCGTCGAGGTCCACCGGGCGATGGAAATGGAACGTGTAGGCGGCCTTGTCGTAGGGCGGTTTCTCGCGGTCGGCCCAGACGCTGTAGCGGTAGTGCTTGCCGCGGGCGTCGTGCGTGGCGTGGAACTCGGCGTCCACGTCGTCGGCGGCGCGGAGGATGATGCTGTCGGGCAGGCGGCTGTTGGCCGCGTGGCGCAGGCGGGTCGCGTCGATGGGACTGGCGGTGTGGAAATTGGCCACCTGGCCGCGCGCGTGGACCCCGGCGTCGGTGCGTCCCGCGGCCACGAGCGTCACGGGCGTCTGCGTGATCGGCGAGAGGACCTCGCGCAGCACACCCTCGACCGTTCGCAGCCCGGGCTGGAATTGCCACCCGTGGTACGCCGTGCCGTCGTAGGCGATGAGCAGTCGGATGTTTCTCACGCCGGGAGTGTACCCGCGAGCCGCGCCGGATTCAAGCGCCGCAGCGTGCCGGCGGGGGGCCGCCGCTACGAGAGCATGTGGGTGGCCTGCTCTCAGCCATGCGGAGGGTTCAAGCCGTTCGGCATGCCTGACGGGGCAGGCATGGCACCCGGCGAGCGTGGCCATGCCATCCGGCCCTGCATGAGGCGTGTCGGGTCTGTTGGCCCGACCTACGCGCATGGCACCCAGGCGCAGGGTGGCTGCTTGACGTAGTTCCCGAGCACCGTCGAGGGGCAGCCACGTGGAAGGGCAAGGAGACTTGCCCATGCCTGATGGGGCAGGCACCCGGCGAGGGGCGGTGAGGGTCGCTCGGCGGAGTCCGCGTGGGTCCGGTGGACCCACCCTACGGTTCTTCGTGCGGACGTTCGGCGACGCGGTGGCACGGGCGTTCACTGTTCGAGCAGGGCGGCCAGGCGGTCGGCATCGAGCAGGTGGACGGTCTGGCCGCTGGTGGAGAGCAATCCGCGGTCGTCCATCCGGGTGAACGTGCGAGAAAGGGTTTCGGGCGTGGTGCCGAGCTGTCGGGCGAGTTCGCCCTTGGGCATGGCGAGTCGGAATTTGCGGCGGCCGTGGCGTTCGGCCTCCTGGAGCAGGTACCGCGCGAGCCGCGCCGAGACCTCGCGCAGGCTGAGGTCTTCGATCAGGCTGACGAAGTCCTGGAGTCGGCGGCTCATGGACGCCAGGACGCGCATGGTCAGCTCGGGGTGGCGGCCGAGCAGATGAACGAACTCGCATCGCGGCAACAGCAGGCACTCGCTCGGCTTCATCGCGACGGCGTGGGCGGGGTAGCGCCCGCCGGCGAACACGGCCGCTTCGGCGAAGGCGTTCGGCGGCATGACGGTATGCAGAATCTGCTGCCGCCCGTCGGGCGACGTTCGGAAGAGCTTCACGGCCCCTTCGACCAGGACGTAGAACCGGTCGGCGCGCTGCCCCTGAAGAAACAGCGTGGCGTCCCGCGGGAAATGCTCGCGCCGCACGACCGTGGCCAGTTGCAACAGATCCTTCGGCGGCAGACTCTCGAACAACGTCACCCGGGCCAGGTCCGTGGCGCACTCGGGGCATTCCGTACCGATCATGGCGAATCCTCCACGTCGCCATTCAGTGTACGTCGGCGGAGGCGTCAAGGAAATAGTCCAGTGCGCGAAATCGCAACTCGCGCAGCGGCGCGGTCACAGGTCGCCGCGGTAGCCCCAGTGCCAGAACTCCGGGAGGTAGGGATCGAAGCCGCCGGCGGCCATGGCGCTGATGAGCATCGAACGGTTCTCGCGGCAGAGTCGTTCGGCGTCGCCGAGGTCGGGCATGAGATGGTAGTGCAGGAGGTCTGCTTCGGGGCCGGTGCAGTAGTCCACGGGGACGCCCATGTCGAGCTCCGCGCCGTCGGGGCCGACGATCGTGAGGTCCACGGCGCCGCCGTAGCGGTGCGACCCGAGGTGCGGCACGATGCGGATGCGCGGCGCCATGCGGGCGACGTGCTCGGCCACGCGGGCCTCCGACCATTCGGGGTGCGCGTCGCGGATCTGGGCCTCGGCCTGGTCGGCGCAGCGTTGCTGGATCGCCCACGGGCGCCAGCCGTCGAAGACCTTGAAGTTGCAGCCGTCGGGCAGCGTGTCGCGTGCCCGGACAAGGGCCTCGGCCGCGCGGCGGCGGAGCAGGACTCGCGGATCGTCGGTCCATCCGTGGCGCAGACAACTGTGATCGACGACGAAACCGTAGTCGGCCAGGTCCACGAGGTGCGCCGACACCTGTTCTTCCATGGCGATCCACCAGGCGGCGTCCCGTTCGGTCAGAATTCCCACGCGGCATCTCCTTGCGGTACGAGTCACGGTGCACTCGCGGAGCGCCCCGGCGCTTGTCGGCGGCGTCTCCGGTCAGGTTCCCAGGCCGAGCAGCGTGCCGAGTTGGTACGCCGCCAGCGTGACGACATAGGCGGTCGCCGTGAGGCCGGCGGCTTGGAACACGGCCCAGCGGATGCGTCCGCTCTCGCGGGCCGTGACGGCAAACGTCGCGACGCACGGCATCGAGACCAGGCAGAACAGCATGATACAGAACCCGACCAGCGGCGAGTAGTCGTTGCGCAGCTGGGCCCGCAGCGCGTCGCCGGCCGACTCTGAGTCGCCGACGGCGTAGACGATGCCCATCTGCGCGACGAACAGCTCCTTGCCGGCCACGGCGCCGATCAGGGCAGTGCCAATCTTCCAGTCGAATCCCAGCGGCTTCAGCAGCGGCTCGATCAGCCGGCCCAGCCGGCCCACCGACGAAGCCGCCAGCAACTCCGCGGACCGCGCTGCCTCGAGCTGCGCCACGTGGCGCTCGTGCGGCCCCTGAATCTTGTCCAGCAGCCGCAATGCCAGCGGGTACAACTCCGGCGCCGTCTGCTGGAGGCGGTGGAGTTCGCCCAGATGGTGCGTCTGCACGGCGTGGTATCGTGACGAGTCGGCGCGGAGCTGCTCGTCGGCGACGGCCTCGTCGAACCGCTGTCGCGCGGCCTGGATGGCCTGTCGCAGATGAACCAGGCGAACCGCGTGGTGCGGCGCCGCCGAGGCGTCGAGGTCGTCGGCCACGAGCAGCGCCGATTCCGGCGGCAGCCCCAACTCGGCGTTCAGGTCCGCCAGGGCCGCGTTGCGTTCGCCGGCGGCCCGGGCGATCTCGGCCTCGTAGTCGCGATCCAGGTGCGTCTTGCGCGGGTAGGTGGCCAGGGCCCACATCAGCACCGAGAACGCCAGGATGATTGTCGAGGCCTTGCGCAGGTAGGCCGAGGCGCGCTCCCACGTGTGGATCACGACGCCCTTGAGCGTCGGCATCCGGTAGGGCGGCAACTCCATGACCAGCGGCGCGCTGTCGCCCTTGAAGACGAACGTGCGCAGGAGCTTGACGCCGACGACGGCCAGGGCGATGCCGATGACGTACATGGCCAGCAGCATGGGCGCCCGCAGGTGCGGCGAGAAGAACGCGGGGATCAACAGCGCATAGATCGGCAGCCGCGCGCCGCAACTGACCAGCGGCAGCACGAGCATGGTCACGAGTCGGTCGCGGCGGCTGTCGAGAATGCGCGTCGCCATGACGGCCGGCACCGTGCAGCCGAAGCCGATGAGCATCGGGATGAAGCTCTTGCCGTGGAGGCCGATCTTGTGCATGAGGCGATCCATGATGAAGGCGGCGCGGGCCATGTAGCCGCTGTCTTCCAGGAACGCGATGGCGGCAAACAGCAGAATGATGTTGGGCAGGAAGACCAGGACGCCGCCGACGCCGCCGATGACGCCGTCGATCAGGAGGCTCTTGAGCGGGCTGTCGCTGTCGGCGGGCCACAGGCCGGCCACGGCGTCGCCCAGGCAGCCGAAGAGCCACTCCAGCACGTCCATCAGCGGCTGGCCGACCGTGAACGTCAGGTAGAAGACGCCGTACATCAGGGCCACAAAGATCGCCAGACCGAACAGGCCGTGCGTGGCCACGGCGTCCACGCGGTCGCTGCGGGTGTGGCGCAGCTCGACGCTGCTGCGCACCGACTCCTGGCACGCGCCACTGATGAAGCCGTAGCGGCGGTCGGCAATGACGATCTCGGCCGTGTCGCCGTAGTCGCGCTCGATGTGGCGTCGTGCCTTGGCGACAGCGTCGCGCACGGCCTCCCAGTGGGCCGCGCCCGACCGCACGCGCTCGACCACCTCCTGGTCGTCCTCCAGGAGCTTCACGGCCAGCCACCGCCCGCCGTAGTGCGACACCAGCGCCTCGTCGCCCGACAGAAGCCGCTCGATGTCGGTCACCTCGCGGTTGATCTCGCGGCCGTAGCCGACGGTCACGGCCGGTCGCGGCGTGTCGGGCGGGGTTGTGGCCACGGCCACCACCGCCTCCAGCAGCGACTCTGTGCCGCGCTCCTTGTGGCCGACCGTCTCCACGATCGGCGCGCCGAGCAGCCGGCTCAGGCGCTCCAGATCGAACTCGATGCCGCGGGCCTTGGCCGTGTCGCTCATGTTCAGCACGAGCACCAGCGGCAGGCCCAGTTCGATCAGTTGCGTCGTCAGGTAGAGGTTCCGCTCGATGTTCGAGGCGTCGAGGATGTTGACGACCACGTCGGGGCGGTGCTCGATGAGGAAGTCCCGGGCCACGCGCTCTTCGACCGAGTAGGCCGTGAGGCTGTAGGTGCCCGGCAGGTCGATGACGCGAATCTCGTAGCCGAGGTAACGGCAGACGCCGGCCTTGCGCTCCACGGTGACGCCGGGGTAGTTGCCGACGTGCTGCCGCGCGCCGGTCAGGTTGTTGAAGAGCGTGGTCTTGCCGCTGTTGGGGTTGCCGGCCAGAGCGATAGTGATACGGTTGCCGCTGATCACGACGGTGTCCTCGTCGGCGGTCCGGCGATGAGCGGCGGCCGCCACTGGAGCCTGTGGTGGAATCGCGCGGTCCGAGGTCAGCGGACCACGATGTGCTCGCCCATGCCGCGGCCGAGCATCAGGCGCGTGCCTTTGACGGCTACAATGAAGGGCCCGCGGCCGCCGTTGCGAACCACCTGCAACTCGGCCCCGGGCACCAGGCCCATGGCGGTCAGACGGCTGCGCAGGCCGCAACCGGCATTCACACGAACGAGACGGACAATGGCCCCTTCCACAACCGCAGACAGCGACATCACTGACGTCTCCTCTATGGCGCCGCAACCCGGCGGCGCTCGTTCAACCCCGGCTCCGCTTCCTGCTCCTGCCGACGCGGGGGGCGGCCTTGGCGACCGGCCCCGCGCCGGTCCGCGGACCGACCAGGGAATCGTTCAACTGCTTCTGCATCACCGGCGGCCACTGGGCCACGAATCGGCCGAACGCCGCCAGGCGGTCCAGCACCGCGTTGTCCACCACGTGCTCCATGCGACAGGCGTTGGCCTCGGCCACCGCCGGAGACAGCCCCAGCACCTTCGTCAGAAACCGGCGCAACACCTGGTGCCGGTCGGTGATCTCCTCGGCGGCCCGGCGGCCCGGCTCCGTCAACGTCACCTGGCGGTACGGATCGTAGTGGACCAGGCCGCGATCGGCGAGCGTCCTCATCGCCGCCGTGACCGCCGACATGCTGACGTCCAGGCGGCCGGCGATGTCGCGGACCCGGGCGGCGCCGCCCTCGCACTGGAGCCCCAGCACGGCCTCCAGGTAGTCTTCCATCGAAGAGGTCAACTCCACGTCGCTCACGCCCACAGCCCTCTGCCTGCCAACGGCCACCCTGGGGGCGGCCGGAAAGTTAAGCACGCTTAACATTATACCCCAGAGCGCCCCCGTGGCAAGCGAAAAACCCGACGCACGCGCCTCAACCCCTGCTTGCAGTGGTAGGGTGGGTCCCCCGGACCCACGCGTTCCCTTACCCGTTCGGTTTCCGCGTGAAGGCCTTGAACTCGCCGGTGGGTTTCTCGTCCTCGACCTTCAGGTCCGTGACGTTGGCCTCCCTGGGCCCGCGCCGCATCTGGGCCAGCAACTCCCCGACGGCCTCGGCCGGACCTTCCACCACCGCCTCCACGCGGCCGTCGTTCAGGTTGCGGACCCAGCCCGTGAGCTTCAACTTCTGGGCCCCCGCCGTGACGAAGTTGCGGAACCCGACGCCCTGCACGCGACCGCTGACGAACACGTGAACCCGTCGCGGACTGTCGTCCACACGCTGGATCGCCACGCGGACCTCGGTCCCGGCCGCAGGCAGTGCCTCGGTGTTGGCCTGGTATGTGCCCGCCGGCTTCGACGCCTCGGGCCGCGCGTTGCCGATCAGCGACGAGGCGTCCGCCGCATGCAGTCCCACGAGGCTGCCGGTGGCCTCGGCTTCGATGGTTGAAGCGCCGTCCGCAGTGGTCGTTTCGCGCGAACCGGTGAACACCCACGGCGTCTCGTCCAGCGGTTTGCCGTCGGCAGCCGTGGCGATGAACCGCGCCGCGTCGTGCGACTTCTTCTTGCCGCTCGCCTCGTACTGAACGACGATGCGGACCTTCGGCCCGTCGAGCTGCTGGTCGGCGCCGGTGACGGCCTTGCCCGGCTCCAGCCCCACGCTCACCAGCGCCTGCCGCAACGCCGCCGGGCGCACCTGCGTCACCAGGGCGGCCTTGTCGGCCTTGCCGCCCGAGGCCACCAACAGGTATTCCAGCGTCGGCGGCTTCGACGCCTTCGCGTCGGCGTCGGCCGCCTTGTGCTCCGCAACCACGGCCGTCAGGACCACGGTGCGCGACGTCGTGTCCACCTTCAGTTCAGCGGCCGCCTCGTCGCCGCCCGACGACGAGCACGCCCCGGCCAGGCACACGACGGCCCCCACGAGCACCGCCCACACGGACGCCCCGCGATCACGGTCGGACAAAAACCATTTCATGGTCCTCTCCTCTCTGGCGACCCTTGGAGACTGCCCCTGCATTGTGCGGCCATGGCATCCGGCGCCTCAACGCCTCTCCCTGCTTGCAGGGAGAGGTGCCGGGCCGCACGGCCGGGCGGGTGCTGGTCTTACGTGCCAGGCTTTGTCAAGACGATCACGGTTTTCTTGACCTCCGGTTTGCCGGAATACTTCATGCGGCCACTGGACTCGCCCATGGTCGACTGGTAACTGATGTCATACGTCACATCCATTTGGGGCACGAACACGCGACGAGTCGCTTCAGCGCCGTCAGGCCAGCGGGCAGTGAATTCATGCACGCCCAGTGGCATCGTCAGCGCCTCGGCATCGCTGATGATCTCCGCCCCATCAATCCACAGTGTGGCGCCCACTGGCTCAGGCCGAATTGAGACGCAGCCATAGCCGATCGTCGACTCCATAGCCTGCGAGACCAGATCCATGTGTCGCTGCTGAAGCTCAAACGCCTGCTGCTGCATTTCGTGCGGTGACGGCTGGCAACCGGTGAGGCATGCGCAGGACAGACACACAAGGCCAAAGCGAATGATGCGTGGGATCATGACATGCTCCTTTCTCAGGTTCGGCCCGTAGCGTGGATCCCCCGGACTCACGTGTTCTGTTGGTCTACCCCGCGTGCGCAGCCCACCCCTGCACCCGCTCACCCGGCTTGCAGGGAGAGGTGCACCGAGCGCAGCCGAGGGGCGGTGAGGGTCGAACGCCGGATACCCTTCGAACTCGCACCGTCTTCTCCGCTCGCCCCCTCACCCGGCCCTGCGGGCCACCCTCCCCCTCCAGGGGGGAGGGGTCAACAGCCGCTCTCCCTCCCAGCGCGACCGTCGGATCAACAGCGCGTAGGTCGGGTCAACAGACCCGACACTGCAACTCGACCATGTAGCGAAGCAGTCGCAACACCGCCCGCAGCCGATCCTCCGGCAGAGCGCCGCCCAGAAAAACCCGACGCCCGTCTTTCATGTTGAGCACAATGCGGCTCATCTTCCACCGTCGCGACACGTTCTGATCGACGCTCGTCACGTCGGCCCACGGCAACGACCTGGTGCGATGAAACCCCGCGAAACCTTCATCAAGGCGTCCCTCGCCGGCGCGGACCTCCAGGCGAAACCGGCCGGCGATGAACTCCAGGCACATGCCCACGCCCGCCACAGCGCCGGCTACTGACAGTATAAACAGGATCCAGTCGCCCCGAACGCCGGTCCGGGCGGCACCGTAGACACACACCAGGGAGAACAGCACCAGGTACACCGCGGCGGGCTGGAGAATCGAGGCGGTGATCGTAAAATCGCCGTCGCCGTGCCGCTCGAAGCGGACGCGGCCGGGAAGCGGACGGAACTCGATCGCGTCGGCGCCGTCGGCGTTCTTGCCTTGCTCGCGCAGCCACACGCTGCCGCACGACGAACAGAGGGCGAGCCCGGCCCGCACCGCGGACTCATCGACAGCCAAGGCAAGGCCGCACGTCGGACAGGGGTCACTCAAGCGGAATCCTCCTGACGGCCGTCGATCTCCGGATCCGCGTTACAGCCGCGCATGCTGCCGGTCGCGAACCAACTGCTGCAACAGCGCACCGACGTACCTCTTTCGATCGTCGCGCAGCCACGTGCCGAATTTCAGGGGCTTGTCGTTCTCGATATCCATCCAGATGCACGGCACCGGCTGGTCGTTGACGCGTGTGCCGGAGGCGGCCAGGTAGACCCTCGTCACACTCGCCAGGCGAACCGACTTGCGCCGCCCCAGCGAGGCGAAGCCTGTGAAGACCTCCAGCCGATCGGCGTCGAGTTCGATCCGCACGCGGCCGATGGTCATCAGCAGAGTCATGTAGGTGGCCAAGGCGCCCACGGCCGCAAAGGGCACGGCGAACAACGTCAGGGCGATCTCGAATGTGCCGCCCTTGATCTGGCTGCCGATCATGACGCCCGGCGCCACGATGCCGAAGCCGATGGCGAAGATGAGCCAGCCGAACGCCCAGCCGTTGCGCGTCGATGCCGACACCGTCAACCGGCTGCCGTAGTTTTCCACGACCACACCCGCGGGAATCTCGTGTACGTCCACGCCGGCGAAATCGCCCTTGGCCTCGTCCACCAGGCCGCTCAGGGAGAACGCCTCGTTGCACGTGCGGCAGAAAGCCACATCCTTGGCCACGTTCACGTCGTCCGGTACAATCGCGCCGCCGCACGTCGGACAGGTCACTTCCATGGCCCACCTCCCGCTTCGGATATCGAGAGCCGTGAGTGGATGCGGCCCGGCGGACGCCGGCTCGCCGCTTACGCCGTCACGGCGAAGTAGTGGTCGAAGAAGGCTTTCGCGTTCACGGTCGTGGCGATGCGGTCCGCCTCGGGCCGGTCGGCCTCGTGCGGCACGGTGCGCCCGGGGAATTCGCCGGCGGTCTGGACCTCGACCCGGGCGGGCCGCAGGGTACACAACGACGGCTCGAAGATCGCCGCCGCCGCCAGCGGATCGTGAAACACGATGTGCTCCCGACGCCGGAACCAGACCTCGGCGAACCGGTACACCGCCTCCAGGAGCGGCCCGCGGAACCGTTGCCGCACTTCGTCGCGATGCAACCGGCATTGCAGGGTTACGTCCAGGCCGTACCACGTCCTCGCGACCGGCGCCTCGGCCACCCGGGCCGCCGCCACGGGATCGCACAGGATGTTCCACTCGGCGCCGGGTTTGTCGGGATAGAAGTGACCGCCCATCAGGACCACGCGGCCAAGCAGCCGCGGAAGGTCCGGATCGTCCTGGAAAAACCGGGCCAGGTTCGTCAGGGGACCGACGGCCAGCAGCGTCAGTCGTCCCGGCGTGCGGCGGGCGGCCGCCCCGAGGGCCGCCAGGGCGGCGGCTGGATCGGCGGCGAAGTCCTTCCTGTGCGGCACGGCGTCGAGCCGCTCGGCCTGCGGGCAGGTCGGTTGCCCTGGGCCGCTCATCGCGTCGGCGCATCCGGCGTAGATCGGCACGTCATCGCGTCCGGCGGCCATAGCCACCGCCGAGGCGATCCGCGCCCGGTCCGCCACGGGGCCGGTCACCGTCGAGACGCCCACCAGGTTCGCCCGCGGCTGCCGCAGCAGATACGCCAGCGCCACCGCGTCGTCAATGTCGTTGCCGATGTCTGTATCGAGCCACAGGTCGACGGGTTCCATAGGCACAGAAGCCTCCCGAAGCACGCCTTCCGCCGCACCGACCGGCGACCCCCGTCATCGCGCGATCCTGAGTCGCCCTTCATGGCCGCAAGCGGCCAAGCCACCAGGCTTGCCGCATGCCTGACGGGGCAGGCATGGCACCCAGAGGTAGGGTGGGTCCCCCGGACCCACGCGGAGCTGTGTCACCTGCCACACGCGCAACACGCGGCTCAACCCCTCGCCCTGCTTGCAGGGAGAGCCCCCAGCGCCGTCGAGGGGCGGTGAGGGTCGAACAGAGAAGTCGCTTCGAAATCGTAGCGGTTTCTCCGCTCGCCCCCCTCACCCGGCCCTGCGGGCCACCCTCCCCCTCCAGGGGGGAGGGGCCAGGCCGTCGCTTCACATGCCATGCCGGTCACGACACGTAGCGGGCGTACTCGATGGCTCGCTTCTCGCGGATGGCCGTCACGCGAATCTCGCCCGGGAACGTCAACTCGGTCTCGATCTGCTTGGCAATGTCGCGGGCCAGTTTCGTCGCCATGGCGTCGTCGGCCTTGTCGGCCTCGACGATGACGCGCAGCTCGCGGCCGGCCTGGATCGCGTAAGCCGATTCCACGCCCTTGTCCTTGAACTGCATCGCGATCGACTCCAGCTTCTCCAGCCGCTGAATGTACCGTTCCAGCGACTCGCGCCGCGCGCCAGGCCGCGACGCGCTCACCGCATCGGCCGACGACACCACCCAGGCGTAGATGTTGCTGGCCGGCTTCAGGTCGTGATGGCACCCGGCCGCCTCGACCACTTCGGTCGCCTCGCCGTAGCGGCGAAGCAGGTCGGCCCCGATCTCCGGGTGCCCGCCCTCGACCTCGTGGTCCACGGCCTTGCCGATGTCGTGCAGCAGCCCGGCCCGCCGCGCCAGCCGCGCGTCCAGACCCAGCTGCTCGGCGATCATCCCCGACAGGTGCGCCACCTCGATCGCGTGCTCCAGCACGTTCTGCCCGTAGCTCGTGCGGAACCGCAGACGGCCCAGCAGCGGGATGATCTTGTTGTTCACCCCGCGAATCTTCATGTCCATGATGGCCTGCCGCCCGGCTTCCTGCATCTCGGCCTCGACCTCCTTGCGGGTCTCGGCGGCAATCTCTTCGATCCGGGCCGGATGAATGCGGCCGTCCAGGATCAGCTTGGCCATGGCCCGGCGGCCGATCTCGCGGCGGACGCTGTCGTGCCCGCTGACGATCACCACGCCGGGGGTGTCGTCCACGATCACGTCCACGCCCGTGGCCTTCTCGAAGGCCCGGATGTTGCGGCCCTCGCGGCCGATGACGCGGCCCTTCATCTCGTCGCTCGGAATGTCCACCGACGCCACGGTGCTTTCCATCGTAATTTCGCTGGCCAGACGCTGGATGCTCTGCACCACGATGTTGCGGGCCTGCGTCGCCGCTTCCTCGTTCGCCCGGTCCACCACCGCCTTGATGATGTCCGCTTCCTCCTGCTCCATCTCCTCCGAGACGCGCTTGAGGAAAAGCTCGCAGGCCTGATCGCGGTTCATTCCCGAAATCTGACGCAACTGGTCCAATTCCTTGGCCAGCGCCGCCTCGATCTCGGCCTTCTTCGTGTCGATCTCCTTCTCGCGGTCGCTCAGCCGCCGCTCGATCGACTCGATGGTCTTCTCCTTGCGGACGAGCAACTCGGACTGCTCCGTGAGGCTGTCTTCGCGTTTCTCCAGCCGCCGCTCGATGCCCTTGAGCTCCTGGCGGGTGGCCTCGGTTTCCTTCTGGAACTGGTCGCGTGCCTTCAGGGTCTTGTCGCGGGCCTCGACCTCGGCCTCCTTGACCCGCCTCTCGGCCTCGCCGCGCGCCTGCTCGACAATGGCCGTCGCCTCGCCGTGGGCCTTCTTGAACTTGCTGTACTGAAGAAACGCCCAGCCGCCGAAGCCGGCCGCAGCCACCACCAACACGATCAGAACGATTTCCAGCGCGCCGATCTGCGCCAACACAATGGGCACACTCATGGCATCCCCTTTCCGGACCGCACCAGACCGGCCGCAACGCGGCGCACCCCATATAAGGTGTGCCACCGGCGTTAGGGCGGCGGACGGCCGCTCACGTATCAAAACTCCAGGGGCCGGGCATCGGCATCAGCCGTGCCTGCGGCAAGGGAACATCGCAGGAATGGATGGCAAGGAAGCGTTCGGCCCAGCCAGCCGGCGAACGCTGAAGAAAAACGAATGAGGCACGAGAACGGCCAACAGCCCCAGGGCGCCGTCATCCCACGGGATGATCGGGAAACCCCCCTCGTCCTGAGTGGCGGTCGGGCCGCCGATTGCCGCGTTTCCGTTCCAACGTGTTGGTGTCCTTTGAGTTACCTGGGCTCGGCCGGCTCTGATGCGCGTCAGCCGCCCCCGTCATAAGACACAACGACCATTCGTTTTTCGATTCAGGTTCCCAAGCTGCCGCTCGTGCTGCCTTCGGGTCCGACCGTCTCCGCCCCACCCAGGGCCGGAGGTCCATCCATCGTCCGGACGTCTGCGATGTGCCCGCTTCGCAGGGAAGCCTCGGGCACCCTCACATGGTTCTGCGTCGGCAGCCCCTTACCGGGGGCGGCGGCCCCCATGCCGCCGCAACACTGCCTACACAGTGCCTCAACTGCGCAAAAATCCTCAATACATTCTCCAAGTGATACTTTACCGTCCGCACGGTACGAATCAAGCAAAATCGTCTCGCACCCCCGCTGGGGGCGTGCCCAAAGATTCTGGCATGTGCGGCGGTCGTTCGTTGGAGTGGACAGTCCTGCGCCTCAGGCTTTCTGGGTTAGCCCCTGGCACGCCAGCATCTGAGGCCCGAAGGGCCGACGAGAGCTTAGCCGGGGGCGAAGGCTCGACGGCCGTTTCGTCGAGCCGCAGCCCCCGGTCACGGTCTCCTTAAGAACCTCAAGC
>Ga0123328_1001958_pt1 | contig 19256 bp, 12 predicted proteins | sample BioC12SIPDNA_2_FD_89702 | JGI IMG/M metagenome (GOLD analysis project Ga0123328, IMG submission 89702) | Anaerobic biogas reactor microbial communites from Washington, USA - Biogas_R1_A C12 SIP DNA | ecosystem: Engineered > Bioreactor > Anaerobic > Unclassified | place: Washington, USA...
AACTGCAAGATAGGGTGGCTCTGTTCCGTGGCGGAACAGAGCCACCCTATCTTGCAGTTCTAACAGACAGGTACTCCGAGAGCATCGACCTGCATGAGCACTGTCAACATTTGATCCATTACGAGTTGCCATGGTCACCTATTCGCTTGTTTCAACGTGTGGGGCGTCTTACGAGGCTGCTAAACAGGGGGAGTATGAACAAGGTCTGGACGGCGCATGTGATCGTTCCAGGAGGAGTGGAGGAAGAGCGCGTGAACCGACTCATCCGTCGTGCGGAGTTTCTTCACGAGCGAGGTCTCTGGCCTCCAGGAACCGAGCTCAAACCACTGGTCAGGGGGCTTCTTGGCAGCGGACCGAGCTTGCACCTCAAGGAATGGCTGGCCAGGAAGTAGGAACCGCCGATGAACGCGGATGAACGCCGATAGGATACGAGATGAGCCGGCTGGCGGCTGACGCGGGGGCTTCGTGCTCTTCGTCCGCCGTGGTTCAATCCGCTTTTGTCGAGCAGCAAGCGCGAGCACGGAGGGGATGGTCGCAGGGACAGGGAGGGCCAGTGATCCTGCGGAAAGGCCGTGCCAATTGGGCCGAGCCGATAGATCCGCAGATTGCGCCGATTACGCAGATGGGATTAGACAACCGAGAAGGCCTTGTCTTCATCTGCGAAATCTGCGCAATCTGCGGATATGCTCTTGGTTGTGAGAGCCGACGTGTGCGTAGGCGGGCGCGTTGAGGGGCGGCGGGAGTTGGATGGCATGAAGGATGCGGCGGTGAGCATCGGGGCGGCGATGGAATGGCTGTGCGGGGCGTAGGATGCCGCGGCAGGTTCGCGTTCGCCCCTTGCCGTTCTACCCGCGCGTGGAGGACGCCGTTGACTCCGCGGGATCACGGATGACTTCCCGATAGAGGGTATCGCGCTCGACCGGGATGCGACCGGCCTCGCGGATCATTCTGCGGATTCGGTCCACGGTGAGTTCCTGATGGGTGCCGCCGGCGGCGTTTTCGCGTCGGGTGATGTCGTAGTGCACGACCGTGCCGTCGAGGTCGTCCACGCCCCAGTCGAGGCTGACCTGGGCGAGCTTGGGACTCTGCATGATCCAGAATGCCTTGATGTGGGGCACGTTGTCCAGCACGAGCCGGCTGATGGCCAACGTCTTGAGATCGTCGAGCCCCGTCGGGCCAGGCAGGTGGGCCAGGTCGCTGCCGTCGGGAATGAACGAAAGCGGGATGAGGCAGTTGAAGTGGGCCGGCCTGCCCGCCAGCGACGCGTCTTGGTGCTCGCGCAGCTTGAGGAGGTGTCGCACGCGCTCCTCGGGCGACTCGACGTGGCCGTAAAGCATGGTGGCGTTGCTGAAGATGCCCAGCTCGTGGGCGGTCCGGTGCACGTCGAACCAGCCCGCCTCCCCCACTTTGCTCTTGAAGGCTTCCTCGTGAACGCGATCGTCGAAGATCTCGGCCCCGCCGCCCGGCAGACTGCCCAGCCCCGCTGCCCGCAAGCGCTCGAGAACCTCGCGGATGCTCAGACGCGGCCGGCTGATCCGCGTGAAGTGGATGATCTCGATGGCGGTAAAAGCCTTGATGTGCAGGCCCGGGCACGCCTCCCGGATCGACCGGCACATCTCCTCGTAGTAGGCGAACGGCAGCCGCGGATGTAGCCCGCCCACGATGTGCACTTCCGTGGCTCCGTGGTCCGCCGCCTCGCGGGCTTGAGTCACAACCTCATCCACCGTCAGCTCGTACCCTCCCCTTGAGAAAGGGGTCAGAAGCCCTTTCGCTGGACGAGCACCGTCCGACGCCCCCGCGGCGACAAGGTTCCTGGCACCTTGTGCCGGGGCATACGGCCGAGCGAACGAGCAGAACCGACACCGCAGGACGCAGTAGTTCGTGTAGTTGATATGGCGATTGACGTTGTAGTAAACCCGCCGGCCGTGTAGTCGCTCCCGCACCAGATTGGCCAACTCGCCCAGTTGGTGGATGTCCGACGACTGGAACAACCGCACGCCGTCTTCGAGTGTCAGGCGTTCGCCCGCCCGCACCTTGGCCGCAATCTCACCGCAAAGGGTGTCAGGATGATTTTTCTGGGGCCCGCAACCCCCGCTGGCGCCCCCGCAAAAATCATCCTGACACCATTTTTCAGGCGAGCGACTGCACATGGGATAGGGCCTCCGCCAAACCTTCCAAGGGATCCTCGCGACCGCTGACCTCGAAGTCGATCACAAACCAACCATCGTACCCCGCGTGCCGGGCCTGCCGGAGTACGCCGCCTAGGTTTACCTCCCCCTGCCCCACGGGGACCGGCCGGTGGCCAATGCAATCACCTAGATGGACACAGCCAACCAAGTCGCCGAACTCCGCCACAACATCCAGGGGGTTCACCGCCGACGCGTGAAACTGGGCGGCGTCCAACAAGACACGCACGTTCCCGGCCCGCGCCGCCTCCACCAAATACCGCAAATCCTCGATTTGCTCGATTCGCGTGCCGCGCCAGTTCGCCAAGTTCACAGACATTCCGAGCGGCCGTGCGGCCTCAGCCACCGCCGCGACCGCCCGAACCAGCACTTCCCGCCCTTGTTCTCCGCGATCGTACGCGAACAGATTGCAGCTCGCGCACCCCGTTTCAGCGATGCAGGCCAAGTGATCGCACAATGCCTTCGTCGCCGCGGGTTGATCCTCGCCATCGTCCACACCGACAAACTGTGGCAGGTTGATCCCGGTCAGCGCCAAGCTCTTGTCCGCGAGCAGGTCGCGCAGGCACCGACCTGGGTTGGCTTGGTCGGCGAATGCCCGCTCAACCTGCGACCAGTACAACTCAACACCCGCTGCCCCGGCTTGCCTGATGAACTCGAGCCCGCCGGCCAAAGGGAAGCTGCGGAGTACCTGGGCCATCAGCCCCCGTGTACTGCAAGCCAGTTTCGGCGTCATGGTTCACCCACCCGCAGCCAAGCGTCCTGTTCACCCAAGCCATTCGACCATTAACACGCGTCTGGGTCAACCAATCGCGACCCGAACGCGTTGCCAGCATGCTCACTGGTGGATGCGCATAAGAAGAGACAGGCCGCACCCGATGGATACGGCCTGCCTCGCTGTGTCGTCTCAGTCATCCGCCTGGGGCTTTGGCGCACCCGGCGGCCACATGCTCACCGGTTCACTTCACCCGCCGCCGGAGCCTCAACAGAGGCAGCGCCAAGCCGAGCAGGGCCACCGTCGCAGGCTCAGGAATCTGCGAGAAGGTCTGATCGATGAACGAGATGGTCGTGAAACCTCTCGCACCGCCGTACAGCTCAATTGTCTTTTCGACGTGCAGTTTCTTAAACGCCGCGTCGAAGAGATCATGGTCGTTCAGCGGGCTGGGCGTTGCCACCGACGCTGAGCCAACCGGCGTGTTCTCGTAGTAGACCGTCTCGGTCACTTGAGCGTACCCGGCGGGATCGGTTGCCATGCCGTTGAAAACCAGGCTGATGTCATGGATCCAGAGATTCGGATCCACCACCGTGACGTCATATCCGATCGTCACAGTCACGGCGCTGTCCGGTACCAGATTCGAACGGGCGGCCAGCAGGCCCGCAAAACGAATGCCGATCTCGTCACCAATACTGATAGCCGCAACGTCGATGGCGGCGGGGTTGGCAATGTATGCCCCGGTGCCCGACACCGAGAAGGTGAAGTTCTCGAACAGCTTGTCCACGACCAGTATCGACTGCCCTTCGTCGATGATCTGCTCCAGCGGTACGGCGTGTACGCGGCCGGGAGCAGCCAGCATCGAAACCGTCAGGAGCACAACGATCGCCGGAACCGAAGCTTTCGTCGCCATGCGGGCCAGCTTTCGCGGCCTCAGCAGCACAAGAGCCCCCAGCGCGAGGAAGGACAGCGTCGCGGGCTCCGGGATTTCCTGCGGGAAGAGTTGCTCAACCCAGGTGATGTAGCTGCCTTCGGTGAGCCCGCCGACCGCGACCATGTCCTTGACGATGTGCAGGGTGGAATACAGCTCAGGAAGCGGCACGGTCACGCTGGTCGGCCCACCGGGAACCTGCACACTCATCTGAGCCACAACCGCCAAGGCGTTCCGGGCGGTCTCCACCACTTGGGCGAAGCCTTCTGCCGGCGCGGAACCAGCGAACGCCAGATCGATCTCCGCGATGCCATAGAGAGGATTGAGCACCGCCACATCGAAGCTCAGCAGGACGTCGACGAAGGAGTTGGGGTCCGCCGAGAGGATTGGCGCCCCGGTCGCGGTGTCAAACCGCAGCCCGTAATCATTGCCCACGGTGATGCCGTTCACCTCGATCTGCGAAGGGTCGGCAACGTAGGTACCGATTCCTGTCACGACGACATCGAAGTTATAGAACAGCTTGTCGCCTTCCACGATGACACCGTTGCTGTCGATCAGGCTCTGGAGCGGCACCGCGTAAGCCGATGCCGCAAGGAACGCCAGAACCACAGACGACAGCAAGAACCTGCCCGCAACCGACCCTCGACCGGTGGATGAATGAATCATGATTCCTCTCTCTCCCGTGGCATCACGCCGAGCAACCACAGCCGCCCGATGTGCGCGTCTATCTCCATATCGTCATGCCAAGCACAACGCCGTGATTAAAGGAATCACTTGGAGGTGGACGCCTGCTCTCTCTCCTGCTTCTCCTGGTGCGAGCGATCCCCGCCCACACCTACTCTCTCAGCTGCTCATTATAAGCCATGGTGAAAAGCAAGTCAAACAATCTTTTACCCAGAGCGGCCGCGTTTTGCGAACTGTCCACTCGCCCCGGCCTTTGCATATCCCCATGTGCTCCATTTTACGGAGGCGTCGCGGGCGAGCACGCAACCCCTTAATAGACAGAGACTTGCACGACGCGGGGCACGGGACTGGCTACCACTCGGAGAAGCGAGCTGCGGTTCCCGCCTGCCCGCCGCGACCGAATCGCAGGCTGGAAACCGACGCCCCCCAGAAAAGCGCACCATAAACCAACGAAGCCCCCCTGCCAGTCCGCGGCCGGCCGTTCACGGGAATGGGTAGGCGACCAGCAATCGCAAGGCGTAGCGGTCGCCCCCCGTGGCGACCGGCGTTCACGGGCACTCGTCGGCGACGGGCAATCGCAGGCGGAAGCCCTCTTCGCCAACGACAAAGCGGATCAGCATCTCCGTCCGGCTACCCGGCCAATCCTCATCTTCAGTGGCAACCTGCCAGCAGGCATTCAGGAATTGGGGATCACCACAGTCGGCCAGATGGAGGGTTTTCGGACCTGCCGAGGTTCCGAACACGAGAAAGGGCTCGCGGACCGACTCGAGTGGCCGATCATCCAGCGTGAGGAAGTAGACTCGGAGGCGACGTTTCACCTCATCCATCACCCACTCGATTTGGCCTCGGCTCGCCGGGATCAACAGCAGCCGCCCGCCGTGCGGCCCCGCCGGCTTCTCGTCCGCAACTTCTTCCGGGGCGGAGGTGGTCGTGGCAACTCCAACGCCTTGTTCCGGAACGTCGGATCCTCCACGACAACCAACCAGCCCCAACGTACCGGCCATGCAGAAAGCCATGACCGTTCCGAAACACACACGTTCCGCGCCGCCACACGTGCTGGTCCGCGTACGCGACGTGAGCTGGTCGCCCTGCCTGGCCTGGTACGTAGCCATTGGACTCTCTCCGCGATGCGGGTGACACCCAAGGGGGAAAGGATACAGGGTAAAGGCTGAAGGCTAAAGGCGCGAGGCGATGGCCTGAATCTGTCCCACGAGTTCGTCGGCGCGCTCACGGGTGGCGGCCTCGGCGATGATGCGGATGATGGGCTCGGTGTTGGAGCCGCGGACGTGGACCCAGCCGTCGGCAAAGTCCACGCGAACGCCGTCGCTGTCGTTGACCTTTTCCTGCCGGTACCTCTCGCGAACGGCGGCCAAGACACGGGCGATGCGTTCCTGGGTACACTCGAACTTCGTCTTGAGCATGACGTACCGCGGGATCTCATCGACGAGGGTGCTGAGCCGCTTGCCGGTGCGAGCCATGAGTTGCAGGACAATCGCCATGGCCACAAGGCTGTCGCGGACCACGCCGACGCGCGGGTCGATCACCCCACCGTTTCCCTCTCCGCCAAAGACGCAACCGTGCTGCTTCATAGTGGCGACGACGTTGGCCTCGCCCACAGGGGACCGGTAGACGCGACAGGGGCCGCCGGCGGCGGCGGCAAGATCGTCGATCATCCGCGAGGTGGAGAGGTTGGCGGCGGCCGACCCGGGGTGGGTCTCGAACATGTACCTGGCCTGCAAAGCCAGGGTGTATTCCTCGCCGACGTAGCGTCCGGTCTCATCCACAATGGCGAGGCGATCGGCGTCCGGATCTTGGGCGAAACCAGCACAAGCCCCCTCGCGGCGGACGGCGTCGCACAGGTCGGTGAGGTTCTCCGCCAGCGGCTCGGGCGTATGGGCGAACAGGCCGGTCGGCTCGCCGTTGAGGTGAGCGACGCGGCAGCCGAGCTGTTCGAGAAGCATGAGCCCCTCTTCGCCGCCGGCACCGTTGACGCTGTCGAGGACGACATGGAAGCCGCGGGCGGCGATGCCGGGTTGATCGACAATGCCCAGAGCGGCCTGGACGTGTGTGCGAGCGGCGGTGGGCTCGACGCGGGGTTTGTGGACGCTGGTGGCGTCGACCAGTTTGAAGGCCCGGCTTTGATGCAGATCGAAAAGCTGGCGAGCCCGTTCCGGTGGCGGAGCCAAGCCCTCGTCGGTAAGGAACTTGATGCCGTTGTAGGGGATTGGGTTGTGGCTTGCGGTGATGACGATACCGCCGGCGGCGTGGAGGCGACTGACCATGAGGGCGATGGCAGGCGTGGAGGCCACGCCGAGCAGGACGGGCTCGCACCCGGTGGCGAGCAAGCCGGCCACGACGGCAGCCTCGATCATCGGCCCGCTGGGGCGGGAGTCTCGCCCGATGACCACCTGTCGGCCGCCCAGGAGCGTGCCGAACGCACAACCCAAATCCACAGCCAAGCCGGGCGTCAATGTCTGCCCCACGACGCCCCGCACGCCGGAAACACTCATCATCAAAGCCATCAGCGGAAGTTCCCTAGATCGCGGCGGACGAGCACTTTGCGCAACAAGAGGTAGTTGAATCCCTTGTAGGTCGTGATCTCGCCGCTGACCATGAATACGCCGCCCTGAGCCGTCCCGGAGGACAAGGTTACAGCGGTCTCGAGCAGTCGGCTGGGTAACACGCGGATGGGCGGCCGACTGGCGTCCCGACCGCGATCCTCAAACGCCAGCGACCACCATTGCTCGCCGGCGGGTACAAGCCGCCCGAGCTGATCAACCATGATGGTGCCCTCGGGCAGTATATGGACGGGGGCCGCGTCCGGGTCATCTGGCACATTCGATCTGAGTGGCGATTGCTCCTGCGTCGTCGGAGCAGGGAAGTCCGCCACCTCGGGTTCTTCCTTGGGCAATACAACGGCCCGCAGCGGCTTGGTTTCCATCAGCTGACGGATGATATCCTGGGGGCTTGGTTCGACTGGCGGCTCAGCGTCGGGGGCCACGTCCTCTGACGCGGGCGGAGAGGTTGCCGGTGCCGGCACACTGTCCGCGGGCGGCGGAGTTGGCGGTGCCGTCAAGACCTCGGCGACATGCTCGATCAGCAGGTAGTTCGCCCCAAGGTACTCGGTCACGCGCCCGGTCAGCACGAATTGCGAGGTCTCTTGCGTTTCTGCCAGGACGGATTCAACCAAGGCGAGGTGCTGATTCGGCAGAAGTCGCAGCGGCGGCGGATCCACCATGCCGGGCTGCGGCAGGAGGTGGGCGACATGCCAATCGTCCTCGTGCTTGATGTACGCCGGCCGCGAACCGATCACGTATCCTTCGGGCAGGCGGCGTATTTCGGCGGCGGGCTTGGCGATCATGGCCCCGGAGCGCTCCGTAGCTTCGCGCCCCGGCTCAGCAGGCTCTGACGGCAACACAACGCTGGGTCTGCGATGACGATCGAGGAAGTCATCGGGCACACGGTGCGTGCTGCCATACGCCGGGGCGTCGTCCCGATCAGCGTCCACCGGCACTCCTGTGCCGGGCACCTGGGCGAACACCGGGACGGCCAGCAGGGCCGGCAGCCATCGACTCCAACCTGCGCGTCTGCGTCTCACCGTCTGCGAACCTCCCGCGTTGCCGCTCACTGGCCCGCTGAACCTCACCGCCCTGCCAAGCCGAAACACCCTCAACGGCCGCATCCGCCCATTATCATGCCGCATGGCCAAGCAGTTGGCAACCGGCCCAGCTTGCATTCTGAGAAAAGGGTGTCAGGATGAATTTTCAGCCGAGTGTCCTGGCGAGGGCGATCCCTGAAAAAATCATCCTGACACCATTTTTGGAGGATCGGCGGTGAAGAACATGCTGGTTGGCGAGATTGTGGTTCTGTTTGCGTTGCCGTTGGCAGTCTGCGGGGCGGATCTGTATGTCGCCCCGAACGGGAACGACGCGTGGAGCGGGCGGTTCGCGGAACCGCAGCCCAATGGCGACGACGGACCGCTGGCGTCGCTTGTCGGGGCCCGTGACCGCCTGCGTGCGATCAGGTCGCGTCAGAGCCCCGAGCCCCCCGGCCCGCTCACCGTCCATCTGCGAGGGGGCATGTACACGTTGGCCAAGACGTTTGAACTGGGATCTTCCGACAGTGGATCGAAGAGCCATCCCGTGATCTACCGCAACTACGGCGACGAGCAGGTGCGGGTCATCGGCGGCCGGGCCATCGACCGCTTCGCCCCGGTCACCGACGCGAGCATCCTTGCTCGCCTGGACGAATCGGCCCGCGGCAAGGTGGTGCAGGCGGACCTCAAGGCGCAGGGTATCAGCGACCTCGGCGACCCCGTGGCCGCCGGCAAGCGGCTGGAGCTGTTCTTCCAGGACCGGCCGATGAGCCTGGCCCGCTGGCCCAACGAGGGCTTCACCCAGATCGCTGCGGTGGTCGGCGGAGAGCTGTTCACTTCGCACGGTCGTGAGGGCGACAAGATCGGCAAGTTCACCTACGAGGGCGACCGGCCCAGTCGGTGGAAGGATGAGACGGACATTCGGCTGCTGGGCTACTGGTTCTGGGATTGGGCCGACGCCTACCAGACCGTCGAGTCCATCGACACCGACAGCCGAGTCATTCACCTCAAAGCCCCCTACCACCACTATGGTTACCGCAAGGGGCAGCGGTTTTACGCGATCAATCTGCTGGCCGAGCTGGACATGCCCGGCGAGTGGTACCTCGACCGGTCCACAGGCGTCCTGTATTTCTGGCCACCCGCGGATATCAAGTCCTCGACCGCGTTCGTCTCCATGATCGACACCATCGTGGCCCTCAAGGACGTATCGCACGTCACCCTGCGCGGCCTGCACCTGGAGTTCAACCGCGGTACCGCGATGGTCATCACGGGCGGGTCCGACAATCTTGTGGGCGGCTGCACGCTGCGCAACATCGGCGGCCGGGCGGTCACGATCAGCGGTGGGACGGCCCACGGCGTGGTCGGGTGCGACATCCACGACACCGGCGACGGCGGCATCACCCTGTCCGGCGGCGACCGGGCCACCCTCACCCCGGCCGGGCACTACGCGGTCAACAACCACATCCATCGCTACAGCCGTACCAGCAAGACCTACCGCACCGGCGTGAGCGCCGACGGCGTGGGCAACCGCATCGCGCACAACCTCATCCACGACGCCCCGCATATGGCCATCGGTCTGAGCGGCAACGAGCACGTCGTCGAGTTCAACGAGGTCCATACGGTGTGCATGGACACCGACGACGCGGGGGCCTTCTACATGGGCCGGGATTGGACTTGGCGTGGCAATGTCATCCGGCACAACTACTTCCACCACATCGGGAGCTTCTCGGGGCACCTCGGCGTGCAGGCCATCTACCTCGACGACTGGGCCAGCGGGGCGACCGTGTACGGGAACATCTGCTACAAAGCGGGGCGAGCGGTGCTCATTGGCGGTGGGCGCAATGTGACCGTGGAGAACAATGTCTTTGTCGAGTGCACACCTGCCGTGCACATCGACTCGCGCGGCCTGGGGTGGGCCAAGAACTACTTCGACGGCACGACCAACACGCTCACCGAGCGTCTCAACGCCGTACCGTACCGGGAGCCGCCATGGAGCACCCGCTACCCCGAGCTGCTCACTCTCTACGATGATGAGCCGGCCGTGGCCAAGTACAACGTGGTCGCCCGCAACATCTGCGTGGGCGGGCGCTGGCTCGACCTGGCGGACGGGCTCAACGATACCATTGTGAGGGTCAAGGACAACCTCGTGGACACCGATCCGCATTTTGTGGATATGGCCAGCGGCAACTTCGATCTTCGTGACGATTCGCCCGCCTTCGAGCTCGGCTTCCAGCGGATCCCAGTCGAGCGGATCGGTGTGTACCGCGACGATCTGCGTGCCTCCTGGCCGCCCGGCTGACCATTTCCGCGGCGGCCGAACGAGTTGCTCACGCTTTGGAGCGAATGCCGGGGAGCCGCACGGGGCGATTCTGGCCGGCCAGTCGCCATAGCGCATCGTGCTCTGCCGCGAACCGGCTTGTCGACATCGTACGGCAGCAGTAAACTCGTGCCGTGTTGAGCGACGAACGTGACGAGTTTGAGTTTCCCGGCGGACCTCATGATCCCCCGCCCGACCTGATCGGAGCTGAGCCCGATGCGTCGTCGGAGGCCGTCACTCCGCCGGTGGATCCCCAGACCACGATCCGGCTGCTGCAGAACCGCGTCACGGAGCTCGAGAAGAGCGTCTGGCAACACCAGGGAGTCATCAACGGCCTTCAGGAGAGCCTGCAGGCCCGGGAACAGCAGGCGGCCCAGCACATGCAGGCATTGCGGGCTCGCGAGGATCAGCTCCACCAGAGTATCGCCAAGGGCCGAGCCCTGGCGGATCAGCTTCATCAGCTTCGCGAGGAGCGCGACGAGGCCGGCCGGGTGCTGACCCTCGAGCGACAGCGGTTGGATCAGCAGCGGCGTGAACTGCGGGCCCTTCGGCGGCAACTGGCAGAGCAAACACCGGCAGAAACATCGGAGCAGGCCTGTGATCCCGAAGAGCCGGTTGTCGCCATTGACGCACTCGTGACCAACCCGCCGGCTGAGCCCCCGACGACGGGTGCTCGCTCGCTGGCTCCACGAACAGCAGGGTTGATCGCAATCGGAGTTGCCCTGCTGGCCACCGCGGCCTTGCTCGGCGCGACCTGGCTCACCCATACGCCGCGATACCGTGTGACGGGGATCATTTCGGTCGATCCGCCCGACGCGGAGGTACTCGCTCGGTGCGAGCAGACAGCGTGGACGCCGGGTATCTCGGCCACAAACAAGACTTGGCAGACTCGGCCACACCGCGAGCAGGGTATCCTCGCTTTATCCCTGGAGGCTTCCGACCCGAAGACAGGTGCCGCGGAAGTGGACCGGGTTGGCCAGGCGATTCTAGCGGCCGAAGGCGTGCCCAGCACCGCGCCGGCGACCGCACCGGCCGAGTTGCGTGACCGTCTCTTGGCTCGTATTGAGGACCTCAGCCGGGAACTTGCCACAACGCCTCAGCCATCGACAGCACCATCCACCACGACCACCGTTGCGTTGCTGGACAGTCTGGGCAAAATCCAAAAGGAACGTGCCCGCATCGCTGGGGAGGTGCAGGAATTGTCGGCGAGGATCGCGACCCGCCCCGCGACCGAGACCGGGTTGGTGCTGGATCCAAGCCAGATCCGCCAAGCCGAGGGTGAGGTCAAGAAGCTCCAAGCCGACCTAGCCGCCCTCCAGCATCGTCAACAGCGTCTGGTCGAGCTACTGGCCGAGTTGCTGGAGCCAGGGCTTCAGCGGCTTGATATCCTGCACAAGGCCCTGGGGCAGGGCGTCAACCTGGTATCGGAACTCCTGCAGCAACGGCACGATGAGGAGGTCCAGGGTCAACTGGAGAATGTGCGTCAGGCTCTGACCCGCTGGTCGGATGCCACTCGGACATTCATGGACACATGGACAAGCCGTCGCATGGAGGTGCGGTCGTCTCTCGCTCAGGCAGACGGGATTGTGGTACAGGCGAGCATCGAGGAGGCATCTCATCAGTACCTCGATCAGACGGCTGGCATTCAGGCCGACTTCGAGCAGGCTTTGGCGGCGATCCCACAGGGAGGCGAGGAACCCACCAAGCGGATCGTTCTCCACCGCCAGTTGAGTCAGCGTTTCCAGCCGCTGCTCGATGCCGTCCGTGGCGCCCAAAGCGCCGCCCAATCGGTGATTCTGGGTGAGAATTCTCAACTGTCGGCCGTGGTTCAGACGGTGAGCAGCCTGCAGACGCGAATTCAAGAGCAGCGCGCCGACGTAGAGCATGAACTGCGTCAGCAACTCCTGGCAGACCTGCGCAAGCGACACGAAGAAGAGGTCGCCAGGGCCCTGGCCGAGCGCGACCGCCTGCTCGCGCAAGACCGTGAACTAGAAACCACACTCAGCCGTGCGTTGGCTGAAGCATTGGCCGCCATGGCGGAATACCAGAAGCACCAAGAGACACTGACCGCGTATGTGGATGTCGTCCAGCGAAGAGCGACCCTGCTTGATCAACTGCGAGCAGCGACGGAGTCATCGGCCCAGCCGGCCGAGGGTCCCGTCATGCGGTATATTCCGGCCCAGTCGGTCGAGCTCGTGGGCCCGCTGCGCCCACGGCTGATGCGTACGCTCCTGCTGAGTGCCGGCCCGATCTCGGCCTGCATCCTGGCGGGAGTCATCCTGTGGTTTGTCCTGTCCTGGTATCGGTCTGGGCAAGTCATGGAAGTCTTCGCCCGCCAACTGGAGGAGGCAGCGAGGGAGAAAGGCCGCGAGTAAGCGATGCCGCAGGGAAGCGAGGTGTCATAGCGGCCACCCCATGCGGCCGGCGGGGACTTTCCCATCCATCCGACTTGGCCCCGATGCCGGGGTCGCTCATCGAGGCAGCAGACACAGGGCCGACCATTCGATCGACTCAGACTCCATCCAAACTGGGCCCAGGTCATCAAGAACAAACGCCCCTTCGTCGTGCATGTCGGCAAAGACCGACAGAGCGAGCATCGTCGGCACATCCACGAACAGCCCGGCGGGCTTTGGGGCTTCGGCTGTGGGTTCGTTGTCGTCGGGCTCATCGGCCGGCTGGGTCGCGGGACGTTCGCCAGGCTCGATGTGTATGGCCGGAGCGACGTCCTCCGAGACCGGCGAGGCGATCGTCGCCGTGTACCGCTCGGCTTGGCTGACGATATCAGGTGGGAGAAGATCCAGACGCTTGCGGGCAGCCACCATACGCGGGTTCAGCTCAAGCGCGGTCTTAAACGCCCGGGCAGCCTCGACCAGCCGACGTTTCGACTGGTACATCAATCCGATGTTGTAGTACGCCGCCTCCGCCTCGAGGGCGGCCTGGAATTGAGCCAGAGCCTCGTCGTACCGCTCCTGCTGAGCCAGGGCCAGTCCCAAGTTCACTCGCCCGCGGGCGAAATCCGGCTTGATGTCGACGGCTCGGCGCAAAACTGACTCGGCATCCGCCCACCTCAACTGTGACAGGTAGCTGAACCCAAGATTGTTGTACAGATACGCGTCTTGCGGAGCGAACTCGATCGCCTTGAGGAACGCCTCGTCGGCCTCCTTGAAACGTCCCATGCCGTCCAACACGATACCTAGACGATTGAGTGCCTCCACGAAGTCGGGTTTGAGGGCAATGGCCATCCGGTATTGTTCGGCGGCCCGGCCAAGCCGGCTCTGGCTTTCGTGCAGGCGACCGGCAGCCAGATGCGTGTGGGGCAGGATCTCCATATCTCCGCCGGCGCTGAAGACGTCAGCACCGTCGGCGGGCAGTTGCGAGACGGGATCTCGGCCCGCAATCTGCGCTCCATCGGGGCTTCCACAACCCGCCGAGGCTACGCACATCGTCGCCACACCCACAATGAGCCAACGTCGCATCCATACCAACATGGGCCACGCTCCTTCATGCCCGTGGGCCGGGTCTGCCCGGCAGTGGGCCATCACGCACACTCGGTCAGCGATATCCAGTTGCCGCGGACGATCAACTCTTACCCCCGCCCAGAATACCTGAGAGGTCCGGCCCGCTTGACTGGCCTGCCCCTTGCTTGGTTGGGTCGAATTTCGCCGCTTCCCGGATCAAGATCGCCTCGGTGGCGTTCATCCCTTTGCCGCTGGCCAGATCCTGGACCACTTCGATTCGGTCGGCATCGAGGCCCTCGGCCAGCAGAAAGGTCTTGACCTGCTCGATCCGACCGGCCGCCAGTTCGGGAGGATCGTCCATGCCGTCGTAGCGCAGCTTGCCGCCGTAGGCCTGTAGAACCGAGGCGTACCTCGCCAGTCGCCTCGCCCCCAGCGCGTTCAGGTCCGGCTGGTGCGGCACAAAGTGCACCGCCGACATGCTCATGTCTTCCAGCAGGGCATTGTCGACCATATAGGCGAACGTATCCTGCATCGGATGCGGACGCTCGCTGGAGCCCTGCGGCGGCGCGTTCAGCCGCTCAGGGGGATTCTGGCATGCCAGCCCGCCCCAAAGCACTACCGCCACCATCAACCCCATCATGGTCAGTCGCATGATCTGCATCATGGATCGGTTCCTTCCGTCAATTACGGTGTTCCTCGATGTCCCCCCCCGCCAGTGTCGCGCTGAGGGTTATCGGCCAATCGAGGTCCGCAGTTTTGTATTTACCGGACAGAAGCGGAGATGTGCGGGGAAGGCTTGACCCAGCGGCCACATAACGAGACTGCCGGGGCGTTGATTATCGGTCCAATCCACGAACAAGTTCGCGCGGTCCAGCCCACGAACAAGTTCGCGCATTCCTCAGAGCGGACAGACTTCGCTCGCGGCTTGCCGCTCCGCGGGGCAGCGACGCCGAAAAGCGGATGCGAAGGGTAGCTCAAGCGTCACCGCCGATTGCGGTAAAGAGAAGGGTCCACGACAGCCAGCATCGCCTGCGTATCCAGGTCGCCGCCGAGAAACGCGTTGATCTTCGCAACCTCCGGCCGCGGATCCCTGAGCACGTCGTTGTAGGTCACGTCGAGCATGGCGAAGTTGGGATGCTGACGGACATAGGCCTCGACCTTGGCGATCTGGGCCTGGAACATGGCGATGAGCTTCTCCTCGCCTAGGTCGCCCGTCGACTTGCCGTGGCGGTCAAGCATGACGTTCTGCGAGGCGACGACTTCGCGGATATTGCGCCGCATGAAGACCACGCGGTACCGGTGGTCCGCGGGAAGGTCGAGCAGGAGCAGGTGGACCATCTTGACGACCTTGCCCGAAGCGTCCTTGAGCCAGGACGCGTCCTTCTTGGTCTGCTTGACCGGCTCGAACTCGTAGTAGCCCTTGGGGTTGTCTTCATCCGGCGTCCGGATGTTGTCGGTCAGCGCGGGGATTCCTCCCTTGTCGAGCATCTGCATCATCATGGACGTGCCAGACCGAGGCAGACCGGAAACAATGGTCAAGTAATCACGCTGCGTCTGTGCCATATCGCACCTGTCTCCTGGGGTAACAAATCAACCGCGGTGGTATCATATGGGCGGCGGGCGTTCACTGCAACGCTCGAAGACGCGGGGCGGATGTTCACATCGCCGACAGTGTATCCGCGCCCATGGGCTCAGGCTGGATATCTATGATACTGCATGGGAGACTACGGAACGGTTATTAGAACTTGCGTCCCGGGTCGGCCGCCGGCCAAAGCGGCCAGCGCAATCGGCGGCACCCGCGAGTTCGGCCAGCCGGTTCGTTACTTGGCCTTTCTTCGAGACAAGATGATACTGTTCAGGAGGCCGGCTTGACCTGCACGCTATCGCTCCTGAGCGGCGACCTGCAATGCCGCTGAATGCCGCTTGATGCGGTGAGAGGACCGACCATGAGCTACACCCGCGGCTGGCAGGCGATCCACCTGGAAATGCCCGACCGTATCCCCCACACCGAGTACATCTTCCACCGGCAATTCACCCTCCAGACGACCGGCCTTGATCCGGAATCCGAGGATCCGCGGGAAAGCGATCAGGCCTTCGCCCGGTTAGCCAGGCTGCTGGACTACGATTTCATGTGGGCGACGTTCCCCTTGAAGTACGACGGCCCGCGGACCGAAATGGGGCATGGCCAGTACACGGAAACCGGGCGAGACATCGCCCCGGCCACCAAGCCATTCACTACGCCGGAGCAGGTTCTGGCGTTCGAGCCCGAGCGCGACCTGCACGGACCACCGACCGAGCAACTGGCCGGCATGGTCCGCGACTGGCACACGCGAACGCAGGCCGACTACGATCAAGCGGTTGTTCCCGGCGGCTTCTACCACGGCGTCTTCACCTGGCCCATCATCACTTTCGGGTGGGAGCCCTTCCTCCTGGCGGCCGCCATCGACGAGCAGCGCTTCGACCGCATCCTCGAAGGCTTCACCCGAATCACCGAGCGGGTTGTTGAAGCGCATATCGCGGCCTGCGTCCCGGTCTTCCTCTGGCACGACGATATCGCCTGGACCAGCGGGCCGCCCTTCGCCCCTCAGTGGTATCGGCAACACATATTCCCCCGCTACCGGCGGCTATGGGCTCGGCTGCGTGAGGCGGGCATCAAAGTCCTCTTCTGCAGCGACGGCGACTTCACCGGATTTCTCGCAGACCTCGCTGACGCCGGCGCCGACGGGTTCATCTTCGAGCCTTACACTCGCCTCGAAGCTGTTGCTGAGCATTTCGGCCGAACGCACGTCATCATCGGCAACATCGACACCCGTATCCTGACCTTCGGCACGTGCGATGCCATTCGAGCCGAGGTCCGGCGATGCGCCCATCTGGGCCGCGACTGCCCCGGCTACTTCTTCGCGGTCGGCAACCATGTTCCCTACAACGTGCCCATCCCGGCGATCGAGTGCTATCTGGAGGCCATCCGCGAGATGGGGCGGCGGTGATTGAAGCCCGTTGTCCCGGTGTACAGGCCACACGATATGCGCAGCAGGGCCCGAGCTACTCGACCTCAACTCGCGCCACCAGGCTGGAAGCCGCCGTTCAAACCGTTATCAGCGGAGCCGAACCCGCTGAGCCTGCTCCGCTTGTCATGGAGCCTCGCTACCGTAATTGTAGTTGGCGAGGGCCATGTCAATGATGTTAATCTCGCCGTCGAGATTGACATCCAGGCGGCAATTGGCTTGTGTAACAGAGCTGCGATTGGCCAGCTTGATGGCCACCAAGTCGTCAATCAGAACCTTCCCGCTGTTGTTGACGTCTCCGCAAAGACTGCGCACCTGGCAATCCAAGTCTCCGGCCATCGGCAGGCCGCTTGACTTGCTCTTGAGACTCCCGCCATCCAATGTGAACGTGTACCGCTTTCTATTCGCCAGTGATGAATCGCGTCCATTAAGCTTGACCGTCACTGCCAGTTTCCTGCTCCCCGCCAACAACGTCGGCACATTGAGCTCACTCGTATAGTCAACTGGGTCTTGCTCGGGAGGAAGCCCATAGCCAACCAAGGTCACGGCATCATCCAGTGAGCCATTCACCTCCATCTCCTCATTGAACTCGATCACCAGCGTCTGAATACCGTATCGCCGCGACTCGGAGCAAGGAACCATGTTGCCGTTGGCCTGCAAGGTGATCCCTGCGTTGCCAGTCGCCCCTCCGTGCGTGCGAACACTTTGCCAGGATACGATGGTCGGCTCCGCCGCCGTGCTGTATGTGACGCTGTTGTCCGTGCTGGTTGAGGCGGTATTGAGATTCCCCGCTAAGTCCGTGCATGCACCCACGGGAATGTGGGCCACAATGGTACCCGGGGTCTCGACCGCCGTGACCCTGATCTGGTATTGTGCGCCTTCGCCGTCAATTTCGTGCGTGATCCCGGCGGCGGTACCTGTGAAGGTCACGTCATCCGGCTCAAAGTCAACGACCGTCTCAGTGAAGACGACGGTGAAAAGGATTGGAAGGACTGAGGCAGGGTCCGGCTGCCCAACGGCTTGGTTCACTGTCACGTCCGGCGCGGCACTTTCGTACATGAAGGGACCGTAGACGACAGTGCTATCATTGTTGACCACACTCTCCTCATTCAACGCCCGAACGTGAAGATACCAGTCGCCATCGACTGTCGGTGTCACCTCGATGGTCCCAGCACTCCAAGGCGTGCCGGGCGATGCCCAACTCTCGGTGGCACTCCCGGTCCACTTGTACTCCAAGGAAGACGCCCGCCACACATTGCCGCCGTGGAGGCTCGTTCCGAACCCGGCGGGATTCGCGAAGATAAACTGCTTGCCTTGCCCATACCAGGAGTTTGTCGTTGCATTGGTGCACCAGACATTGCCCGTGCTGCCATCGTCCGACGTACAGCGTCCCGCCCTGGCCAGAGTGTACCCGGCAGTCGCAGGTGAATCGGTGGTCTCGACGCCGTCTCCATTACGGGCCCGGGCCACAAAGCCATACTGCGTATTGGGCGTCAGGCCCGACGAGGTCCACGCGTTCTGGTTCTGCAGCCACCCGGAACTGATCCCGGTGGTGGTGTTCGCGGTTTGCACTCCGGAGCTGTCGGCGGCCAGATTGGAGAGCGTACCGCTGGGCGCTGCGTCGATGCTCGTCTCGGTCACACCATCGAAGACGACACCTGTGGGCGTCTGGATAAGCGTGTACCGGGTGATCAGGGGGGTTGGGGCACTGTCACATGAGCCACTGCCGGCGGCTGCCACGCGGAAGGAATGGGGCCGATTGGCATCCAAGCCGGTGTAGCCGTCCCAGAATGTGGCGTCAGCGGCAACTGTGGTCTGATATGTCGGTTCGCCGACACCTTGCGCTGCATACACCTTGAAACCGGTCTCATTGCTGGAGTTGTCCTGCCAGGTCCAGGAGATCGCCGAGGTGGTGACATCGATCCACCCCGGGTTGCTGGGCGCCGCAGGGGTCGGTTGTACAGTGACAGTGACCGGCGTACCATCGCCGGATGCACAGCACGAACCACAATCGCTGCCAGCTTCCCATCGCGGGTAGTAGGTCGTGCTTGATGATGGACTGACACTCAGCGGACTACCCGTGCCGACAAGTATGCCTTCTCCGTTTGGTTGGGTGTACCATTTCAACTCGCTGCTGGACCCGGCAAAACCGCCGCTGGCGGTGATGTTCGCGCTCTGGCCCTGGCAAATCGTCGCGCTGCCACCGGTTGAGGTCGGAGCCGCCGGCTGAATGTACGCATCGTCCACTTGGACCCAACTATCGCCCGTCACATACTGCGAGGTGTATCCGCCTAGAAAGAGAGTCACCACCCCGGCTGCGCCGACAGTGACAACCTCCGGCGACGTTTTTTTAAGCTCCCAGTTCTGGTGC
>Ga0123328_1001959_pt1 | contig 19256 bp, 12 predicted proteins | sample BioC12SIPDNA_2_FD_89702 | JGI IMG/M metagenome (GOLD analysis project Ga0123328, IMG submission 89702) | Anaerobic biogas reactor microbial communites from Washington, USA - Biogas_R1_A C12 SIP DNA | ecosystem: Engineered > Bioreactor > Anaerobic > Unclassified | place: Washington, USA...
GATTTGACTCAGTCGATTCGCTTCTTCGATACTGGCGCTCGCACAACCTCTACGAGGAGCAACTGGAGCGCGATTTCGCAGGAGCGGCGGAAGCACACTTTCAGAGGCATCGGTCGTTCGAGACGGTGAAGCGCGTCATCGGCGTGAAGGCGACCAAGTGACACCCTTTTTGTGGGAGTAGTCCCATGCACCCCCTAGTACAGATTCACCCGACTGCTGAAGTCGCTGCAGATGCGGCAATCGGGAAGGGCACGAAGGTCTGGCATTACGCACAGATTCGGAGCGGCGCGGAAATCGGCGAGAACTGTAACCTCGGCAAGGGCGTGTACATCGATGCAGGCGTGAAGATAGGCAACGGTGTCAAGATACAGAATGGCATCTCCGTGTACGCGGGCGTCCAGGTAGAGGATGATGTTCTGCTCGGCCCCAACTGCACGTTCACGAATGACCTCTACCCGCGTGCGTTCCCGGTAGACTGGAAGGTGATCCCGACACGTTTGAGGAAGGGCTGCTCCATCGGGGCAAACGCAACCATTGTCTGCGGCGTAACCATCGGAGAGTACTCGCTCATAGCCGCCGGAGCTGTCGTGACCGAAGACACGCTTCCCTACTCGGTGATGCTGGGGAATCCCGCCCGGCTCAAAAGCTTCGCGTGCAAGTGTGGACGGGAGCTCCGCAAGATCCACGGCGCCGGTGACCTTCTTCGCCTCACGTGCTCCTCCTGTGGACGCGTGCTGTCGCTGAGATTCGAGCTTCACGAGCCGCAGTGAGCGGCAAATCGGCACGTAACCGCTGCCGTGTCAGAACGTCGCTCTGTTCGCTGTGGCCGAAGGGAGAACCGGTATGTCAACACAATCAGGTGCAATCGCGAGGCCAGATCTCGCCGTGTTCATCCCCACGCTCAACGAGGCGATGAACGTACATCGTGCTATCGAGTCCGTCCTTGGCTGGGCCGCGCAGGTGTTTGTCGTTGATTCGCTCAGCAGCGATGACACGGTCCGCATCGCTCGATCCTACGAGGGTGTGCAGGTCTTCGAGCACCCCTTCGAGAACTACAGCAAGCAGTGGAACTGGGCGCTCGACAACCTGCCCATCGAGACGGAGTGGGTGATGATCCTGGCGGCTGACGAATCCGTGCCCGAGAAGACGCGGGATGAGATCGCGGCGGCGATCCAGACCGCCCGCGGGGAGGTCGCCGCGTTCACGCTCTGGTGGAAGTTCATCTTCATGGGCAAGTGGCTGAAGCACACATGCCGGAAGGTCCATAGCATACGTATCTGGCGGACCGGGCGCGGGCGGTTCGAGGACCGGTCTGTCAACGAGCAACTGATCGTCGACGGCGAGGTGCGCTCCCTCAAACAGCCCCTGATCCACGACGACCGCAAGGGCATCAGCGCCTGGGTCTGGCGGCACAACCGCTACTCCACCATGGAGGCCATCGAGTTCTTCCGCCGGAAGGAGAAGGTAACGGGCGCGCCGTCCGGGCGAAAGGTCGCCTGGCGCCGGTTCCTTTTCGAGCGGGTGTGGCCATGGGTGCCATGCGGCCCCTTGCTGCTGTTTCTGTATCGTTTCTTTTTCCGCCTGGGATTTCTGGACGGAAGAGCAGGTCTGGACTACGCACTCCTTAAGCTATTCTTCTCCCTCATGATCTCCCTCAAGAAGAGGGAGTACCGACTCACCGGCGCGGTGTCGTCTCAGGATGCCATGATGTGATGTTGCGTGCAGCGCGCGGAGTTGCACGGTGTGCCCAAGGCAGTATGCCACACCATCTCTGACACTTCACAGGGCATGACGACGATCAAGGACAGTCGGGTTCTGCGGCCTGTTCTACTGACCGCACGGTTCTGGTACTACCTGGTCGTGCAGTCACCGGCGATCTGGGGGTGCGTGCGTTCACGGCAACGGAAGCCCTGGCGCACGGTCTTCGCGGACGTGCTGGCCCTGTGGGCCCACTGGCGCATGTTCCCGTTTCACTACTTCCGGTACCGCCTGTATGAAGGGCGCGGGCAGACCCGTGCTGACTTGAGGGAGTACATTCCGGAGTTCTACTTCTACCATGTGTTCCTCCCCAAGCTGCACGACCCGGCCTACACTGCGCTGCTCCAGAACAAGATCATGCTGCACAAGATGCTGGCCATGAAGAGGGTGCCGACGCCGAACGTCCTGATGTGGACGGAGGGGGGGGGCCTGTTCGATGCGACCTGCTCGCCGTTGGACCCGGCCCGCGCCGAAGGGGCGCTTCAGCCCTGCACCCGGGTCTTTGTCAAACCGGCCGGCGGCATGGGCGGCGAGGGGATCCGCGTCTTCACACGCACCGCAGCGGGTGTCCTGGAGAATGGCAACGGGGACGTGCTCGATTCCCCTTACCTGGGCCGCCTGTGCTCTGAAGGCGACTTCGTCGTCCAGGAGGGACTGCAGCAAGTCGAAGAACTCAACAGGCTGCACCCGCGCTCGGTCAACACGCTGCGCATCCTCACGCGCACGGAAGGCCCGGCCGTTTGCCCGCTGGTCGCCATCCTCCGCATGGGCCGTGGAGGGACGATGGTGGACAACAGCGCACAAGGAGGACTGAGCTGTGAGGTCGACCTGGACTCCTGGAGGCTCCGTGGGCCCGCGCACTCGGAACACCCGGTAGCCGACTACGCGGAGCATCCGGACACAGGTCTGCCCTTCACGCAGGAGTTGCCCCTGAAGGACGCTGTGCGCGGCCTGTTGGAATCGGCCGCGAGCCTGTTCCCGAAGAGCCGGCTGCTCGGTTGGGACGTCGCGCTGACGGTCTCCGGGCCTGTGGTGATCGAAGTGAATGTACACGCGGGGATTGACCACCTGCAGATCACGTGCCAGCGGGGCCTCAAACACGACCTGGGAATCGAAAGGTGATCCCTCCCGCATGTTGAACCGCCTGAAAGCGCTGTACCTGCGCAGCCCGGGGGGATTGCAGCGGGCCTATGCCGCCGTGCCGTACGCCTGGCGGCTGGGGGCGCCCTATCGCCGCACCCGGCGCCTGCTGGAGGCGTCCGAACGCTGGTCGGCCGGCCAACTGCGCGCCCTTCAGGACGAACGCGTCCGCGAACTCGTCGCCTTCGCCCACGAGCACGTGCCCTACTACCGCCGCACCATGGACCGGCTGGGCCTGTCGCCCGCCGACTTCGCCGGAGTCGACGACCTGCCGAAATTGCCCCTGCTGGCCAAGGACGACGTGCGCCGCCATGCCGACGATCTCCGCGCCCGCTGCGTGCCGCCCCGCCGCACCCACTTCGCCACCACGGCCGGCTCCACCGGCGAACCGCTCGGACTGCACTTCCACAACGACTGCTACGGCACCGAATGGGCCTTCATGCTCGACCAGTGGCGCCGCGTCGGCTTCCGACCCGGCGACCGCAAGGCGACGTTCCGCGGCCGCCATTTCGAGGTGCGCCCCGACCGCTTCCACCGGGACAATCCCGTCTACCACGAGCGCTGCTTCTCGATCTATCACCTGACGCGCGAGGCCCTGCCGCACTACCTGGCGGCGTTCCGGGCCTTCCGGCCGCGGTTCGTGCATGGCTACCCGTCGGCGGTCGCGCGCTTCGCGCAACTGGTGCGCGAGGCAGGCGCCGACCTGCCGCCCCTGCAGGCGGTGCTCTGCGGCTCGGAGCAGATCTTCCCCCATCAGCGGGAACTGATCGGGGAGGTGCTGGGCTGCCGCGTCTACTCCTGGTACGGCCAGACGGAGAAGGTGATCCTGGCCGGCGAATGCGAGCACGGCGCGCGCTACCACTGCTACCCCCAGTATGGCGTCACGGAGATCGTGCGGCCGGACGGCGCCCCGTGCGCGCCCGGCGAGGTCGGCGAGCTGGTGGGCACGGGGTTCATGAACCGCGCCATGCCGCTGATCCGCTACCGCATGGTCGACCGCGCGGCCTGGGGCGAGGGCGATTGCGCATGCGGGCGGCAGTATCCGATGATCGACAAGCTGGCCGGGCGCGAGCAGGACCACGTGGTGACGCAGTCGGGCCGCCTGATCCCGATCACGGGCATGTTGTTCGGCGCGCACATGGACGAGTACACGCAGATGGAGAAGGTGCAGCTCGAGCAGCGCGAGCCGGGGGCGGCCATACTGCGCGTCGTGCAGGCGGCCGGCGCCACCGCCGAGGAGCTGGAGCAGATCCGGCGGGGCTTCGAGGCCATCTGCGACGGCGAATGCCGCTTCACCATCGAGCGCGTGGCCGAGATCCCGCCGACCGAGGGCGGCAAGTACCGCTACATGATCCAGCACCTGGACGTGCGCGCGCACACCGAGCCCCCACAACCCGCACCCGCTGAGACAAGCCAACAATGAGACAGATCCTCCAGAACCTCAAGTCCGGGGCCACCGAACTGGCCGAACTCCCCTGCCCCGCCGTCCGGCCCGGCCACGTGCTCATCCGCACGCGCGCCAGCCTCGTCTCGGCCGGCACCGAACGCATGCTCGTCGAGTTCTCCGAGGCCGGCCTGATCGGCAAGGCCCGACGCCAGCCCGAAAAGGTCCGCCAGGTCCTCGATAAGATCCGCGCCGACGGCCTGCTGCCCACGCTCGAAGCCGTCTTCGCCCGACTCGACGAGCCCATGCCGCTCGGCTACTGCAACGCCGGCGTCGTGCTGGACGTGGGCGCCGGGGTGGACGACCTGCGCCCGGGCGACCGCGTGGCGTCCAACGGCCCGCACGCCGAGGTCGTGTGCGTGCCGCGCAACCTGTGCGCACGCGTGCCCGAGGGCGTGAGCGACGAGGCGGCGGCCTTCACCGTGGCCGGGTCGATCGCCCTGCAGGCCGTGCGCCTGGCCGCACCGGCCGTGGGCGAGCACGTGGCCGTGCTGGGGCTCGGGCTGGTGGGCCTGCTGGCCGTGCAGATCCTGCGCGCGAACGGCTGCCGCGTGATGGGGACCGATTTCGTGCCCGAACGCCGCGCGCTGGCCGAGCGGTTCGGCGCGCAGACGGTGGACCTGGCCGCCGAGGCGGACCCCGTGGAAGCGGCCATGGCGGCCACGGCCGGACGCGGGATGGACGCGGTGCTGATCGCCGCGGCGACCGACAGCGATGCGCCCGTGCGCCAGGCGGCGAAGATGAGCCGCCAGCGCGGGCGTGTGGTGCTGGTGGGCGTGGCCGGGCTGAAGCTGAACCGGGCGGATTTCTACGAGAAGGAGCTGAGCTTCCAGGTCTCGTGCTCCTACGGCCCGGGCCGCTACGACCCGGCCTACGAGCAGGGCGGGCGGGACTACCCGTACGGGTTCGTGCGCTGGACGGAGCGGCGCAATATGGAGGCCGTGCTGGCGCTGATGGCCGAGGGCCGGCTGGACGCGGAGGCGCTGGTCTCCGAGCGGATGCCCTTCGCCGAAGCGGCAGAGTCCTACAGGCGCCTGGCGGGCGGCCGGGCGATCGGAACGGTGTTCACATACGGCGAGTCGGAGCCGGACCGGGCGACGGCGGTGGCCGTGACACCCGGCCGGGGGCTGGCCCGGCAGGGCCAGGGGCCGGGCCACGCAGGCGGCGTCGCGGTGGTGGGGGCGATCGGCGCGGGGCAGTTTGCGCGCTACGTGCAGTTCCCGCTGCTCAAGCGCGCGGGCGCGCGGCGGCTGCGCGTGGCCGACCTGGACCCGGTGGCGGCACGGCACGCAGCCGGCAAGTTCGGGTTCGAGACGGCCGGGACGGACTACCGCGAGCTGCTGGCCGACGAGGCGGTCAACGCGGTGTTCGTGACCGTGCCGCACCATCTGCACGCGCCGATCGCGGCCGAGGCGCTGGCGGCGGGCAAGTGCGTGCACGTGGAGAAGCCGCTGGCGATCGACCTGGACGGCGTGCGGCGGGTGCGCGAGGCGCTGGCCGGGGCGGCCGGCTGGGTGACGGCCGGGTTCAACCGGCGCTTCTCGCCGCACGCGCGCCGCATGCGCGAGCTTCTGGCCGCGCGCACGGGGCCGCTGAGCATGACGATGACGGTCAACGCCGGGGCGATCCCGCCGGACCACTGGATCCAGAACCCGGCGGTCGGCGGCGGGCGCATCATCGGCGAGGGGTGCCACTTCGTGGACACGCTGCGCTTCCTGGCGGGCGCGTGCATCGAGCGCGTGCGCGCGGCGGCGGTGAGCGGCAGCCCGGACGGTGTGGACGAGGACAAGACGGCGCTGGTGCTGGACTTCGCGGACGGCTCGCTGGGCGTGATCAACTACTTCGCCTCGGGGCACAAGGCGTACCCGAAGGAGCGGCTGGAGGCATTCTGCGACGGCAAGGTACTTGCTCTGAACAACTTCCGACAACTGCGCGGGCACGGGTGGCGGCGCTTCCGCCGCATGGTGCTGCGCCGCCAGGACAAGGGCCACCGCGGGGCGGTCGAGGCGTTCCTGCGGGCGGTGGCATCGGGCGGCCCGGCGCCGATCCCCTACGACGAGGTCGAGGAGGTGACGCTGGCGACTTTTGCGGCCGTGCGGTCGATGCGCGAGGGCGGGCGCACGGTGCCGCTGGAGGAACTGCGGGCGGAACTGGAGGCGGCGGGGCACTGACATGCGTATCCTGTTCCTGAGCCACTACTTCCCGCCGGAGGTCAACGCGCCGGCCGTGCGCACGCACGAGCACTGCCGCGAGTGGGTGCGCGCCGGGCACGAGGTGCACGTGCTGACGTGCGTGCCGAGCCATCCGCAGGGGCGGGTCTACCCGGGATACCGCACGCGATTCGGCGTGCAGCATGAGACGGTGGACGGACTGCGCGTGCACCGGGTGTGGACGCACGTGGCGCCGAACCGCGGCGTCTGGCGGCGCACGATCGGCTACGTCAGTTTCATGCTTTCGGCTGCGGCGGCGGCCCCCCGGCTGCCGCGTCCGGACGTCATCGTGGCCACATCGCCGCAGTTCTTCTGCGCCTGCGCGGGCGGGCTGGTGTCGAAGCTGTTCGGCCGCCCGTGGGTGTTCGAGCTGCGCGACCTGTGGCCGGACTCCGTGGCGGCGGTCGGTGCGGTGTCGGCACGGGCGGCGCTGCGGTTCTTCGAGCACGTGGAGCTGTCGCTGTATCGCGACGCGGCGGGGATCGTGGCGCTGACGCACGCGTTCCGCGACAACCTGTGCGCGCGCGGCGTGCCCGGCGAGAAGGTGCACGTGGTGACCAACGGCGTCGACGCCGACTGCTGGCCGGCGGACGCCGACCGCGGCGCGCTCCGGGCGTCCCTGGGGCTGAACAACGGCTTCGTGGCGGCCTACGTGGGCACGCACGGGATGGCGCACAACCTGGAGACGCTCCTGGAGGCCGCGCGCCTGCTCAGGGACGACGGCGTCCGGTTCGTGACGGTCGGCGACGGCGCCGAGTTTGCGCGCCTGCAGCAGTTGCGTGGCGCGATGGGGCTGGACAACGTCGAGATGGTCGGCCAGGTGCCGCGCGACGCGGCCCAACGCTACCTGCTGGCCGCCGACGCGAGCCTGGTGCTGCTGCGCAGGAGCGACCTGTTCACGACGGTCATCCCCTCGAAGATCTTCGAGGCCATGGCCGCCGGCCGGCCGATCATCCTCGGGGTGGACGGCGAGGCGCGGCGCATCGTAGAGGATTCCCAGGCAGGCATTTACGTAGGGGCGGAGAACCCCCGCGCGCTGGCCGACGCCGTGCTGCGGCTGCGCGCCGACCCCGAACTCGCCCGCCGGATGGGCGAATGCGGCCGGCGCGCCGTCCGCACCCACTACGACCGGCGGGCACTGGCCACGCGCATGCTGCGCATACTCGAACACGCCGCCCGGCCCGGCCGGAGGAGGTCTTGATGCGGGTCCTTCACGTCGTCGGCGCACGCCCCAACTTCATGAAAGCCGCGCCCGTCCACCGCGCGCTCGCCGCACGCGGCGCCGAACAGCAGCTCGTGCACACGGGGCAGCACTACGACGAGAAGATGTCGCGCATCTTCTTCGTGGAACTCGACCTGCCCGCGCCCGACGTGGACCTCGGCGTCGGCTCAGGCACGCACGCCGCCCAGACTGCCGACGTGATGAAACGCATCGAACCGGTGATCGACTCCTATGCGCCCGACTGGGTGCTCGTCTACGGCGACGTGAACTCCACCGTCGCCGCCGCGCTCGTGGCGGCCAAGCTTCTGCGCCCGGTCGCGCACGTCGAGGCCGGGCTTCGGAGCGGCGACCGCACCATGCCCGAGGAGATCAACCGCATCGTCACCGACCACGTCTGCGACCTGCTGTTCACGCCCTCGCCCGACGGCGATGAGAACCTGCGCGCCGAGGGCGTGCCGGCCGAGCGCATCCGGCGCGTCGGCAACGTCATGATCGACACGCTTGCACGGCTGCACGGGGCCGCCGGCGAGCGGCCCGTCCTGCGCGACGTCGGGCTGCTCACCGACGGCGCCCCGCGGCCCTACGTGCTGGTAACGCTCCATCGCCCCTCCAACGTCGACGACCCCGCGCGCCTGCAGCGCATCGGCGGCGTCCTGGAGGAACTGGCCGGCCGGATGGCCGTCGTCTTCCCCGTCCATCCGCGCACGCGCGACCGCCTCCAGCGCGCGGGCCTGCGCCTCGACGGCGGCGGGCTGCGCCTGATCGAGCCGGTGGGCTACCTGGACTTCCTGCACCTGCAGTCGCACGCCCGCGCCGTGCTGACCGACTCCGGCGGCATCCAGGAGGAGACCACGTGGCTCGGCGTGCCGTGCTTAACCCTGCGGCCGAACACCGAACGGCCCATCACGATCACCGAGGGCACCAACCGGCTGGCCGGCGCGCACATGGAGACCCTCGCCGCCGAGGTCCTCGAAGCCGCGCAGAGCGGCCGGCGCGACGAACGCCGCCCCGCCCTCTGGGACGGCCGCGCCGCCGAACGCATCGCCGACGTGATCCTGCAATGACACGGGCAGACGGGCATGGATGACGCAGCGTGCACGCTCCGGGCGGGCCGGCTCCTGCGCACCGTGCGCCACCTCACCCCCCGCCAGATCCTGTGGCGCGCCCGGAACATCGTCCACGCGGCCACGGGGCGCCTGCTGCCGCGTCGCATGCCGGCAAGGCTCCGGCGGTCGGCCCCGCGCTGGGGGGCCGTCGACTGGATCGGTGCGCCGCTGCGCGCCCTTTGCGAACTGCGCGCCGCGCGCCCCCTGCCCTATCCGGGGCCGCCGGACGAGATACTCGGGCGCCGGTTCCGCCTGGCCGGCGAGACCTACGACTTCGGCGAGACCGTGGACTGGCACCGGGCCGACCTGCGCACCGGCCGCCCGCTGGCGGGGTTCGAGCTGCACTACCAGCATTACCTCGAGACGCTCGCGGCCGCCCGGGCCGAGACGGGCGAGGGCCGCTTCGCCGGAGCGTGGGCACATCTGACCGCCTCCTGGATCGCGTCCGTCCCGCCCCACCCACGGGAGCGGCGTTTCGGCTGGAGCCCCTACGTGATCTCCGAACGCCTGCGCGTCTGGCTGGCGTCCGGCGGCCGCCTGCGGGATGCCGTGCCCCCCGACGCCCTGCCGCAGCTCGAACGCAGCCTCGCCGAGCAGACGGCCTTCCTGGCCGCGAACCTGGAGTGGGACCTGCAGGCCAACCACCTGTGGCAGAACCTGTGCGGCCTGCTGGTCGCCGCCGCCTGCATGGACGGCCCGGCCGCCCGCGGCGTCCGCCGCCGCCGGCTGCCCACGCTGGCCCGCGTCGTCCGGGAGCAGGTGCTCGCCGACGGCATGCACGAGGAACGCAGCTTCGCCTATCACGTCAAGTGCATGCGCGACCTGGCCGAGGTCCTGGCCGTCGCCGAGGCAGGCGCCTTTGACGACGATCCCGGCGCACCGGCCTGTCTGGAGACGCTGCGGCATGCCGCCGGCGCCATGGCCGGCATCGTGGCGGGCACGCTCGAGACCGTCCGCGCGCTGCCCCTCATGAACGATGGCGAGGAGGTGCCCCCTGATGAGGCCCACCAGTCCGTCGCCGAGATCGCCCGCTTCGCCGAGATAGGCCGCCCGACCGCCGACGAACGCCTGCGGGGCAGCGGCTACCTGGCCGCGGCGGTCGGCCCCTGGAGCGCCGTCTTCGACGTCGGCCCACCGGGGCCCGGCCACCAGCTCGGCCACGCGCACGCGGACCACCTCGGCTTCGAGCTGTGGCACCGCGGGCGCAAGCTCGCCTGCGACGGCGGAAACGTGACCTACAACCCCGGTGAGCAGAGACAGCGCGACCGGGGCACCGCGGCCCACAACACCGTGCGCCTGGACGGGCAGGACTCCATGGAGACGTGGAGTTCGTTCCGCGTGGGCCGGCGCCCCCGCCGCTGCCGAGGCCGAATCCTCCGGCAGGACGCCGACGGCATCTGCTGGGAAGGCGAGCACGACGGCTACGCCCACCGGCCCGGCCGCCCCGTCCACCGGCGCACCTTCACACTGGAGCCCTGGGGGCTGGCCGTGCTGGACCGGGTCGAGGGCTCGGGCACCCACGGCGTCGAGAGCTTCCTGCACCTGGCGCCGGACGCCGTGCTGGAGCCCTCGGAAGACGCCCCTGCCCTGCCGCCCGGGCCGCTGCCGGATGCCCTGCGGGACGGCGTTCGCCGCGCCTGGCGCTGGCGCCTGCCGGACGGCTCGGCCGGCCGCATCATCGCGCTCTGGCCCGCCGCTGCCGATCTCTCCACCGGGGACGAGCCGTCATCCTGCGCGCCCCGCCAGAACCACGAACTCCCGAGCCGAGCCCTGCGCCTCTCCGGCGCCGCCCTCCTGCCCTTCGCCGCCGCCTGGCTGCTTCTGGATGCCGACGCCCCGGCGCGGTGAGGCCGGTCAGGACGCCGGGGGCTATCCCGTGGCTGGAGGGGCACGCTCCGTCGTGCCCGCGCCTGCAATCACCGGCCGCTCGCCATCCCCGGCCGCGACGGAGCGCGGCCCTCCACTTGCACGGACAGTTCACGCCGCTGGAGGGGCACGCTCCGTCGTGCCCGGTCCGTGCGTCTGCCCGCACCCGGCCATCCCCGGCCGCGACGGAGCGCGGCCCTCCACTTGCACGGACGGTTCACGCCGCTGGAGGGGCACGCTCCGTCGTGCCCGGTCCGTGCGTCTGCCCGGTCCGTGCGTCTGCCCGCACCCGGCCATCCCCGGCCGCAACGGAGCGCGGCCCTCCACTTGCACGGACGGTTCACGCCGCTGGAGGGGCACGCTCCGTCGTGCCCGCGCCTGCAATCACCGGCCGCTCGCCATCCCCGGCCGCTCGCCATCCCCGGCCGCGACGGAGCGCGGCCCTCCACTTGCACGGACGGGCTTCGTCCGTGCCCGCACCCGGCCATCCCCGGCCGCGACAGAGCGCGGCCCTCCACTTGCACGGACGGTTCACGCCGCTGGAGGGGCACGCTCCGTCGTGCCCGGTCCGTGTGGGTCCGTGTGCGTGCGCCCGGGGCTGCCCATGAGAACGCCGGGGCTGCCCCATAGGGACGCCCGGGGCTACCCGGTGAGGCGGGGGCGGCGGACGGGGGCGTCAGAGGGAGGGCTCGATCCGGAGGATCTCCCAGCGGCGCCGTTCCCCGTCGATCGCCAGTTCGGCCTCCTGGCCGACCGACCTGCCCATGAAGGCCGTCCCCAGGGGGGCGTTGTAGGCGATGATGCCCTCGTCGGGCACGGCGTCCCAGGGGCCGAGGAACGTGAATGCCTCCTCCTGGCCGGTGGCGAGGTTGCGCGCGACGACGCGGCTGCCGATGGTCACGTGGGCGGCCGAGGCGAGTTCGTGGGTGATCAGGCGGGCTTCGGCCAGTTCCTCCTGGATGCGGCCTGCGCGTTCGGCCAGCCGCGCCCGCTCGGCCACGGCGGTCCGATACTCGGCGTTGTCGCTGATGTCGCCGAACCCGGCGGCCTGGCCGATCTCCCGGGCGACCTCCGGCAGGCGCACGTGGACGATCTGCTCCAGCTCCTCCTGGCGCCGCGCGATGCCGGCTTCGGTCGTGTAGACGACGCCTTCGTCCCAGGGCAGGACCACGCGTGTGAAGAGCCTCGGCTGCACCTTGCGGAGGATGTCCACCAGGTCCGACTGCATGCGCTCGGTCAGGCCGGGGTTGTGTTCGCCCAGGTTGCGCACGGCGGCCACCTGCTCGGGGCGTCCGGCCATGAGGGCCTCCCGCAGGGGCTCGCCGCCACGGATGAACAGGGCGCTGCGCAGTTCGGAGATACGCTCCTTGCGGTCCTCCTCGTCGAGGTCGGAGGCGCGGACGGCCGCCCCCAGCGCCGAGAGGACCTGGATGGCCACCACGATGGGCCGGGCACCGTCGTCCTCATCCGGCGCACGGGCGCCGACGCAGTCGCGCCAGAGCCACGACAACGCACCGGGCGAGCGCTCGGGGCGGGCCAGGATCTCGCGGCGCGCCTCGGCCAGTTCGTCGCGGGCGCCGGCCGACCGGAGCCGCTCGGCGATGGCGGCACAGGCATCGCGCCCGACCAGCGGCATCAGGGACGCCGCCATCTGCACCCACCCCGAGGGGGCGCGACGCCGCACGAACCCCAGCGTGCACAGCAGCACGTCCGGCTCGGTAACGGCCCGGGCCACGGCATCCGGGTCGGCCATGACCGCGGCCACGGGATCCGACTCGGCCGCCGGCTGCGGTTCGGGCACGTCGTCCCACCCGGCGCTGAGCGCTTCGGCCACGGCGGCGGCCGCCGCGGCGAGCGGCGCGGGAGCACCGTCGGCCAGGGCGGCGACATCCCGGACCATGCCGCCGCGCGCGTCCGGGTCCAGACCTTCGTGCGCCTGCGGTTCCCTGAGCACACGCAGGGCCGCCGACAGCCGGTCCATGGGCTCGACGGCGATGCGGAACCTCTGCAGGAGCCGCTCGCCGAGCGAGACGGGCCGTTTGCGGAGGAACACGGACGGGGCGCGGCCTTCGGTAAGCCCGATGGTGGAGGACCGCTGCAGGCGCGGGCGCGCCGAGGACCACCACTTGCCCCATACCTCCACGACCGGCTCGAGGTACAGCTTGAGGCGGCGCATCTCCATGCGCCGGTCGATCGTGCTGAGCAGGATCCGTACGAGTTCCTCCGGGTCGCTGCGGGCGATCTCCCGGAGGCGGTCGCGCTCGAAGGCCGCCAGTGCCCGGAAGTCGTCCTCGTCGGTCGGCTTCAGACGGGGCACCAGCGTGATGCCGTAGACCTTCTCGCCGCTCTCGAAGGTCACCACCAGCCCGCCCCGATCGGGGTCGAGTTCCTCGACGCGCCCGACGGCGCCGTGCTGCGGATCGAGCACGTAGGCGCCGGGCCGCACAGCCATCAGGTTGGCCAGGCCGTCCATCGCGTCGTCCAGCGGCATCCCGGCATCGCGGATGGTCAGGTCGACGAGGTTCTCGATGTCGGCCCGGTCGGAGTGGACCTGCACGTACAGGTTGGCCAGCAGGCTGCGAAGCAGCTCGCTGTGGGGCAGCAGCCGCCCGCCCCTTTGCGCGGCCCGGAGCGCCCGGGCCGCCTGGCCGCGTTCGGACAGCAGGTCGACCAGGTACCAGACCAGCGACTCGGCCATCTCGGCATGGCCGTGGGTGGCCAGCGTTTCCGGAACACAGAAGAGCGGTTCGACCTCGGCGAGTTCTTCCCCGAGAAGCTCCGTCCAGGCCGACTCGACCAGGTCGAGCTTGCCCTTCCTGGCAAGCTTCAGGACTTCGTCAACGTGCATAGCACATCTCAAGTCAGGGGCCGCATGGCGGGGCCGGCTCGGCCGGCACAACCCCGGGAGAGTATACAACATGGCGTCATTCCGCTCAACGTGCCGCGAGCTTGATTTGCCGGGCCGCCATGGGCGAGAATCATCGGGGGAGGCACCATGACGCCGAAGATCTCGAAGAACACCGTCCGACGCTGGCCGCACAACCCCGTCCTGAGCATCCGCGACCTGCCCTTCCAGGCCAGCGACGTCCACAACGCCGGCGCGGCGCGGCACAACGGGGAATACGTCCTGCTGGTCACCGTGGAGAACCTGCGCGGAGACTGCTCGATCTACCGGGCGCGCAGCCGGGACGGGCGTCAGTTCCGCATCGACGAGGCGCCCCTTCTGGAGCCGTCCCGGACCGGGCCGTTCGCCGCGTATGAGAACCACGGCGTGCGGGACCCGCGCGTGACGCCGTTCGAAGGCACCCACTACATCGTCTACCTCGCGGAATCCAACTACGGCGTGCGGCTGGCCCTGGCGAAGACGGACGACTTCGAAGCCGTCGAACGCATCGCCTTCATCAGCGAGCCGGACACCAAGAGCGGCGTCCTGTTCCCCGACCGGTTCGGTGGGCGCTATGCCCGGCTGGAACGGCCGCGCGAGGGCGGCAACATCTGGATCAGCTACTCGGAGGACCTCCGGCACTGGGGCGACTGGCGCCTACTTCTGACGCCGCGCGCCGGCTACTGGGACTACAACCGCATCGGCGCGGCCGTGCCGCCCATCCTGACCGACTGCGGATGGCTGCTGTTCTACTACGGCGTGCGTGAACTGCCGGGCGGCCCCGTCTACCGGCTGGGCGTGGCCTTCCTGGACACGGCCGACCCCGCCCGCGTGCTCGGCCGCTCGAACCTGCCGGTGCTGGCGCCCCTGGAGCCCTACGAACGGATCGGCGACGTGCCCAACCTCGTCTTCTCCTGCGGCGCCCTCCTGTCGGAGGACGGCCGCCAGGTGGAGATCTACTACGGGGGCTCCGACAGCTGCGTCTGCCTGGGCACGATCTCGCTGGACGAACTGCAGATCATGTGCAACAAGGGGAAGGCGGAGGGACACTGAACATGCCGGCAGCCGGCGACAGCGACGTGCTCATACGCTACGGCCGGAATCCGATCATCACGGCCGCGGACATCCCGTTCACCTGCAACACCGTCTTCAACGGGTCCCCGGTGAAGTGGAACGGGGAATACCTGCTGCTGCTCCGCGTGGAGGGCCAGCACGGGTACTCGCTGTTCGCGCTGGCGCACAGCGCCGACGGATACGACTTCGAGATCGAGCCCCTGCCGGTGATGACGCCGGCCGCCGAGCCGCCCATGGCGCGCTATGAAGAGGCCGGAATCGAGGACCCGCGCATCACCGTCCTGGACGGCCTGCCGCACGTGATCTACACCGCCTTCAGCGGCGCCGGGCCGGTCATGGCGCTGGCCACGACGGAGGACTTCCACCGGTTCGAACGACGCGGGATCATCAGCGAGCCGGGCAACAAGGACGGGCTGCTCTTCCCCCGCAGGATCGGCGGACGATACGTGCGCCTGGACCGCCCGATCGGCCGCGACGTGGGCTGCATCTGGGTATCCTTCTCGCCCGACCTGCGGCACTGGGGCGACTCGCACATGATCGTGGCCCCGCGGCCCGGCTACTGGGACTCCTACCGGGTCGGAGGCTCCGCCGTGCCCATCGAGACCGAGGAGGGCTGGCTGGAGATCTACCACGGCGTCAAGATGACGTCCGGCGGACCCATCTACCGCACCGGGACCGTCCTGCTGGACCGGGACGACCCGACCCGCGTCCTCGCGCGCAGCGCCGTGCCGATCCTCTCCCCCCGCACGGACTACGAGCGGATCGGCGACATCAACAACGTCGTGTTCGCCTCCGGCGCCATCGTCGAGCCGGACGGGCAGGTCAAGGTCTACTACGGCGCGGCCGATACGTCCATCTGTGTGGCCGGCGCCCCGCTGGCCAAGCTGCTGGCGGTCACCCGGGAGCGGTAGCGACCCGGGCCGGCACGGACGAACACGGACCCACACGGACGGACACGACGGCGCGTGCCCCCCAACGGCATGGTGCGCCCGCCGGCCGTTCCCCAACGGGCAGCCCCGGGGCGTGCGTACGCGCGGTTGCCGCCCCGCGGCCGGGACGGCCGTGCACCCCATTGCTGTGTAGACGGCCGCGCTACCCGTTCTGGTTGAGACAACCGCCCCCCCCACAACGGACAGCCCCGGGCGTTCCCGCCCGGCGGGCCGGCACGGACGCGCACGACGGCGCATGCCCGTCATCCGAGCAGCCGCTGCGCGTTCCCGCCCAGCACAGCGGCCTGCCGCGCCGGCTCGGGCCAGGCCGCCCGCACGAGCGCCAGGGCCTCGCCCTGCTCACGCCACGGGCTGTCGCTTCCGAACAGGATTCGCTCGGCCGGATGCCGCGCGCGCAGCGCCTCGATCGTCGCTGCCGCGCACAGGCCGATCGAATACGAGGTCTCCAGGTAGACGTCGGTCCCCGCCAGGACGGCCAGGGCCTCGTCCCACTGCCGCCATCCGCCCATGTGGGCCGCCACGAGCGGGATGCGGGGGAATGCGCGGTGCAGGCGCAGCATTCGGCGGGGCGAGGCGCGTTCGTCGCCCGGGGGGAAGGCAATGTCGCGCCCGCTGTGCATCACCAGGACCAGCCCGGCCTCCTCCACCGCCGCATAGAGCGGCCACAGGCGCGCCTCGTCGGCGGCGAAGCCCTGGTAGAGCGGGTGCAGCTTGATGCCCTTGAGGCCCGCGGCCGCAATCCTGCGCACCGCGGCGGCGGGGTCCGCGCAGTCGGGGTGCACCGAACCGAACGGGATGACACGCTCCGAGGCGATCTCCAGCGACCAGCGCAGGATCGGGTCGGCCTGCTTCGGGGCCGTGGCGATGGAGCAGATCACACACCGGTCCACGCCGGTGCGGTCCATGGACGCCAGCAGCCCGCCGACGGTGCCGTCCAGGACGGCTCGCGCATCGTCGGGCACGGTATCGTTCAGCTTCTCGAGGGCGTGGGGAGCGAGTTGGTCCGGAAAGGCGTGGGTATGGACGTCGATGATCACGGGCACGGGTCCTCTGCTATGGGCGAATGTCGGCACGGCGCAGGAGCGTCGAGTTGGCGACGACGCTGACGGAACTGAGCGCCATGGCGGCCTCGGCGATGAGCGGGTGCAGCAGGCCGAGCACGGCGGCCGGGATCGCCACGAGATTGTAGCCGAACGCCCAGAGGAGATTCTGCCTGATCTTGCGGAACGTGGCGCGGCTGAGCTTCACGGCGCTGACGACGGCGCCCAGGTCGCCGCGCACGAGCGTGACGTCCGCACTCTCGATGGCCACGTCCGTGCCGGTCCCCAGGGCGATGCCGACGTCGGCCTGTGCGAGGGCCGGCGCGTCGTTGATGCCATCGCCCACCATCGCCACGGGCGCCCCCTCCGCCTGCAACCGCCGGACCTCCTCCACCTTGCGGGCGGGCAGGACACCGGCCAGCACGCGCTCGATGCCCACCTGCGCGGCCACGGCCCGGGCCGTGCGCTCGTTGTCGCCGGTGATCATGGCCACGTCCAGCCCCATCGCCTTCAGGGCCGCGATGGCGCCGGCCGAGCCCTCCTTGACCGCGTCGGCGATGCCGAGCACGCCGAGCACTCGGCCGCCGGCGGCAACGATCACCGCAGTGCGCCCTTCGTTTTCGAGCCGTTCGAGCGCCCCGGCCGCCGCATCGTCCACGGAGCCCTCCGGCAGCAGCGAGCGGGCACCGACCAGGACGTCCCGGCCGTCCACCCGGCCGCGCACGCCCGCACCCGCAACGGCCTCGAAGTCCGTGACGCCGCCCGTCTCGATGCCGTCCGCCCGGGCACGGGCCACCACGGCTCCGGCCAGCGGATGCTCGCTGCCCGCCTCGACGGCCGCCGCCAGTCGCAGCACTTCGGGCTCGCGCGCACCGCCCACGGCGACGACGTCCGTCACCTCCGGCCGGCCGCGCGTGATCGTGCCCGTCTTGTCCAGCACGATCGTGCGCACGTCCTTCATCGCCTGGATGGCCTGTCCCGAGCGGATCAGGATGCCGTTCTGCGCCCCCATGCCGGTGCCCACCATAAGGGCCGTCGGCGTCGCCAGGCCCAGGGCGCACGGGCAGGCGATGACCAGGACGGCCACGCCGGCGAAGACGGCCAGGGCCACCGGCGACGCGTGAGGGTTCACCCACGGCAGCAGCCCCGACGCGAGGGCCGCCATCCGCCCCAGCGCGCCGGGGGCGACCAGCCAGGCCACGAACGTGCACAGCGCCAGCGCGATGACGGCGGGCACGAAGTACGCCGTCACCCGGTCCGCGAAGGCCTGAACGGGCACCGCGCTGCCCTGCGCCTCACGCACCATGCGCACGACCTGCGCCAGGAAGGTCTCCTCGCCCACCTTCGTGGCGCGCACCCGGAGCAGGCCATGCGCGTTGATCGTGGCGCCGATGACCTCGTCGCCCTCCGCCTTGGCCACGGGGACCGACTCGCCGGTCGCCATGGACTCGTCGACGGCGCTGCGCCCTTCGACCACGACGCCGTCGGTGGGCACCTTCTCGCCGGGCCGGACGACCATGACGTCGCCGACGGCGACCTGTTCGACCGGCACCTCCACCTCCCGTCCGCCGCGCACCACGCGTGCGCTGCGCGCGCCCAGCTCCAGCAGGCTGCGGATCGCGCGCCCGGCCCGGCCGCGCGCCCGCGCCTCGACGTATCGCCCGGTGAGGTGGAACGCCAGGATCATCGCCCCGACGCCGGCGTAGTTGAGGACCGGCAACCCGGCCAGCGCCGGCGGGCCGGTCAGGAATGCCGCGCCGCTGCCGAGCATGATCAGCGTGTCCATGTTCGCCGAAAGCCGCACAAGCCCTTTCCAGCCGCTGCGATACGTGTTGAACCCGGCGATCACGAGCACCGGAAGCGCCAGCAGCACCATCGCCCAGTCGTGGACGTGATGGTACGGGCGAAGGGCCTCCACGCCCAGCATGAAGGGCACCATGACGACCAGCAGGGGCCCGGTCAGGCCCCAGGCGAGGACCATGCGCCTACGGGCCTGCCGCATCTCGCGCTCGGAGCCGTCCTCGCGCTCGCCTGCCCCGCGGGCCTCCCGAGCCGAATAGCCGGAGGACTCGACGGCGCGGATCAGCGTCGGGATCGGCGCCCCCTCCGGATCGTGTCGCACGACGGCCTCGTTTGTTGCGAGGTTCACGTTCGCCTGGTACACGCCGTCCAGCCGGCGCAGCGCCCTGGAGACGGCCTGCACGCAGCTCTGGCAGGTCATGCCTCCGATCTCCAGAGTCGTCGCGCAGGCGCCGGGGGCGGCGGCCTCGTCCGGCGGCTCCGTCTCCGGTTCCTCGGGTTGCGGCGCGCGCTCGCCCTCCGCCGGGAAGGCACCCGGATCCGCTTCGAAGCGCTCCTTGCATCGCCGGCTACAGAAGTAGAAGGTCCGGCCGGCGTGCCTGCTGCGCGCGGCCGCGCCCTCTTCGTCGACGATCATCCCACAGACGGGATCGACAGCCATGCGCGCCCCCCGGCGTTGCCTGGTGCGGAACTGGAACGGGTCGTCCTCATTGGCTATTATAGACGCTCCGCCCCGGGCGGACACGGGAACGGGCACCCGCC
>Ga0123328_1001965_pt1 | contig 19232 bp, 14 predicted proteins | sample BioC12SIPDNA_2_FD_89702 | JGI IMG/M metagenome (GOLD analysis project Ga0123328, IMG submission 89702) | Anaerobic biogas reactor microbial communites from Washington, USA - Biogas_R1_A C12 SIP DNA | ecosystem: Engineered > Bioreactor > Anaerobic > Unclassified | place: Washington, USA...
AGCAGAAGCCCCACGTTGTCGCCCGCCTGGCCCTCGTCCATCATCTTCCGGAACATCTCCACCCCCGTCACCGTCGTGTCCTTCGTCTCCTCGTGGATCCCCACAAGCTCCACCTTCTCCCCAACCTTCACCTTCCCCTGCTCGATGCGCCCCGTCACCACCGTCCCGCGGCCCGTGATCGTGAACACGTCCTCGATCGGCATCAGGAAGTCCCGGTCAAGCGCCCGGACCGGCGTCGGAATGTAGTCGTCCACCGCCTGCATCAGCTCGAATATCTTCTGCTCCGCCTCCGGGTCCCCCTCCATCGCCTTCAGCGCCGAGCCCCGGATGATCGGAATCTCGTCCCCGGGGAACTCGTACTTCGTCAGAAGCTCGCGGAGGTCAAGCTCCACAAGGTCCAGAAGCTCCGGGTCGTCCACCATGTCCACCTTGTTCATCCACACCACCATCGCCGGAACGTTCACCTGGCGCGCCAGGAGAATGTGCTCGCGCGTCTGCGCCATCGGCCCGTCGTCCGCCGCGACCACCAGGATCGCGCCGTCCATCTGCGCCGCGCCCGTGATCATGTTCTTGATGTAGTCCGCGTGACCCGGGCAGTCCACGTGCGCGTAATGCCGCGTGTCCGTCTCGTACTCCACGTGCGCGATCGAGATCGTGATCCCGCGCTCGCGCTCCTCCGGCGCCTTGTCAATCATCCCAAAGTCTATCGCCTTCGCCTTGCCAGACTTCGACAGAACCTTCGTGATCGCGCTCGTGAGCGTCGTCTTGCCGTGGTCCACGTGGCCGATCGTCCCCACGTTCACGTGCGTCTTGTTCCGTACAAACTTTTCCTTGGCCATGACGGCTCTCCCTGCTTGCGGCGCCCGGCGCCGCGGGTTGCGTCCCCGGCCCTCCTGGCCGCCGGACCCACACTTTCGATGTCAAAGGCTGTCCGCGCCCCCCGCTCAGAAGCGGAAGGTGCTTCCCATTTTCTCCATGATCTCGTTCGCGACGTTCCTGGGCGCCGCCTCGTACTGGTAGAACTCCATCGCGTACGTGGCGCGGCCCTGGGTCCGCGAACGCAGGTCGTTTGCGTATCCAAACATGCCGGCAAGCGGGACGTAGGCGCGTATGTTCTGCACGCCCGTTTCGCTCTCCATGCCGTCGAGCCTGCCGCGCCTGCGGTCGAAGTCGCTGATCACCTCGCCGGTGTACTCGTCCGGCGTGATCACGTCCACCTTCATCACCGGCTCCAGCAGCTGCGGGTTGGCGCGGGGCGCCGCCTCCTTCACCGCCATGGAGCCCGCGATCATGAACGCCATCTCCGACGAGTCCACCTCGTGGTAGGACCCGAAGGTCAGCGTCACCTTCACGTCCACCATCGGGTAGCCCGTGACGATGCCGCTCTCCAGCGCCTCGCGGCAGCCTTTCTCGACAGCCGGGATGTATTCCTTCGGAATCACCCCGCCCACCGTCTTGTCTTCAAATATGAACCCGGAACCGGGCTCGCCCGCCTCCAGCGTGAGCACCACGTGCCCGTACTGGCCGCGTCCGCCCGTCTGCCGGATGAACCTCTTCTCCACCGTCGCCTTGCCGCGCACCGTCTCCCGGTACGCGACCATGGGCCGGCCGACATTCGCCTCGACCTTGAACTCGCGCTTCAGCCGGTCAACGATGATCTCCAGGTGGAGCTCGCCCATCCCGGCGATGATCGTCTGGCCCGTCTCCTCGTGCACCCGCACCCGGAAGGTCGGATCCTCCTCGGCGAGCTTCGCGAGGGCCTGGGACAGCTTGTCCTGGTCGGCCTTCGTCTTCGGCTCGATCGCGATGTGCACCACGGGCTCCGGAAACGTCACCGGCATCAGCACCACCGGCCTGTCCGCGTCGCAGAGCGTGTCGCCCGTCGTGGTCTGCTTGCACCCGATGACCGCGCCGATGTCGCCCGCCCGGAGCTCCTTGAGGTCCGTGCGCTCGTCCGCGTGCATCTTCAGCAGCCGGCCCAGGCGCTCCTTGCGGCCCGTCCGGGCGTTCACCACCTGGTCCCCGGCCTCCAAGACGCCCGAGTAGACCCGGATGAAGGTCAGGCGGCCCACATGCGGGTCCGTGAGAATCTTGAACGCCAGCGCGGAAAACGGCGCGTCGTCGGAAGCCTTCCGGATCACCTCGCGCTCCTCGTCGTCCGGGTCGGTCCCCACCGTGTCGGGCACGTCCACCGGGCTCGGCAGGTAGTCCACCGCCGCGTCCAGCATCAGGCGCACCCCGCGGTTCCGCAGGGCCGTGCCGCACACGACCGGAAACAGGCGCATCGCCAGGGTCGCCCGGCGGATGGCCGCCTTGATCTCCGCGGCGCTGAGCCCGTCCTCCTCGCTGAGGTAGCGCTCCATGAACGCGTCGTCGGCGTCCGCCACGCACTCCAGCAGCTCGTGCCTGCGCTCCCGCGCCGGCCCGGCCAGGTCCTCCGGAACCTCCGAAACGACCATCTCCGCCGTCGGGCCCTCGCCCTCCCACGTGATCATGCGGAACTCCACAAGGTCCACGATCCCGCCGAAAAGGTCCTCGGCGCCGACCGGCATCTGCAGCGGCACGGCGTTCGCGCCGAGGCGCGCGCGCATGGTCGCCACCGCCCGGTCGAAATCCGCGCCGACACGGTCCATCTTGTTGATGAAGGCGATGCGGGGGACGTGGTAGCGGTGCGCCTGGCGCCAGACGGTCTCGGACTGGGGCTGAACCCCCGCGACGGCGCAGAAAACGGCCACCGCGCCGTCGAGCACCCGCAGGCTCCGCTCCACCTCGGCGGTGAAGTCAATGTGCCCGGGCGTGTCGATGATGTTGACGTGGCAATCCCTCCACTCGCACGCTGTGGCGGCGGAGGTGATCGTTATACCGCGCTCCCGCTCCTGGTCCATGTAGTCCATGGTCGCCGCGCCGTCATGGACTTCGCCCATGCGGTGCAACCGGCCGGAGTAGTACAAGACACGTTCCGTGACGGTGGTCTTGCCGGCGTCAATGTGGGCCATGATGCCTATGTTGCGCATGTTCTCTATGGGAAGTTTTCTTGGCACGTCCGTCGCTCTCTTCACCCTTGCGGGGCTTGCGGCAGGCTTCCTTCAGTTCTCCCCGCAGGCATCGCGCCTCAGGCATCCGGCTTCACGCTCGCTCTGATTCAACTTTCCGTTGCATGCAGAGGCGCGGGCCCGGGGAAAACTCTCCGGCCGCTCACTCCGCCTCGAATATTGTCAGCAAATTCCTCATCACTGTCCGTTTGTCAGAACCGGAAATGCGCGAACGCCTTGTTCGCCTCCGCCATCCGGTGCGTGTCGTCCTTGCGCTTCATCGTCGCGCCCTGCTTGTTGTAGCAGTCCAGAAGCTCGCCCGCCAGCCGCTCGCGCATCGTCTTCTCGCCCCGCTTCCGGGCGAACTCGATGATCCAGCGGAAGGAAAGGGCCGTGCGCGTCGCAGGCGCGATCTCGACCGGCACCTGGTACGTCGCGCCGCCGATGCGCCGCGATTTCACCTGGAGCAGGGGCTTGGCATTCTCGATCGCGGCGGCGAACACCAGATGGGGCTCCTCGTTCGGAACCTTGGCCTTGATGATCTCGAAGGCGCCGTACACGATGGACTCGGCAATGCTCTTCTTGCCGCAGATCATGACGGTGCTGATGAACTTGGCCACCAGCGTGCTGCCATATTTCGGATCGCCGAGGGGAACCCGTTTCTCAGGTACTCTGCGTCTTGCCATCTGTTGCCTTCGCCCTGTGGCGCCCTGCGCCGGTTTATGCCCAAGGCCGGGCCCAAGCGGCCCGCGCCCGTGGTCTCACATCATTTCTTCTTCTTGGCGTCTCCGCCCTTCTTGGGCCGCTTCACGCCGTACTTCGACCGGCTCACCCAGCGGCCGGCATGGACCTTCTTGCCGCCCTGGTCCTTCTCGCTCGCCGTCCCGCCCAGGTCGCCCGCCGCGTCCAGCACCCCGCGGATGAGGTGGTAGCGCACGCCCGGAAGGTCCTTCACGCGGCCGCCGCGGATCATCACCTGCGAGTGCTCCTGCAGGTTGTGCCCGACGCCCGGGATGTACACCGTCACCTCCATGCCGTTCTTCAGCCGGACGCGCGCCACTTTGCGCAGCGCCGAGTTCGGCTTCTTGGGCGTCATGGTGAAGACGCGCGTGCACGTGCCCGACGCCTGCGGGCTCGCCTTGAGCGCGGGGGACTTCGTCTTCGAAGTCATCTTCTCGCGGCAGTTTCTCACCAGCTGGTTGATCGTAGGCAAAACTTCTCTCCCTGGGGGCTAAGTCTGGATTCTCCGCCGCCGGCGCGCCGGTGGGGAGGCGCACCCGCACGGTGCGACACACGGCACCGCCATGCGACAACGGAGGAGTAGCATAGCATATTTTCCCCCCCGAGTCAACAAACAAGCGCCCTTATTTTGCCCCCGCGCCCCCGGAAACGGGAAGCCGGGAAAGCGCGGGGCCGCAGCCCGGGCTACCGGCCCCCAACCACGACACGCCGCGCGAATTCCGCCCGGTTCCCCGCCCCGTCCTCCACCCGCAGCGTGAGCGTCTGCGGGCCCGGCGGCAGATCCTCGTCCCGCTCCCAGACCACCCTTCCGTCATCCGCGTCGTAGGCGCTCAGAAGCCACTGGTCCCCGCAGCGCAGCGACCACGCGGCCACGCCGCTTCCCGCGTCGGAAACCGTGGCAACCACCCGGGGCCTGCGCGTCTGGGTGACCGCGCCGTCCTCCAGCGCCCAGTCGCGCAGCCGGGGCGCCGCGGTGTCCTCGTCCACCGCGAAAGTCCCCAGCCCGTCAACGGACGCTTCCACCGAAGCGCCCGCCACCCGGCCGCCGATCCACCGCCGCCCTTTGTCCGTAACGCTCACAATCCCCGCGCGCCGCGGGTCCGGCACGCCCGCGGGCACGGGAAGCGCCAGCAGGGGCGCCTCTGCGAAGGGCGCGCCGCCGGGGGCGGCCGCCATGCCGCCGGAGGCCCACACCAGCGTCGTCCCGAAGGGCGCCCCGCGCGGAATGTCGAGGCGTCCGCCCCCCTCCAGGGGAAGCGCCAGCGCGCCCCCCCGGGACACCCGGTGCGGCGCAACCGCGAAGGCCTTGAGCCGCGGGTGCGTCACCCGGAGGCGGTGCGCCCCGTCGGCCGCGGGCGCCCAGCCCAGGTGAAACACCGCCGGACCCGTCCGCAAGAACGGCGCCTGCCGGGCCCCGTCCGCCCCCTCCAACTCCAGCAGCGGGGCCTCCGGCTCCGGCGCGGGGAACCGCGCCTCCAGACTCAGCCACGCGCCCAGACTGCGCGCCGTCACCTGCCCCGCCCCCCTGTTTTCCGCCTTTTCCGGCGCGGGAGACTCCCCCGCATCCCCGGGCAGCAGGGACACCGCGATTTCGGCGCGGTTCCCCATGAAATCCGCCAGCTCCACCACCGCCTCGCGGGCCTCCTCCCCGACATCCACCCACCCGTCCCCTGGAACCGGCAGAACGCATCCGCTGCGGTTGTCCGGCCACCGCCACAGCAGCAGGAAGCGTCCCAGGTCCCCAAGATAGGGGTGATACATGACTGCATTATGCCTGTATTGCGAATAAGACAGTGCATCGTACTGGACGACATGCCGCTCCTCGCCGCCCACCGCCAGCCGCACGCGGTGCGCGCCCAGCCGCGGCCCGTCGGGCTCCGGGTCCGTGTATTCCACCCCCAGGCCGACCGGCCCGCGCACCCGCACCGGCGGGCACGCATGGCGCCCCGAGGCGTCCTTGCGCAGGGGAAACACGGCGGGCGCGGGCGCGCCGTTCACCCGGGAATCCGGCCCCGCCGGACAGACCAGCAGCCTCGCCGGGCGCGGGGGCGTGGCATCCTCCCAGGTGAGGCCGAGAGTCGCCGGATTCACGGCGCGGTTGGCGGCGTCGCGCACCTCGAAATGCAGGTGCGCCGGCCCCGAACCCGTGTCGCCGCTCCTGGCGATCACCTGGCCCCTGCGCACCGGAAACCGGTCCGGAGGGAAGGTCAGGTCCACGGCATAGCGGGCGGCGGCGTGCTGTTTCGCCCGCACCTCCGCCGCGAGTTCCTCATGGTATTCCGACAGGTGCCCGTAGATCACCGTGTGGCCGCTGTCGAGCCGAAGGTAGAGGGCCCGGCCATACCCCCACGCGGAGCAGCGCACGCGGCTCACATGCCCGTCGCCCGCCGCCAGCACCGCCTTCCCCGTCGCCCCCCCCGTGCGCAGGTCAATGCCCATGTGAAACCGCCCGCCCCGGTCCTCCCCAAAACTCCCCGAAAGGCGCCGCGGCAGCTCCAGGGGCCACGCCCAGCCGTCCTCCGCCGCCGGGGCGGCCGCGCCGAGCAGGAGGCCCGCCGCCAGCACGAGACCCGGCGCAAGACCCCGCAGGAAGCCCGTCACCGGGGCTTCCGGGCGCTCCCGCCGCCGGCGGGCGCGGATTCCTGCGGTTTCCGGGTGTCCGCGGCGGACGCGTCCACGCCGAGCAGGCGCAGCGTGCGCTCCAACTGGATGAATATCTTCGTCCGGTCCGGATCGTTGACGATGGGCTCGATGAAATCGTTCACCACGTCCTCCGTCTTCATCCCCTCCAGAATCTGGCGGATACGGGCTTTCGCGTCGTCAAAGGAGACCGACTGCTCGTCCGACGTTTCCACCAGCCGAACCACATGCACGCCGTACTGGCTGCGGAAGACCTGGCTGATTTCCCCCGGCTTCATGCCGCGGACGACCTCCGCAAAGAACGGGGGAAGCTGCTCCGCCGGAACCAGGCCCATGTCCCCGCCCTCGGCGGCGTCGGCGGCCTCCGACATGTCCCGCGCCACCACCTCGAACTTCTCCCCCGCCAGCACCCGCGCCCGGGCCCGGTCCCCCAGGGCCTCCGCGGTCTTCCAGGCGGCCTCGTCGGCCTTCTGGACCGACGGCTTCGGCCGGAAAAGCATCTGGCTGATGCGCACCCCGCCCGGCTGCTTGAAGGCCTCCGGCCGCTTGTCGAAGAACTCCCGGACCTCCTTGTCCGTCACCGCCCCGCCGCGCTCCTTCTGCAGCGCGCGGGCCGCCTCAATCTCCAGCAGCTGCCGGCGGATGCTCTCCCGCGCCTCCTCCCGCGTCTGTCCCGCCAGGGTGAGCACCTCCTGCTCCGTGGCAGTGGCCTTCCCCGCCGCCTTCAGCTCCTCCGTGAACTGCTTGAGTTTCTCCGTGTAGGCCTTGTCCACCTCGCCCTCGGGCGCCTTGAGCCCCCGGCGCGCCGCCTCCTTCACCAGAATCTCCCGGCGGATCAGCTCGCCCAGCGTCGTCAGCCCGATCCGCACCCGGTCCTCGTCCCCCAGCGCCTTCTGTCCGGCAAACCGGGACACCTCGGCCACGTGCCGCTCGTAGGTCCGCAGGAAATCCTCCCGGTCCACCGGCACGCCCTCCACAATCGCCACCGGACCGTCCGGCGTGGACCGCTCCACAATGTCCATCTTGGAAAGGTCCGGGGCCTGCGCCGCGCCCCCCCCCGCCAGCAGGGCGAAAACCGCCGCCAAAACCACTGCATGCCTGCTCGTCATGAATCGTTCTCCACCCGCCGGAAAGCCCGGCGGCACCGTGTTTCCCTTGGAAAAAACAGCACGCCCGGAGTCCCCCGCGCCGCTGCGCGGGGGAACTCCGGGCCAAATGCTACCACAACCCCGGCGGCCCGCCCCAGCGGGCGCCCCGGTCACCGGCTCTCGAAGACCGTGACCGTGTCGCCGACCTTCAGCACCGGCGTCGTCTTCCAGCCGTTCCAGGTGAAAAGGTCCTTCACCGAAACGCCGTATTTGCGGGCGATCACCGTGGGGTTCTGGCCCGCCGCCACCTTGTGGGCGATCTTCCGGCCCTGGTCGGTCTCCGCCTTTGCCACCGCCACCTCCTGCCCGCCGTCCCCGGCCCCCGCGGGCACCTCCGTGCGCACCATCAGCTCCTGGCCCGCCTTCAGCACCGACTTGTTCGTCAGCTTGTTCAGGGCCATCACGTCCTTGAGCGCAACCTTGTGGCGCGCCGAGATGGACGACAGCGTCTCGCCCCGCCGCACGACATGCTTGATGGTCACCTGCTCGGTGGCGGCGGAGGCGGCCGGCGCCGCCTTCGCGGTCGTCTCCGCCGGGGCGGCGTCCCGGGCCCGCGCCACCACCAGCCGGTCGCCCACATGGAGCGTCGAGCGCGGCGTCAGGTTGTTCGCCCGCAGCAGTTCGCCCACCTCCATCTCGTACATCTTGGCGATGACGGCCGGGTACTCCCCCTTCCTGACCACATGGTGCGACGGCGAATCCTCCGATTTGGAGGCCGGCGCGGGGGCGGCCGTCTTCCCCACCACCAGTTTCTGCCCCACCCGGATCACGGGATTCTTGCCCAGGCCGTTCCACTCCTGAAGGCTGGCCAGGGAAACCTTGTACTTCCGGGCGACCCCCGCCGGCGTGTCCCCCTTCCGGACCGTGTGGGTGGCCGTGGCCTCGGCGCGGCGCCCCTCGGGCGCGGGCGCGGACTCCGCCGCCCGCTCCGCGGACGGGTCGGATCCCGCCAGCATCTCGCGCAGCTCGCTGCCGCCCCGCGCGGACACGCCGGGAATCACCAGGGTCTGGCTCACCGAAAGACGGTTCGCCGACTTGAGCTTGTTCTCCCTGGCGATGGCCTGCACGCTCACGCCGTATTTCCGGGCGATGGTCGCCAGGGTCTCCCCCTTCCGGACCCGGTGCGTCGCGTTCCCGCCGGCAAGCATCACGTCCTTGGGCGACGACTTCATGGGGGTCATGCCCCGGAGCGCCGTCTGGAAACGCTCCAGGTCCCGCGCCGGCACGTGCACCGTGATTCCGCCCGAGGGCGGGGTCACGCCCCGGATCAGCGCCGGGTTGTGATGGGAAAGCGTGCCCGGGGCGTAGCCCAGCGCCTCGTCCAGCTTCGCCAAAGAGTACATCCCCTCCACCTGCACCGGCGCCAGGTCGTCGGGGGTGGCCGGGCACTTTTCAAACCCGTACTTCTCCAGGTCGCGGGTGACCACCATGTACGCCAGCATCCGGGCGTAGTACTTCTTCGCCTCCAGCTTGATCCGGTCGCTCGCCGGCGGCGTGCTGATGAGCCGCCAGATGTCCCGCTCGCCCCCGTTCGCCTCCATCGCGCGGCTCAGGCCGCCCTCCCCCATGTTGTACGCCGTGACCGCGTGGGCCCAGCTCCCCTCGAAATAGTCGTGCAGCGCCGTCAGATAGCCAATGGCCGCGTCGGTGGACCGGGGCACGTCAAACCGCTCGTCCACGTAGTGGTCTATGCGCAGCTTGAACCGCCGGCCCGTCGTCGTCATGAACTGCCACATGCCGCAGGCCCCCGCCGGCGACTTCGCCTCCGGCCGGTACATGCTCTCCACCATGGCCAGATACACCAGGTCCTCCGGCATCCCCGCCTCCCGGAGACGGCCCCGAAGGTAGGCGTCGTACTTCGCCCCGCGTTCCAGGCCGCGCTGGAACGTCTTCGGGTACTTGGTGGTCAGTTCCGCAATCTCGCGCTGCACCGGCGCGGGAAGGGGGTCCGGCACCGCCAGGGGAGAGTATGTGCGCACGCCGGGGGCGGCGCCCTCCCCCTCCGGCTCCACCGGCGCAAGCTCCGTCGCGCCCACCTCCGCGCGCGGGGCCGGCTTGAAATGCGCCACCGCGCGCTGGACACCCGTGCTCTGGCACCCTGTCGTGTACAGCAGCAAGAACACCGCCATCACCGCCGCCGCCAGACCAACACTGCGGGAACGCTCCGTTCCCGGCAGACGGTCCCTGACCGTGCTCCGTGTTGCCTCGGGCATGAGACCTCCTGTGACCGTTCGAGGAAATGGGCCCGCCGCTCCGCGCGACACACCCTCGTACCCCGGGGTTCGTGCCAAGGACACGGCGGCCCGCAAGCCGACCGTGCAGACTCCCTATCTTCGTAAAGGACCTTCAGGGGTGTGCTTTCCCGCCAAGCCCGGCGGCCACACGGCAAGGTCCAGCGGTGCAGTTTACACCACATGTTGTGGTTTGTCAACCATTATCCCCCGAATGCGGGGGAATGAACTGTTTTATGTCTCACAATCCGGCCCGGAGTCAGCGCGCTGCGGTGGCGTTTAGCGCCCGCGCCACGCGCCGGATCTGCGCCTCCGTGATCCCGTCGAAAAAGGGCGCCGCCAGGGCGTGCGGATACACGTCCACCACGTTCGGGCAGTCCGCCCGGTGCAGATACCGCGCGCACTCATCGGCAATCTCGTCCTCCACCGCCGCATCCACCCAGCGCCGCAGCAGGAGCCGGGTCCGCACGGGCGCGGCGCGCCGGGGCAGCAGGGCCACACAGAAATACCAGGCGGACGCCGCCCCCTCCAGTTCCTCCTGAAGGCGGATTTCGGGGCGCAGCAGCGACCGGAGCAGCCCCGCCAGGGCGCGGCGGCGTTCCAGCCGCGCGGGGAGGGTCTCCAGTTTCAGCGTGCCCAGGACGGCCTGCATGGCCGTGTAGCGCAGGTCGCCCGAGGGCACGGACTGGCGGCTGCGGTAGGCCCGGCCGACCCAGTCCTTGACCGCCGGAAAACTCATGAGGGCCAGCACCGGCCACGCCATCGCGGTGCGCATCATCAGGCGCTCCTTCCGCGCGGCGGCCGCCTTCTGGAGAAAGACGGACGGGTCGTACCGGCAATGGGCGGTCTTTTCGCGGATGAACCGGACCAGGTCCGGGTCATGGCTGACGACCATGCCGCCGCCGTAGGTGTTGACCGGCTTGGTCGGCTCGAAGCTGTAGAAGCCGGCATACCCGAAGGACCCTGTCTGCCGCCCGTGCAGCGTGGCGCCCAGGGAATGGGCGCAGTCCTCGACCACCGCGACGCCCCGCGCGTCCGCCTCGGCGGCGATGATGTCCACCGGCGCGGGGTTCCCAAAGGCGTGCAGCACAATCACGGCCCTGGTCCGCGGCGTGTACCGCGCGCGGACCGATTCGGGGGTGACGTTGAGGGTGCGCAGGTCCACGTCCGCCGGGACAACCGCCGCCCCCGTGCCCTGCACCAGGGGAATCAGGTCCTTGAGGGTGTAGGCCGGCACAATGACCTCGTGGCCGGGGCCGACGCCGATGTGCTCCAGAATCAGCCGCATGCCCTGGCGGCCCGAGGCCAGCGCCGCGGCCGAGGGCACGCCCACAAACCGGGCCACATGCTCCTCGAACTCGGCGACCACCGAGGGGGCCGTCAGCGCCAGGGGTTCCGTGTCGCGCCCGATGCGCTTCCACTCGTCCGGCAGGGTGTCGGCCCAGCGCCGGGGCAGCAGGGGCATTCTCATGGCTTTTTCCCGAAGTAGAACCGGATATCCCGGAGGTCTTGCGCCACCGCGCCCGGAAGCCCCGCGAGCCGCCCAACGTTGCCAAGACTGTCCAAGATTCCAGCCAATGCGCGCCTGCCTGCCGCTTCGCGGCGTGGTCCCCTCCCCCCGCAGAGTGTGGCACGCCCGCCGCACGCGCCGCAAACCAGCCTACTCTCCCCCGCCGTCCTCCGCCCGCAGCCGCAGCAGCTCCCGCGCCTCAACCAGCTGTTTCTCATCGCCAAGCAGCAGGACGCGGTCGCCCGCCGCCAGCCGCAGGCCGGCGCCCGGGCTCACAATGCTGGCCCCCACGCGCTCGACCCCGATGACGCTGGCCCCCGTGCGGGCGCGCAGGTCCGTCTCCCCCAGGAGCATCCCGGCGGCCCGCGCCTCCGCGGTGATCTCCACCGTCTCCAGATGCGCCCGCCGCAGCAGGGTCGGCATCTCCTGGCGCCGCGTCTCCTCCAGCGGCTCGGCGAACATCTCGCGCAGCATAAGCTGGCCCCGCGCATAGACGCGGATGAAGGGCTCCCGCATGAAGAGCGTGATGACCGCCGCGACACCGACCAGAAAGGCCAGCATCGGCCAGGGCGGCAGGATCAGCGCGCTCAGCATGAGCAGCCAGAAAAAGGCCACCACGGTGCCCGACGCAGCCACCATCCCCGTCACAATGGAGCGGAACGCCGTCACCTGCCCCGGCGCCACCCCCCGGGGCACCGCCATCTCCGCCAAGATCATGCCCACCGCCCGAAACTTGCGCACCACCGCCACCCAGAACGGCAGCACCAGCAGCAGCGCCCCGAACCAGCACAGGGCGTTCACGCCCCCCGTCCACGGGGGAAGAGCGCTCCACCAGCCCGGCTGACCGTGAAAGCGCCCCGCCAGCCCCGCCGCCGCGATGAACACCCCCGCCGAGACCACCAGGTTGGCGAAAATCTGAAACAGGGACCGGCGCAACACCCGGAGCACCGCGTTCCCGGCGGGGGTGCCCCTTCCCAGGGAGGAAAGCCACTGGGAATAGGCCAGCAGGGCCGTCAGCAGGGGCCGGGGGGTCATCTGCTCAATGCGGTCCGCGATCCAGCCCGACCGCGGCACCAGCAGCGCCGAGGAGAGCATGGTCACCGCCGACACGGACACCACCACAGGGTAGAGAAAGTCGTCAATCACGCCCAGCCGCGACCCCAGCGCCGCGATGATGAACGAGAACTCGCCGATCTGCACCATGCTCAGCCCCACCCGCACCGCCGTCCGCGGCGTGTGCCCCGAAAGCACCGTGCCCAGCGCCATGACAAAGGACCGGCCGAAGAACGCGACCAGAGACACCACCGCCACCGCGCGCCAGTGCTCCAGAAAGTCCGCCGGGTTGATCAGCATCCCCACGGAAACGAAGAAAATCGCCGCGAAGAGGTCCCGCACCGGCATCAACAGCGGCAGCACCCGGTGGTTCTCCCGCGCCTCCGCCACCAGCGTCCCCGCCACAAAGGCCCCCAGCGCCGTGCTGAACCCCGCCCGCTCCGCCAGCAGCGCCCCCGCGCAACAGATGCCCAGCGTGCCTGTCAGCAGCAGCTCCCGGTTCTGACGGCGGCTTAACCGCCGCACCACCGGCGGGACCACGAAAAGGCCCACCAGCACCGCCGCCGCCAGCAGGGCCGTCAGCCTGCCCAGCGTCACCACCGTCCGCGCGAGGGAGAACGTGCGGGTCAGCGCCAGACCGGAAAGGAGCCCCAGCATGAGCGTGCCCAGGATGTCGTCAAAAATGGACACCCCCATGGCCACCTGGGCGTGGGGGGACCGCTCCTCGCCGCGCTCCGTCAGGGTGGCCACCAGAAAGGTGCTCGACGTGATGGAAAGCATGGCCCCCAAGAAGACGGAGTTCATGGCGGACCAGCCGAAGAACTGGCCGAGGTGGTAGCCCACCCAGAGCATCAGCCCAATTTCGAGTGCCGCCGTCAGCCCCGCCCCGAAGCCCACCCGCACCAGCCGGCGCAGGTTGAACTCCAGCCCCACGCAGAAAAGCAGGAAGACCACCCCCAGGTCGGAAAGGGTCTGGATCGCCGCCCGGTCCGCCACCAGCGGAAACTGGGGCATGTTCGGCCCCACCAGCACCCCCGCGAGGATGTAGCCCAGCGCCACCGGAAGCCCGATCCGGTGGAAAAGCACCGACACACACCCCGCCGTCACCATCACAACGGCCAGACTGTACAGCAGTGTTTCCATCAAAGTGTCATCCGCGCCCCTTCCCCCGGCCATCTTGGCAGGGTTCCCCCGAAAAATGCAAGCCCCTCCCGGCTACGCCTCCCCGTCCGCCGCCGCGCGCAGCAGGTCCCGCGCCGCGGCCAGCTGCGCCTCGTTCCCCATCAGCAGCACCCGGTCTCCCGCCTCCAGCCGCAGGTCGGCGCCCGGGCTCACGATGCTGGCGCCCGACCGGTCCACGCCGATGACATTGGCCCCCGTGTGGGCGCGCAGGTTTGTCTCGCCGAGGAGCATGCCCGCCGCGCGCGCCCCCGCGGGGACCTCCACGGTCTCCAGGCGCGCGCGGCGCAGCAGGGTCGGCATCTCCTGGCGGTGGAACTCCTCGAGGGGCTCGGCGAACATCTCGCGCAGCATGAGCTGCCCCCTGGCGTAAATGCGGATGAAGGAGTCCCTCAGGAGAAAAGTGATCCCCGCCGCCACTGCGGCCAGAAACGCCAGCATGGGCCAGGGCGGCAGGATCAGCGCGCTCAGCATCAGCAGCCAGAAGATGGAGATGACCGTGCCCGACGCCAGCACCACGCTGGACACGATGGACCGCGAGGAGGGCACCTGCCCCTGCGCCACCCCGCTGGGCACCGCCATCTCCGCCAGGATCATCCCCACCGCCCGCAACTTGCGCACCACCGCCACCCAGAACGGCAGCACCACCAGCAGCGCGCCGAACCAGAACACCGTGTTGATCCCGCCGGTCCACGGCGGCAGCGCTGTCCACCAGCCCGCCCGCCCGTGGAACCGCCCCGCCAGCCCGGCCGCCCCGATGAAGATGCCCGCCCCCACCAGCAGATTGATGAAGATTTGCAGCAGCGACCGCCGCAGCACCAGACGGACCGCGTCCGGCACCGGCGACGCCACGCCGAGCGACCCCAGCCACTGCGAATAGGCCATGACCGCCGCCAGCAGCGGCTGCGGGGCCGCCCGCTGCACCCGGTCGCTGATCCCCTCGGCCCCCCGCATGAGCAGCGAACTGGCAAGCATCGTCAGGGCGGAGACCGCCACCGCGACCGGGTAGAGAAAGGCGTCAATCACTTTCAGCTGCAGGCCCAGTGTGGCGATGATGAAGGAGAACTCCCCGATCTGCGCCATGTTGATGCCCACCCGCACCGCCGTGCGCGGGGAATGGCCCGACAGCATCGTGCCCGCGAAAATGGCCGCCGCCCGGCCCACCAGCGTGACCAGCGCGATCACCAGCGCGGCCCCCCAGTGCGCCAGCAGCTCCTCCGGCCGGATCAGCATCCCCACGGACACAAAGAAGATGGCCGAAAACATGTCCCGCACCGGGGACATCAGCGGCATGATCCGGTGGTTCTCCCGCGCCTCCGCCACCAGCGTCCCCGCCACAAAGGCCCCCAGCGCCGTGCTCAGCCCCGCCTGCTCCGCCAGCAGCGCCCCGGCGCAGCAGATGCCCAGCGTCGCCGTCAGCAGCAGCTCGGAACTCCGCCGCCGGCTGAACCGCCGCACCAGCGGCGGCACCACGAACAGCCCCGCCAGCAGCCCCGCCGCCAGCAGCGCCGTCAGTTTGCCCAGCGCCAGCGCCGCGCCGCCAAAGGTGACCGCCTGGCTCACCGCGATGCCCGACAGCACGCCCAGCATCACCGCGCCCAGGATGTCCTCAAAGATGGCGACCCCCGTGGAAAACTGCGCGTGGGCCGCGCGCTCCTCCCCCCGGTCCGCCAGAATCTTCACCAGGAACATGCTGGAGTTAATGGAGAGCATGGCCCCCAGGAAGACGCCGTCCATGGCCGACCAGCCGAAAAACCGGGCGACATGGTAGCCCAGCCACAGCATCAGGCCGATTTCCAGCGCCGCCGTCAGCCCCGCCCCGATCCCCACCCGCGCCAGCCGCCGCAGATTGAACTCCAGCCCCACGCAGAACAGCAGGAACACAATCCCCAGTTCCGACAGCCCCTCAATGGCATCCTGCTCCACCGCCAGCGGAATCTGCGGCGTCCCCGGCCCGATCAGCACCCCCGCCAGAATGTACCCCAGCGCCACCGGAAGCCCGATCCGGTGGAAAAGCACCGAGACACACCCCGCCGTCACCATCACCAGCGCCAAGTTGTAAAGAAGTGTGTGCATCCGGCTCCCGGCCCCCTGGGTATTCGCGGCGGGGACAAACACCGCTAGGCGTCAAATTCGCTCCACTCGAGCCCCGCCTGCTGAAGGATCCGCCCCACCACGGAGACGGCGACATCCTTGCCGTGCATGGGGACAATCACCGTGTACATGGTGCCGCCCCGTTCACGGCGCAGCTTGAGATGGCTGCCGCGCTGGGAAACCCGCCTGAAGCCCAAACGCTCCAGCCGCTGGACGATCTCCCGGGCAGTCATCGGTCTAGGAGGCAAAGGCAACCTCGACCTCACGGGCATGCGCCTCGCCGCATTCCGGCAGTTCCACCCCCGGCACATCCTCGAAATACAGCTCGATGGCCTCTTTCAGGTTCTCCAAGGCTTCTGCCTCGGTGTCTCCCTGGCTCGCTATGCGCACTGCCGGGCAATCCGCGACATACACGTCGCCTTCTTTCCAAGTGAGCGCCGCCAGCCGAACTCGATGCTCCATTTCCTTGTCTCCTGTGCCAGCGTTGTCCCGTGCAGCTTCAGTTTAACACAAACCGAATACCGGGCGTTCCCGCGGGCGTCCCGCTTGCAGGGCCGGTCCGGGCGTGTTAGGATGGGCGCAAGGCCCCGTTTGTCGCGGGGCGGAAGGAGTGCTGCGCGATGCGCGTGATGATTCTGGGCTCGAAGGGGCAGTTGGGCCGCGAGCTGGCGGCCCGCTACCACCGGCGCGCCCATGTGCTGCCCCTGGACCTGCCGGCCTTCGACATCGGCGACCCGGCCCAGGTCCGCGAGGCCTTCACAGATTTCCCGCCGGACCTCGTGGTGAACGCGGCGGCCTTCACGGACGTGGACGGCGCGGAGTCGAACCGGGAGGCGGCATTTCGCGTCAATGTGACGGGGGCCTTCAACGTGGCGTCCGAGGCGGAGCGGGTCGGCACACGTCTGGTCTACTACTCGACGGATTTCGTGTTTGACGGCCAGTCCCCGGATCCGCTGGCGGAGGAGGCGCCCGTCAGGCCGGAATCCCCGCTCGGGGTCTACGGCTTCACAAAGTGGCTGGGCGAGCTGGCGTCGCGGCGGGCCTCGCGCCACCTCATCCTGCGCACTGCCTGGCTCTACGGCCCGGGCGGCAACAATTTTGTGGAGAAGATCCTCGCGGCGGCGGCCTCGCGGACCGAGCTGCGCGTGGTGGCCGATGAGACGGGCTGCCCCACGCACACCTGGGACCTGGCGGAGGCCACGGAGGCCCTGTGCGACGCGGAGGCCGCCGGCCTGTTCCATGTGGTCAACACAGGATACTGCTCCCGGGCGGAATTCGCCCAGGCCATCCTCCGGATGGCGGGGTCCCCGGCACGCGTGGTTCCCTGCCGGTCCCGCGAGTTCCCCACAACGGCGCGGCGGCCCGCGCGCGCGGTGCTCGACACGGCGAAATACACGCAAACCACCGGACGCCCCCTGCGCGGGTGGATCGAGGCCCTGGCGCACTACATGGAGCGGAGAAAGGCGGCGGAATGAAAAAGATCCTGGTCACCGGCGGCGCGGGCTTCATCGGGTCCGCCTTCGTCCGCCTCCAGCTCCGCGACTACCCGGACGTCCACATTGTCACCTACGACAAGCTGACCTATTCAGGCAACCTGGACAACCTGCGCGACGCGGACCCGGCGCGCCACACCTTCGTCCGGGGCGACATCGCCGACCCGGACACCCTCGGCCCCGCCCTGGAGGGCTGCGACGCCGTGGTCAACTTTGCCGCAGAGAGCCATGTGGACCGCAGCCTGAACGGCGCGGCGGACTTCATCGCCACGAACGTCGCCGGGGTGAACACGGTGCTCGACCAGGCCCGCCGCGCGGGCGTCGGCCGGGTGCTGCTGGTCTCCACGGACGAGGTCTACGGCAGCATTGACGAGGGGGCCTTCCGCGAGACGGACGCGCCCCACCCGCGCAACCCCTACGCCGCCAGCAAGGCGGCGGGCGAGCTCTTCGGCACGGCGCACCGGGAGACCTACGGCCTGCACGTCGTCACCACGCGCGGCTCGAACACCTACGGCCCCTACCAGTATCCGGAAAAGGTGCTGCCCCTCTTCGTGACCAACGCCCTCGACGGCCAGCCCCTGCCCCTCTACGGCGACGGCATGAACGTCCGCGACTGGCTTTATGTGGACGACCATTGCCGGGGCATTGACACGGCCCTGCGCAAAGGCGCGCCGGGGGAGGTCTACAACATCCCCGGCGGCAACGAGCGGCACAACATCGCGCTGACCCGGCGCATCCTGGAGCTGACGGGGCGCGACGAGACCCTGATCCGCCCCGTGGCGGACCGGGTCGGCCACGACCGCCGCTATGCCATTGACGGCGCGAAACTCCGCGCCCTGGGCTGGGCGCCGCGGATGGACTGGGACGAGGGGATCGCCCTGACCGTCCAGTGGTACCGGGACAACGAGTGGTGGTGGCGGAAGATCAAGTCGGGCGAGTTCCGCGAGTACTACCGCCGCCAGTACGGGCTCTGACACGGGGGGCGCGCCGTGTCCACCCTGGAAGTCCTGCACTTCATGAACCACCTGAAGGCGGAGCGCAACTGCTCCCGCCACACCCTGCGCGCCTACCGCAACGACCTCAACCAGTTCTGCGACTTCCTCGAGAACGGCGCGGCCGCCTTCCGGCGCGAAGGCGGCGATCCGCGCCCCGCCGCCTCGCTGGACGTGATGCGCGCGGCGGACCGCAACGACGTCCGGTCGTTCCTCGCCCATGTCCAGACCTCCGGCGGGTCCGCCCGCACCGCCGCGCGCAAGCTCGCCGCCATCCGCACGGCCTACCGCTTCTTCGTGCGCGTCGGGCTCATGGAGGCCAACCCCGCCCAGGCCGTGAACGCCCCCAAACTGCCCAAGGGCCTGCCGGACGTGCTGTCCATCCCGGAGGTCGCCGCGCTGGTCGAGGCCCCCGACCTGTCGGAACCCCTCGGCGTCCGCGACCGCGCCGTGCTGGAGACGCTCTACTCCAGCGGCCTACGCGCCGCCGAACTGGTCGGCCTGCGCTTTGAGGATGTGGACTTCGACCACGCCATGCTCCGCGTGCTCGGCAAACGGAACAAGGAGCGCATCGTCCCCGTCGGGTCCGTGGCCCTCGCCGCGCTGCGGGAGTACCTCGCCGCGCGGCCCGCCCTCGGCGCTCCGGAGCACCCCTTCCTCTTCGTGAACCACCGGGGCGGCAGACTCACCACCCGCAGCGTCCAGCGCATCCTCGAAAAGTATGTGCGCATGATCCTCCCCGCCCGCCGCGAGGTGTCCCCCCACACCCTCCGCCACACCTTCGCCACCCACATGCTCGACGCCGGCGCCGACCTCCGCGTGGTACAGGAACTCCTCGGCCACGCCAGCCTCTCCAGCACCCAGATCTACACCCACGTCAGCCTCGAACGCCTCCGGCAGGTCTACCGCGACGCCCACCCGCATGCGTAGGGTCTAGGGTCTAGGGTCTAGGGTTTAGGGTCTAGGGTCTAGGGGCTGGGGGCTGGGGGCTAGGGGCTAGCAGCCCGTGGCAAAAGGCTGAATTGAGCGGACCATGTTGAGGTGGTTCCATGCGGGCGTTTCTGGGCGTGTCGTGTGGCGGTGTTTCCTGCGGGGGGGCATACAGGACCAAATGGTCTG
>Ga0123328_1001968_pt1 | contig 19220 bp, 11 predicted proteins | sample BioC12SIPDNA_2_FD_89702 | JGI IMG/M metagenome (GOLD analysis project Ga0123328, IMG submission 89702) | Anaerobic biogas reactor microbial communites from Washington, USA - Biogas_R1_A C12 SIP DNA | ecosystem: Engineered > Bioreactor > Anaerobic > Unclassified | place: Washington, USA...
TCAGCGAGCCCGAGGCGGATTTTGTGAAGGGGCAGTGGGCCGTCAAGCAGGCCTTCGCCCTGGAGGCCGACCGGCGCTCCCGCGACCTGCTCGACCGCGCCACGGCGCCCCTGCGCGCGAGGGAAGGCAAAGACGACGCCGTGATGGTGCTCAACACCTCCCCCTGGCCCCGCACCGGACTGGTCACCCTGCCGGGCGACTGGCGGGAGAAGAGCATCGAGGTCCGCGACGCCAAGGGCACCCCGGTGTCCTGCCAGGTGCTCTCCACGGGCGAACTCGCCTTCTTGGCGGCGGACGTGCCCCCCACGGGCGGCGCGAAGTATGTGCTCGCCAAGGCCGCCGCAAGCGACGCCGGCCCGGTGCAATGGACCTTCGACGCCGGAAAGAACGGTTGCTTTGCCACAGCCAATATCCAAAGGAACCGCCTGAAGAACGGGCTGGTGGAAGTGGAGATTGACCCGGCCACGGGCGCGGTGTCCAGTCTGAAGGCCGCCGGGAACGGCGCGGAGCTGGTGGACCGGTCGAAGTACCCCGGGCTCAACGACTACCTCTACGTCGCGGGCCGCAAGCCGGACAACCCGCAGCGGAACGGCGCGCCGACCATCACGGTCAAGGAGAAGGGGCCGCTGGTGGCGTCGCTGCTGGTCACGTCCGACGCGCCGGGCTGCGCCTCCCTCACGCGCGAGGTGCGGCTGGTGGCCGGCCTCGACCACGCGGAGCTGGTGGACACGCTGGACAAGACGAACATCTACGAGAAGGAGGGCGTGCATCTGGCCTTCCCGTTCAACGTGCCGGACGGCGTGGTGCGCATGGACCTGCCGCTGGCCGTGGCCCGTCCCGAGACGGACCAGATGGCCGGGGCGTGCAAGAACTACTTCACCGTGCAGCGGTGGGTGGACGTGTCCAACGACACCCTCGGCGTCACCTGGGCCGTCGCCGACACGCCGCTGGTGCAGGTGGGCGGAATCACCAACGACCCCACGGTCTCCGGCTGGATCGAGAAGCTGGAGCCCTCCACCACCCTCGTCGCCTATGTCATGAACAACTACTGGGAGACGAACTACAAGGCGTCGCAGGACGGCCCCACGACCTTCCGCTACGCCCTGCGCCCGCACACGGGTTACGACCCCGCCGCCGCCCAGCGCTTCGGCACGGACTTCACCCAGCCGCTGGTCGCCGTGCCCGCCGCAAAGCGCGCCAAGGCCCCGGAGACGCGGGTGCGCGTCACCCCGGACTGCGTCGTCGCGACGGTGCTGAAACCCGGCGACGACGGCGCGGCGGACATCCTGCGCCTGTTTAATTCGTCCGACACCGCCTGCGAGGCGGTGGTGGACTGGGGGCGCCCCCGGCCGAAACGCGTTGAAATGAGCACCCTGTCGGAAACGCCCGGCGAGCCGCTGGACGGCCCCGTGCGCCTCGCGCCGTATGAAGTGGTCACCCTGCGCGCTGTGCGCTGAGCCCGCACTTATCAAAGGAGAAAGAACATGACCCCGCGTGAACGCGTGATGGCGGCGCTGAACCACCGGCAGCCGGACACGGTGCCGCTGGACCTTTCCGGACACCGCTCCTCGGGCATCGCCGCCATGGCCTACCCGAAGCTGCGCGCCCATCTGGGCCTGCCGCCCCGGCCGGTGCGGGTCTACGACCCCGTGCAGCAGCTGGCCGTGGTGGACGACGACGTGCTGGACCGCTTCGGCGTGGACACCGTCGAGCTGGGCCGGGGCTTCGCCCTGGACGACCGGGACTGGGCGGAGTGGGTGCTGCCCGACGGCACGCCGTGCCTCGTGAACGCGTGGGTCAAGCCGGAGCGCGACGGGGACCGCTGGGTGATCCGGTCGGCCTCCGGGCGGATCATCGCCGCCATGCCCGACGGCGCGTGGTATTTCGAGCAGACCCACTGGCCCTTCCTCGACAGCGACGACCCGGACCATCTGCCCGAGGCCATGGCCGAATGCATGTGGACGGCCATTGCCTCGCCGCCCGGGCCCCTCGCGCCGGACGCGGAGACCCTGGCCGCCGGGGCAAAGGCCCTGCGCGCGCGCACGGACCGCGCCGTCATCGGCCTCTTCGGCGGCAACCTGCTGGAGATGGGCCAGTTCCTCTACCGCAACGACCAGTTTCTCCTGATGCTGGCGGCGGAGCCCGACCGCGTGAACCGGTTCCTGGACAAGACGGTGGAGCTGCATCTGGCGAACCTGGAGCGCTTCCTCGGCGCCGTGGGGCCCCATGTGGACATCGTGCTGTTCGGCGACGACCTGGGCATGCAGAACGGCCCGCAGATGTCGCCCGACATGTACCGCGAGTACTTCAAGCCCCGCCACGCCCAGATGTGGGCGCGGGCGAAGGAGCTCGCCGACGTGAAGATCATGCTGCACTGCTGCGGCGGGGTGCGGGAGCTGCTCCCGGACCTGATTGACGCCGGGCTGGACGCCATCAACCCCGTGCAGGTCTCCTGCCGGGGCATGGACGCGGCGGGGCTCAAGCGCGACTTCGGGCGCGACCTCACCTTCTGGGGCGGCGGCTGCGACACGCGCGACATCCTGCCCAACGGCACGCCGGAGGCGGTGGCCGCCCATGTGCGCGCGCAGGTGGAAACCATGAACCCCGGCGGCGGCTTCGTGTTCCAGCAGGTGCACAACATCATGGCGAACGTGCCGCCGGAGAACATCACGGCGATGCTTGACGCGGTCCGGGGGTGACGGGCCTCCCCTTCCCCCGGCGCCGCCTGCATGAAAAGGAGGAAAACGCATGAACCTTCATCTGACCGCCCGGCTCCGGCGCATGCGCCGCAACGAGACCCTGCGCCGCATGGCGCGGGAGACGCGGCTGTCCGTGGACAACCTGATCGCCCCGCTCTTCGTGCGCCCCGGCGCGGGGGTGCGCAACCCCATCGCGTCCATGCCCGGCCAGTGCCAGTTCAGCCCGGACACGCTGGCCGAGGAGGCGCGTGCGCTGGCGGACCTCGGGGTCCCGGCGGTGATCCTCTTCGGCATCCCCGACCACAAGGACGCGGAGGGGTCCGGGGCCTATGACCCCGACGGCATCATCCCCCGCGCCGTCGCGGCGGTGAAGACGGCCCGCCCGGACCTGTGCGTCATCACCGACGTGTGCCTCTGCGAGTACACGGACCACGGCCACTGCGGCGTGGTGCGGCCGAACCGCGACGGCGTCCCGGACGTGGACAACGACGCGACGGTGGCCCTGCTCGCGCGCGAGGCGCTGGCCCACGCCCGCGCGGGCGCCGACATGGTGGCCCCGTCGGACATGATGGACGGCCGCGTGGGCGCGATCCGCGACGCCCTGGACGCCCACGGCTTCGCCGACCTCCCCGTCATGGCGTACAGCGCGAAGTTCGCCTCCGCCTTCTACGGGCCCTTCCGCGACGCCGCCGAGTCGCCGCCGCAGTTCGGCGACCGCCGCTCGTACCAGATGGACCCCGCGAACGCCCGCGAGGCCCTGCGCGAGATCGCCCTGGACCTGGACGAGGGCGCGGACATCGTCATGGTAAAGCCCGCACTGCCCTATCTCGACATCCTGCGCGCGGCGGCGGACACCTTTGACATCCCCCTCGCCGCCTACAACGTCAGCGGCGAGTACGCCATGGTCAAGGCCGCCGCGGCCAACGGATGGATCGAGGAGAAACGCGCCGCCCTGGAGATGCTCACCGGCATCCGCCGCGCGGGCGCGCAGATGATCCTGACCTACTGGGCGAAGGACGCGGCGGGGTGGCTTAGGGGTTAGGCCGGAACACGGACCCGCACGGACAGACACTGACAGGCACGGACAAGGCCGCTGCCACGCTGGGTCTTAGTCCGTGGCGGTCCGTGTTCGTCCTTGTTCGTCCGTGTGCCCGGGCGTGATTCCGGCGTCGTTCCTGCGGTATCCTTTTGCGCACACAACAGCGGGCTTGGCCCGGGGAGTTTCGGTGATGACCATTTCGCGTTCGGGCATTGTCCAGGCCTTTGAAAATCGGTTCGGCGGGAGCCCCGACGTGGTGGTGCGCGCGCCGGGGCGCGTGAACATCATCGGCGAGCACACGGACTACAACCACGGATTCGTGCTGCCCATGGCCATCGAGCGGGAGACGGTTATCGCCGCGCGCCGCCGCGACGACCGCGCCCTCCACGCCCGCGCGGAGAATCTCGACCGGGAAACGGTCGCCGACCTCGACCACCGCGTCCGCAGCGCGGAGGAGCCGTGGGTGGACTACATTGTCGGCGTGGCGGAGGAGCTGGCGAAGGAGGGGCTGCCCCTCACGGGCGCGGACCTCGTGGTGGAGGGCGATGTGCCCATCGGATGCGGCCTGAGCAGCTCCGCCGCCCTGGAGATGGCGGCCCTGTGCATGTTCGAGCATTTCGGCGGCTTCACGATGGAGGGCCCCGCCGCCGCCCGTCTCGGCCAGCGCGTCGAGAACCTATTCCTCGGCCTCAGCACCGGCATCATGGACCAGTTCATCTCGCGCTGCGGGAAGGCGGGCCACGGGCTCTTCCTCGACTGCCGCAACTTTGAGTACGAGCTGGTCCCCATCGCCTTCCCGGACGCCGTGTTCGTCATCGCGAACACCGCCTGCCCGCGCGGGCTCACCAGCTCCAAGTACAACGAGCGCGTCGCCGAGTGCGGCGAGGCCGTCCGCGCCCTCCAGCAGGGCGCCAACCCCACCGGCACCCACCTGCGCGACTACACGGTGGACGAGCTGGACGCCTGCGCGGGGCTCATGGGCGATGTCGCCTACCGCCGCGCCCGCCACGTCATCACCGAGGACGACCGCACCCTCGCCGCCCGCGACGCCATGCGCGCCGGCGACATGGCCCGCCTCGGGGAGCTCATGACCGCCTCGGACATCAGCCTGCGCGACGACTACGAGGTCACCAACGCCGAACTCAACGCCATGACCGAAATCGCCCGCGGCCTGCCAGGATGCTTCGGCGCCCGCATGACCGGCGCCGGCTTCGGCGGATGCACCATCAACCTCGTCGCCGCCAACGCCGCAGAAGCCTTCGCCGCCGACCTCCTCGCCCAATACAAAACCGCCACCGGCCGCGACGGCGAGGTTATCCTCTCCAAGCCCGTGGACGGGGCGGGGGTGCTGGCGTAAGAGGGCCGGGATTTCACCACAATGCTTTTCACCACAAAGGCACAAAGGACACAAAGAAGGCAGGGTGTCTTTTCAATTTCGTCCTTCTTGGCCCCTCTCAACCGTGGTCGGCGGCCGGCGGCTCTGGGTCCCCCCCTCAGGGGGTGTCAGCGTCTTCGCGGACGGGGGATGTTCTTTTCTCCGGCCGACGCGCCGCAATCCGGAACATCCCCCGGTTCGCTCCCGCGAACCACCCCCCTCAAGGGGGGACCCGGACACCGCGCGAGCATCTCCCTCATGGCAACCGCCGGGAAAAGCCTTGGCGACAAGTGACGAAGGATCAACAGTTCCCTCGGCACTCACCTGCCACATCCGGTCTTCTTGGTGCTCTTCGTGCCTTCGTGGTAAATCCTCATTGCCTTTTCCGCAAGCACCTCTGAACAAAGAAAAACCCCGGCTGCCAGATCGTTCCGGCGGCCGGGGCCTGTGTTCTTTGCGGGGGCCGGGTTATCCGGCGATTTCGAAGACGTAGGTGCCGGATCCGGCCTCGAAGACCGCCTTGCCGTTGTCGGTCTTCACAAAGCTCAGCCCTGCGGCCTGCTTCACGGGGGCGCCGGACTCGGTGACCTTGGCGGTGTCGGCTGCGGGCACGCGCAGCTCGGCGGTGGTGTTCGCGGGGATGGTGACGCGCCAGGTCAGTTTGCCGTCCTTCTTGTCCCAGCGGCTGAATATCTGGCCGTAGGGGCTGCGGTGGGAGGCCTCGGCGAAGTCGAGCCCGTCCAGAATGACCGGGTCGAGCAGGATTTTCTTGAAGCCCGGCGCGGCGGGGCGGATGCCCGCGACGTGCTCGTAGAACCAGATATTGAGGTCGCCGACGAGCATGACGTGGTTGCCAGAGTTCATGGCGGGGTCGGCGGTGTCGCCGTTCCACAGCTCCCAGATGGTGGTGGCGTTCTTCTCGACCATGTAGCCCCAGCTCGGGTAGTCCTTCTGGCTGGCAAGGGTGTAGGACACGTCGGGCCGGCCGCCGTCGGTCAGCACCCGGTTGAGCCACTGCCCGCCCACAAGGCCGGTGGAGAGGTGGCCGCCGCCCTTGACCATGATGCTGTTGACCAGGCGGTCGAAGAGGGGCTGGCGCATGTCCTCCGGCGCGACGCCGAAGGCCAGCGGCAGGACGCAGGAGGTCTCGGTGCCGTTGGCGTACTTCTTCTCCTTCCTGTCCAGGAATTTGTCATTGAAGGCCGTCGTCATCTCCTTGGCGCGGGCGTCAAATTCGGCGGCGTCGGCGTCCTTCCCCATCTGGCGGGCGTACCCGGCCATGAGGTTCAGGTCGTGGATGAAGTAGACGGTGCCGAGGAAGTCGCCGGGGGTCTTGCGGGCGGGATCCTTGGAGTGGATGAGGTGCTGCTCCTCCGGGGGCACGCACCAGTCGCCGTAGTTGTCGCGCGGCAGGATGCCGTCCTTGATGTACTGCGACATGTGGGTGATCCACTTCTTCATGCCCTCGTAGTGGCGCGCCATGACGCGCGTGTCGCCGTACTGGCGGTGCAGCATGGAGGGGATGATGATGAAGCTGCTGGGCCAGGTGACGTTGTCGTTGTACAGCGGCCAGTAGGCGGGGCACACGTCGGAGACGCTGCCCGTGTCGAGCTGGGCGTCCTCCATGTCGCAGACCCACTTGGCGTAGAGGGCGGAGATGTCGTAGAGATAGGTCTCGCCCTGGCACTCCGCGGAGCGGTCGCCGAGCCAGCCCTGGCGCTCGTCGCGCTGGGGGCAGTCGGTGGGCATGCTGCGGTAGTTGCCGCGCACGCCCCAGCGGATGTTCTTCTCGATCTGGTTCACCAGTTTGTTCGAGCAGGCAAAGGTGCCCGCCGGGGCCACGTCGTCGTGGACCACCATGCCGACAATGTCGTCCAGCGACGGCTCGCCGGGATGCCCCGTGATCTCGAGGTAGCGGAACCCGAAGTAGGTGAAGCGGGGCTCGAAAACCTCCACGCCCTCCCCCTTCAGGGTGTAGTCGTTGGTGACCTTCGCCCCGCGGATGTTGTCGAGGTACAGCGTGCCGTCGTCCTTGAGCAGCTCGGCGTGGCGCTGGCGGACCGTCGTCCCCTTCGGGCCGCGGACGGTCATGCGGACCCAGCCGACCATGTTCTGGCCCATGTCATAGATGTACATGCCGGGCTTGGGGCTGCTGACGGAAATGGGGTGGACCGTCTCAACGACGCGGATCGGCTCCATCATCTGGGCGGAGAGGACGCCCGTCGGCCCCTCCATCTCCTGCGCGGCCTGCCACGCGGCGTCGTCGAAGCCCGGCGCGTTCCAGCCGGGCATCTCCCTCCGCGCGTCGTAGGTCTCGCCGTCGTACTCGTTGTTCGCGCGGATCGGCCCCTGGTCGGTCAGTTTCCACGACGCGTCGGACCACACGGTCTCCACGGTGCCGTCGGCGTACTCCAAACGCAGCGCGAGGAGGAGCTTGGGAAACCCGTAGGTGTCGGTCTTCGTGGGCTCCGTGAGCCGGGGGGCGTAGTAGCGGCCGTTGCCCAGCCACGCGCCGAGGGCGTTCTTCCCCGGGGTGATCCGGTCGGTCACGTCGTGGACCAGGTAGAAGACGCGCTTGTTGTACTGCGTGCAGCCGGGAGACAGCACCTCGTCGCCGACCTTCTCGCCGTTGAGGTACAGCTCCGACAGCCCGAGGCCGGAATAGGCCACCACGGCGCGGCGCAGGGCCGGCTTCGCCTCAAACTCGCGGCGCAGCATGCGCGCGGGCAGCACGCGGGAGGCCGACGGCTTGATCTCGTTCCACGGCCCCATGCCGTTCTGTCCGATGACCTTCGCCGCCTCCCACGCGCCGTCGTCGAAACCGGGCTTCTCCCAGTCCTTGCCGCCGGTCGTCGAGGACTTCCAGCCCTCCGCGCCGGACAGCGCGATAATCCCGCCGGAGGCCGTCTCCATCCGCAGGGAAATGAGCAGGCCCGCAGGGTTCGGCCCGTCGCCCGCGTTGGACACGGACACGGCGAGCGTGTTGGCGCCGGGCTGGAGGCGCTTGGTGACATCCACCACCACCGCGCCGCGGAAGTCGGAGCACTGCCCCATCTTCTCGCCGTTCACGAAGAAGGTCGCCGAGTTGTCGGCGGAGAACACGCAGACCGCGCTGAGGAGGTCCTCCGGCACGGTGAGGGGCAGGCGGAAGTACCGGGTGCCGACGGCGGCGGCGCTCTCCGGGGACGCCTCCTGCCCCCAGATCCAGGTGGCCTTCAGGAAATCCGTCTCTTCGGCGGACATCTGCTCCCCGCCGGGCAGGCCGACCCACTTTGCCCCGGCCCAGTCCTTTTCCTCCAGCGCGCCCATGCTCCAGTGCGCGGGCTCGCTCCACGAAGAGGGGGCGCCGCCCTTGTCCCACACGCGGACCTTCCAGAAACAGTCCTGGAACGACGCGGGGGCCGCGCCCGCGTATTCAATCTGGATGGAGGCGTCTGAGGCCACCTGTCCCGAATCCCACAGGTCGCCCTTGTCCTCCGCCAGCAGTGCGGCGGAGGAGGCCACCAGCACCTGGTAGGCCGTCTGCGCCTGCCCGCGCCCGTCCGCCGCCATGTTCCAGGACAGACGCGGCTGAAGGGTGTCGATCCCGTGCGGGTTGGTTCGGTATTCACAGCGCAGATGATGGGGCGCCGGGGCGGCAGCGGCGGAAAGGCCAAGCGACAACGCCATCATCGTCACAGGCAGAAAGGACAGATTCATTTTGCGGAGCTCCTTTTTTCGGAATGGGGTGCGGCGTTCAGCCCGCCGCACCGGCCGGTTCGAGGGCACAGTCTGCGCAAAACCCGGCCTTCGCTTCAAGCTTTGCCGGAGAGGCGGAGAACACCAGACGGCCACCGAAAAGAATATTATTGGCAAACGGGGCCGTCCATGCTATAATTCTTACAGTAAAATCGGCAATTGCAGGCGGAAAAGGGAAAAGGTACGCAAACCGGGGGTGGAGCATCATGGACAGCAACAAATTTTTGATTGTGGTGGCTGCGGCGCTGGCCGCGTTCTTGGGCTTGCCCATAGTGATGCAGCAGGTAAAAAACAGCCGCCAGGGCGCGGGGGCCACCGCCCCTGCGGCGGGGCAGGCCGCTCCGGGGGGCGCGCCCGCTGCCGCCACCACACCGCGCGAACCGCCGCTCCTTAACGCCAGCAACATTGTCGGAACGGAATGGGCGCTTCAGGCGGACCAGTACAAGCTGAAAGTGGCGGTCATGCCGAATGGTGTGCTGTACGTGTACCATCCCATGCTCAAATCCATGATAGGCGTGGATTACCTGCAGGGCACCTGGCAGTTGGACTACGACAAGTTCAACGTCTCAGGGCAGTTTGGCGGCCAGTCTCTCGACGAGACAGTCTACATTTCCGGAGACAAGCTGTTCACCAAGAACGGCACTCAGGTGGAGCGGTTCAAATGACCGGGGGGCGTTTGGGCGGCTTGGGGGCGTCGGGCAGGGTGATCCGGCGCTTCTCCGGGTCGGGGTGTCTGCGGAAGAAGAGCACCACATGCCCGATGCGCCCGGGAATCACACTGCCGGTGGCCTCGCGGATTTGTTCCGACAGGGCCGCCTTCTCGTCTTTAAACTCGTTGAACCGGACCTTAACCAGTTCGTGGGCCTCGAGCGCGGCGGCCACCGCCCGGACCAGATTCTCGGTCACACCCTGCTTGCCGACGATTACAACGGCGTCCAGGGCCTGGGCCAGTCCGCGGAGGTGTTTCCGCTGGAGAGAGGTCAATTCGTCCATGTATAGATTCCTTTTGGGTGGTTTTTCGTCCCCGCAAACGCGGGAAGTCTAGCACAGGCCACACCCGGGGAACATACCGCCCCCGGAAAGTGGCGGAGGCGGACCCCGGCGGGTATGATGAAACGGTGCGCGGGCATTCCCGGCAACAAGGACACAGACCATGGCGATGACAAACGAGGAGGCCTCCTCCCTCTATGAGGATGCGCTGGCGAAACTTCAGGCCGGAAACCGCGATGCGTGCCTGTCCATCCTGGAGGGCTTGGAGCGCGAACGGCCCAACAGCCGCCATGTGACGTACTACCGCGCGGTGTGCCTGGCGCAGCTTGGCCGCCCCGACGAGGCGGAGGAGTGCGCGGGGCGTCTGGAGGGCAAGGTGGACGCCGACACGCTGGCCAGGCTTCGGGACGAAATCTCCCAGGCCCGCCTGCGCGAAGCCGTTTCCAACCCGGCCCAGGACACCGATCAGAACCTGCTGACGGTGCAGAACGTGTATCCCGCCTCCACGGAGGAGTGCCAGATGCAGGTGACCGTGCGGTCGGGCGTCTTTCACACGGGCGACGACCTGACCATTGTGTCGTCGAACGGCGCGCGGACCACGGCGCCCATTCTGCGCATCGGCACCGGGGAGGTGCCGCTCAACCTGGTGCGGGCGGGCCAGACGGCCTTCATGGTGGTGAGGGTGGACCCGATGATGGTCGCGCCGGGCTCCACCGCGACCTGCGAGGCTCGGGAGGAAGTGTACGGCGCGACGATGGTCGTGTCGTCGGCCAAGCCCGGCGCGGTCGAGGGCACGTCGGCCATGACGCCGGAGCTGCTCTCCCTGGAGCGCATGGTCCGGAAGGGGGAATACGCCGACGCGGAGCGCCTGCTGAACATCCACGCGCTGCAGCATCCGGAGCACTACGCGGCGAACCGGATACTGGCGCAAGTCTATCTCGACGCCCCGCCCCCGCTGGAAAACCTCCCGCTCGCCATCTCCCAGATACGGTCGGCCTACGCCAAGGGCGGCGCGGAGGACCCCTCGGTCATCCATCTGCTCGCGGAGATTTTGGGGCGGAACAAGGAGGCGGCCCAGGGGCTCCGGTTTCTGGAGCGCCTCTATGGGGCCACCCAGGACCCCGCGGCGCGCCAGGCCCTCGCGGACCGCATCCACGCCTACCGGGACACTTTCGGGCTGGGCCACGTGTTTCAGTTCTCCGATGAATACGGCGAGGTGGTCTTCGAGACTGAGGAGCGCGCGGAGGCGGAAAAGGCGGTCGCCAAGGCGGCCCTCCCCGCCGGGGCCAAGTGCCGGACGGACAATGTGGGCGAGTGGCAGCCCGTGGACCGGGTGTTCGCAACAAACACCCCGGCGGCCGCGGCCGGCACCGCGCCCAAGTACAATCCGTGGTCCATCCTGGTACTGGTGCTGCTGCTGGCCGTGTTGGCGGCCGTTATCCTGCCCTGGCTCCTCCGCTGACGCGGCGACCTTGGCTCAGTCTTCAGCGGTCAGGCCCCAGGCCCCGCCCAGTTTGCGCTGGATGCGGGCGAGACGCCCCCGCAGCTCCCCGGTCCCCGCGCACTCGCCCCCCTGCGGCGACCCCTCCAGCAGGTCCAGCGTCTCCCGGCAGACCCGCTCCGCGCGCAAGAGGTTGCGCGCGCGGTGTTCCAGGTGCTTGGCCAGCTCCGCCGCCCCGGCCGCATCGGCGGGGAACTCCCCGTGCCACTTTTCCAGCATGACCTCGGTCTCCTCCCAGCGCCCCCGGCGTTTTCCGGCCAGACACAGCATCTCCAGGCATTCCCGGCGCAGCGGCGGCGGCGCGTCGCGTTGGAGCCATTCGGCCCCCGCGGCCAGCACCTGGTCGTAACGCTTTTCCCGGAAATGCAGGCGGATCAGGGACAACTGGTCCTCCGCGTGGTCAAATTCACACCCCTCGGCCCTGTCCAGGTGGCTGGACAGCGCCCCCAGCAGGGTGACCATGGACAGAATGTCCACGCGGTGGTGGTAGAAAACCCCCTCCAGCGGGCGCGCGTCGCGGGTGTGCAGATACTCCAGCCAGCGCTCGGGAATCAGGTGGCTGGGCACGTCACCGTGGCGGCGGACGCCAAGCACCTCGCGCTCGAGGTTTCCCAGGCTGCAGTCGCTGAGGCGGCGCTTCCAAAAGCGCCGCGCCGCGTGCACCAGGTCCAGATGGGCCAGGGCGTCAAACCGGCAGGGCATCCGGTGCTGCACAAAACGCGTCCGCAGCAGCGGCAGGTCAAAGCTCTTCCCGTTGAAGCTGACCACGGTCTTGAACCGGGAGAGCAGCCCGGCGATCCACTCCAGCAGGGCGGGCTCGTCGTCGTAGTCGCGCAGGAAGCACTGGTCCACCCGGAACATGCCGTCCACATGGTAGCCCATGCCGACGAGAAAGGCGACGGTCCCCGCGCCGCCCGCCAGCCCGGTGGTCTCCGTGTCCATGAAGACCGCCTCGCGCGGATCGCAGGCGGACAGGGTTTCGTCGCAGGCGGCCAGGGCCAGGTGCGCTCCGCGACTCTCCAGCCCCGCGCCGAGGGAAAAGGCCCCGTGAAAATGCTCCGGGGGATACTCGCGGCGCAGGAGGAAGAACGCGGACTGGTCGTCGCCGATAATCTCGCCGCCGAGCACCTTCTCCACCTCATACTCCCCGTCGGCGAGCCGCCGGCACTCCTCCTCCCGCCGGGTGGTCCAGTCCGCGCCGCGCATGAGCCCCAGCCGCTCCTGAAGCCGCCGCCGCGACTCCTCCTCCAGCGTGCCGGGGGCGGATGCGGGCTTGTCCTCCGGGGCCTCCTCCGCCTTGCGGGGGGACGGCGCGGGCAGGTCGCGGGCCCGCGTCAGGTTGAGTTTTCTGAACAGTTCCTCTTTGTCCGTGGTCATGCGCCTTCCCCTTCCCGCGCCTGCGAACCCGCCGCCGCGCCCGCCGCAAGCACCATGCCCGCCAGCGCGAGGGCGGTCCGTTTGCCCTGGGGCCCCGTCTCCGCGCCGGGCCCCACGCAGCTGGGGCACCCCTCCCGGCAGGAGCACCCGGAGAGCAGGGAGACGGCGGCCTCGAACAGCCGCCGGTGGTGCGTGTACAGCTTGTCGCTGAAGCCCACCCCGCCCGGATAGGTCTCGTAGAGGAACACTGTGGGCTTTTCCGACACGGGCGCCCGGAGCATGGCCTGCGCCCGAAGGTCGCCCAGGTCGCAGAACACATAGACCGGGGCCACCTGCCGCAGGGCGTTGGCCAGCCCGTTCAGCCCGCCGCCAATCTCCTCCTTCTGGAGCCCCATAGTCTCCAGCACCGCCCCGTCGAACTCCACCCAGTAGCCGGTGGTGTGCATGGTCTGCTCGGGCAGGTGAATCTCCCCCCAGCCCACATTCTCGTGCGTGCCGAACTTGATCTTCTTGTAGATGGTGGGCAGCCAGGTCACGCTGAGCTCGCCGGAGCAGCGCGCGGCGGGCCCGGCCTCCTCCTCGCGGAACCGGTCGAGCACCTTGAGGTCCACCTTCATCTCCGCGTCGGTGTAATAGTCCACCTCCACGGGCCGCGCGTGGGCCTTCCGGTTTTCCAGGTCGAGGGACTCAATCAGGTACTGCCGCGTCTCGTGGAGGTATACCGCGTTCTGGTAGACCTCCACCGGCGCGGCAAAATAGTCCACCTCGCCGATGACCCGGCCGTTGTCCGTCACGTCCAGAATCACCACGTTGCCCGGGGCCGCCGTGCGCAGGCTGATGTCGGAGGCGGGGTAGGTCTCGGCGCTCCAGTGCCATTTGCCGCGCACCTTGCGCAGCACCCGGCACTCCGCCAGATAGTCCAGCAGGTGCGCCGTGGACACCGCGTCCACGCCGAAGGCCTCGCCCTCCGCAAAGGGGAGCTCAAACGCCGCGCACTTGATGTGGCTGGCGAGGATGACCAGGTTGTTGGGGTCGAGGGTGCCGTTCTCGCAGGGCTGCTCGAAGAAGTACTCCGGGTGGCCGATGATGTACTGGTCGAGGGGCGCGCTGGACGCCACCAGCACGACGAGGGACACGGCGCTGCGGCGGCCGGCCCGGCCCGACTGCTGCCAGGTGCTCGCCACACTGCCGGCGTAGCCCGCCATGACGCACGCGTCGAGGGCGCCGATGTCAATGCCCAGCTCGAGGGCGTTCGTGCTGACGACGGCCATCACCTCCCCCGCCCGCAGGCCCCGCTCGATCTCGCGGCGCTCCGTCGGGAGGTAGCCGCCCCGGTAGCCGCGCACCAGCGCGTCGGGCTTGCCCATCCGGCGCACCGCCTCCTTGAGGTAGGTGGTGAGGATCTCCACGCGCAGGCGGCTGCGGGCGAAGACAATGGACTGGACGTCCCGCGAGAGCAGGCCCGCGGCGATGCGCGCCGCCTGCTTCACCGAGGATGCCCGGATGCCCAGCTCGTGGTTCACCACCGGCGGGTTGAAGAACAGAAAATGCTTCTCCCCGCGCGGCGCGCCGTTGCGGTCCACCAGCCGCACGGGCGCCTCGATGATCCGCTCGGCCATCTCCTTCGGGTTGGCGATGGTGGCGCTGCAGCAGATGAACCGCGGCGAGGACCCGTAGAACGCGCAGATCCGCTTCAGCCGCCGGACCACGTTGGCGAGGTGGCTGCCGAAAACGCCCCGGTAGTGGTGCACCTCGTCTATGACGACAAACTCGAGGTTCTCGAAGAGGCGAATCCAGATGGTGTGGTGCGGCAGGATGCCCGCGTGCAGCATGTCGGGGTTCGTCACGATGATGTGGCCCGCGTTGCGCACCGCCTTGCGCGCGCCGGCAGGCGTGTCCCCGTCGAACGTGTACGTGCCGATCTTCACCTCCAGCGCCTCAATCGTCGAGGTGAGCTCCTGCACCTGGTCCTGCCCCAGCGCCTTGGTGGGGAACAGGTACAGCGCGCGGGCGTTGGGGTTTTCCATCAGGCGGTTCAGCACGGGAAGGTTGTAGCACAGCGTCTTGCCCGAGGCCGTCGGCGTGACCACGCAGACATTCTCCCCCGCCATCACCGCCGACACCGCCTCGTGCTGGTGGCTGTAGAGCCGCGTGACGCCCCGGCGGGCATACCCCTCCGCCAGTTTCGGATGCACCCCCGGCGGGGACTCCCGGTAATCCCCCGCTGTCTCTGGAATCACCTCCCACCGCGTCAGATGCTCGCAAAACCCCGCGTCCCGCCGCAGTTTCTCGATCATTTGCGCCACGTTCATCAGGTCTGGCCGCCTTTCCAGTGGACTGAATATACCATCAGTGGTTTGGAGGTGCAACATTTGCCGCCCCCGGAAAACGGGGGCGGGCCTGGGGGTCAGCGGAGGGCGTCCCCGCCGTAACGCTCCGCCACCCATGCCAGGGCCTCCTCGCGGGAGGCGTGCCGCCCCTCCAGAAACCCCTCGCGCAGCTCGGCGAGAATCTCGCGGAAGAGCGGGCCCGGGCGCAGGCCCAGCCGGATCAGGTCGTCCCCCGTGACGGGGCACGGGGGCGGCTGAACCCCCTCCGACAGCCCGGCAATATAGTCCCGAATCCAGGCCACGCGCGACATGTCGCCGTGGCTGGCCGCGCAGTCCAGCTCCGTCAGTTCGAGCAGCAGGGGGAAATCCGGTTCCGCGACAAGAAGCCGACGGCGTCCCTCGCGCATTTCGGGGAGCACCGACACGCGCATGTGCTGGGCGACGAGCCACACGATCCGCCGGGTTTCGTCGGCGGTCATCCGCAGGCGCCGGCACACCGCCCCCGCCGTCCGCGCCCCCTCCTTTTCATGGAAGTTGAACCGGATGCGGTCCTCGAAGGTCTGTGTCGCCGGCTTGCCGGCATCGTGCAGCAGGGCGGCCATCGCCAGCACGGGGGAACAGCCTGCCGGAAGCCGGTCCAGCATCAGGGCCGTGTGGATGAACACATCCCCCTCCGGATGAAACTCCGGGGGTTGGGCGACCCCCTTAAGGGCGTCAACCTCGGGAAGAATCTCCCGGAGGAGCCCTGTCTCGTCCAGCAGACGGAACGCCCGTCCCGCCGCGCCGGAGGTCAGCATGCGCAGCAGCTCCCCGCGCACCCGCTCCGCGCTCACTCCGTCGCGGATGCGCGGGGCCATCCGGCGCACCGCCGCCAGCGTCTCCCCTTCCAGGGAAAAGCCAAGCTGGGCGGCGAAGCGGACCGCGCGCAAAAGCCGAAGGCGGTCCTCCGCAAACCGCCGTTCTGGATTTCCCACCGTTCGGATGACCCCCGCCCGCAGGTCGGAAAGTCCGCCGGCATAATCCAGGATTTCGCCGGAAACGGGGTCCTGAAACAGGGCGTTCACCGTGAAGTCGCGGCGCGCGGCGTCCGACCGCTCATCCCCCGGACTCACAGACTCCGGACGGCGGCCGTCCCGGTAGCGGCCGTCCCTGCGGAACGTGGCCACTTCATACGGCACCCCGTTCTCCACCACCAGCACCACGCCAAAGGCCAGTCCCACCGGAAAGGTCCGGTCGAACAGGCTCAAGATTTCCTGGACCGGCGCGGAGGTGGCAATGTCGTAATCTTGGGGAACCCGCCCGAGTATCCGGTCGCGGACGCACCCCCCGGCCAGCAGGGCCCGGTGTCCGGCCCGCTCAAGCCGGGCGCAGATGTCCGCCGCCGCCCGTTCCCGGTCATCCCGGGGCGGCATGAACCGGCCCTCCCGGCCCGTTGGCAAACGCCGTCCGCCGCAGCCCGGGATGGAGCAGCACGCCGCCCGCCACCACGGCGAACACGGCGGGTTCCCCCCCGCGCAAAACGGGGACGAGCTGGCACAGGGTCAGCGTGGCGGCGAGCGAAAAGACGAGCACGCCCCCCACTTTGGACGGGATGGACCCCGCCGCCCACCCCAGGAGAAGGAAGCCGAAGGCCATGCACCAGGCTGCGCCAAGCTCTCCCGCGGCAAGGGGAAACGGGAAGAAGGCGGTGGCCAGGGCCGCGGTGCCCAGCAGGAGGACCGCGGCCGCGAGACCTTTCATCAGGCGTCCCGCCGGCGTCCACAGAGTTCCCGCCACCGCATAGAGGGAAAGGGCGACCACAAGCCCCGGCCAGGGGTCCACACGCTGCGGACCCGCCTCCAGCCCGGCGGCCCCGTACACCGCCACAAACAAGAGCCCTGTCACCAGGGCTGCGGTGCCTGCGGCGGCGCGCATGCCCGGTCCGCCGCGCCGGAAAAGGACCGGAAGAAGCGCGGAGAGAGCGCAGACGGCGGCCAGGGTGCCCGGCGCCCCCAGATGGGGGGCGGCCGCGGGCGCCGCCAGCGCCAAGCCCCCCCACCACGGAAGCGCGCACAGCAGCAGCAGATCCCAGGATGCCGCCGCACGGTGGCGGCGCAGGTAATCCTCCCACGCCGCCGCCGCAAGGAAGGTCACCATCACCATGCCCGTTGCCCCTGCGGCCGGGGGGACGCCGGACCGGTCAAAGGCATGAAAGCACAGATGGGCCGCCAGCACCGGGAGCATGGCGGCGGCGGATACGGAGACGGATCCCAGCAGCCAGCCCGCCCCCAGAAACAGCGCCGCGGCCGCCGCAAGCGCCTGGGGAAGCGCCTCCCCCGCCCCGTGGCGCGCCACCATCATGTGTATCCAGAGAAAAGCCGCCACCCCGGCGCACAGAACCCCCAGCAGGGACGCCCCGAAATCCCTCCGGTTCCGGTCATGCACCCAGGCCGCCAGCAGCAGCAGCACGGTCACCGCCAGCAGAGCGGCCCACTCGCCGGAAAGGTCCAGATGCAGAACGTCCCGGAACATCGCGTTTCCGCCGGGGGTCATGCCGGCCACCAGCACCAGCAGAAGAAGGAGAGACTCGGTCCTGCGCAGGGAAAGGCTGTTCGCCTTCCAGATCGCGGCCGCCGCCAGGCCGAGACACGCGGCGGCCAGGGCGGCCGCCCCCCCCACCCGGGGAAGGAACGCGAGGGCAAGCAAGCCCCCCGCCACCGCGCCGTCCCGCACGGCGCCGGCGCCAGACCGGAAAGGCAGGGCAACCGCCAGCAGTGCCAGGGCGCCGCCCGCCGCCCATCCGGGAGAAAAGCCGCCCGTCACTTTCCACATCGCCAGACAGGAAAAAAGATAGGCGCAGAGATTGACCAATCCCGGCAGTTTGGCCGCCGCCCCCCCGGGACCGGAAAGGATGGAAAAGGAGAGACTGAAAAGAAAGAAGCCCGCTGTGAGGGTGGCCGATTCCCACCCGCCGCCCCGGCCCGGGAGAAGGGCGGCCCATCCCTCCGCCACCCCCCCCCAATAGGCGGCGTAGAAGAGCGCCATGGCCAGGCCTGCCGCGGCTTGGTGCTGCTTTCGGGCCGCCAGCGCGCCGGCACCCGCCAGCAGGAGCAAACCCAGAGACGCCCCCGCGTCAAACCCCGCACCGTCGCCGCCCGCCAGGTTCAGGGCCGGCGACAGCACGCACAGCAGGCCGCAGACCACCGCCGGCAGGCCGCCCAGGCCGCCGTAGAGCAGCAGCGCAAGCGCGGCGAATATGGGAACGGCCATCCGGGGATCCGGCGCAGCCCCGGACAGGTGGGAAGCCGCCGACAGGCAGGAGGAGAGAAGAAGACCCAGGCCGGCGCCCATAAGAACCATCCGGGCGCGCGGAAGAAAACGCGCACCCACCACCAGCCCCAGTCCGGCGGCCAGAAAAGGGGTTTCCCCCCCCAGGGACGGGTGCCCGGACAGGCGGCCTGACAGCGCCCAACGCAGGCCGAGCACCCCGCACGCAAGCAGGACACCCAGCCAGGCACCCGCCTCCGCTCCGCGCTCCCCGCCCGCAGGGGGTGTCTGCGAAGGCCCGTCTTCCATCCGTTCGATCTCCAAACGCTCCAGCATCCTCTGGTTATGCCGCGACCCTGTCCGCACACCGGCTATCCTATACGGAAAGCCCCCTCCGTTTCATGCAGAGCTGCCCCCGCAAAACGCCGCAGGACAGCAAACGCCGCCCGGCGGACCGGGCGGCGCCAAAAAAGCAGTTTCAGACCGCTACTTGCGGGTCCACACCAGCGGCCTAATGTCCTCGTTCCCCAGCCACGGGACATCGAACGTTCCGTTTTCGTATCCGTCCCTGAGATACTGCGGCAGCAGGTCATATCCGGGAATGACGTAAATCTTGTCCTCAATGATTTTGTAGGCCGCCACGGTCGTGAGGTTCATCGGCGAAACGGGGATTCCGATGCAGAACAGCCGCACCTTCAAGGTCTCCAGATTGAGGGCGACAGTGTCAATGACCCCCTTCCTCTCTTTCTGGTAGGTGCCGGTAATCTGGCCCTTGATGAACCAGCCGATGAGGAATAAGTCGGTGTCAATGCGGACGTCCACCTCCCCGTCGTCAAAAATGACCTTGGCTTCGGGGTTGGGGACAAACGGGAGCCCCGCCAGCTGCTCGTCAATATCGAGAAATTCGGCAAGATTGGCGATCCAA